>RCNC010002128.1_pt1 | contig 15963 bp, 11 predicted proteins | sample 2041301 | NCBI WGS metagenome assembly RCNC01 (sample SAMN09708231, study PRJNA481090) | Marine sediment metagenome, whole genome shotgun sequencing project. | biome: marine sediment; feature: ocean; material: sediment; isolation source: Sewage treatment plant 13A marine sediment (STP13A) ... | reverse complement strand
CCTACAATGATCTCCTCATTGCATCCAGAGAGGTAAGTATGTGCAAGAAAATTCATCCGCGCATTTGCTTTTTCGAATTTCGAAAAATATATTCGAAAAACTCCAATATATAATATTACACATTTGTAAGCAAGTTGTTCTATGAATGCTCGCATAATTTCTATTATATAGCATATTCAGTATACCCAGCAGATTATTAATTTACATTTATGGAGAACACTTAACTACACTACAAATGACAAGAAAGAATATCATTATCATTGGAGCTGCGGGAAGGGACTTCCACAATTTTAACACCTATTTCAGGAACAGGGAGGAATACAGGGTAGTAGCCTTTACGGCTGCGCAGATTCCCGACATTGACGGTAGAAAATATCCGGCGGGACTGGCAGGAGAACTCTATCCCGATGGGATTCCCATATTTTCCGAGGAAGAATTGCCCCGCTTAATTGTGGAACTGGAGGCCAAAACCTGTATCTTCTCATATAGCGATCTGCCCTATGAAAAAGTGATGGCCATCAGCGCAGTGGTCAATGCGGCAGGTGCAAATTTTGCACTGCTGGGCACCAATGATACCATGATCGAAAGTAAGAAGCCGGTGATCGCTGTTTGTGCAGTAAGAACCGGATGTGGGAAAAGTCAGACTTCCAGAAGGGTTATCGAACTTCTGATGGAGAAGGGCTTGAAAGTTGTTGCCATCAGGCACCCCATGCCTTACGGCGACCTGGAAGCACAGAAAGTGCAACGTTTTGCAAAGCTTGATGATCTGAAGCTTCACAAATGTACCCTCGAAGAGATGGAGGAGTATGAACCCCATGTGGTCCGTGGAAACGTAATATATGCCGGAGTTGATTATGAGGCTATTGTTCGCGCTGCTGAAGTCGATCCCGATGGATGTGATGTAATTCTCTGGGATGGAGGGAATAATGATTTCTCATTCTATAAACCAGATTTGACTATCGGTGTGGTGGACCCGCACAGGCCCGGACATGAGCTAAGCTACTATCCGGGAGAGGTGGTATTGCGGACCTCTGATGTCATTGTGATAAATAAAATGGATAGTGCCCCGCCAGAGGGCATCCAGGTAGTCAGGGAGAGCATAGAAAAGGTGAATCCATCTGCAATCGTCATAGATGGAGCTTCGCCCATCAGAGTTGATGACCCGGCAGTGATTAAAGGAAAAAGAGTATTGGTGGTGGAGGATGGCCCTACCCTTACCCATGGAGAAATGAAGTTGGGTGCCGGTGTGATAGCCGCCAGAAAATATGGTGCTGCCGCATTGATCGATCCCAGGCCTTTTACCGTAGGAAAACTAAGCGAGACCTTCGAAATCTACCCGGAGATCGGGACCCTACTTCCGGCCATGGGTTATGGAGAACAACAGTTAAAGGATCTTGAGACCACCATAAATAATTCCGATTGCGACTCGGTGATCATAGGTACTCCCATTGATCTGAATCGCCTCATCGATATTAAAAAACCAAATACCAGGGTCTATTATGACCTTCAGGAAATTGGTGAACCAAACCTGAACACCGTTCTGGATGAATTTGTACAGAAACACAAACTGGTGTAAACCGGTATTGCTTCTAATCATTGCCATGGTGGCCGGACCGGTCTCCTGTGACCGGCCGGCCACCATGGTACTTATCCGCACAGACCTGGGCGAAATAAGCGTGGAAATATATAGTGAAAAAGCCCCGGTAACAGCCAGTAATTTCCTGAGCCATGTGAAGCAGGGAAATTATACAAACAGTATGTTCTACCGGGTGGTTCGAATGGATAACCAGCCACAGAGTCAAATAAAGATCGAAGTGATACAGGGCGGGCTCTTTCATGATGAGACGCTGGACACCATAGCAACCATTCGTCATGAAAGCACCCAGGAGACCGGGATCCTTCATACCAATGGAGTCATCTCCATGGCCCGCATGGGGCCGGGTACCGCTTCCACAGAATTCTTTATCTGCGTAGGGGACCAGCCATCGCTGGATTATGAGGGTAAGCGAAATCCGGATGGACAGGGTTTTGCAGCCTTTGGGAAAGTGGTCAAAGGCATGGATGTTGTCCGCTCAATACAGGCACAGGCCGATGAGGGCCAGTACCTGAAAGAGCAGGTAAAAATCCTGGAGATTTCCCTGATTAAAAAGCCCTAAACGTCATCCCCGGCTTCTGGGTCTTACTCACAAACCTTGTCCACCAGTCCGCTCTCAAAGGAATCCCAACACATCCATTCCGCATCTCCAAATTTTGCTTCATCCTGAACGCGACCCTCCTTGCTGGTGGTATTCCACTGAATCAGCGTTACTCCCGTTGAACGGGAAAGTGCAAAGGAGGCATCATAGACCTCAAGAGGATCAAAATCATAAGAGATATAGCTTCCTGTTTCAACCTTTTCCGGTTCCACATAGGTATAGAGAAGAGATGCATCGCCCAGCTCAAAGTCTCTGGTCCAGGCTATTTCCAATACTTCAACACTACCATCTTTGTAAATGGTCCAGTCGGCCTGGGTATGGTCATATCGAACCACCGCGTCGAACCACCTCACGGCCTGTTCGGGCGTTGCAGAAAGGGCAATAAGCATCTCCATGGAGAATTCCTCATTATTTATCCTTGTTGCGTTCAGGGTAGCAGTATAGTCCAATCCGCTCCATTGAAAACTGTACGCCCACTCCCAGCTGTTATCACCAAGATATTCAACCCCCTGCTCCAGCGCATAAGCATAAGCAGCTACGGGGAGTGCCATTGTCACAGCGGTGGCACCGCTCCAAAAAGCCAGGGATGCAAATGCATAGTTGAAATGTAAATGGGGTTCGCCGCTGGCTTTTGTGGCAGCAATTGGAGCATCAAAGTCAGCAAAAGTCATAGTAAGACTCTCAAGCGGGGGAAGCTCCGGACGATTCTCCACGGGCTCCTTATCACAGGAGGTGCTTACAATTAAAAGGGAAACTGCCAGTAAAATGGCTGCAGGTCTAAATATTCTTAATCCTCTATTAGTTTTCATAAGTTCTGATTTTTGTTACAAGTACGAGCTCATCAATTTTCGTCATTCTATCAAACAAAACGGGGTTTCTTTCAATTTATTGAAGGATTGCATTAAATTTATTGTAATGCTCTTACCACTAATAAGGAAGCTGGGCCTGGGGTACAGGTTTGGCCAGGATAGACAAATACTCTCCCTGATCTACCTGTGTTACTTCCTTATCCTGCTTTTTTCAGTGGTGATAGTTATGCTACATACCTCTGACGAAGAGCTGATTAGAGTGAGTTACCGCTATCATGCCATGATCCTTCTTGGATTCATTCTCCTCTTACTGGTCCGATTCAGGCTCTTTACCCCGGCGAAGCTTCTTATACTAATTGTAAGCCCATTTTTGCTACTAATCCTCCCTCCCCTTGCTGGATTATTTAGCGATGAATTCTACTTCTGGTTTCCCTACGTCCCCATTGCTCTTTCACTGATACCCCATTTCATCCTTCATACTTATAGGGACAGGCGTGCATTGATCATCACACTGGTGGCTTACCTCCTTCTGGCCATCTTCATTCCAAGCTACATGATGCATCTAAGCGATGGAAGCGAAAAAATCATCTCCATTGTCCAAGAGAACCGCTTCTACTATGGACTCATTCCTGTGATAATATATGTGTTTGTGAACCTGGCTCTTGGTCTGGTTTTTGCCAAGAACTACCAGTACGAACAGATCATGATAAAGCAGCAGGACGATCTGATCCATGCCGAGAAGATGGTTTCTCTGGGGGTGTTGACTACCGGCATCGCTCACGAAATAAACAATCCCATGAATTTTATATCGGGCGGACTGCATGCTACCAGCACGCTGAAAAATGAGCTCTTAAAGCTGGAGAAGAAGCCCTCCAAGGAAAAAAAAGTCCTGTATGAGCAGATGGACAAAATTATGGCGAACACCCTGGAAGGAGTGGAGCGGGTCACGGATATTGTGACCAGTCTGCAATTCTTTTCCAGTCCGGGAAAGGCTATGAAACAGGATCATGATCTGAACCAGCTGCTCTATTCCGTACTGCTTGGCATTGAGAAAAAAATACCCTATTACATTACCCTGAGCAAGAACATTCCGGATGGCACTAAAATCTACTGCTACGATGAGCAGCTTCAGCAGGTATTTACTCATATCCTTATGAATGCCATCCAGATTCATGCCAAGCGCAAGGGGGACCAACAAAAGACCATCGATATTTCTATTTCTGAAACCATTCGGGAGAACAAAGCACATACATGCATTTCCTTCTCAAACAATGGCCCTCCTATTCCGGAACATGAGATAAAGAAAATCTACGATCCGTTCTATACCATAGATAATGAGGGTACAGGGAAGGGGCTTGGCATGGCTGTCAGCTACATGATCCTAAAGGAGCACCAGGGGTTGATTGAAGCCCGAAATGAAAATGATCTGGTTATTTTTGATGTGATCCTTCCCTTAGCCTAGCGCTTCAAGGCTTCCAGGAGGGTCTTTTTAAATTCATACCTGTTCCAGGGCTTCATTACATACCTGAATATTAATTCTTTATTAAAACCCTCCAGCATAATCTCCGATTCCATATAAGCAGTTAAGAGCATACAGATTTTTTCCGGATGCTTCTGCTTGACCACCTTTATAAATTCCAGGCCATTCATCACCGGCATTTTCAAATCAGAAATAAGCACATGAATATCAGGATTCTGTTCCAATATGCGCAATCCTTCCGCAGCAGTGTCGGCTATAACAACCTCAAATTCATTCATAAAGGTAAGCTGGAGTAATTCCAGATTGATGACTTCGTCATCCACGTACAGAATCCTGGGAAGCTCCATATGGCTCAGTTAATCTTTGCTTTTATGTTCTTCCATGGTCACCACCTGGTAAGACTTATCCACCACCAGGTCGGCATTGGGTTTCAGAGTGATTACTGCCTGGTGCTCACGTTCCAGGATACCCAACCGGAAGTCGCTAAGTGCTTCTTTCATCCGGATAATCTGGTTAATCTTGGTTTCGTGATAAGTGAGATCAATATAGACCCGCATATCAATATCTTCGGCATTGATGGCATAGAGTCCGTCCACTATAAGCAGATCCACCTTGCTGAAATCCGTTATCAGCTTGTCCACCTGTTCGGGAATCAGATCGATGCAGGGAATCATGCACTCCTGCTCCTCTTTAAAGTCCCTCAGGGTTTTCCTGATCTTAACCCAGTCATACTCATTGATTCCGATCTGATCAAAGCCCTTATTCCGACGCCACTCCTCTCTCAAAAGGGGCTGGATTCTGTAATAGTTATCGGTATGAATCACCTTTACCCGGATATTGTGATGCTTCAGGCAGGTCCCCAGGGCATGAGCCAGTTCAGATTTCCCCGAACCCGATTCGCCGGATATTCCCACCACATAGCGGTAGCGTTCCTCCTTGCTTTCCCTGGCGGCTATGACCTTTTCACAAATAGACTGGGCAGCCTCCTTGTGCATATCATTGATCAGCAGAACATCTCCTAACATCGAATCTATCTTTATTTAATTGTGGCTGTCAGTGATTTTCCCTCAGACAGCGTAAGCTCTTCTCCGCAAAGATGAAATTTTATCTGATCCTTTCCCATATTTTTTCCCGAGATTTTGATTTGTTGACCGCTTATGGAGACTAAAAATGTATTTCCCCTGAATGTGAATCGGAAATCGAGACCCTTCCAGAGTCCTGGTAGTTTCGGGTTGAGTACCGGAACATCCCCACTGAGGTCTAAGCCGGCAAAACTCACCAGGACATCGTAGACCGTGCCAGCCATCACACCACAATGGATTCCCTCTCCGGTGGTTCCTCCCTGAATATCCACCAGGTCGCTTCGCAGCGCATCCATGAAAAGATCCCAGCCACTGTCGCTCATTCCAATCTCCCAGGCAAGTCTTGCATGTACCAGTCTGCTGAGGGTGGAGCCATGTGAGGTGCGTGCCAGGTAATAGTCGAAGTTGCGCTTCGCAAAATCCTCAGGAAGGCTATAGCCCAATCCATCAAAGGTGCGTTCAAGCTCAGCGGTACCCAGGTTATAAAAGCTCATCAGGAAATCGGCCTGCTTGGCCAACTTGTAATCATCGGGCGACTTCCCTTCCGATTTGAGGATCCGGTCGAGCCGGTGTATATCCCCGTATTTTTCGCGGTAGAGCTCCCAATCCAATTCCTCCAGTCCAAAGTAGCCCTTGAACTGCTCAACCACTCCTTCGTCTGATACATTCAGAGCCACGCCATGCTTTATTAGTTTCCATTGTTCCATATCCTCTTCAGATAAAGAAAGCCCTTCCAGGATCCTCTTCCTTTGCTCAGGAGCTATGGCATCAACGGTCCGGAATGCCTTATCCATCATCCAGCTTACCATAATATTGCTGTAGGCATTATCGGTCAGTCCACCCACACCCGATCCGGGCAGGGATTCATGAAACTCATCAGGACCCATCACCTTATGAATATGGAACTTTCCATCCGGACCCACTTCCGACTTACTTGCCCAGAATTTGCAAATATCAAGCAACAATTCAGCACCACAGTCCTCCATGAAATCCATGTCGCCCGTCACTTGAAAGTAAGTCCAGATGTTAAAAGCAATAGCCAGGGAAACATGCCTCTGTAAGGAACTATAATCATCTCCCCATTCACCAGATAGTGGATTCAGGTGAATAATCTGTGTTTCCTCCCGTCCATCACTTCCGCTCTGCCAGGGGAACATGGCTCCTTCGTACCCGTACTCCTTTGCATACGCCCTGGCCGCATCCAACCGTCGGTACCTGTACATCAATACCGATTTCACCACCTCCGGGAAATGAAGATTAAAGAGAGGAAGAATATAGAGTTCGTCCCAGAAGATATGCCCCCTGTATGCTTCCCCGTGCAGACCACGTGGCGGAATTCCCGAATCGAGCCCTGCATGATGGGGTGAAGCGGAGACCATCATATGAAAGAGATGGAGCCTCACCAGCTTCTGAGCTTCCCGGTCGCCCGAGATACGTACATCTATCCGATCCCAGAGCTCCTTCCAGCGTCCAGCCGACAGCTTCAATTCATCTGTGTAAGCCGACATGGCTTCCAGAGTTGTCCGTGCTTCTTCCAGGGGATCTTCCACCCCCGGATCACGTGAAGTAAAAATAGTTACCAACTTTTCAAGAACCACCTCCTCGTCCCTGGAAACCTCCAGGGAAAAGTGGCTTTCGATCCACCCCTCACCAGAAATGCTTCCCAGTTCAGCCTCTTTGTTCAAAGTAGAAGAAGCACATGCAGCAATCAGGATGTCTGATTGTGTGGTCTTCACAACAAGTTCGTTAATCTCTCCTGCATTGATCTCTGAAACAGCCTCCAGATGCTGTTGCTCCAGGGAGTTGTAACGCTCCACACCGGCATTCTTGTGGTTGCCATACAATCCGGATTTAAGCTCTATGGTGCCTTCATAATTCAGGGGTGTCAGGGCATAGTACAATCCGGCACGGTGGGGATCTGCCATGCCGGCAAACCTGCTTGAAACCACACGGGTTAACCTGCCGGAGGAATCTTCCACCAACATCTCTCGCCTAAGTTCACCCTGGTGAAGATCAAGCGTCCTGTGAATTTCTGTGACCTTGAAGCTGGGCTCGGGAGTAAACTCAAACCAGGGACCCTTGTCAATGCGAAAGGAAACGGGCAGCCAGTTGGTGACATTTACAAAATCTTCATTCTCAATATCCCGTTCCCCTACCTTGGAAGCTAAGCGGTTAAACAAGCCTGTTATATAGGTACCCGGATAGTTGACCTTATTGGCTCCGCTCTCTTCCAGGGCACCACGGGTTCCAAAATAGCCGTTACCTACTGTCAGCAAAGCCTCCCTGGACCGCTCCTTCTCCGGATCATAATCATGATACTTCAGGAGCCAGCCATCCTGTTCCATGCCCTTATCGAACCAGGCATTGATCCCTTCCAATCCAATATCAGCCAGGTCCTCTACCACAATATCAGCACCACCCACCTGCAACTCTTTTATATTGTCTTCCCGAGCCAGTCCCAGGGTCAGTCCAAAGTTTCCTTTATGTCCTGCCTGAACACCCGAAACAGCATCTTCGACCACCACGGATCGATGATACTCCACACCCAGGTTATCACAGGCCGTGGTGAAAATATCGGGTTCGGGCTTTCCCTGCAATCCGATCTCGGCCGACACCACACCATCAACCCTGGTCTCAAAAAAGTGAAGCAATCCTGCACACTCCAGGACGGGCTTACAATTTTTACTGGATGAAGCCACGCCAATGCGAACTCCTGCGGCTTTTAAGCCCTCCAGCATTTCTACCGAACTCTCATAAACCTCCACACCATCCTCGTCCAGCACCTTGTTGAACATAATGTTCTTCTTGTTCCCCAGTCCGCATACCGTCTCCATATCCGGGTCATCACCCGGATCTCCGAAGGGGATGTCAATGCCCCTGGACTCCAGAAAGGATTGGACTCCCTTGTAGCGTGGCTTGCCATCTACATAGGGTAAATAGTCCCCGGCATGGGTAAACTCTCTGAAGGAATCTCCATCACGCTCCTCCCGAAGCCTCATATACTCGTCAAACATCTTTTTCCAGGAGGAAGCATGGACAAGAGCTGTCTTGGTGATTACGCCGTCCAGATCGAAAATCACAGCATCAAACTTGGGTTGAAATGTCATATTGTGCAATTATATATTTTGTAATGAGCATCAAGGTATCTAAATTTATAGAAGTGTTCAAATCATTATAGCTAAAAAATCACCTATGAAACGTCTCATCCTTGCTTCCAACATGCTACCGGTAGATATCACCTGGCAAGAAGGCAAGTACCATATTGAAAAAGCGGAGGAGACAACGATCTCTGGACTAGAAAACTTTTACGGCGAATTCGAACCCCAATGGGTAGGTTTGACAGGCTTTGAGAACCATGAGTTCAAAGCCAACGAGATCCGTTCGCTGGAAGCTGCACTAAAGCCCTTTGACTGTGTTCCCATATTTCCCCGGCCCAGGGATGGAGATCTGCACCTACATGGTTTTGCACGCAATACCCTCTGGCCCCTGTTTCACTATTTCACGGAGAATGTCATTTACAGCGAGGTCGCATGGAAAGCCTATGTAAAAATCAACCGCATGTATGCGGATAGAATCCTGGAGATTATCCAGGAAGGGGACATCCTATGGGTTCATGACTACCACCTCCTGATGCTTCCCCAGATGATCAGGGAGGAAAGACCAGATATTTCCATCGGTTTGTTTATTCATATTCCCTTTCCTTCTTTCGAGCTTTTCAGATTGCTTCCCTGGAGGCTGGAACTTATCGATGGAATGCTGGGCGCTGACCTGATTGGTTGCCAGACCTATGATAATGTGCGGCACTTTATGAGTTCCGTCAGGCGCCTGAAAGGGGTAGATTCCATTTTCAACAGAATTTCCATTGGGGAACGTACCCTGAAGGTAGATGTCTTCCCCAAGGGGATCAATTACGAACGCTTTCGCAACAAGGCCCTTGAGATCCACAGTGAAAATCCCAGACCATCTGTAATCCAGGAGGAAATGAGATTATTCAAGGAGTCAGGACAACTGGAGAAATTGATTATCTCCATCGACAAACTGGACTACACCAAGGGAATCCCCCAGCGTATCAGGGCATTTGAACGCTTCCTTCAGACTTACCCTGAGTACAATGGCCGCATCAGCATGATTGTACAGGCCATTCCCTCGGGAGAGACCAGCGACTCCTTCTTTAACCTGAAAAGTCAGGTAGATGAATTGGTGGGACGGATCAATGGCAATTACGGAACCATTACCTGGACACCTGTGCGCTACCTGAACCAGAACTTTACCATGGATGAGCGGATCGACCTCTACTCTCTATCGGACATCGCCCTCATCCTCCCTCTCAGGGATGGGATGAACCTGGTGTCGAAAGAATTTGTTGCCTCCAGGCATGATGGCACCGGGGTGTTAATTCTGAGCGAACTTGCCGGCGCCTCCAAGGAACTGCATGAAGCTCTTTTGGTCAATCCCAATGACCTGGATGCCATTGCTGAGGCAATCAAAGAGGCCATAGAGATGCCTGAGGAGGAGCAGATCCGACGAAACAAAGTGATGATGATGCGCCTTCATCGTTATACGGTGGGACGATGGGCCCACGAGTTTATAAAAAGTCTGGAGGGTATCAAAGAGATCCAGGAATTTACACTTACAAAGAAGATCAACACCACCCGCATGCACGAGATTATTGACAGGTATAAGGCAAGCAAACAGCGAATCCTGTTTCTCGACTATGATGGTACCCTGGCCTGGTTTAAAAAGGATCCGGAGGATGCAAAACCAGATGAACAACTTTATGAGATCCTGAAGCGGCTCTCCAGCGATCCCAATAATACCATTGTGATTATCAGTGGAAGGGACAAAGAAACCCTGGGTAGGTGGTTTGATGCGGACTGGAAGATCCATTTTGTGGCCGAACATGGCGTCTGGTTTAGGGAACCCGGAGATGAATGGCACATGATGGAACAGATCAATAATGACTGGAGGGAGTCAGTGGAACCACTGTTGGAATACTATGTGGACCAGACCCCCCGTTCTTTTATTGAATACAAAAACTTCTCCCTGGTGTGGCACTACCGTAAATCCGACCCCGACCTGAGCTTACAGCGTGCATGGGAGCTAAAGGATGAGTTACGAACATTGACTTCCAACCTGAATTTGGAGATTATGGATGGTGATAAGGTTCTGGAAATAAAATATTCAGGTATTAACAAAGGGAGAGCTGCATCCCATAAACTAGGCGATTTGAGCTTTGACTTTATCCTGGCGGTGGGAGATGACTGGACCGACGAATTCACCTTTGAAGCCATGCCGGAGGAAGCCTACACCATTAAAGTGGGAACAAAAACCACCAAAGCCAACTTCTATATCGATAGTGTCGATCTGGTGAGGGAGATGCTATGCCGTTTCACCAAAGATGATTGCAATGAGTCCAACTAAAAAAAATATCGCCTGCTTTATGCATGTGCCTTTCGAGGGCCCGGGCATCATCACGGACTGGATTGGAGAAAAGGGACATCAGCTCCATTACACAAGGTTTTATGAAGGAGATGTACTTCCCGATGCTTCGAATGTGGATCTGCTGATTATCATGGGAGGCCCCATGGATGTTTTTGATTACCACGTACACCCCTGGATGGGGGATGAAATTGAATGGGTGAAAGAGTATATCTCTCTGGACAAACCAGTCCTGGGCATATGCCTGGGCGCCCAGATTATTGCCAATGCCCTGGGCGAAGAGGTGTACCCCGGCCCAAACAGGGAGATTGGTTGGCACAACCTGCAGTTCTTCCCTTCCCTGGGCGACTTCAAAATCTGCAAGGATCTGCCGGCCACCCGGAAGGTGTTTCACTGGCATGGTGACACCTTTAATATTCCCGAAGGTGCCACACGGATCGCCGCTTCACAGGCCTTTCCCAACCAGGGGTTTATCTACAAAAATAAGGTGGTGGCCCTGCAGTTCCACCTGGAAGTTTCTCCGGAATCGGTCAGGGAGCTGGTGGAGAATTGCCGGGACGAGCTGGTGGATGGTCCACATATACAGACTGAAAAGGAAATTCTGGCTGAACAAAACTACTTTGAAAGCAACCAGAAGGTGCTTTTCCGGTTTCTTGATTATCTTAGCGCTTTGCTTCCCTGAAACCCTCAGGCCAGTTTCAAATTAAACAAATATGAATTCAAGATTACCCTCTATATTGATACTTATATTCGCAATTTCTATTGTGTCTAACGGACAAAATACACCCGTGAACCGTGCCGACTTCAGGCTCCAGGCCCTGGAGACTGATCAAGACATTGAGATTGATGGCCTCCTGAATGAGTCAATCTGGTCCGAAGCAGAAAAAACCAGCCCTTTCCACAGGATCACCCCCATTGACACCGGTTATGCCACAGCTCAGACCGAAGTGATGGTGGCCTATGATGATGCTTTTATCTATATGGGAATTATCTGCTATGATCCCACCCCCGGAAGACGGCCAGCCGAATCGTACCGCAGGGATTGGAGTTTCAATAAGAACGATAACTTTTTTGCCGCCATAGATACCTACAACGACCAGACCAATGGTTTTGCATTTGGTGTGAACTCTGTAGGCGGACAATGGGATGGCATGCAATCCAATGGAGGAAAAGTGGCTAATGAATGGGATGGAAAATGGTATTCGGCCGTGCAGAATTATGAGGATAGATGGGTGGCTGAATTTAAAATTCCTTTGCGGACCATCAGGTACCACGAAGGAGATACCGAGTGGGGAATCAACTTTAGCCGGCTCGACCTGAAAACCAATGAAAAATCGGCCTGGGCACCAGTCCCCCGACAGTTTGCCTCTGCAACCCTGGCCTTCACAGGAACCCTGTCCATGGAGAAACCCCTGCCAAAATCGGGTGTCCGCTTCTCCCTGATTCCCTATGTATCGGCAAAGGCTACCAAAGACAAAGAATCGGGCAATCCCACCGATTATAAGGCCAATGCAGGACTGGATGCTAAGGTGATCCTCTCCACCTCGCTGAACATGGATGTCACCATAAATCCCGACTACTCCCAGGTGGAGGTAGATCGCCAGGTAACCAACCTGGACCGTTTTGAGATTTTTTTCCCGGAAAAGCGAAAGTTTTTCCTGGAAAACAGTGGCCTCTTTGCAAACCTTGGAGACCAGAACCTGAGGCCCTTCTTCTCCAGAAGGATTGGTCTGGACCAACCTGTGATTGCAGGGGCCAGACTTAGTGGAAGTGCCGGGGAGAACTGGCGAATCGGACTCATGGATATGCAGACAGCCGCCACGGACGAACATTCGGCCGATAACTTCAGCGTGGCAGTCCTGCAGCGAAAGGTCCTGAGCCGGTCCAATGTGGGGGCCTTTCTGACCAATAAACAGGTGATTTCAAGTCCCAACGATTCTACCAGTTATTACGACTACAACCGTGTAGCAGGAGGAGAATTCAACTTTGCCAGTGCCGATAACAACTGGACGGGCAAGGCCTTTTACCACTATTCCTTCAACCCTGGCGAGGAGGGAAACCGCTTTGCCACCTCCGCTATGGTCGCTTACAACACTGAAACATTTTCTGCCGGGTGGAACCAGGCTTATGTGGATATGTAAGGCGCAACGCCTACCACCAATCAAATCCATCGGTGGGTTATAAGTTCTACACCATGTCGGAAAGGATTGTCAGTCACGGCCCGGAGCTGGAAGCTGATTTCCTCTGGGATCCCTCTTTCAACATGACAGACCGGGAGGTAGAGCTGGGTTATTCTTTAACATGGAGGGACCGGAGCTCCATCTCCCTGGGATTGGAAAATGCCTACGTGAAGCTTCTTGAACCCTTTGATCCCACCCATACCAGGGGAGTCGAGATACCTGCCGGCTCTGAATTCAACGAGAACGAAGTCTCCCTAATGTATATGTCCACCATGAAAAGGCTCTTCACCTTTATGACTGGGACACGCTATGGCGGCTATTTCGGAGGCACACGGGCAAGCTTTGAGGCCGAGATTAACTACCGAATTCAACCCTACGGAAGTCTCTCTATGGTGGCCTCATACAACAAGGTGGTAATGCCAGAACCTTATACCAGCGCGGACCTGGTGCTGGTGGGCCCGAAGCTCGACATTACATTCACCGAGAAACTCTTCTTCACCACCTTTGTACAGTACAACAACCAGATCGACAATGTGAATATAAACATGAGATTACAGTGGCGCTATGCTCCTGTCTCCGATCTCTTCATTGTCTACACCGAGAACTCCTACCCAAGTGGTTGGACCACCAAGAACCGTGGCATCGCCATTAAACTCTCGTACTGGTTTAACTAGAAGGGAATAATCAGCGCTCTCCCACTCCTACCAGGTAATGCTGTGTCCTGAAGTAGATCATATCCTCGGAGATGGCAGGGGAAGCCATCATCAGGTCTTCCATGGGGTTCCTGGAGATAATTTCGAATTCATGGCCGGCCTTCACGACCACCACATCGCCCTGTTCAAGGGAATAGTATAGCTTTCCATTGGAGGCAACACCCGAAGAGGTTATCCCCATGGCTTCGGGGATGCGCTCCTTGTAGATCACCTCACCGGTAAGAGCATCATAACAGGTAAGGTTTCCGTTCATGCGCAGGTTATACAGGTAATCGCCATAGACCAGATTGGTGGGCATGTAGGCGGCTCCCCGCTTAATGCTCCATACGATGTATTCATTGGTAGTGCTCTCCTTGTCCAGGGTAATGTCACCCCTGGCCCCCGGACGAATGGCAAATATAGGTTGGTAACGGCCGTGGGAACCATGAATATAGATGAGACCGTGTGCAAAGATGGGTGTTGGGACGGGAGCATCTCCCCCATTGCTAAGTACCCATAGCTCCTTACCGGTATCAAAATCATAGCCGCCAATTTGACTGAAGCCATTGACCACAATCTGCCGTTCACCATAGCGCTTCAGAAAGTTAGGGGTTGACCAGGTGGCTACATCCTCCCGGGGTGTCCTCCAGATTTCCTCCCCGGTTTCAAGATCGAGGGATGCCAGGAAGCCTTCCCCTCCCAGGATATCGGCCTGAATGATCACCCTGTTTTCGTGAATGATGGGAGAAGAGGCATAGCCCCACTCCACATCGGGATCATTATAAGGACCAGCATTCATCCTGCCAAATTTTTTCTTCCAGATCAGCTTTCCCTCAAAATCGTAGCAAAACATACCATCCGATCCAAAAAAGGCCACTACATACTTACCATCCGTGGCAGGGCTTGCATTGGCATGGGAGGACTTGGTATGCCTTTCGGTGACGGGAACCCCCTTGTGCGCCAGTTGCTCCCAGAGGATCTCACCACTCTTCTTATCAATGCAATACACCCAGAACTCATGTTCGGAACGGTCGCCCACCTCATCAATATCTCCATAAAGTCCCACTTTCAGGGAATCGCTGCCGCTCCCGCTGATGGCTGTGGTAACAAATATCCTGTCGCCCCAGATGACCGGACTAGAATGACCCAGGCCCGGAATCTTTAACTTCCACCGGATGTTTTCCCCGGTGGTGACATCCCATTGGTCGGGTAGCTGATTCGATTCTACAACGCCACTGGCAAAAGGGCCACGGAACTGGGGCCATTGCTTCATGTATTCGGTTTGGGCGTTTACTACAACAAGGGTGAGGAGTAAACCCACCACCAATAGATAAGTTCTTGATTTCATATGCTAAAAATTTCCTTTATCCACGTCTTTCATAAATTGTATAACACCACCTATATAGTTCTTTTGATCGTCATATTGACTCAGGTGACTTCCATTGGGGCAGAGTAAGAAACGACCATTACTTACCTCTCCCGACATCCACTTCATATACTCCGGATCCATGGTATCGTGGGTTGCTCCTATCACCAGGGTTGGGACAGTAATACTGGAAAGCTGGTCTGTTACATCCCAGTCCTTCAGGACCACATCGCCCACCAATCCAAATTCACTGGGTCCCTGCATATAGACATACACTTCGGGGTTCATATGCCTGAATGCCAGGTTTACCGACTGGGGCCATTGCTCCACCGGCATGCGTAAAAGATGCTCGGTGTAGAAATGATCCATCAATAGCTCCATGTAACGTGGATTGGAAAAATCGTTACGGGCTTCAATATCCATTACCTCGGCCAATACAACCGGATCCATCTGCGGACCCAATACCTCCTTTACATACCTGGTGTAGTCGGGACCACTGGCCATCATATTGGAGATAATCAGGCCTTTTATATTATCCTGATGCTTCAGTGCATACTCCATGGCCAGCACACCCCCCCAGGATTGGCCTAGCACATAGAAGTTATCCTTGTTCAGGCCTAGCGCCACTCGTACCTGCTCTACTTCATCCACAAAGCGTTCTATGGTCCACAGGGTGGTATCAGAAGGCTGGTCACTGAAATAGGAACCCAGCTGATCGTA
>RCNC010001440.1_pt1 | contig 15965 bp, 10 predicted proteins | sample 2041301 | NCBI WGS metagenome assembly RCNC01 (sample SAMN09708231, study PRJNA481090) | Marine sediment metagenome, whole genome shotgun sequencing project. | biome: marine sediment; feature: ocean; material: sediment; isolation source: Sewage treatment plant 13A marine sediment (STP13A) ... | reverse complement strand
CCATCCTCGACACGGAACCAGTCGGTAGCCTTGAAGGCCACGGAGACTCCCTCCTTTGATGTGCCCACGAAGTCGATGAAAACCGCCGCCCTGTTGCCTGATACGAGGATCTCTTCGGGCGTATCCACATGGTGCGGATAGTCCGTCGGAACCCGCAGATAAAAGGGTTTCACATCTTCAAGCCCCCTGGCGGTAAAATTGAAGGGCGCCTTGAACTCCACGTCCGGATCGAACAGGGCGAAAAACTCGTCAAACTTCTCCTCGTTCACCAGCCGAAAATAGCTCTCCACCGTCTTTCTTACTTGATCTTCCATAGGATCCATCCCCCCTTCCACATGTTTGCATCAGCACAATTTCCATCATAAATGTCTGATTCTTGCCACCCCCTCAAAAAAACAGCGGGAGGCACTGGGCATTTGAAGCCACTGGATTCCCGCCTGCGCGGGAATGACATGAGTGGATCCGCCCCCGGAACCGATCCGCGCGAACTTAGTCCCCAGAAATTCTTCAAGGAATCTTCCCCATGCTGGCCAATTCATCCGCCACGTCCTGCAACCCGAGATGTTCCAGTGTCTTTCGGGTAGGCGCACCCGTTTTCCTGTCCCATCCGACAACGCTGTAATAATCGTCCAGCATCCTGTCCAGGCCTTCCTTTTCCAGTCGCTCCCCCTTGTAGGGGCCCGAAGGAACAGGCTCTTCCATTGCCCTGCCATGGATCGTATCGTCTTTGCGCGTAATCCCTTCTCGGACCAGATAGGCTCGCTCAACGTTGTTGATCCTCGCCGCAATCTCCCCCATCCTCTTCTCGTCGAAATCCACACCGGTAGCAGCTCCTACCAGTTGCCCCATATGCTTCAGGTAGATGGGCGTACTGAACCAGGCGCTCGAGAATTTGCAGATCCCGATGGCATCGCACATGGTGCATAGGGATGTGTAGAAGTCGACGAGCACGCCCTTGCCCTCATAGGACCGGGGATCCGCAGCGTTTTCGTTGCCGAAAAGCTTCTTGGCCGTTTCCGGTTTCATCGGATAGAACTCGACCCCGGGCCACCCTCGTTGGGGGTCGGCTCCACGACTCGAAACAGCATCCGACAGGGCACATCCCTTGAGTGTTCGAATGTCCACTTGATCGATGTCACCGCCCTTGGTATGGGAGATGTATTTCTCGGCGCCCTTTCCGATCTTTTCCGCCGCAATGGCAGAACCATCTGCCAGAAGATCGCCGAATCCCTCTCTACGGATAGTCTTCATCAGCATCTCGATCTGCCCATCCACATTGCCCCATTCGAGCGCAACGCCGTCCGTATCCTCCTTCGTGATGATTCCCCGTTGATACCACTCGAAGGCCGCAGCCAGTGTAATCCCGGAAGTATCGCCGCAAACTCCGTATTCATTGCAGATGTTGTTTATCTTCAGCAGGGCGGCCTCGTCGGTATTGCCGCAGGAAGGTCCATGGGCACTCATAATGCAGAATTCGGTGCCGTGACCCTCCTCGCCGGTGAAAGGGCCCTTCTTGATCTTGAACTCATGCTTGCAATGGATCGGGCAGCCGAAACACGCGACGCTCCTCGTCATGTGCTTCATCATGCTCTTTGCACCGTAATTGTCGATATAGTCGATGTCGGCCGTCACCTGGGAATTCCTCGCCACCGACCTGCCCTGGTCATCATACTGGGTCAGGTACATCAACGTGCCGAACTTGGAGAAGTTCCCATAGGTGGAGGCCTTTTTGATCTTCCTGACCCAGTCTCTGGCGATGGCCTTGAACGCTTCCGGATCCGCTACCTGAAAGCCCTTGGTCCCCCGAACCGCTACAGCCTTGAGATTCTTCGACCCCATCACCGTGCCCATGCCCGTTTTTCCACAGGCATTTCCGTAATCCGTCATCAGCGATGCGAACCGAACGAGGTTTTCCCCTGCCGGACCGATTGCGGCAATCCGTATGCGAGGGTCCCCCAGTTCCTCCCACAGGATCGCATAAGTTTCCGACACCACCTTTCCCCATAGATGGCCGGCGTCCCTGATCTCCACCTGATCGTCGTCGATCCATAGATAGACAGGTTTGTCAGCGGCTCCTTCAAAGATGATGTGGTCGTATCCCGCCCACTTCATTTCCGGACCGAAATGCCCCCCTGCATTCGAATCGCCCAGAATCCCCGTAAGAGGCGATTTAGCCGTAACGTGGATCCTTCCGGAGGGTACCAGGCCTGTTCCGGTCAAAGGGGAGGTCCCGAAAAAGAGCTTGTTCTCCGGTCCGAGGGGATCGATGCCCGGCTTTACCTCATCATACAAGAGCCGCGAGTTCACACCCCGGCCTCCGATGAGTTGATGCCTCAAGGCTTCCGGGTATTCCTCCTTCTGAATTATTCGATCGGTCAGATTGACCCGTAACAGGGTTCCGGCCCAGCCGTACATAGCAAATCCTCCATGAAGAGCTTGGCGCACAATGGTGATAGGGTGTGGCCTTACCCTTTGTCGATTGAACTCACCGTGCCGATTGCTTTCGTGTCCACGTATTGAATCGCCCCCGTGGGGCACCACTTCGCACACTCCGGGTCTCCGTCACACAGGTCGCACTTGAAGACCTGGCCCGTGTGCGGGTCGATGCGCATGGCGCCGAAGGGACACGCTGAGACACACTCATAACACCCGATGCAGTTCTTCAGCGAAACGCGGACGATACCCGTCTTCTTGTCCCGCCGGATCGGTTTTTCACCCTCCACTGGGCATGCCTTTTCACAGGGAGGGGCGAGACAATGCCTGCAGATCATCGGCGCATCCAGGCCCTTCTTGTTTTTCTGGATCCAGATTCTCGCCTTGACCGGGTTAAACATGCCGCTCTTCTCGAGGGAACAGGACATCTCGCACGTCCTGCAGTTCACACACAGTGCCGGTTTGGAGATCAGTTTCTTACTCATATTCCTAATGACCTTTCTCAGCCGGTTGGATGGGACCGTAGCTCCAGAGCTATTTCGCCTGCAAGATGGCCTCGGTAGCCATGCGCGCACATCTTCCGTTTGCAGACATGCTGACGCCCCTGGCTTCCTGGACGGTGTTCGACACGACGAACACATTTCTGTATCCCGGCACCCTCATGGAAGGCCGTTTGGAGCTGACCAGACCGGGTGACTGGGCAATTCCATACACCCCGGCGTGTGCGACCCGCCACCGGTATCCGTCCTTCAACTGCGGGTAGAATTTGATCGATTCTCGCTCGAGCATGGCAATCGTGTCCCGAACCTGGCGTCTGACACTGGCTTGAGATCCGTTGAGCAGATTCGGCAGTTCGTCATAGTGCCCCTGGTAGGATACGTGGAACTGGTACTGGCTTACGTCGTCTCCGTAGGAAGGCATGGGATAGAAGATCCCGGAAAACCCGGATTCAGGCAGGTTCGGCGCCCAGCGGAATGTCCGCATGTCGAACAGGGGTTCATCCAGGCCGTAGATGATGCTCCAGGCCGTACTTATTTTGGTCCCGATCCAGTTCACCCAATCCACCCACCATTTGGGGAAATCCTCTTCGTCCATGACCTTGAACAGGTCCCACAGGGGAAGCGTAACCACCACAAAATCCGCCTTCTCGGTCTCCACGTCCAGGACCTGGCTGTGGAACAGGCGTTCCCCCACTTCCAGGTTCACCCCCACGGCATTCCCGTTCCGGGTCGCCACGCTGTCCACCCGCGTATTCAGCCTCACCTCACCCCCATGGGCATGGATGGTGTCCGCAAGGGGTCGGAGCACCGAGTTCATGCCCCCCTTGATCACCCCGCCGATCTCCTTCAGGCTGCGTCCCCCATCGATGAATTCACGAAGGATGTAGATCATCTCGCCCGCCGAGTATGTCTCATAGCGGTTGCCCACACTCGTCGAGCAGGCCAGGTAGAAGAACAGCATCTGGATACCCGGATCGTCCGACACGCTTTCCACCCATTCGTTGAGGGGCGTATCGTCGAGCTCTAAGATCTCATCCCGAGACAGGCGCGTCATTTCACCGAAGACCTTCTTGTACATGTCGGCGGTGAACATTTCCTTCGGGCCCAACCACTTCCCTTCATGATAGATTTCACTCTTGCCCAGTTCAGCCAACTCCGGAAAGGGAAGCCCCAGATCTTCAAAGATCGACTCGAGGTGCCCCGCCCTGGAGGGAATGTGGGCCCCGTCGTCGAGCACTTGGCCTTGATACAAGATGCTCTTCGCACGTCCTCCGACGACCGCGTCCTTTTCCAGTACGAGCACCTTCTTACCCGCATGGGCGAGGAGTGCACCAGAACAGAGTCCCCCATAGCCTGCTCCCACGATAATGACGTCCCAGTTTGCCATCCTACCCTCCCCTTCTGGTTTCGGGTCCCGCTTCTCAACCAATCATCTAACAGATGAGATCTCTCGGGCCACGGTTCTTGCGGACAAGGCGCACGCCTCGATTCCCACTGTACCCGGCGGCATACATCCATCTCCTACATTGTACAGATTCTCGATCGGTGTTCTCGTAGGCATCGGATATCCGGGCCACCTTCGCATGGACGGCCACTCTCCAATATGGGTCGTAATCATTCGCTTTTGGTCTGTTCTGTTGAAGGACGGAAAGTTCTCCTCGAGATCCAAAAGGATCTCTTCGATCGTCTGCTTCCGCTTGATCGGTGGGGTAGACGATTCCGGCACACAGAAGGCCGTGGTCATATGCATCCCTTCCGGCGCCAACTCCGGACAGGTCAACGTGGGACATTCCAGAAAGATAAGCCTTCGAGTGTTGCCGAAATTGAAGATCCCCGGAAACGGATGGAGCGGTTCCTTGGAGAAGATGCATACGTGAAACACCGGTGTTTCGAAGGGATGCTTCCGGAGAAGGGCGAGGTAGCTCCTGTCGAAGTTTTGCTCTCCGGCCAGATCGATCGTTCTCTTCGGCCCGGTGTTGCTGATCACGAAATCCGCCTCGATGGTCTCCTCCACGCCCGCCACCTCCAGCCGGGCTCCTCTTACGCGGCCCTCTTCAACCAGGATGCTCTTGCAGGCCGTATTCGTCGTGACCGACGATCCCCTGTGCACGATCGACCCGGCCAGGGATTCCATCAACTCCAGGTTCCCGTTCACCGCGATGCCATACCGGTTGTTCCGCCCCATGGCCTTCAGGAAGCGAAAATACTCACCGGCCGGGACCTCGTTCAGACTCACGCCGATGAAGGCGGCGCAGAAGCCCTGGAGCAGGTTGTGAACCTCGGGATGGTTTGTGTATTGACACAACCACTCCTCAAAGGAAATCGTGTCCGAGGGTTCCCACCAGGCAAGGGCACGCTTGAAGTGATCGAGGAGCCTTTCGCCTTCTGAAGCATCCCCCGTAGCGAATTGCAGCATACCGAGCAGGCCACCCCCTCCTTCCGGTGGCACGTCGTACTCCCCGTGGCGCAGCCTGTACCGGAATCCCCCCTGGCCTTCCCGGACGTTGAAGGGCGCCTCCATCATCCGAAAGGTCTCATGGAATGCGCTTCGCTCACCGAAAGGGACCATGATGGCGCCGGTCGTCACTTTGCACCCATGGAGGTCGCGAGTAGAGAAGCGACCCCCCAATGTCGACAGCTTCTCGACGACCTCTACCTTGAGACCCTCTGCCACGAGCCTTGCAGCCACACAGAGTCCCCCGACACCGGAACCGATGACCAGAGCGTCCACTTTTCGGCTAGGCATGTCTATTGTCCCCGTGTCTCCTCTTAGATAGAGCACGAACATCTCGACAGGGATTTTACGTTAGGCGATTTCAAATATCTCCTTGTCATACTCGACATACAAGGCGCCCTCGGGACAGAATTCCACACAGCAGTAACAGGAGATGCACTTCTTCGGGTCGATGACCGGGAAGTCTGGAAAGGAAATGGCCTGTGCGGGACACGATTCATCCCCGCAGAGCCTGCAGAGAACGCATTTCTCTTCATCCAGTTTGGGCCGAATTCTCGTGATCTCCTCGTAGGGATTGAACGCCCGATCAATCGCGGCGAAGGTCGGCGGCTTCTCAAAGGCTGGGAGAACCTCGAAGTCACCCGTCACGTCGATCTTTTCCACATCGATCTCACCCAATCCCTGTTCCCATGCCATTTCCAGTTTCTTGATGGCCCTTGGATCCCACCCCATCATGGTCGTGATCACCACATCGACTTCAAACCCATTCGTTCCGGCAACGATCTTCCCGACTCGTCTCGGATTACCGTGTGTGGGCCCACCCCCCTCCATGGCGACGATCGCATCAACGATGTTTAAGTCAGGGGTTCGGTATTTGTACAGATCGAGCCACAACTGGGTAAGCCTCTTCAGGCTCTTGGACTCCAGGTGGTATCTCGCCTTCTGGGCACCCACGACGTAACCGTACAGGTTCTTGACGCAACAAGAGAGGCCGCAAAGAACGTGGGTTTTCATCTTGGGGATATTGATCACATAATCGACATCCATGACCTTCCTCGACAGGAAGACCCTCGGGATGATCTCGGAGCCGATGTCAACGAATTCCCCGCCCTTGCTGATGTTACAGTAGAAGTCGCCCGCGAGTTCCAGGATCCCCGACATCTTGATCGTGTGCATGGCGCCCGTGTCCAGATTTCCCGGGTTGTCCCCGATTACGACGTCGCTGGTTTGCTCGAGACAGGCATCCAGAACGGCCTTGACCACCCTCGCATCGGTCAGTGCCGATTTCTCCGGCCCAACGGCCGCTCCGAAATTCGGTTTGATCAGGACGCTCTTTCCCCTCAGATCCACCTCGAACTCTTCGAAGAGATGATCGATAGTCCTGCGCAAGCTCTCGAAGTCCGCATTCCTGACAACCACCCTGGACATCGCGTAACCTCTCGTGCAAGTCGAACCGGCTGACGGGGAAAAGAGGAACGGTTCTGCAGGGAACCGTGTTATCTCTGACTTCGGATACGCTCCTCCATCGGTCGGAGGCTGGGGTTCCGGGAATCTCCGCAGTTTCTGGCGGGCGTGCGCACCACCCGGGGTCAAATCTCCTGCCCTGCCACAAAACCTGCGGTAATCGCCTCCTGAAGCTTGGCGGGTTCTCCGCAATCACCGACCACAAAGACCTGAGGAATCTTTCCTTCAAAGGTGTCGGCCAGTTCCTTGTTGGTCGTGATGTTGATCGGCACCACGGTATCCGCCTCGATGAAATGGGGCGACCCTTCCCGAACTACCTTCACCCCCTTGTCTGTTATTTCCACAACTTCTGCCTTGGTGAGCAGTTCAGCGCCCGCTTCCTTCAGGTTCTTCAGAAAGACCCATCGGTGGATGATGTCGATGTCGCTGCCCATCCGCTTGGAAGCTTCAACGATGGCAACATGCTTGCCATTCTCGGCCAGGGTTTCCCCCAGTTCCACTCCGGCGAATCCGCCACCCAGGATGGCCACCCGCTTCCTGAAGGGGAAGGGGAATCGAAGAAGCCGTCGCAACAGCTTGGGATTGTAGAAGAACCGGACAAACAGTGCCGCACCCAGGGAAAGGAATCTTCGCAACAACCCACCCTTCTGAGGGAAACGCCCTCCCAGGATCGACTCTGCATCGCTGCGGCTCAGCACGATATCCTTGTCGATACCCGGCACCTCCAGAGGAGCCGCCCTGCCCCCTTGCGCGACCACAAGCACATCAGGGTTCACCTCTCTGACCATTTCGGGAGTCACTTCGGTGTTCAACCTGACGTCGATGGAGAGATTCTTGACCTCTCGGGTCATGTAGCGCAAGACAGGACCGATCCGAGGGTTGGTGATCGAACTCAGGAGCATGGCGCCACCCAATTTCGGGTTCTGCTCGCAGAGCGTCACGCGGTGGCCCCGCAATGTAGCAATCCGGGCCGCCTCCATTCCGGCGGGCCCACCGCCCACCACGAGAACACGCTTGTTGTCCTTGGCGGGTCGTTCTTCCGGGTACTTCCACTCTCTACCCATTCGCGCGTTCACCGTGCAGTGCACCGGGGGGTTGTCCGAGGCCGCCATACAGCGGCAGCAGTTCATGCAAGGCCGGATGTCATCGAGTCGGCCTGTCTGGGCCTTGCGCGGCAATTCCGGATCCGCTACCAGCGCGCGTGCCATGTAGACCATGTCCACACGCCCTTCCGCCACCACCCGCTCTGCCACATCGATGTCCTGGATCTGGGTGCCGGCGGCAACGGGTATGTTCACCACACTCTTGACCCCTTCGGCCAGATGGACCCAGGATCCCTGGGGCACCTGCGTCTGGATCATGGCAACGTTGGCGTTGTGCCAGCCCGCCATCACATCGATCTGATTCATCCCAGCCTTTTCCAGCATGGGCGCCATCTTCTTCGTATCCTCCAGGTTGTATCCCTTCCCGTCGAGCAGGTCGGCCCCGCTGATGCGGCAAAGGATCGGGAAGTCGCCGCCGGTCTTCTTCTTGATATTCGCGATAATCTCGAGGAAGAAACGCATCCGATTCTCCAGACTACCGCCGTATTGATCCGTGCGCTTGTTCGTTGCCGGTGACATGAATTGGGCGGTCACATAGCCCACGGCAGCGATGATTTCCACCGCATCGAACCCTGCCTCCTGTGTCCGCCGGGCGCAGTCACCGTAAGCCTCCACGATCTGCTGAATCTCATCGACCGTCAGTTCCCTCGGCATCGTCGGTTCGAGAGGCCCCCCCATCCGGAAGGGGGTACCGGGACGTCCCCAACAAGTCAGTCCGGAAGGGCTGACCAGTTCCACCGGACTGTCCCCAAAACCCCAGCTGTATCCCACCCCCATCTGGGTGTAGAGTCGCGCACCGTAAGGACGAACGGACTCCGCCAGGTCCTTCAGCCCTGGAATGAACCGGTCGTCGTACAGCCCCAGCATCGGGTCCTCGATCAGCCGGGTGGGCGTACAACTGACACCCATCAGCGCCACACCGCCCTTGGCCCGCTCCACATAGAACGCCTTGGCCGCCTCCGACATACCGCCATCCTCTCCCATGGCGATGGCCATGGCAGGCATCTTGATCCGGTTCTTCAGTTCCATGTTTCCGACCATGATCGGTTCAAACAGCTTCGTAGGTTTCTTGCGCGTCATTGTTTCTCTCCGCAGGTGCTTTTCAAAATGAATTTCTACCCTCCGCCGGGTACACAATCACTTCTTCCTGAACTGTTTTGCGAGTGTTATTTGCAGGGGTTCTATGAGTGATTTCAATCCGTCCTGGAAGTCCTCGCTGTCCACAGAAAGGAAGAACCCTGTTTTCTCGAGGGCTGAAGTGAAATTCCGACGATCCTCTTCGGGAAGCCTCTCCAGCCAGGCGGAAGAAATCTGTTTGATCAAGTCATTGAACTTGGACTGCAGGCGACGCCCGGCCACGTCCAGTTCAATTTTCACCATACGCCGGTCCGTCCGAGAGTGCCGCCTCTTTACCAGACGTTTGTCCTCCATTTTGTCGAACACATTCGTGAGGGTGGACAATGCCAGCCCCGTCCTCAGAGACACCTCCTTGATGGAGATAGACTCTTCGTCCAGGATCTGCAGGACCACCTTCTCATTCGTTGAGAGAGCAGACCCCAAGAACTCGTCCAGGCTGCTCAATAGGATGATGTACGTCTTTCCCATGAGGTTGACATAGTCCTGGATAACCTTCACTCGTTCGTTTTCCTTCACGAAAGGGCCTCCTCACGACTCCATTTATTTCTGTTTTCAAATACTACTATTTTCGTAATAATACTGTCAAATTCCTCTTCACCGTGGACTCAAACATGGTACCGATAGTACATGTTCTTAGCTTCCTTCGCCGTCTTGACCAGATAGAGGCGCAGGTTCGGTTCTTTGATCAATGTACGGACGATCTTGAAGATGTAGTAAGCCGCTGCGACAAGAATCACCCACTTCAACAACGTTATCATGAAACCCATTGTGCTCTCCTTTTCTCCCCTTTGGTCCTTCTTCTTCCGTTCCCCAACTCGTAAATATTACAGAGAGGGCAGGTCTTTCTCGATCAGATCCGCGGAAATGCCTCCACTGGCGATCGTCATCACTACCCCGCCACCCGGATGGGTGGAGGCACCGGTCAAGTACAGACCCTCGATGCTCTTGGACCGGTTGGAGGGCCGGAAGATCATGGTAGAGGGGATATCGTTCTGAAGCGCATAGACCGCCCCCTCAGGACTCAGAAGCCTGCGTTCGAAGTCCAGGGGAGTGGACAGGTTCTGGTAGACAATCTGATCACGGATTCCCGGCCAGAGGGTCTTGTCCACGTACCCCAGAATCAGATCCGTGTATTCTTCCTTGCGCTCGTCCCAGGTCCCGTGGTCCAGATGATAGGACCCCATGGCCCCCACATTCACGACGTGGTGGCCCTCCGGCGCCAGCGACGGATCCGTTTCCGTAGGCCAGGCGACCAGAGTGACAGGATCCGCCGGAAAGCGACCGGCCAGGAAGTACTTCTCCCACATCTCGTTCATGGTCTGAAAACGGCCCAACTGCAGATTGTGATGGGCTCGCAGGGGCACATCCCCCTTGATCCCGAGGTAGATCATCGGCATGCACAAGGAGAGTTTGTAGCTCTCGACTCCTTTCTTGACCCGCGTTGGGAGATGCTCCTCTCCGATCAGGTCCAAGTACAGAACCTTCGCGTTGATGTTGGACACCACAACCTTGGCACCCAGCTTGGTCCCGTCCTTGAGCACCACACCCCGGGCCTTCCCGTTCTGGACGATCACTTTGGTGACCTCGGTGTTGAGCCGCAGCTCCACCCCGTACTCCTGGCCCACGTTCAGGATCCCCTGCGGCACGGAAATCATGCCGCCCATGGGGTAGTAGATCCCCTCATGCTCCGAGTATGTGATCCCCGCATACAGGCCCGGACAGAGCCGTGGTGGCAAACCGAGCCAGAAGGACTGAAATCCCAGCGAGTCCAGGGTCGTCTGGTGTTTGAACCACCTCTTGATGAGGACCTCATAGGTCAGGTAGAAGTTGGACATGTACTTGAGCATCTTCGGCGAACGCATGGTCATCTTGAGCATGCTCTTCCAGGACTGCATGTCACTGTGAAGGAAGTGCTGCATCCCTTCCTCTGTGCTCACCTTCCAGTAAGCGCAATACTCGCGCCATCCTTCCGCGTCCTCAGGGGAGTAGGATTTGATCAGTTCGTACATGGCATCGAAGTCGGTGGGAATCTCCAGATAGTTTCCCTCCGGCGTCCGGAACGAATACATGGGCTCGCACTGTCGAAAATCGATGTAATCTTCACGCTTTCTCCCAAGGCGTTCAAAGATGAGATCAACACCTTCCGGCATTTCCACGATCGAGGCTCCCGTGTCAAAATGGAAGCCATCCGCTTCAAAGGTGGAACAGCAACCCCCGATGATGTCGTTCTGTTCCAGCACAAGTGTCTTCATCCCCTTCTTGGCCAAAAGAGACGCGCAGGAAATGCCGCCGCACCCGGCCCCAATCACAATGGCGTCGTAGTCTGTCGTTCCCATAACAGTTCATCTCCTTTTAAAGAACACTCTCTTCCTCATCCTGACGAGTGGGTAAACAGGGAGCTGTGGCTATGTTTCCCCCGTGGCACTCCAGCTATTCGGTGCTGTTCGGGGTTCCCTCGGAGATTTGTGCCGGGCGACTTTGTAGGGGGAGGGAGAGACGGAGCCCAAGCAAATCGGAGAGGGAGCCCCGAACAGTACCGAATGGTGAGGATCACCTGCAACATAGCCATAGTTCCCTGTTTGCCTGCTAATAGAGCAGCTGCCGCCAGAACCCTCCATAGATGCCCTTGGACACGATCCGCCCGGACATGGCCGAAAAGACGACCCCTGCGGGCCACGTCGCATATTGCCCCGCCATGAACATGTTCTTGTAGGGCGTCCGAAAACGGGCGTATTCCTTCGCCATGTGACACTTGAGGGAATCAAGGGTCCACCCCATGATCGCGCCCTCCGGATTCAGGGTCCATCGGGAGAAGGATCGGGGCGTGGCCATTTCCTTGTACACGATCCTCTCCGAAAGCCCGGGAATGATGTATTCCGCTTCACGGATGATATCGTCCAACACCTTCTTCTTGAGCTTCCTGTACTGGGGCGTACGGGCAAAGGGGTCATCCGTGCCGGTCGCCCAGCCGTTCTGCCAGTGGTAGGAGTTGTTTACCTGTATGTTCAGAGAGCTCATCCCCTTCGGAGCCAGGTGAGGCAAATGAAGAGAAGGGGCACTGATCATGGTCCACCCCTTTTTGTGGGCTTCCGGGTCGTACATGTCCAAGCCTGCTGATTCGTACGTGCGCCAGTACAGGGTGTGATGCTCCTTCATGTGCTTCTTCAACTCCTCGGCATCCATATCGAGCCCCAGGAAGGCGGAACAGATCGACTGGGAGACCGGTGCTGCCGTAGTGATCTGCCGGTCCCTGTAGGGCCACCGGCTCGGGTCGTCCAGCATCTCGTTGATCAGTCGCTTCGGGTTGCCCGTGTTGACGTAATGTGGTGCATGGAATCGCTCTCCCTTTGAGGTCTCTACGCCTGTAACCCAGGGACCCGAGGTAATCACCTTGTCCACTGTCGACTTGAGACGGACCTCCCCTCCACGCTCCTGGTAGGCATCGGCCAGCTTGTTCATGAACCCCTGAAGCCCCGCACTGGGATACCAGTAGTCATTGACATATGTGTGCCAGAAGGTCATATGCATCATGAGAAGCATGTTTTCGGCACCATTCACCCCGAACAGGTAGGACAGGCGGGGATCATCCGGGAAATACTCCAGGGCCTTTTCTTCCCCGGTCATGGTCATCATCTTCATGCCCATGGTGCCCATGGAGGCCGAGTTGACGAAACTCCTCAAGTTGGCTCGCACTTTCTCCTTGCCGTCGAGCAACAAGTTGAACGACCCCTGTCCCATCAGCTTCCCCATGGACTCGCACCGGGGTTTGATGAAATCAAACCACTTGTCCAGTTGGGCCTTGGATCCAGGAAAGGCCTTTTTGAAATCATCCCGCATCTGGTCATAGTCGTACATCATGACGTCACAGTCGGGCGTCACGAAACGGAACCTTGCCCGAATCCAGTCCTCAGGCTCGTAAACGCCCAACTCTTTCAGAATCGGGAACAGGATCCCAACGTCCTCGGTAGACTGGTCTCCGCAATCGAAATAGAAGCCTTTGCGCCAGATCCCGGCCATGTTGCCGCCAACCTGGTTCCCGTGCTCCAGGATGACGGATCGCTTTCCCATCTTCTGCAGGTAGAGCCCTGTACAGAGGCCGGCAATGCCTCCGCCGATGATCACAACATCAACCTTGTCCGTCATGTTCCCCCTCCTTCTAGCGGGGTAACTTGGGAATATCGATATGTTTCACCGGCACAAATCTCCGAGGGAACCCTGGACAGCACCAAACAGCTTGAGTTATCCCAGGGAAACATAACGACAGTTGCCAGTTTACCCACCAGCCTGAATCGTTAGCCTTTTGTAGATATCTGGCCATTAGCAGTCCGTCCACCTTGGGGGCGGAGGGACAGGACCTGACCCCTGACCCCTCCTATTTTGCCCTTGTACCTACTCCGTGAGCCAGGCGTCGATGGCCATTGCCGCACGACGACCATCGGCTACAGCTTCTACAACTGTTCCTGCGCCCCGTACGATGTCACCACCGGCGAAAACCCCGGGGCGGTCCTTCACCTGAGTCGTGTCCTCATCGACCGAAATCAACCCTGCACATCCGAACTCCTTCTCCAGGTACGCCGCCAAGGTCGGCTCCACCGCCTGTCCTACCGCCCAGATCAGGTTGTCAAAGTCCATCTCCATCGCCTCGGATTTATCGAAGGCCGGCTGGAACCTCTTCTGACCATCGAACACAGAGGTACACCGGATGAAGGACATCCTCGCGTCGGAGAGAATCTCTCGCGGACCCCATCCATGCAGAATTTCGATTCCCAGTCTTTTCAGTTCGGCCAACTCGCTCGGCAGTGCCGGCATCTCATCCTCCCCCTCGAGACAAACCAGGGAAACCCTCTCGGCACCCGAGTCTTTGGCTGCAAGGGCTGCGTCCGTCGCCACGCTCCCACCGCCGATGATGACGGCCTTCTTCCCCACCTCCACCCGACCCTCGCTCCGATAGGCACAGAGGAGACGTAGGGCGTCGATCGTTTCTGCCTTCTCCGCACCCGGGACCTCGATCTTACGGCCGGACCACAATCCCGGGGCCAGGAAGACTGCATCGTAGTCCTGCTCCAGATCGGAAACCGAATAGTCCTTGCCCAGGGTCTTTCCATATTCGAAATGCATACCGGAAAGGGTCATCCCATCGATTTCTCGGGCAACGATATCCTCGCGCATACGGAAAGGAGGAAGAGCCATTGCCAGCATCCCGCCGGGCTTCTCCGCTTTCTCGAGGACATCCACCCTGTACCCGAGCCGCGCAAGGAAGTGGGCACAAGTCAAGCCGGCCGGACCCGCGCCCACGACCGCGACCCGCCGACCGTTCTGGGGCGCCACACAACCGTCCCACCCTTCAGCCCCCGAGACCTTACCGCATACCCAGCCATGGAGATCGGCGATCCGTACAGGCTGCTCCGCATAGTCGAGTCGGTTGCACTTCTTCTGACAGAACATCTCCGCCGGGCAGACGTGGCCGCAGATTTCGGCCAGCGGGTTCATCTGCCGCATGGACCGCGCCGCCCCCGAAAAATTGCCGGACTCGACCCTCCGGTGAAAACCCACGAGGTCGATGCTCGCGGGACAGGCCCTGATACAACCTGCTTCTTCGCAATGATCACAATCACGGGCCATGCGCGTGGCCGAGTCTTCCGTGATCGGCTGCAAACGATCCGGCCCGGGGCTCCACGGCTTTCCTTCTATGAAATGGATGAACTGTCGCGGAAAGGAACGGGGCCTATATTCCTTGCGCCCCAAATCCTTCAAAACCATGTTGGCCGCACCGATCCCGGAGGTGGTGGCCGGCAAGACACCCAACCCCATAACCGTGGAGTCACCGACCAAATACAGGTTCTTCCAATCGCTCCTGGCCTTGAGCCGTTTCATCATGTCCTGGCCGACCATCTGCTTCGGACCACCAATATTCCCCCAGTTCTTCAGGGTATATCGCTCTATGGTGCTTGGCGTTCCGATTTCCATGGATTTGATGTGTTTTCTCAAATTAGGAAACCGCGGCTTCAGCCTGTCCAGGACCTTCTCTGTTTCCTGCTCCTTCATCTGCTTGTATTCTTCAGACTGATAAGCAGGGTCGGTGGGACGGGGCCATTCCAGGGTCGAAACAGCGGTGATCGTTACGGAGCAAGTACCGGGAGGGCTGACCGTCGGGTCGATGAGGCTGGGGATGTATACGGTGATGCCGTGGCCGTCTACCTTGTTCGGATCCTCGATGATGATCTCCATCGGAAGGGCGTCCTCCGGGATCGCCTTTGCATCCGCACCGATGTAGAGCATCAAATTGCTGTGACACGGAACAAAGGCCTGGGCCCATTTCATCCGCTTCGGCTTTATGTGTTCTGGCCTTACCAGCTTTCCGTAGAGGTTCCAGATCGCCGCATCCGACACAACCCGGTCGGCCTTGATCTCAACGCCGTTTGCCAGCCGAACCCCACGGGCCTTTCCGTCGGTGATGAGAATCTCATCCACCAGGTGACGGTAAAGGATCTGGCCTCCATACCGTTCGATGGCCTTTTCCAATTTGTTGGAAAGCATCTGGGGAGAGCCGGACGGATAGTAAGCCCCACCGATATGGTTGTCGGCAAACATGGTGATTGAAAGAACCGCCGGACACTCATCCGCATCGACGTAAGAAAAGGTGCGGGTCAGCATGTCGAAGAAGTCGATGACCTTGCGGTCCGTGAAAAATTTTTCGAAGACACTTTCCGCACTCTTGGACATCATCGACAGCATCTTGATTAGACCCACAGGGTTCTTCAGGAGCGCCTTCAGGTTGTCTCCCGGCGACATCTCTGTGGGCGGAACGATCGTTTCGTTCTTCAGGATCGTGCTCTCATAGAGGTTGAACAGATAGTCATAGAAATGCTTGAG
>RCNC010001439.1_pt1 | contig 15977 bp, 13 predicted proteins | sample 2041301 | NCBI WGS metagenome assembly RCNC01 (sample SAMN09708231, study PRJNA481090) | Marine sediment metagenome, whole genome shotgun sequencing project. | biome: marine sediment; feature: ocean; material: sediment; isolation source: Sewage treatment plant 13A marine sediment (STP13A) ... | reverse complement strand
GGCAGAATTGTTTGTAGCACCTGTTGGTATCGGCATCGAAGCCACCTGCCTGTTGGCCCAGGCAAACTGTGCGAAAATTGGTTTTGACCTGAAACTGAAAAAGGTGCCCACCGATGGATACTGGGGCTCGGTGTGGATGAAGGAACCGTTAAATGTCACGAGTTGGAATATGCGCCCGACGGCCAATGCTATGTTGTCTATTGCCTATGCTCCTGGCGCTGCATGGAACGATACCCTTTGGAACAATAAACGCATGGGCGAGCTACTTGTAATGTCGCAGGCAGAAACAGACCCTGACAAGCGTCATGCCATGTTCTGCGAAATGCAGACACTGGTTAACAGTGAATGTGGAATGATAATTCCTGCACACATTAATATTGTTGATGGCGTGAGTGATCGAGTCCAGGGTATACCTAAGAACCCGCTCGGAAATCTCGGCGCTTTGGAGTTTCCTGAGTATTGCTGGCTGACATCATAGGCCTGACGGCAATAGAACTCGCTGATATATCTAGCTGATATACAAAAGCGTAACCATGAAGAAGCCTGCATTTCATATGCAGGCTTTTTTTTATGGAAACCATATTGTTGTTCGCGACTACACTGGACACCAAAAGAAGCAACGGTCGCAGCAAGCTGATAACGCACGTCGCTGCGGAGTTGATCGATTCTCCGCTGTTTCCACCTTGAATCCTACGTTCGCAAAAACCACATCTGCTAATCACACGCGAGGGCCTGGCGATGCGAGGAAACTTACTATTTACTACCTCTCCTTTTCGTTACTTCGGGTGGTGTACACTGGATCGATCTAGCAGAGAGATGACTTCCGACATTCTATTATCAATCACCGTGCTTTCTCAGCCTACAGGCTTTAACCCATGGCAGGACATACAATGACGAAACTTGAAGTGACCAATCCGTTCGACCATTCCTCTATTGGCGAAGTGCCGGTAACCGGCTGGGACGAGGTAGATGGTATGTTGGAACGCGCCAACAAGGCATTCCTCGACCGCAATCAACGTTTGCCAGTCGCCAGGCGCATGGAAGTGCTACAAGGCGCCGCCGAGATCATGCAACAGCGCTTTGACAGCCTGGCATTGCTGATTGCCAGCGAAGGTGGCAAGCCCCTGATCGACGCCCGCGTCGAAGTAACCCGCGCCATCGACGGCCTCAAGCTTTGTATGCACGAACTCACGCACATGCACGGCACCGAGATCCCGATGAACCTGAATGCCGCAAGCAGCGGCCGTGCGGCATTTACTTTTCACGAGCCCATAGGCCCGGTAGTGGCGATCTCGGCCTTCAATCATCCCCTCAACCTGATCGTTCATCAGGTAGCCCCGGCGGTTGCCGTTGGATGCCCGGTCATCATCAAACCCGCCGATGACACACCGCTCAGCGCACTCGCCTTCGTCGAAATACTGTATGAAGCCGGCTTGCCAGAAAACCTATGCCAGTTTGTGGTGACGGATATCCCGACTGCCGAAAGAATGGTTACCGACCCCCGGGTCGCATTCTTTTCGTTTATCGGTTCTTCGCGAGTGGGCTGGATGCTGCGTTCCAAACTGGCCCCGGGCACGCGCTGTGCACTCGAACACGGCGGTGCGGCACCGGTCATCATCGATGAAACCGCAGCGATGGATGCGATGATCCCATCACTGATAAAAGGTGGTTTCTATCATGCAGGACAGGTTTGTGTATCCGTGCAACGAGTATTCGCGCCACGCACTATTGCCGGCGACATTGCCGAGGCTCTAGCCGCAGGTGCTCGAAAACTGATCGTCGGCAATGCCATCAACGAAGAGACCGAGGTGGGCCCACTGATTCGACCCGCTGAAGTCAAACGAGTAGGTCAGTGGGTAGATGAGGCGGTTGACGCAGGAACCAGGGCGCTTTGCGGTGCGCAAACGCTGAGTGACAGCACTTATGCGCCCACGGTACTACTCGATCCGCCCGCAGATGCAAAGGTCTCAACCCAGGAGATCTTTGGGCCGGTTGTCTGTGTTTACGGCTACGACGAGCTGGATGCCGCATTGGCCCAGGCCAACAGTCTGCCGTTTGCGTTTCAGGCAGCCTGTTTCAGCAACCGTCTCGATACCGCCTTGAAGTGCGTGAATCAGCTCGATGCGTCGGCCGTAATGGTCAACGACCATACGGCCTTTCGCGTCGACTGGATGCCCTTTGCCGGCCGTCGTCAATCCGGTTACGGGGTCGGCGGAATTGGACACACCATGCACGACATGACCCAGGAAAAGATGATGCTATTGAATGGCTTTGCTGCCAGTTGACGACAGCGCCATAACATCAGTCAGTTATGGCCTGGGAGACTGTCCGAGAATAGAAAGTCTACCCCTTCGAAGCGACCAACAATTTTCTCGCGGTACTCGCGTTGTTTGAGCGAGTAACCCTTGATATGAAAAATATCAGCCCGCTTGAGATAGTTGAAAACTCCCCGTTCACTGTGCCACAGCCCGGAATTGAAGAGAACTAAATGGACTATCAAAACCAGACCCTCAACCCAATTCGCGAAATTGAAACCGAATGGATTGTCATGCAGGACGGTTGCAAGCTAGCCGCACGTATCTGGTTGCCCGAAGATGCGCAAACCACTCCGGTACCCGCAATTCTGGACTACGTGCCCTACCGGCGACTCGACGGGATTGCAGCCAGTGACGCCTCACGTCACCCCTATGTGGCTGGGCATGGCTATGCTGCGGTGCGCGTCGACATACGCGGCACGGGTGATTCCGGGGGGGTCATGCAGGATGAATACACCGACCTTGAGCACGAGGATATCTGCAGCATTATTGCCTGGCTAGCCGAACAGGCCTGGTGTACCGGCAAGGTGGGTATGTGGGGAATTTCCTGGGGTGGTTTTAATTCGCTGCAAGTCGCTGCGAAAAATCCACCCGCGCTGAAAGCGATTATCACGCTGTGCGCCAGCGATGATCGCTATGCCGATGATGCGCATTATCTGGGAGGCTGCCTGATCGAAGCCAACTTGCGCTGGGGCACACGATTTCTGAGTGAGACAGCGCGTCCGCCGGATCCTAGAACAGTGGGTTCTGCTTGGCGCGACATATGGATGAAGCGACTCGACAATCTGCACCTGTTTCCAGAAACCTGGATGCAACACCAGACCCGCGATGACTACTGGAAGCGAGGTTCGGTTTGCGAAACTTTCGCCGATATCAAGGCTGCCGTATTCGCCGTGGGTGGATGGAGCGATGCCTATGTCAATTCGGTCGGCACCACCCTGTCCGGTATCACATCACCGAAGCTCGGCTTGATTGGGCCCTGGGGTCATGGCTATCCGCACGAGGCGCGACCAGAACCCGCCATCGGATTTTTGCAGGAAGCGTTGCGTTGGTGGGATCACTGGCTGAAGGGAATCGACAGTGGAATAATGGATGAGCCGATGTTGCGCAGCTGGATGCTGGACTCCGCCCGACCATCGGTCGGTCACCCCGAGCGTCCCGGACACTGGGTGTCAAATACGAGCTGGCCGCCGAGCAATTGCTCCCAGCAGCGTTTCTTCATGAATCCCGACGGCCTTGGCCTCGAAGCCGGTGAAGAGAAGCTGTTAGACCATCAATCGCCGAACACAGTTGGCGTTGAGGGCGGGGAATGGAATGTGTGGGGCAGTGGCGCAGAATTCGGCGGAGACCAGCGCCCTGACGATGGCCAGAGTCTGTGTTTTGATACCCCGCCACTGACTGAGTCGATTGAGCTGTTCGGTGGCCCACAGGTCGTGTTGTCTTTCACCGTCGACCAACCGCAGGCAATTGTGGCCTTGAGACTGTGTGACGTCTGGCCGGATGGCGCTTCGAATCGGATTACTTTCGGCTTGATGAATCTGACTCATCAGCACAATCATGAACTGCCACTGAGTCTTGTACCCGGTAAAATTTACACATTAATAATCAAACTGCGTGACATCGCCTATACCCTGCCTGCAGGTCACCGGCTTCGGCTTGCACTTTCGACCAGCTATTGGCCGCTTGCCTGGCCGTCCCCGAGAGCGGTTACAATTTCAGTTCAAACCGCAACAAGTGTACTCTCGCTACCCGTCCGTCAACATCATTCAGCCGAGCACCCTACTCCAGAATTCGAACCTCCAGCCGGTACTCGACTGGTCGAACATAAGGTATTGGTTGCACCCGGTTCTAACCGCAACATCAGGCGCGATCTGAATAAAGGAACGACCCAATATGTGGTCGAGCGCGATGCAGGAACCACCTGGCTTGCGGATACCGATATGGTCTGCGGTAGCCGCGGCGAAGCCATCTTTGAAATCGATGCGGATGATCCGCTAAGCGCAACCCACACGGAACGCCAGACGCAGATTCTGGAGCGTGGAGACTGGCGCATACGCATCGAAGCCGAGACGGTGCTCACCTCTACCGAAACAGAGTTTCATTTAAGCGGGAAAGTCGAAGCTTACGAAGGCGATGAGCAGGTGGCCATCAAAGACTGGCATTATCAAATACTCAGGAATTTTATTTAGCACTAGAAATCTGGGATGCGATTCACCCCACGACCACAAAGTCGTCCTCCAGGGCATCGCGTGGCCCGTAGGCAATAATTACCGCGGGCCTGCCGAATTCCCAGGGTTCAGGAGTTACACTGTCTAGCACCTTAATCGCTTGAGTTCTGGCGCCTCACAGGTTTCTCAGATAACTCGATATTGTCGTCATAGAAGCCAAATGAGTGTCTATACTCATTTGCGGACATTCGATCAAGACCCGGGAAAAAGCGATGAAAGTTGAACCCTATTTAAAGATTCTTGCCGAAAAAGGCGGCTCAGATCTGTATTTTTCAACTGGCGCTCCCCCCAGTGCCAAATTCAATGGCGTACTCAAGCCGCTGAGCAAGACCCCTGCGCCCCCCGGATGGGTGAATTCATTGGCCCAGGAAATCATGAATGAGAAGCAGAGAGCCGAATTCCAGGAAATTCCGGAAATGAACCTGGCCATATCGCTATCTGAAGTTGGTCGATTCCGGGTCAATATTTTCAGGCAGCGAAATGACACCGCCATGGTCATTCGAAACATCGTGACCGAAATACCCAACAAGGACGATCTTGGGTTACCCGACGTATTATCTGAAATTATCATGGCAAAGCGCGGCCTGATTTTGTTCGTTGGCGGGACGGGTTCGGGTAAATCGACCTCACTGGCGGCATTGATCGATCATCGCAACACTAATTCGACAGGGCATATTGTCACCATCGAAGATCCGGTCGAATACATTCATCCACACAAGGGCTGCATTGTGAATCAGCGCGAGGTGGGGATGGATACACTCTCGTTTGCAGATGCCCTCAAGAACACGCTGCGACAGGCACCCGATGTTATTCTGATTGGTGAGATTCGTGACCGTGAAACCATGGAACACGCCCTCGCCTTCGCCGAAACCGGGCATCTGGCGATATCCACTTTGCACGCCAACAATGCCAATCAGGCGCTCGACCGCATCATCAATTTCTTTCCCGAAGAAAGACATAAGCAATTGTTAAGTGATTTATCGATCAATCTGCAGGCCTTTGTCTCGCAACGCCTGGTTCACACCGTTGACGGCAAACGTTGTGCCGCCATCGAAATCCTGCTGAATTCGGGTCGTGTTGCCGATTTGATTAACCAGGGCGCGGTGATGGAAATCAAGGAAGTCATGCAGAAATCGGAAAGCATGGGCATGCGCACTTTTGATTCGGCGCTTTATTATCTTTACATGGATGGCAAAATCAGCCTCGAGGAAGCCTTGAAGAATGCTGACGCTGAAAACAATTTGCGTCTGCGTATTGAGCTTGGCAAGAAGGGTGCGGATCGCAGCGAGCAAACCTTTAGCGGCTTGAGTCTCCTCGAGGAACCGGAAGAAGAGGAGGAAGAGGGTTCGGGTGAAGGTCATTCCGTGTTCGCCCCGCCTCAAGCAACCAAACAATCCTAAGTTGTGTCGACTAGCTACGTCGACTAGTTACCTCAGCTAGTTGCACTGAGTAGCGTCAATGACCTCGAAGCCACCTCGCTATTGTTGTAAAGGCTCGTTCCTGTCTGCCTGTCGAAACGGAACTTCGGCGAGTCCCGGTTTGCAAAAAATCAGCACCAAAAAAACCGGCATAGCCAGAAGCCATCCTGAAACACAAGTCGAGCTCAGGATGCGATGCCTTTATCCTCTGGGGATAGCGGGATACCTCAAAAAGTCGCGAGCACTCTATATTTCGGCTATTAGTTAGCAATGCACAGACTTCTCATGATTCCCGGATTGCTGTTCGGACTGCTCTTTGCTGGCGGCGGTTTCTTCATGCTGTCTGAAACTTCGATACCCATGTGGCAAGACTGGCAGCGCATGCAAGACTGGCAACCCGCCCAGGCCCACCTGCTGACACTAGCGCCAGTCGACAACGACACTCGTGCCAGTTATCGATATGATTTTGCCGGTGCAAGCTACCAAAGCGATGGCATCGGCGTTGGCACTTTCACCGACAATATCGGTTCCTACCATCAGGATCTGCAAGCCTATCTCGGCCGGATTCAGCGCAATAGCGAATTCCTGCCGATCTGGGTGAACCCGGCAAATCCAGCAGAAGCCGTCATCGACCGCAACATGCGCTGGGGCCTGTTCCTGTTGATGAGCGGTTTTTGTTCGGTTTTCCTGTTCATCGGCCTCGGGGTTATCTACGCCAGCATTCGCAGTTCGAACAAAGCCAGCACGCGTCGCAGGCCGTCTTTATGGCAGATGCGCAAAACCTGGCAGAAAGCTAGAAAAGATGGAACTACCGACCTCGAGTTGCTTGAATTCTGCCAGCATCACTACGCCGAATCCGCGCCCTCGGAAGAAGCCACATCAGCAGAAGTAACACCGACTGATTGGCAAAGCCGTAAAGGCTGGGAAAGTCCTCAAATTAAATCCAGCGCCATCAAAGGAGTTGGTTTCTTCTGGGTCTTCGCCATTGTCTGGAACGCGATTAGCATACGCATACTCTTCGTCCTGCCCGAGGAATTGAACAAAGAAAACTATCTGGTACTAATCGCCCTGCTGTTTCCATTGATTGGCCTGTTCCTGATCTACAAAGCGATCAAAAAATCCGTCGAATACCGACAGTTTGGTCGAGTTATGCTCACCATGGACCCCTATCCCGGGAGTATAGGAGGACATATTGGCGGGCATATCCAGGTAAAAAATCTGGACTACCGGCATGCCAGTGAAGCACCAATATTATTGGTAAAAGTGGAATGTATATACAGCTACGTGTCCGGCAGTGGTGACAGTCGCTCGCGTAGTGAATCAATAAAATGGGCGCAACAGGGTCGTCCTAAAATCAACAATGCATTGCAAGGCGTCAGCCTGGCATTTAGATTCGATGTGCCCGAGGGCCTGCCAGCTGTGGATGTCGACAAAGGCCGGGATTATCACTTCTGGCGCTTGAGCATAAGCGCAGATGTGCCGGGTATTGATCTGGAGCGCAGTTACGATATTCCAGTATTCGCCACCGCAAGGACGGCCAGCAATGTCAGTCACGATATTAGCGCGCAAGCGGAGGCGGTCCGCCAGCAAGAGTCCGATGCCGCTAAACTTGCCATTGCCAGCGGACAGTTTGATATCGAGGGCCTTACCCGCGGCATGCAGTTTCACACCGAAGGCAATCGTATACAGCTGAAATTCCCCATGTTTCGCAACAAGCTTCTAACCCTGTTCGCGGCCATATTCGCCGGCGGCTTCGGTTTCGCCTCCTTTTCGATGGCGAGCATGGTCAGTGGTGGCGGTCTGTTTGGTATTTTTATCGCCATCTTCAGCATTCCGTTTTTCCTGGTTGCACTGGCGGCCTTCATCGCCGTTATATACCTGCCCTTTGACAATCTCGTGGTCGACATTTCACCCGGCGAGGTTTCAGTGATGCGGCGGCTGCTGTTTATACCGGTGTATCGACGCCAACTGCAACGCGGTGATATCGCACACCTCAGCATCAAACGCTCGGGCAGTACCGGTCAGGGTGTCAACAAGATCGAACACTTCAAGATTCGGGCCGAGGACCAACAGGGTAAACAGGTAACCATCGCCGAAGATATCGATGGCAAGGACGTGGCCGAACACCTTCGAGACTATCTGGCGCAGCGAATAGTGGTGGCGGTGAAGTAAAGATTCCAGACCAATCGATCAGGCTAATTTGTGATCCTGACCGAATTAATCTAGACGATGTGACCAAGCCACATTCTGGCTCAAACGGAAGTGGTATCAACGGTAGTAAACCTGTGTGTCCCTGTATTCAATGTCGGATGCAATCCGCGACTGAACAGAGAAAATCGCCGCGGCCCTAGCCTATGCGGAACTGGTCAACCTCGAGCACTTGAAACAAGTGGCCATGATCGAAGCATCCCCATTGGTTATCGAGCAGCTGCAGAGGTTCCTGCGCACTCATCAGTCTTGAGTTGAATTTGGGATCTCTCTCGCTAAAACCCAACACCTAGTTCAGCAGCGCGGCTTCCAGTTTGGTGGCGATGTCACGACTGAATTGACCCAGCGCATCGTTCATTGCCACCACCACGGCGCCGGAATCGCCCACGACAGAAGCTTGTATCTGATAGCGGTTGCGGCGCATCGGCACTATGACCTCACCGTTGATATCGGCAACACCCCATTGTACCTCCAGCAGGATGCGACCCATGTAATCGGCCTCGAAGCGGCCGACATCACCGATCAGACGATAATTGACCTGGTCTCGCACAAGAGTTTCGTAAGGAAACACAACCACGACAACATCCTGCAACAGGTTATCTACATCAGCCGCTACGATGCGCATTAGTGAAGTGGTCAGTGGTTCGCTCCAGCGACTGAACTCGTCAACCTGCATCTCGGCATTGGCGCCACGCGTCACGATCTGTGAACGATTGAGGTATTCCGGCATACGGATAGGCCCCAATCCCAACATCACTGCATCATCAGAGTCTTTCCTGAACTCCGCATCAATGGGGCTTAACGAGAAGTAGCGCACCGGCGATGAGGATGCGCATGCCGACAACATGAACACCGCGAAGACGCTGAGTATGGCCACCCGGACGCTTCCTAACATTAAACTCACTCCTTTCAATTTTGCGTATTGGACTTGCCGCGAATCAGGGATTCCGGTTTCGCTTCCATCAAGTCGAGGAATTCCCGCAAGGCCCGTGCCGCTGCTTCGACCTCTTTAAGCGTGCTAACCAGTTGGTAAGTTTCGGTCGATTCACCTTCCAACTGAAATCTGGCAGCGGCAAGGGTTTGTTGCAATTCATCCGGTACGGCGAGGGTACTGTCTTTTTCCAGGATGTCTCGCAACGACTCCAGGGTGCGTTGTAAGTCAGCCGGTAAAGCGCGAGCAGAATCATCCTCGAGGATGGTTCGAAGTGCTGCCATAGTCCGATCCAGTTCTGCCATAGACCGATTTATCGAGCTTACCGTCTGCTCCAACGGCAGATTGTTCACTTTGTCCAGCAGGGTAAATACCCTGTGCTGCAATTGCCCGATCCCACTGGCAATGGTCGGGAGAGTGTTATATCCATTAAACTCACCTAGCTCGGTATCCGGCATGTCCTCATAAAATTCGATGTCGAGGACCTGCGCACCGCTTAGAAGATTACTCGTCTTGAGCGATACTCGTAAACCATTCGCAACACCTTGATTGATTAGATTTAGCAGTGTTCCGATTGACTCTTCGGTATCACTCATTTCCAGACGACCGGGCTCCAGGTACAGCAGCACAGGAATGGAAGCGCCCGTTGCCTTAAGCCCTTCTTGATGTTTTCCCGTGAACAATTCCTTGGTCAATATGCGTTCTACCTTGCCCACTTTAATGCCGCGATACTCTACTGGCGCACCAGCCAACAAGCCCTTCAGTGACTGCTCAAACGCTGCGACGTAATAGGCGCGATGCTTGAACGGAGATTCCAGGACTGCATTGTAAGATGCAAACAATCGAAATTCGGCATCGTGCTCCACGGGCTGACCCGGTCCAAGATTCGGCGCGGTATCGAAAGTGATGCCGCCCAGCAATATCGTCTCCAGCGAACCGGTGGAAACGCGAAAACCCTCGGTGCCCGCACTCAGGGTGATACCGCTCACATTCCAGAAGCGCACCGAACTGTCAACCAACTCGTGGAAGGGCGCGTCTATAAAGATCACGTAGCGAATCTCTCTTGTGTCGGCATCGAAGGTCAGGCTCTCTACTCGACCGACCTTATAGCCCTTGTAGAGTACCGGATCACCGCTGCTCAACGAGACCGATTGGGCACTATGTATAATCAAACGTAAACCGGGTGCCCCGGTAGGGGTCAACGGTGGGCGTTCGAGAGCGACAAACTCCCTCACCTTTGATTGCGTTCCGGCGGGTGAAACTTCTATGTAAGCGCCGGAAAGTAATGTATCCAGGCCGGAAATACCGCCGCCTCCAATTCTGGCGGTGACTACCCAGAAGCGGGTGTCTTCGCCCAGCAGCGGTATTGCCGCGCGCTCCAGCTTGACCGTTGCAATGACATCCTGCATATCCTCACTCAGCGTGATTTCCTGCACCATGCCCATGTCGACGCTGCGAAACTTGACCTTGGTCTTACCCGCCTCCAGTCCGACCGCTGTTTTCAACCTGATCTCGATTTCCGGTCCTTCGGTCATGAAAGTAAAAACGACCATCCAGATACCCAGCACCACGGCAACCAGGGGCACGATCCAGATTGCGGTGAGTTTTTTGCCCTGAGTAATTTCAGGCTTCGCTGCTGTCATTATTATTATCCAGTTTGTCCCACATCAAACGGGGATCAAAACATTCTGCCGCAACCATGGTGACCAATACAACCCCGGCAAAACTGTAGGCCGCAATCCCGGGACGAATCACCAGCAACCCTCCGAGGTGAACCAGCGCCACCAATATTGCGACCACAAATACATCCACCATCGACCATTTGCCAATGAATTCTGCGGCGAGGTACATTTTGGTGCGCTGACGTTGGCCACCAAGGCCCGGACGATCGACGCTCCAGACGAGATAAAACAGGGCAACCAGCTTGGCCAGTGGAATCATCACGCTGGCGATGAAGATAACCGCGGCGACGGGGACCGATCCGAGTTTGATCAATAATATGACCCCACCCAGGATCGTGCTGTATTCGGTAACACCAATCCCCTCGGTAATCATGATCGGGTACAGGTTGGCCGGGATGTAGAGAATGCTGGCCGTGATCAGCAAAGCCAGGGTGCGTTGCAGACTATTGTGAGTTCGCAGATGCAGTGCCGCACCACAGCGGGAACAGCTATGCAGAGCGACCGGGGCCAACTTACAGCAGACATGACAGGAGGCGAGGCCCCTGGAGGCTGCGGTTGAATCATTGCTGGTCATGGTGAGTCCAGTGCCTCAATCATTTGCCAGCACTGGTAGCGATCAAGCGTCACCAGGGTCAGCGTGAAACAGATACTGAAGGCGACATAAGCCCAGAACGAAATGCCTAACACCACCGTTGCCATCGCCGCGATCTTTACCAGGCTGACGATCACGCCGATGATAAACACTTCAACCATGGCCCAGTTTTGGAGGGTAAACACGCCGCGTGCCGCGAAACGCAGCCACGGGACCCGCAGCCCGAACAGCAGAGGAATGGATATCGATACGATCAACATTAACAGTAGCGCCGGAATATAAATAATGAACGCGGCCACGATTATTGCCAATTCAGGCATCCCGTAGCGCCATAAGGACCCGGGAGCCTCCCGCAGTGTCATAACACTTTCCAGACCCTTGGCTGAAAACGAGAGGAAGGAAAAACTATTGGCGAGCAGCAGGAGAATAATAGCTGCCACGGCATAAGCGAGGACGCGACTCATGGCGTCGTTTTGATAACGGGTCAGGAAATGACCGCAGCGGGGACAGCTTGCACGGCTACCATTCCCCAGCCCATCGACATCTACCAGTAGATCGCAACCATGACAGGCAATGAGCTGACTCATTGGGTCAAGAACATGCCGGCGCGGCATCCGCTTTGCCAATAATCGCACATGAAATCGCACATGAAATCGGCACCAAAATAGAGATTGAAAACTGGCTCAACCTTATCTCATCCATTTTCTTCCTCGCTTTCCTTTTCGATACACCTGTTCAGGAAAAAGCTTTCCCCTGGTGTCACTTCGAAGGCATTTTACACCGAAGATGCCGAAAATGATGTTACCAATTCAAACTCGTATAAGTACATGCCCGTTCGTACAAATCAACTGGACAGAGCGTTAAAGTTGTATCTCAAGGGTGTTGGGGCTTTTTATGCGTTTGCAGGCAGCGCATTCGCTCCAATCTTTTCTAGCGGCAGAGCGGGCTCGATTCCTCGAAAAGCGATTCGGTTCTCGCTGCACTGCTAAACGAGGATAGAATCATGGAATCACGCGCCCTCGATGGCCTCCAGGCAGTCAACCTCGCCATCCTGCCGCTGCTCGCCACAACCTATGCCTTGCGTCCAGAACCACACCGGTGTGGCGGCGGCAACGCTTTGCCCGGGGCCGTGACCGGGCAAATCTAACGTTCACCCGGGTTGATTTATACGCCACGCGGTGTACTAATACGCACCCGAAAAATAGATTGTTGGTAATGTTCGATATTTACCTGAATCGAGCAGTTTTGCCGATAAGAGACTTGTGCCCATGATCAGTTCCGACAAAGATGAATTTATTCTACCCAGGGGCCTGCGTTCGGGCTGCAGTCCAGAGGCGGCGCCGATAACGGCGGCAGACATTATCCCGGCCGCATCGAGCCTGTCGAATCGGGACGCGTTGAATTCTTTTACTCGATCTGAAGATAAGGAGGTATAGCGATGGAGATGGTAAACGGAACCTTGCAGATTAGCCCGTTTATGGCGGTCACTCTCGGCATCATCGTGCTGTTCGTGGGCAAGCGGATTAATGAATCGGTCGCCTTCCTGCGCGAGTTCAGTATCCCGGAACCTGTCACCGGCGGCTTGATTTTTTCAGTGCTCTTCGCAATTGTCTACGCGTCGAGCGGAGTGGCGGTCGAGTTCGATCTCGGCGCCCGCGACTTCCTGCTGGTCTATTTTTTTACCACCATCGGCATCAATGCCAGTCTCAAGGACCTGCTGGCCGGCGGAAAACCTCTCGTAGTCCTGCTGATCATCACCATCGGCTATATGGTCGTGCAGAACCTGACCGGCATTTCCGTGGCGGCGCTTTTCGATATGTCCGCTCCTGCGGGCCTCCTGGGTGGTACGGTATCGCTGATCGGCGGGCACGGCACTACCATTGCATGGTCACCCCAGATTGCAGAGGATTACGGAGTCACCAATGCCATGGAGATTGGTCTCGCCTGTGCAACCTTCGGCCTGATCCTGGCGAGCCTGATGGGCGGCCCCATCGCCAAGTTTCTCATCAATCGTCACCAGCTCACACCAGAAAAATTGGAGACACTCGATGTCGGCACAACCCAGGATCAGCGCGCGCCAGCCATCGGCTCGATAGACCTCCTCGACGCCATCCTCGCTATTCACATGAGCGCAGTTCTCGGGGTGCTTCTGAATGAAGGCCTGGAAGAGCTGGGGCTCAGGCTGCCGTTGTTTGTTACCTGCCTGTTCGCCGGCATCCTGATCAGCAACCTGATTCCGAAGAACTTCCCGCGCTTTAGCGGAAGGGCATGGCCCACGCGCACGCCGGCCATGGCTCTCATCGCCGACATTTCCCTGGGCATCTTCCTCGCTATGTCACTCATGAGCATGCAGCTGTGGACCTTGATCGATCTCGCCGGGCCCATCTTTACCATCCTTTCGGCACAGTTCGTGATAGCGGTGGCCGTCAACATATTCATTGTTTTCCCGGCAATGGGTCGCAACTACGATGCCGCAGTCGTGTGCGCCGGCTTCGGGGGTATTTCGCTCGGCTCGACACCCACGGCAATGGCGAACATGTCCGCGGTGACCCAGCGCTATGGTGCCTCGCACCTGGCTTTCATCATCGTGCCGCTGGTCTGTGCATTCTTTATCGACCTGGTTAACGCCCTGCTGATTCCGTTCTTCCTCGCTAACTTCTAATGGCGACAATCCAATTTGAATGCGAGTCACGACCGAGGATGGTTTCAAGGAACAGGCCTAGAAAGAAAATCCTGCGGTGAACATGCCGGCGGCAAGACCCAGCTGACTAAACTCGACAGCAAATGATTTTCTCTTGTAGCCCAGAGTCGGCACGAGTATCGGTGCCACACCCAGACCATTGAGTGGGATCTTGTCTTCATAAGGCTCGTCGTAACCATTTAGCAGCCCACCGGTCAGTTTGTAAGACCATCGATCTGAGCTGAATGCCCGCCATTTCCGACCGAGATACAGATACTGGGATTCCTGTCCAAATGAATTATCAAATAGCGCCAGCCCCATTACCCTCTGGTTTCCAGTCTCGCCTTCGAATCCAAGCATGTTCCGGTGATCGGCATGATCTGGATCCGGGTCATAGTGTTCGGTGTAGAGCGAGCTGTAGACATAAAACTGCTCGAAATCCCAGCCCGTTGTCCAACCTGAGAACAGGCTCTCGTCGTTTCCCTGGGCCAGGCATGAACTGGTCGAAAATGTCAGGGTAACAAGCAGCAACAGGGCTTGCACATTCGCCTTGAGCAGGCAGGCTCGCACGCTCGCACTCACGCCTGGATTACTAGTTTTGAGAATGGTCTCGCTGATGTTGCAAGGGGGCCCGCGTTTCGTTAGATCGCAGTAAAGCACCGTAGTTTCCGTGAAATCGTAGTATGGGTAGTAATCAAATATCCGCGATACCCTGAAGACTTTACTCTTGATCGAGTCCTAGCCATTGACAAGAAAATGCGTGGCGATACCGGCCGCATAGCCCAACGCCAGCACGGGCGTCCATTTTAGATGGCTCATGAACGTATATTGTCCTCTGGAAGTGCCCATCAAGGCCACGCCCGCTGCCGAACCAACCGAAAGCAGCGTGCCGCCGACTCCACAGGTCAGGGTGATCAGCAACCACTGGAAGTGGCTCATTTCCGGACCCATACTGAGGATCGCAAACATCACCGGGATATTATCAATGATCGCTGAAACCGCACCCAGCATGATGTTGGCGCCGCTTGCTCCAAGGTCACCATAGAGTGCGCTGGAGGCAAGCCCGAGATAACCGATGAAGGCGAGCCCGCCGACGCTGAACATGACCCCGAAGAAAAACAACAGGGTGTCCCATTCAACCGCCTTGACTGCATTGAAGATATTGTATTCCGGCTCACTCTCGGTACGCGTGAGACGCAGGTAATAGGCGAGGAACATGAGTAACGACAAGCCGGTCATCATCCCCATGAACGGGGGTAAGCCAAGAAACTGCTCGAACGAGACCGCCATGGCAATGGTCAGGATACCAAGCGCGATCACACGTCTGGCGCCGCGCAACATTTTTATCTGTTCCTGCATCGGTGGTGGCGCCCCTGCTGGAACGAAAAAGCTCATGATTATGGCGGGTAACAGGAAGGTTGCAACGGATGGCAGGAACAGCGCAAAAAAATCAAAAAACTCAACGCGCCCGGATTGCCAGACCATTAACGTGGTGATGTCACCAAATGGGCTGAAAGCACCGCCCGCGTTTGCGGCGCTGACGACATTGACCATGCCAATCGCGACGAACCTGGGATTATCCGCTCCGAGCGCAAGTATCACGGCGCCCATAACCAGTGCCGTGGTGAGATTATCGGCGATGGCAGAAAGAAAGAAGGCAATGATGCCCGTGACCCAAAACAGGGCGCGATAGCTAAAACCCTTGTTAACTAACCACGAGCGCAAGGTGCCGAACACCTTGACGCCCTCGAGTGAGGCAATATAGGTCATCGCCGCAAACAGGAATAGAAACAGGCTGCTATATTCATCCAGGTCATGGGAAATCGCATCCTTTAGCTGTTCATGGCTAACGCCATACTCGGGCGCCGCGTAGCCGATGACCGCCCAGATAATGCCGGCCCCCAGCATTACGGGCATTGACTT
>RCNC010001438.1_pt1 | contig 15980 bp, 16 predicted proteins | sample 2041301 | NCBI WGS metagenome assembly RCNC01 (sample SAMN09708231, study PRJNA481090) | Marine sediment metagenome, whole genome shotgun sequencing project. | biome: marine sediment; feature: ocean; material: sediment; isolation source: Sewage treatment plant 13A marine sediment (STP13A) ... | reverse complement strand
AATCGACAACATGAATCTGCAGGTTCTTGGCTTTTGTCGTCTTGAGTACTTTGGCGATAAGCGCCGCTGAGGCTCCATGCGGCGCGGCTGAAAACAAAGCCAGCTTGCTGCCATCTGCAATTTTCGCCAGCCATTCGTCATGACTACTGAAGCGAGTGTCCGCATAAACACCTGTCAGATGCGGAAACGTATCTGCGATCAGTTGACCGCTGCGACTTTCAGAAACGGCGGCAGCCAATTGTAAATTCGGGTGTGCCGCGATCAGACGCAGCAGTTCGCCGCCGACATAGCCGGTTGCGCCGAGAACGACCGCTTGAATCGAGTATTTCATGCGGCTTCCTGCTTGTTCAGTATTGCGGCGACATGATCACCGAGAGCGACACCGTTGCTTAAGGCATTTATCGCGGACAGCGACATGCGCTCGACAATTTGATCGACGCCGACAGCGTTGTCCGTTGCCGGGCCAGTAACGACCGCCGGCTCTATGCCAAATTGTTCGCGAAGAATGCGTGCTCCACCCCAGGCCGAGACCGGGTCGTTTGCGCAAAGAACGACTGCTGTCATCGCGTCACGAATCGATGCATCACTTAGGATCGCCTCAACACCGTAGGAACCGATGAGTCCGTCGCCCAACTCCAACACGATAACGTCCGGTTTGTTGGATGCCAGGCTGTTGAGTAAGGACTTGGTTAGTGCCGGACCATTCTCGGCGGTCGTAGTCACGATGCCGAGATCGGAAAAAATCATTGTTTCGCTGGCACCCGCGTCCTCCATCGCCAAAATGTCGCGACGCAGCGAAACACCGGTGGCCTTACATGCCGAGACGCGCAGGCCGAGATGCCGCAAGCGACCAACGATCGCGCAGGATGCGGCTGTCTTGCCGGAGTCCATACAGGTGCCGGCCATCGCGACTACCGGGACATTTTTTGTGTTTAGAACGATGTCGAAATCGAGAGAGCTGGAGCCGGCGCGGGCCGGCACACCGATACGCTCGCCAAGGTACGGAAAGTGCAGCACGGTTCCGAGCACTTCGCAGTCGAAGGCAGGTCCAACATCCGGATTGGCCGAATCACAAACTCCGAGTACTCCACCGATATTCAGTAATTGAATCGTGTCGCCCGGCTCAAGGTCGGTCGGTAAATGTCCGGAGTAGCCGCGTAACGCCTTGCGATGCCCGAGTGCGCCAACAACGACATCACCCTGATTGACGGTTGCCATGCGGCCCGACGTAAGCTCGAGTTGGTTGTAACGTGTCTTGTTGTTCAGCACACGTACTGCGATGAGCACACCCTCTTCGCAGGGAATGTCCGCGGACAGGCGCAACTCATGTCCCAGTTCACTGTGCTGCGCAACGGATGCGATCTTGTCGACCAGGATGCTTTTCATGACTGACCTGCACGGGTTTGCAGTGAGCCCGATAGAGACAGAATACGCGCGTGTCCGAGCGCATCAGCGGCCGACCATTCTCCGGCAGACTCGCCGTAGACGCCTTTGGTTGCTGCCAGCAAGGAGTAGTCGGAAGTCACTCCGTCAATAAACAAGTTGCCGGGTTTGACTGAGAATTTGACCGTACCGCTAACACGTTGCTGTGACGAGGCGAGAAACGCTTCAATGTCCGCGCACACGAGGTCGAGTTGCTTGCCCTCGTGGACAAGGTCACCGTAAACCGATGCCAGGGTGTCTTTGACACGCGCCTGTTGTGCGCTCAGTACGAGTTTCTCGAGTTCCCGATGCGCAGTGATCAATGTAATCGCTGCAGGCGCTTCGAATGCGACGCGCCCCTTCGTTCCCAAAACAGTGTCGCCCAGATGTATGCCGCGGCCGATGCCGTAGCTGCCGGCGAGCGTTTCGAGTTTCTCAATCAGTTCAACCGGCGACAAATTCTCGCCATCGAGCGCTACCGGAACGCCGTTTTCAAATTCAAGCGAATGGCTGGAAGCGACTTGCGGATCGTCGAACGCGCCGGAGGACAATACCCATGCACTTTCAGGAATAGTGTTCTCGGAGGTCAGCGTTTCCTGACCACCAATAGTGATTCCCCATAGACCGCGATTGGTCGAATAATCAGATCCCTGAGCGGGCAAAGGCAGATCGTGCTGCTCGAGATACTTCAACTGTTCTTCGCGAACCCAGTTGTTGTCGCGAACCGGAGCGAGAACTTCAAGACCCGGACTCAAGGTTCGCAGTGCCACCTCAAAACGAACCTGATCGTTACCCGCAGCGGTGCAGCCGTGCGCCACCGTCGTTGCGCCTCTCTGTGCCGCGAGCTTGGCCAGACGTTCTGCCTGCAGGCCACGCTCGGCACCAACGCAGAGCGGATAAGCCTGTCCACGCAAAACATTGCCGGCGATCAGATAGCGAATGACGGTATCGAAGAAGTCCTGTTTGCAATCAACGATGACATGCTCGATTGCGCCCAATGCCAGTGCGCGTTCCTGCAATGCGGTTGCAGCTTCTGCGTCAATGCCGCCGGTATCGATGGTGGCAGTGACGATGTCGCGCCCGTAGGTTTCCTTGAGCCAGGGAACACAGAAGGAGGTGTCCAGGCCGCCGGAGAATGCAAGGATGATAGGGGAGGTTTCATTAGTCATTAGCGCGCACGTTCGATTTTTGAAATAAGAATTTTTTGTGAAGCGGCAGAGTCGGTCGCCACGAATACGGTGTCATCACCGCCGATGTTGCCGACAACTTCCGGCCAGTCGCTGCGGTCCAGTGCCAGAGCAACACGTTGCGCCGCACCGATGGCAGTCTTGATGACGGTCAGATTCGGGCCGGCCGGCGTTATTTTGCGCAAGAACTCACCGACCGCGACAATCTCGTCCGCGTTGTCATTGGCATTCGGGAGCTCGTAACCGCCGTTGGTCTTGATCGCACGCAACTCCCGCAGGTCCCGGCTGACGCTCGACTGAGTGGCCTGCAAACCCTGTGCTCCCAAGGCATCCACGAGCGTCTTCTGCGTGCTGGCAGGCCCGTGTATTAGCAGTTCACGCAGCATTGCTCGGCGTTGAGCTTGGTCCTGGCTTGAATTTGGCATGGCTGACTTCGATTTATTGTCCGCATAAATATGTGCATATAAATATCAAAATGCGCATAACTGGTCAAGCAATCATTTCACAGGTCCGGTGCGCTAAACTGCGCCGCTTCACACTGAGAGACGCAGGAATGTCAGCAGCAGAAGCAGTCGAGATCGAAACCGGGTCAGGAGAGATACAGGGAAGTGTGATCTGGTTGCACGGCCTTGGGGCAGATGGTCACGACTTTGAACCCATCGTGCCGGAGCTGCGACTGCCCGAGGAGCTGCGCCTGCGCTTCATTTTTCCACATGCGCCGGTGCGACCGGTCACGCTGAATGGCGGCATGGCGATGCGCGCCTGGTATGACATCCTGACCCTGGATCGCGGCGGGCCTGAGGACGAAGCGGGCATTCGAGCAAGCGCGGCGCTACTGGAACAGTTGATCGCGCGCGAACAGGAACGCGGCATAGAAACGCACAAGATTGTTGTCGCAGGGTTCTCCCAGGGCGGCGCGATAGCGCTGCATGCCGGACTCAGATCAAAGCCGCCGCTGGGTGGCGTGATGGGGCTTTCAACGTATCTCCCTGTCAAGAATGCGTTCGCAGACGAGGTTACCTCATCTGATGTGCCAATCTTTATGGCACACGGATCTTTGGATCCCGTCTTGCCGATGATACTGGGCAGAGAATCCGCAGACTTACTAATAGCAAACGGTTTCAATGTGGAATGGCATGACTATCAGATGGCGCACTCTGTATGTGCCGAGGAGATAGACGATATTCGAGTCTGGCTACTGTCGATCTACGCTACTGAATGAATAACGAGATTCGCCGTTCTTGCTGCCGTCTGCAGCGAAGCGTCGTTCGAGTAGCGACCACCTGCCATCCTGGTCGGCGAGTACAACTGTAGAACAACGGGTACCGTATTCGGGTAATACAATGAAAGGCGCCGTAATCGCATGTGCGGTTGCGAAAGGTAGTCGACTGGGCTGCACTTCATCGACAGGACCTTTGTCCTGGTCACCGAGCACGCGCAGTAACGACGTTTCATTCACAGCACCGGCGTCTATCAGGCCTTCCAGCTTATTCTTGCTGCGCTCGACTTTCTCCCACGGAGTATCAAGAGTCGCATTGCTGAGTCCGTACACCCCCGGCGGAAATTCACCCGACGTTTCGCTGCGGTTGGAAAGATAGGCCAGCGTCTGGCCGTCGGACACGAGCAGATTGAATCCCGCAAAGTCGTCACCCTGCAAGGTCTTCAGATACTCGTTCGGACCCAGATCGCCCTGCAGGTATTCGCTTACAAGATGCCCACGTGAACGCTTGCCACGTTTGCGTGAGTCAGAGTCGCGATAATTGGTGACGGCCGCAAATTTGCCGCTGCGGTGTACCGCAAGCCAGGTGCCTCCCGCTTGCAGGTCGCGTCCGCCGAGAAGATTACTGTCATCGGGCCACCAGTCTGCTTTCTGTGCAGGGCGCGCATGAAATTCGTCGCGGTTGCCGGCGATCACCAATGGATGCTCGGCTACCGTTTGAAAAGCGATAAGAATCAGGCACATCTTAGTCGCATGCAGCGGCTAACCAGTGGTCAACCAAGCGTCGTGCGATGGAAATTTGAAACGGCAACTTCGGAAATCCAGAACGCAGCTCTTTACGCGTAAACCATTGCGCGTCCTCTAACTCCCCATCGTTAAGAATGATTTCCGAGGATGTCGCCTCCGCCATGAAGCCAAGCATGAGTGAAGATGGAAATGGCCACGGTTGCGAGCTGTGATAGCTCACAGTGCCAACGCGAATGTTGGTTTCTTCATACACCTCGCGACGAACGGAATCCTCAAGACTCTCTCCAGGTTCTACAAAACCGGCAACGGTCGAATAGCGACCCTCAGGCCAGCTGACCTGGCGGCCCAGCAAACAACGATCGCCATCCGATACCAATACGATAATGGCCGGGTCGACTCTCGGGAAAACCTGCCGTCGACAGTCTTCGTTCATACATACGCGTGAGTTGCCGGCTGCCTCCGGGCGAGCGGATGAACCGCATACACCACAAAAAACTTGTGAGGCATGCCAGAGAACCAGCGCGCGTGCGTGCGCAACGAGGTTTGCTTCATCTGCTGGCAATACAGTACCGAGGTAACGCAAGTCGTGAAATTCGCCCAGCTCGGGAAATGGCGCATTAGCCGCCGCGTTGATGGAAAGTGCAAACGCCGGGCGATCTCGAAACAGACCGAGAAAAATCAGGTCCTGGTCATCGATCATTGAACCCACTTGCTCGCGAGATAACAGAACTGCCTGAAGCGGATCGCCGCCGATTAGACACTGCTCTCCCCACACAGGAACGAAACAGCTTTGCTCGCTGCGAACGGCTTGTGCGAGCCAGGCAGAATCCTTGCGGCGTTCTCCTATGCGATCAACGAACGCTCCTGCAAATACGTTGTGGTTTTCCATGTGACCTCCCTGGCCACGCGAAGTCTACGCTTCCTCTGTGCCTAGGCGCCAGCGTAGAGACGAGCCCCAGGGCGCCGGCGCCGATGCGCAACGATTTCGCAGGTTGGGCAGGTCTTATAGTCCAGTGCATAGGAGTCCTGTACGTAACCGGCTCCGCAGCTTTTGCACTCGGCAAGATATAGCTCGTCATTGTAGGAAATGCTGTGCAGCAGATTCCATGCCCATTCGAAGCTCAGCGTTGGCTGGTCGTGTAACAACAAATAGGTCTCATACGCGCGACATAGTCGATGGCCAAATTCAACATCGGGCCGCGGCCAGCAAGGCGCGACACTATTTTTGGCGTCGATGCGCAGCAACAAGCCACTGCAGAACAGCGTAACTAATACTGTGGCCTGCAATTGGTTTTCGGGGTTCTTCACAAAACGCGCTACCTGCCGCGGTGATTTGCCGCGACGGCGCTGTACTTGCGTATTACCGGTGTCGCGAAAATAGGTGGAGTAGAGTTTGCGGATCCGATCATCCGAGAGTGAAGTGCACTCGCGGATAGTGCGGGTTCTTGCTTCGTGCCCGATCATTCTGAGGGCAAGCTCAAATTGGCTGCGCTCGGCAGCATAGCGGTCATCGGTTAGTCTCATTTTCATCCTTTTATGCTAGAAAAAGACCATATATAGTTATCTAAGACGCTGTATTATCCATAAATGGTCGAAAAAGACAACATACAGAAATTGAGATATCCCACCAAAAACACCAAATAGAAGGGGAAAGTATGCAATACACGAGACTCGAAAGCGCCGATCTTAGAGATGTCTGTTCGCTCAATGCCGCGTTCCTGGAGTATTTAAGCAGCAGCAACGGTGAGCAACTAAGGCGAGAACTGCCCGCATCACTGCGACCTGCGGTGGTGGCTCTGTCCAGTAGACAGATCGAGCGTCTCGCCGCCGTGCCCTTCTTGCTGATGAGTTTGAGCGAGACGGACGATGCGTACTGGGATCGACCAATGCCCGATCGGCCGGTAAGAGACCTCTTCACTCCGTCTCATATTGAGACCAGTCCTCTGGCTCAGATTGTGTCTGCCACACTGGGTTTTCTGTGGCAACTGGCGCGAAAAAACCCGTATGCGGTGAGACTAATCAGCGGCGCGTCGCTTAACTGGTGTGAGCGACTAGCTGCATGCACCATGCTGCACGTGCTGCAACGAGCCGCCGACGACCAACGCAGGGTGCTGCCACGGCTGGCCGAGGACCGCGTCTTCTGGCATCGCTTGTTAGGGGCTTGTCTAAGTTCGGAGCCCGACGTGCGCCGCGCATCGCATCTGAGCGCCTTGCAGACAGTGCTGACAGCGGAGGTTGCAACTACGAAGCGCCGCTTCCGGTCTGCAGCATGTTACTCGTCAGTACCCACCCTCGAAGTTCGTGAGCAAGGTAAGAAAGATAGCGATGAATAATGCGCCATTGAACGGGTACAATACGCGGCCTCATGAATGCGCTCTCAATCAAAGATCTACGCAAAACTTACGCGAACGGTAACGTTGCGCTGAACGGCATCGATTTTGCGGTCGAAGCGGGTGACTTCTATGCGTTGCTCGGTCCGAATGGAGCTGGCAAAACAACAGCAATCGGCATCATTAGCTCGCTCGTTAACAAGAGCGGCGGATCAGTCGAAATATTCGGCCACAATATCGACACGGATCTGGAAGCCGCTAAGTCTTGTCTTGGACTGGTACCGCAGGAAGTAAATCTGAATCTGTGGGAAAGCGTGCACAGCGTGGTTCTCAATCAGGCAGGCTACTACGGGCTAAACAGAAGCCTTGCTGCCGAGCGCAGCGAAAAGTACTTGCGCGCGCTGCGTCTCTGGGATCGTCGCACGCATCAGGCTCGAAGCCTGTCCGGCGGTATGAAGCGTCGACTCATGATCGCCAGAGCGTTGGTGCACGAGCCGAAGTTGCTAATCCTCGACGAGCCGACTGCCGGTGTCGATATCGAAATTCGACGCTCTATGTGGGAGTTCTTGCGGGAGATCAATGAGGCCGGCACGACCATCATTCTGACCACGCATTACCTCGAAGAAGCGGAATCGCTGTGCAGAAATTTGGCGATCATTGACGAGGGCACAATTATCGAAGATGCGCCGATGAACAAGGTACTGCGCAAGTTGCAGCGTGAGGTATTCGTGTTGAGTCTTGCTGAGCCGATTGCCAGTGCGCCGCAGCTCGAAGGTTTCGAGACGAAGTTGCGTAGCGATACCGAGCTTGAGGTGGACAAAGGCCCAACGCACAATCTTAATGATCTGTTTGAGCAACTTGACCAGCAAAAGATCAAGGTAGACAGCTTGCGCAACAAGGCAAATCGACTTGAAGAATTGTTCATGCGGCTTGTGAAAAACAAGGAAGACGGTTTCAAAGAGGTTGCCGGCCAATGAACATCAGGCTCAACCTTGTTGCTCTGCAGACAATTGTTCGCAAAGAGGTCGTTCGCGTCCTGCGCATCTGGATACAGACTATAGTGCCGCCGGCCATCACGATGACGCTGTACTTCATAATTTTTGGCAATCTGATCGGGCGGCGAATCGGAACGATGGACGGTTTCGACTACATGCAGTACATCGCGCCCGGACTGATCATGATGTCCGTCATTACCAACTCCTACGGCAATGTGGTGTCGTCATTCTTTGGTGCGAAATTCGGTGGCCATATCGAAGAGATGTTGATCTCGCCAATGTCCAACGCGACCATCGTGATCGGCCACGTTGCTGGCGGCGTATTACGTGGCGTTCTGGTTGGTTCTTTGGTGACGGTGATCGCACTGTTTTTTACCAAGCTGGACGTGCAGCACCCGTTTATCACTGTTTCTATCGTAATCTTGTCTTCGGTCGTTTTCGCACTTGCAGGGTTTATTAACGCTGTTTTTGCACGCAAGTTTGACGATATCTCTATCGTGCCAACGTTTGTGCTTACTCCACTCACCTACCTGGGCGGCGTGTTTTATTCGATCTCGCTGTTGCCAGAACCCTGGAAGACAATATCGCTAGCGAATCCGGTCCTCTACATGGTGAACGCATTCCGCTTTGGGATACTCGGTAAGTCGGACATCGATATCAGCACCGCCTATGCGATTCTGGTTTTCTTCAGCATCCTGCTGTTCGTTGTATGTCTGCAACTCATGCGGCGTGGTGTTGGCATACGAGAATAACGATGTGCGGACGCTTTGCATTCTATTCTCCGAGTGAAGCGACAGCCGCGCTGTTCGGTGTAAGCGCATCCATCACGGTAGAGCCGCGCTTCAACATTGCGCCAAGCCAATACATCGCCGGCATTCGTGAAACCGACGACGCCGGGCGCGAGCTGGCAATGTTTCGCTGGGGGCTGGTGCCGTTTTGGGCCAAGGATCCGGCCATCGGTAATCGCATGATCAATGCGCGAGCGGAAACTGTTGCCGAGAAGCCATCCTTCCGTGCCGCATACCGTCATCGCCGCTGCCTGGTACTTGCAGACGGCTTTTACGAATGGAAGAAAGAAGGTGCTGGCAAAGTGCCGTACTTCATATCATTGGCCAATGGTGAACCCTTCGCTTTTGCTGGGTTGTGGGAAACATGGCAGTCGAAAGAGACTCAAGAATTCATTCAAAGCGCGACCTTGATTACTACGGCGGCGAATGAGTTCATAAGCACCGTGCACCACAGGATGCCGGTAATCCTGCAACCAGACACGGCGGACCGATGGTTAGCGGGAGATGACGGGCTGATTGCAGATGTCGCTGAGAATAGTCCAAAGTTTCAGGCCTGGCCTGTCGACAAACGCGTGAACAACGCCAGAAACGAAGGCGAGGACCTGCTTACTCGGCAAGACTTGCCGGATTGACATAGGGCTGGGTCGAGATCACCAAAGTGCCCGGTCCACCATGCACGCCGAATGTCATACCGAGTTCCGCCATGGAGAATCGTTTGGTATCCGGCAGTTTCTGCTTAAATACGGTCTCTACTGTGTTGGCGTCCTCAGGACAAACTGCATGTCCGACGCCAATGACCATCGGACCCTTGTTCTGAATTTCTTTGGCCACGTGTTGTGCCAAACGCGTGGGAATATTGCTCCGGCCGAACAGGAACTTGCTGAGTTTTATCTCGCCTGCAGCGTTAGTACGGAGAACTGGCGTGACGCGCATGCTCCCTGCAAGAACCTTGACCCACTTCGGAATACGGCCGCCGCGTACCGCGTAGTCGAGATTGCCGAGCACAGCGTATGTATGCGTCTGCGGAATTAAAGAATCGACCGCCGCCAGGGTTGTCTGTGCCGATAAACCCGCAGCGTCACACTCCGCTGCAAACACCGCCAGCAAGCCTTGGCCCAGTGACGCGTTTAATGAGTTGATGACGTGCACTTTGCCGGACGCATCCGTTCGACTCGCGGCGGACCGCGCTGCTTCATAGGTACCGCTGACCGCACCAGTCAGGTTAATCGATACAACATCCGAGAAATGACTGGCCAGATACTGAAACTGGCGTCGGAAGTCCCCTGGTGCGGGCTGTGATGTCGTCGGGTGATGCGGATTATTCGCGAGTTGGTCGTAAAACTCCGCTACAGTAATACTCACTTTATCCAGGTAGCCTCGATCGCCGAACTGAATACGACACGGCACCATGTGGATATCGAGTCGTTCCATATCAGCGTCTGAAATATCTGCCGCGGAGTCTGTAATTACTGCGAAATTGCGCTGCGCACGGTGACTGCTATCTTGTTGATGCTGCAGATCATCGGCTTTTTCGCCGCTGATATCGCCGAAGCGTCGACCGACGTCGAAAACCGCTTGCGCGTCGTTAACATGAATGTGAATTTTGGCTTTGCGTTTCGAGCCCGCGAGAACGAGTGATCCGCCCAGGCCAGACAGCGCTTCGCGTAGTTTGCGTCGATCGATTTCAGTTCCGGTGACAATACATTCCGTACAGTAGCGGTACTCGTACTCTTCGCCCGAAGCTTGCGGCATGTTCATGGCATCAGTCGGCAGTTCGGCAGATCGGTCCGGCATCTGCACGATCTCGCCGTTCACTATGTAGGCGTTCATCCCCTTAACGAGGTCGACGAAACCTTTTGCACCTGCGTCGACAACCCCGGCTTTACGCAGTGCGTCGAGTTGCTCAGTGGTTCGCGCGAGCGCCTTGTCGAGGCTGGGCATAACGGCCGAAAAAACGGCTGCGAAGTCGCTTTGCTGTGATCCTCTGACCTGATGTTCGACATCCGCGGCGAACTCGGCAATAACCGACAATATCGTGCCTTCCACCGGGTTCGAAAGCGCATCATGCGCGTAGTCGCTGCCTGCACGAACAGCCTTGCCGAAAGTAGCAGTCGTGAAGCGCGTCAATTCGCCGGCGGAGTCACTTACACCCTGAAAAAATTGCGCCATGATCGCGCCAGAGTTACCGCGCGCGCCGTCGAGCAATGCATCGGCCATCGCCGCGAGCATCGTCCCGAGATGCTTCTCGCCTGGCGCCTGTAGCACGTCAAGGGCCGCGCTCAGCGATAAGCTTAGATTGGTGCCGGTGTCGCCGTCGGCAACCGGAAAGACATTGATTTTATTCAGGAAATTTTGATCAGCGATGACATTGTGAATACCAGACCGCAGTGCCTGGCTGAGGGTGTCACCATCCAGATGAGAGATGTCCAAGTGCGGCTGCAGCTACTCGCGCGGTAGCAGAAAGACCCTGCCCTGGTATTCGAGCACTACACCGTCGGTTCGAATTTCCCTGACTTCCGGTCCTTCAGCAGTTTTTGAACCTTCGCGATGTTTGTTCATATTGATAAAAACAAAGCGGTCCGCTGGCGCTTCGCTATAGACGTGAATATCGAGGTGCATTTCTGCAATTTGCAGTGTTCCCTGGAGTCGTAACTCATCCATCGTCGGAACAATGGCGACCGAAGTATTACTCGTTCTGTTGACGAGCGGTTTGGCCGGAACAGGTTTGGCCACCGCGGGCTCACTTGCTTGTGCGTTCGTTTGAGCCGCCGGTGGCGGCGCCTGTTCGGCCCGATTATCGATAGCGACTGCGACCTGTTCTTCAAAACTTCCAGTCGACTCCTGTACAACAGCCGCTTCTGATTCGAGTTTGATAGCGCTGCCTGTGGGCGACGGTTTCATCAATATACCGATCAATACCGCGAAGTTGATGAGCAACAAAATACCTAACATCCACAACCAGCGAGCGGGGTTAGGGTTGCTGGAACTGGATGGCACGCTGGAAAATTCTGCCGAGCTTTGTTCCTGGCGCTCGTTTTCCGATTTCTTTAGTGCATCGAGGATGAAAGACATTCTTTACTCCTGCGCCAGTTGCGTATTTGTCAGGCGTGGTGTGTTGTCGGATTCGAGTAGCGAATTAATAATGATCTGTGTTTGTTTGCCTGCGAGCCCGTCTACATCCAGCCGTTTGTCACGTTGAAATGCTCGAACCTGCTGTTCCAGGTTGCGGTCATAGACATCCGACGTAAACGGCTCGGCTCTGTAACGCGAATCAATCGCTGCCAAACTCTCTCGCAGCCAAATTACATTCGCGTTCTGCACGCCGGGCACCAGCGAGACGGCAACGCCATTAGGCGGTTGCCAAAGCAGTTGGTAGGGACCAAACCACATATCCACGACGCTGCTGACAGGGTGTGTCACTGTGACACCACCGATGGACAGCTCGGCGGCATCGCCAAGTATCGCGGTTAAAACAACGTGATGTGAGTTGCCCGATTGATCCACAAGCTCCAGTACGGCGGGGCGATTGAGGCGCCGCAAGCCACTCCAGGAGCCGCGGTCACTCAGACAACTGAAGCCCAGCGTTAGAGCGTACTCACAAGCGGGCTCGGTGGCGCCGCTCAGATCAATATTCCAAACAGCAAACAGCGTCGCTAGTGCCGTATCAAGGTTGCCGAGTTCGTTCGCCATGGCGAGCTGTTCATCGAGCGTGACGTAATCCTGTGGCTCCGACGCTGGTTCTGGCGCTGCAACAGGGGGCGCCTTGATCTCAACTGGTGCCGTGACAACCGCGGCTGGCTCGGCGACGGTTTGGCGGTTGTCATCGAGCCATACGGCAGCAGCGATGGCCAACATCGTGATGACAGCGACTCCAGTCACGGGCAATGTCCATCGCCAACCGGCGTTTAACTCCGGTTCGCCGGTGATTTCAGCAGCGGCCCGATGTATCAAGCGACGATTCACTACTCGACTGCCCTGGCTATAGGCGCCGAGCAGGGCACGATCGCAAATAACGTTTATGAGTCGCGGTACGCCTTGCGACAGTTTGAAAACTGCGCGCTTCGCGCCGGCATCGAAAACTTCACCGAGCGCGCCGGCGACCTTCAGGCGGTGTTCAATGTATTGATCGGTTTCCTCTCGAGTCAGGGGCTCGAGGTGATAGCGGCCGGTAATGCGCTGGGCGAGTTGGCGAAGATCATTGCGCGCCAGCAATTCGCGCAGCTCCGGTTGGCCGATCAAAATAATCTGCAGCAGCTTTTGTTTTGATGTTTCGAGGTTAGTCAGCAGCCGCACTTCCTCCAGCACTTCAGGAGCCAGATTCTGTGCTTCGTCGACCACCAGAATGGTACGCCGGCCTTCCGAGTGCGCGTTAAGCAAATGTCGATTGAGTGAATCGATCAGCGCCTTGATGCTGCCTCCAGGGGAAGGAACACCAATACTGAGTTCTTCGCAGATCGCTTCTAGAAATTCGGGTGCAGAAAGTTGCGGGTTCATCACGACCGCGACGTCGGCATTGCTCGGCATGCGGTTCAGCAACAATGACCGACACAGGGTGGTCTTGCCGGTGCCTACCTCACCCGTTAATTGTATGAATCCGCCACTTTCGGTAACGCCGTAGACCAGGTGCGCCAAAGCCTCGCCATGGCGCTCGCTCATGAACAGGTAACGCGGATCCGGCGTTATTGAAAAGGGCTTTTCATTGAGCCCAAAGAAGCTGGTATACATAGCTCGATTCTAACCCAATCAGGACCTGTTCAAGGTCCTGGCACGACCCACTGATGCCGAGCCAAAGCGATCCTGAATCTCGTCCAGGGCCTTATCGACGCCATCCGGCCCAGAATCGTCCTCGAAATCGAATAAATCGCGCTGCTCGGCCGGAGAGAGCTTGCTGCTGCCGACCCCTAATAAGCGAATTCGCGCATCCGGATTGCTTTCCAGCCAGGCAGTCAACAGCTCCCGGGCAATAGCAAAGATCTGATCGGTGTTGTTGGTAGGTGGTTGCAGGCTCTTTTGGCGAGTGAAGGTCTGAAAGTCGGATTGTCGAATCTTGACCTGGATGGTGCCCGCCTGAAGCTGTGATTTGCGTAAACGTCGTGCCGTCGTTTCGGACAAGGCCAGCAGTTCGCGATCCATTTGCTGTCGATCACTTAAGTCGACAGCAAATGTCTCTTCGGCGCTGACGGACTTTTCTTCGCGATCAGAAACAACTGCACGATTGTCGATGCCGGACGCGCGTTCGCGTGTGCGTTGCGCAAAGCGACCAAAAATCGGCTCGAGAGTGTGATCCGAAGCCAGTCGCAGATCGGCGATGGTCCTGATGTTTACTGCGTGCAATCGAGTTAGTGTCTGGCGTCCGATTCCGGGAACGACTGATACCGGCAGAGGATCGAGCGTTGCGCGACAATTGTCGGCGGTGACGATAGCCAGACCGTCGGGCTTGTCGAGATCAGAAGCGATTTTCGCAACGAGCTTGTTCTCAGCGACACCGACCGAAGCTGTCAGCTGCGTACGTTCCCGAACAGCCTGCTTTATGGAGCGCGCAATATTCGGGCCTGAGCCGAGCAGGGCACGGCTGGCGGTTACATCGAGGAAAGCTTCGTCGAGGGAAAGCCCTTCTACGAGGGGCGTGTACTCGCGAAAGACATCGAAGATATGTGTCGAGACTTCCTTGTAATGCGACATGCGCGGCGCAACTCGGATCAGTTGCGGGCAGCGACGCATCGCTTCTGCGATTGGCATCGCGGAGTGAACGCCAAACTTGCGAACCTCATAACTTGCAGCGGCGACGACGCCGCGATTGGTGGTGCCACCGACAACAAGCGGTTTGCCACGAAGCTCAGGATTGTCGCGCTGTTCAACCGACGCGTAGAAAGCATCCATGTCGACGTGCAAAATTGCGCGCTGTGCTGTCACGTCAGTTCTGCCTAGTTGCCTCGTTCAACGATGAACCGGGCCAACCAGCGCAGAGGCGCGGCGTCTTCGCCGAAGTCGTCGAGCCTGTGCAGTGCGCTGGCCAGCAATTCGTCGCAGCGTTGCCTGGATTTTTCGATACCGACCAACCCCGGATAGGTTGCTTTGTTGAGACGTTGATCGGCTCCGGACTGTTTGCCGATAACTTCCGTTTCGCCTTCGACATCAAGAATATCGTCTTTAATCTGGAAAGCGACGCCGATGGTTCGGCCGAAACCGTCAATTGCGGCAGCTTGTTCGTCGCTTACGGTGTCGCCGAGCAAAGCAGCAGAAACGACGGAGGCGTGAATTAGCGCGCCGGTCTTCATCGCGTACATGTGTTCGATTTCGTCAACGCTGAGCTGGCGCCCTTCAGCCGACAAGTCCAGCGACTGTCCGCCGGTCATGCCCAGAGAGCCACAGGCATCGGCGACTATCTTGACCAGACGCGACCGAATTCGCGGCGGCGCATCCGGCATGTCGGCGAGTACGCTAAAAGCCAGCGGTTGTAGCGCATCAGCAGCAAGAATGGCCGTCGCTTCATCGTATTGACGGTGCACAGTCGGCTTGCCGCGACGAAGATCGTCGTCGTCCATGGCAGGCAGGTCGTCGTGGACCAACGAGAAGGCGTGGATCAGCTCAATTGCGGCTGCTGGCGCGTCGAGAACCTGTTCGGGTATCTGTAGACATTCTCCGGCGGCGTATACGAGCAACGGGCGAACGCGCTTGCCGCCATTGAATACCGCGTAGCGCATGGCGTCGTGAAGTAGCTTCGGCGAATGGGTAGCCGCGGGCAGGACGGAATCGAGCTTGGTAGCTACACGCTCCGTATAATGCGCGATCCTGTTCTCAAATCTTGCAGGCAATTCCTGCTCCGCTGGCCACCGTGGGCCGTGTAGCGTACACCGAAAAGCGGCGCCCTGCGCGGCAGGGGCTGAGCTATAATTCGCGTCTATTCACGTCGCTAGTAGTCGCTCATGCGGGCAAAAGCCAGAGCCCATCCGAACATCGCTGTCATCAAGTACTGGGGCAAGCGCGACCTCGAACGAAATCTGCCCGCGGTAGGTTCGATCTCGGTAACGCTGGCCGATCTGTACTCAGATATGACAGTAGCGGTCGACGCGACTCTGCGTGAGGACGTATTGCTGGTCAATGGCGATGAAAGTCGTTCGATGTTGGCGCGGGTCTCGTCCTGCGTAGATAACGTTGCGGGCAGTGACCGACCGTTCGTCAAAATAAGTAGCGAAGGCAACTTTCCGATAGCAGCCGGCCTGGCTTCTTCAGCGTCCGCTTTTGCCGCATTGGTCGTCGCCAGCAATGCAGCTTTTGACCTGAAAAAATCT
>RCNC010001437.1_pt1 | contig 15981 bp, 12 predicted proteins | sample 2041301 | NCBI WGS metagenome assembly RCNC01 (sample SAMN09708231, study PRJNA481090) | Marine sediment metagenome, whole genome shotgun sequencing project. | biome: marine sediment; feature: ocean; material: sediment; isolation source: Sewage treatment plant 13A marine sediment (STP13A) ... | reverse complement strand
GTTTGCCCATGCCAACGGTCAGGTTGCCGATGAAGTAGCTCTTGTTGAGGAAACGTTCCACCTCGGTCCCTTTGAGTTCCAGATCCAGGTTCCGCTTTCCGCCCGACCCGGTCACCGTCAGATCCCAACCGTGGGGGTAGTCCTTGACGTGACGACGCGGCGGCGGATTGGTCGGCTTGTCGGTGGCGTACTTGACGTACAAAAGCGGTCCGGCCTGGTTGATTCCGTGATTCGGCCTCTGGGTTCCGCCGTTGGAGAAATGGGTGAAGGTGACCCCGCCGATAAGCGACCAGCGGTCGGCCAGGAAGTATTCGACGTTGGGTCCGCCTTCGATGTGGACGGATCGACCCAGGCCCATGGCGACGTTGGATGGGTTGGTCACCGGGTCGTAGGCCTGCCAGTCGTTCGTGAAGCCGAAGGCGAGGTCGAAGTTGAAACGCCAGCGGTGGCCGCGGGACAGGGGCCAGACGAAAAAACCGTAGAGGGAGGTCGGTGTGCCCAGCTCCTCATCGTTATTGAAGTCCGCTCCGTAGAGGCCGACCCCGAAAGAGGGAAAGTTGAAGGAGTGATGCCAGTCCTTGGAACCGTCGGTCTGCCAGCCGAAATCCAGGCGGACGGACCGGAAACTCTCGATCGGTTCCCCGGACTGATTGTCGCCCTTGAGGAAGTCGTTGGTCTGCAGGACCGAGCCCGCCTGGAAGGCGCCGCGCAGGTAGTGGGAGGGGCCGGGATATTCCTGGGCAGGCTCTTCTTCCGCAAAGGCCGCGGTGGCGAAGATCCCGACCAGAGCGATAATCACCGAAATTTTGAAGGAGGAGCCTTTTTCCATATCCGAACCTGCCAAATCTGCTGAGGGGACATCGCGGGGCAAGAAAAGGTGCGATTTCCACGGTATTCTAGCAACCCGCCATTCCGGCGGCAACCCTGCAGAATCAATAAATAGGCCCCCGACTTGGGCCGGGGGCCTATTTAGCTAAGTTGTTGCAAGACAATTATCTGTTGGTTGTTTTCTTCACTTTCAATTCGGGATCCGAACTGTAGTTGTTGGTGCCGTCGGTGGCCGTCACGGAAAAATAAAAGCAATCATCCGCTCCGGTGGCGTTGGTGTCGTTGACGAGGATGCTGGTGCCATTGGCGGAGATCGCCATGTCCCCGCTGGGCTGGTCCGCAGGTTTGGCTCGTTCCCAGGTCCCGAGTGAGTCTCCCTTGGAGCCGCTGAGGTCGGTGTACAGCTCCATGGATAGGACCTGGGCGCCCCGGGTGTTGAAGCCGTTGCCCAGTTTGATCTCCAGGTTGTTGTCGCTGGATATTTCCAACGGGCCGAGTCTCAGCCCGTTCTGGGTGAAGCTCACCGTTCCCTGGTTGTCATGGTTTATCTCGATTTGAGTGGTCGTCTTGCTCATGGGTATCTCCCTCTGGAGGTTGTGGGGGACCTTTGCTCGAATTACTCCCCGCGCCAGGTCCATGAAGCGCGATGAGAGTGGCCTTCGACAAACGATCTAGTCCCGGGCCAGATCGAATTCGCGGCAGAAATCCCGGTAGTCATTTCGGGCAAAATCCAGTTTGGCCAGACGAGTGACGGCGGCTTGGGATTCGTTCATGCGGCCGGTCACGGCCATGAGCCGGGCCCAGACCATGAGAATGCCCGTGTCATTGGTGGCGCCGGTGATGGGCTCCAGGATTTCCCGGGCGGCGTTCCACACCTGGGCGGCGCGATCCTCGAGGCCCATTTGTTCCAGGGCGATGCCGCGCCACAGCATCGTTTCTCCCTGGTTGCGGCGGAATCGGTTGTCCAGGGAGACGGAGGACCGTGAACTGATTTCCCTGTCCGAGGTATCGAGCCACGCCAGCGCCTGGTCCGGTCTGCCCAGGGCCAACTCCAGACGGGCCAGCGCCAGATGGGATTCGGCCTCCTGGAGGAGATGGTCGGCGTTGTCCGGATCCAGGGCCAACAGGGACTGAACGAGATCGTTACCATCAAGGATGTGACCCTGCGCCTCGGGCGTTCGGCCCATCTGCAAAAGGTGAAGGCCGATCGTGCGCTGGGTTACGGCCAGGCCCCCACGCCAATCGGCGTTTTCAGGATCATGGGCGACCAGCCTGGAGATGATGGCCAGATCGGCCTGGTAGGTGCGCAAGGCCTCTTCATCCTGCCCCAGGTCTCGGTGGAGGGAGGCGATCAGCTGCAATGTGACGGATAGGCTTTCCTGGTGGTTGGTGTTGGCAGGATCGTCCGCGATCAGGTCCCGGAGGACCTGTTCAGCTTCCGTATTTGCCGCCAGCGCGGCAGCGTGTTGGCCGGCTGCTTCGTACATGCGCCCGGCCCAGGCAAGAGAGTTGCCGAGGCTGCTTTTCAGGTCGGCATCCTCGGGATCCCGGGCCACCAGGTCCCGCTTGATGGCCAGGGAAGCCTGGATGGATTCCAGGGCGGCGTCGAGGTCTCCCCGTTCTTCTGCCAGGGCGGCCAGATTGGTGTGACCGTAGGCCACTTCCATCCGCCAGTCGGGGTTTTCCGGATCCAGTTTTTCGAGCCGGCGGGCAAGTTCCAGGTAGGTCGTGAAGCGGCTTTCGGCCTCGTCCAGAAGGCCTTCGCTGAAGTGGATGCTGCCGATCCAGAAATGGACGGCTCCGAGTCCTGCGATCCACTCGGGGTTGCCCGGATCCCGGACCACCAAGGCCTGGGATGTGACTTGGGCCTCCTCGAAGGCCAGTCTCGCGGATTCCAGGTCGCCCTGGGCCATGCGGACCTCGCCGATCTGCATGGTGGCCTTGGCCAGCTTGAAGAGTTCCGCGTCATCCAGATCCTCCTGTCGCCGGGAGGCATAGTATTCCAGGGCCTTGGCACCCACGTCGTCCAGGACGTCAAGTCGGCCCACGGGTTCCAGCTTGTCGCGCAGGTCGCCCAGCATGAAGCCCATCAGGTCTTCGGCCTGGGCCCGGTTGTACTGGGCCTTCTGTCGTTCGCTGTGCAAATCGGTGGTGTACTTGAACCCGGCCAGCACCAGGGCGGCCAGGACCGTGGCGACGATCAGCCTTCGGTTGCGCCGGGATGATTTTCCGCGGATCCAGGTCAGGCGCTCCCGTACGGCCAGGGCCGTGGGACGTCGTGCGGGCGAAGGGGACTTGAGCCTTTCGATCAGGGCGGCCAGGTCGCGGTCGATCCCCGACACCGTTCGGGTCCTGCCGTGCCGGACCAGGGAAATGAGGGTGGCGATATCATCCTGTTCCCCATAGGCGAATTGTCCTGTAAAAAGCCACTGCAGCAGCAGACCCAGGGAGTACATGTCGCTGGCCGGAGTAACCGCACCCGCGCCGGCCTGTTCGGGACTCATGAAAAGCGGCGTGCCCAGGATGGTGCCGGGCATGGTCGTCTCCAGGGGCAGGGCCATCGTGAGGTCCAGGTCACCGGAGGAGACCTCAGTGGGGTCCGGCTCCAGTTCCGGGGTCTCGTCGTCCATGCTGCGGGCCAACCCGAAGTCGAGCAGTTTGACCTGGCCCTCACTCGTGAGCATCACGTTGTCGGGTTTGAGGTCGCGGTGAACGATGCCTTCGCCGTGGGCCATGTCGAGGATCTGGGCGATCTGTTCGGCGGTGTCCAGCTTGTCGCCCGGGCTCAGGTCAGCCAGGGCCTCCCGCAGGGTCCGGCCTTCGATGAGTTCGAGAATGAGGTAGTCGTTGCCCTCGATTTCGAGGTAGTCGTAAATGCGGCAGATGCCCGGGTGGTCGAGCTGGGACAGGAGCTGGGCTTCGCGCAGGAAGCGGGCCCGGGCGACAGGGGTCAGGCCCCGGCCGGCCTGGATGGCCTTGACAGCCACCTTGCGCTTGAGGTTCTCGTCATAGGCGGCATAGACATCTCCCATGCCGCCTCGGCCCAGTGCCGCGACAATGTTGAAATGACGTATCTTTTTACCGATTAAGGACATGAATCACCAGGAGTCCTTGCCGGACGGGATAGAATTTCTCAGCTGGATCGAGAACATGATAATCAAAATCACAAAAGGCGCATCTGGATCATGCCGCAAAGCAATCCAGCGGCTGGTGGGGCATAAAGCAGGTCAGGTGGTGGGGCTCCGGTCGAGAACTTCCCGGACCTTGCCCAGCAGCTCCGGGATGCCGAAGGGCTTCATCAGAAGGTCGGCATGGTCCAGGCCGTTGGTTTCCTGCCCGACGCTGCCGGGGTCGTAGCCCGAGGCGAAAAGGAGGCGGGTGTCGGCTTTGTGCTGGAGAATCCGTTCGCCGGCTTCCCGGCCGCCCAGTCGGGGCATGACCAGATCGAGCATGACCAGATCAATGTCCGGGGCGTTTTTCTGGAACAGGGTGACCGCCTCCTGGCCGTCCGCAGCCACAAGTACCCGGTAGCCGCCCCTCACCAGAACCCGCACGGCCAGGTTGCGGACATCCTCGTTGTCTTCGGCCAGCAGGATGGTTTCGGTTCCGCCATCCGCCGTTTTGACAGGGGCCGGTTTGGAGGGTGCCAATTCCTTTTCCGAACAGGGCAGGAAAACGGTGAAGGTCGTGCCGCGTTCCGGCTCGCTTTCCACCAGCATGAAACCGTCGTGCTGACGGACGATGCCGTAGATCGAAGACAGACCCAACCCTGTGCCCTGGCCCACCTCCTTGGTGGTGAAGAACGGTTCAAAGATCCGGTCCATCACTTCCGGCGACATGCCCCGGCCGGTGTCCCTCACCGTCAGGACCCCGTATTGGCCGGGCACGGCGTCGGGGTGGCTGGAGTTGAAGGCCGCGTCGATGCCCCGGGTTTCGGTGTGGACGGTGATGGTGCCGTTGCCCTCAATGGCGTCCTGGGCGTTGACGCAGAGATTCATGAAGATCTGCTCGATCTGCCCGCGGTCGGCATGGACCCGGACCGGATCTGCGGCTGGCGAAAAGTCGATGACGATGGAGGCGTCGATCATCCGGCGCAACATCTGGAGCATGTCTTGGATCACGAGGTTCAAGTCCAGGGTGGTGGGCTGGAGCATCTGCTGCCGGCTGAAGGCCAGCAGCTGGCGAGTCAGTCCCATCGCCTTGTCGACGCCCCGCTGCACCTGTTCCAGGTCATCCCGGGCCTGGCCCTGGGGCGGGAACTCCTGGAAGACGAACTCCAGGTTGTTCAGCATGGAATGGAGCAGGTTGTTGAAGTCGTGGGCGATGCCTCCAGCCAGAAGGCCGATGGCCTGCATTTTCTGCGACTGGACCAGTTGTTCCTCGAGCTTGCGCCGGTGGGTGATGTCCCGGCCGACGGCGGTCAGGGCGATCACCTGCCCCTGGTCGTTGAGGACGGCCCGATTGGACCAGGCCAGCCACCGCCACCCGTCCCCGGTGATGACGCGCAGCTCGTGAAAAGACCGGTATGGCGGCTCCAGCAGGGTGGCCAGGGACTTGTCCAGGGTGTCGTGGTCGTCCTCGTGGATGACAGGGTGGATTTCCTTTCCCAGGAGTTCCTCTTCGGTCCTGCCGAAGACCTGACAGAAACTGGGGCTGACGTAGAGATACCGGCCCTGCCGGTCGATCTGGATCACCAGGTCGTTCTGGTTCTCGACCAACAGGCGGTACTTGGCCTGGCTTTCCCGCAGTGCGGCCTGCCGCAACAGGAGGGCCCGCAGCAACAGCGCCAGCAGCCCCACCAGAACCAGCCCGGTCACCGCGAGGATTTCGGCGCCCCGGGTCCGGTTGGCGGCAAGGTAGCTGGGCGAGGGAGCCAGTTTCAGTGTCCAGTGGCGGTCGACGATCCTCACCGGAAGATCGAAATGGTGTTCCCATTCCTCCCCGGTCCCGGTGTCGGAATGGAGATAGACGATGGTTCCGCCTTCCTCCACGAAACGGAACTGGAACCTGTCGCGCAGATTCTCTTCCGCCAGGCAGGTGTCCAACATCAGAGTGACCTTGAAGACCCCGTTGATGTAGCCCAGGGCGAGGTCGTTCTTACCCTGCAGGGTCTGGTAGGTGGCGAAGCCCTTGCCGCCCTGCAGCAGGTCGATGAGCCGGGTGCTGGTGATCTGGCCGGAACCGGCCGCGTTGTTCAAAGATGCTCTCACCGAGGGGTTGGGATGATCGTGAAGGTCCTGGCCGAGGGCGGGACGATTGGTGGCCACCGGCGCGATGATCCGGATCACCCAGTAGTCGTCGATGTAGTTGATGGCCTGGATGCCGGGGTAGAGAGCCAGCAGGTGCAGGGCCTGAAGGGCGAAGTTGGCCTCGATGTCGGCCTGGTTGGTGAACTGCCGGTTACCCAGATGCTGGACCACGGCGACCCGGGCGTCGATCCAGGCTTCGAGCCTGAGCCGGATCTGTTCCGCGGTGACTTGGGTCTCAACCTCGATTCTCTCGTGCTCGTTCCTCTTGACCATGGCGTGAAGGCCCAGAATGCCCAGCACGCCGAGCAGCAAAAAGAGCCCGGGAATCAGGGTGGCTTTCTGGCGTGAGGTCAAATCGGGACTCCAGGAAGGGAACGGATTTTTGTTGAAGACTTATGATAGCATGTTTTTCCGGAATTTCCTTTCGAAGCGGGAAATTCCCTTAGCAAAGCGGGTTCCAACGTGATGGGCCTTGCGGATTTGCGGTAAAGTGATCTGATTGGGGGGCATGAAGAAACGAACCTTGCTGGTATTCATCGACGGTCTGGGCTGGGGGCAGCCGGACCGGGACATCAATCCCCAGTACGCCTACGGAGGCGAGGTCTTTTGCCTGCCGCCCTTGGCGTCGGAGGCGCAGCCCGTGGCGCGGGGTGGCTGGGCCAAGCCCATCGACGCCGTGCTCGGCGTGGAGGGCGTTCCCCAGAGCGCCACCGGCCAGACTTCGTTGCTGGCCGGGGTCAACGCCCAGGGCCTGCTCGGCAAACACCTGACCGGGTTTCCCAACGAAACGCTGCGGTCGGCTCTTCTGGAAAGCTCGGTCCTGAAGTCCTTGACCGACCTGGGGCTGGACGCCAGATTCCTGAACGCCTTCCGGCCACGATTCTGGGAACTGAGCCGGGAGCGTCAGCTGACCCTTTCGGCCACCACCGTGGCCAACCTGGCCGCGGATCTGCCATTTTTCACCCTGGACGATATCCGGGCGGGAAAATCCATCTACCAGGAATTCACCAACACCGAATTGAGAGAACGGGGATTCGACCTGGAACCGATGACGCCCGCGGAGGCCGGCCGCATCATGGCGAGGGCATCACGCGGCCTCGATTTTACCTTGTTCGAGTACTTCCAGTCGGACAAGGCGGGTCATTCCCAGGACATGGATCGGATCTGTGGTGAGCTGGCCAAGCTCGATGAATTCATGACGGCACTATTGGACGAATTGGCCCGGGACCTGCCCAAGGAGACCCTGGTGCTGGTGACCAGTGACCACGGCAACCTGGAGGACGCCACCACCCGCAGGCACACGGTCAATCCGATTCCTCTGATGGGGTGGGGTCATGGGGCCCGGCAGTTCCTAGCGGCGGTTGCTCGGCTGGACGAGGTCAGCCCCGCCATTGTCGCCCGACACCAGGGCCGCGCCTGAGGGGATCCGGCCGGCAGGGAGTTTTTGCACGAGGTCCCTGACCGCATCGGCGACTGCCTGCGGATTTTCCTCGTAGATGAAATGTCCCGCCCCGGCAATCTCCCGGAATTCCACGTTCCGCAGGCCCCGGTCCAGATCCAGGATGGCTTGGCTGTTGAGCTCGCCATCATGGGGGGCCGTACCCAACAGCACCACCACCGGAACCATGATATCAGGCAGACGGGGTACCATGGCCCAGGGTTCGGCCTGTTCGGTCATGTTTGTCAGGGCTTTCATGGCGGCCAGAGGGTCCCGGCCTATGCCCCGGTAGTATCGCCCCACGGTGCGCCGGTCGAGCCAGCTGGTGTCCCCGGAGCTTTTTTCCAGGATTTCCTGGTAGCGCTTCCGCAGGATGCTCTTGCCACCCAACTTGATGAGGGCCTTGGCCATCATGAGGTTCTTTTTGTTGGCCGGCGACATGGCTTCTTCGGAGGCGGCGGCCTCGATGGAGATGAGCCCGGTCACGAGGTCGGGTCTTTCCACGGCCAGACGGAAAACCATCGCTCCGCCGATCCCCTGAGCGACGAAAACGGCCTGGTCAATCCCCAGGCTGTCCATGACGGCCCCGATCCGGGCCGACTGGGCGGTGATGGTGTAGTCGTGGTCGCTGGGACGGGAAGAACTGCCCACCGCCAACGGTTCGATGACGATGGTTCGCAGACCCTGTTCATGAAGCATAGGGGTCAATTTGCGGAAGCCGAAATGGCAACCGGACAGGCCGGGTACGAGGATCGCCACCGGACCGTCAGCGGGACCTTCGCGGAACACGGCGATGTCCTCGCCGGGGGCGACGGGGAACATCGTGGGCGTCGCGCCTGCGCCCCAGGCCATCAAAAGGAAGATCAGTTTCATGAGGCTCCATCCAGGATCATGGCAGGGGGCCTTCCAGGTAAAACACCTCGAAGACCTTCTCGTGGAAGATGGGGCCATGGCCGAAGTATCCGTCTTCCCCGAACAGTTCCCCGTGATCGGACATGATCATGAAATAGGTGTTTTCCGGACACCGGTCCATCAGCTTGCCGACGACCCCGTCCAGGTGCTCCACGCAGGTGATCTGCTTCTCGTAGAAGGCCCGGAACTGCTCGGGAGTAAAAAACTCGTCCTGCTTGCGGCCCATGAGAAATTCGGAGGGGTTCTTGAGAAAATCGTCGAGGTGCTTGAAGACCCCGTGCACGCCGCTGATGTGGGGCAGATCCTCGCCGGACTCGCCGGGCAGGAGATAGGGGTAGTGGGTTTCCCCGGTGTTGAGGAAATAGAAACCGGGTTGGTCGCCATGGAAGTCGATCCCCTGGAAATCGTCCTGGCCCTCCAGGATGGCACCCAGGTCATTGTGACTGGGGGCCAACTCGTACCGGTCGAAATGGGCGGACATGCTGGTCATGGGATTCAGCACCGGCAGGCTCACCACGCCTTCGGTGCGGTAACCCTGGCCCTTCAGGAAGTGGGGCAATGAAAGCTGAGGAACGAATTTCCCGAACTCCACGTCCTTGATGTTGAGCCGCTGGGACCACAGCGCAAATTCGTCGCGATAGACGTTGGAGGCAAAGACCCCCTTGGGGCTCAGGTGCGGGACCATGCCCATCAAAAAGGTGTAGTGGCTGGGGCTGGTCCAGCTGGCGTAGCTGTACCGCTTTTCGGCCTTCCCGATCCGGTCCAGATTGGGTGTCTTGGCCGCCTGGAATGCGTCCCAGCGGCAGCTGTCGAAAACGATGAAGAACAGATGGTTCTTCTGGTCGCTTCCGCGAAAAATGTTTTTTACGCCGTCAATGATGCGAGGCATAGTCCATCCGTTTCCTGGCTGGGTCATGGTTCGGGGTGAGGCACATAGAGCTACATAATGGTATCGGCTGCAAGGGCACCTGTCTTCAATCAGAATCGAACAATTGGGTTCCTTTCTGCAAAAAAAGAATGGCCGCCGGCCCAGGGGGAGGGCCGACGACCGGGCGAGGGAGGTAACTCCCTCAAAATATGCTAGTTGCTAGAGGGCGTTGTTGATGGCGTCCGCCAGCTCCTGCTTCGGCTTCATGCCGACGAAATTATTGACGGACTCTCCGCCCTTGAACAGCATCACCGTAGGAATGCCTCGGATGCCGAATTTGGCGGCCAGGTCCTGGTTGTTGTCCACGTTGACCTTACCGACTTTGGCCTGGCCTTCGAATTCCCCGGCCAGTTCCTCGATGATCGGGCCGATCTGCTTACAGGGGCCGCACCAGGGGGCCCAGAAATCCACCAGCACGGGCACTTCGCTGTTGACCACTTCGGACTCGAAATTCTGTCCGTTCAGTTCCAGTACGTTAGACATTTTATGGCCTCCATCTACGTTTGGTTGAAGTCCGGTATGCAACACCGGAACTTGAGATTTTCATTTCGTCTTCCCCAAGGCACGAGGTGTGCCAAAAACAGCAATTCATCCTGAATATTTAAATAACTCATTTAATAATAATATTATACGTGGAAGATAAGGGGCTTTTACCCGAATGTGCCGCGAATTTAATGTTGCTTCCATTGTGGTTTGCAGCGATATTGTTGCAACGAATTAGTTGCATGCAACATCTTTCGGTGAGGTACCCCATGGTGGAACATCCTTTTGCCCCGGAAAGCGATCTGCCCATTGAGCGCCTGCTGACCCAGGTGGATCCGGCCAGCCTGCTGGCCATCATCCGCTCCCTGCGGGAGGGTATTCTGGCCCTGGATCCGGACCTGCGCATTCTGACGATGAACCCTGCGGCGGAGGAAATCCTGGGCCGCAAAAGGAGGGAATTGGCGGGCGTCGAGGTCTGTGACCTCTTCGGCGACCAGGCCTGTCCTGAGGATGTCCTGGTGGAAACCCTACGCTCGGGGGCGCCCATCATCGATTTCCAGACCACGGTCCAGCTGGCCAACGGCCAGCGGGGGCATGTCCTGCTGCGGACAGCGCCCCTGCTGGGCCGGGACGCCTCTTCGCTCGGCATCGCGCTGATCCTGGGGGACGTCACGGAAGTGACCACCCTGAGGCAGCAGTTGAGCCCCCGGCACGGTCTGGGAAACCTCGTGGGCCGCGATCCCAAGATGCGGGAACTGTTCGACCTGATCTCGGACGTGGCCGGCAGCGAGGCGACGGTTTTGATCCGGGGCGAGAGCGGGACGGGCAAGGAACTGGTGGCGCGCGCCGTGCACGAGGCGAGCGGCCGAGCGGCCGGTCCCTTTGTCCAGGTCAACTGCTCGGCCCTGTCGGAGAACCTGCTGGAAAGCGAACTCTTCGGGCACGTCAAGGGCGCCTATACCGGGGCGACGAGCGATCGCAAGGGCCGCTTCGAGGAAGCGTCCGGCGGCACCATCTTTTTGGATGAGATCGGCGACGTCAGTCCCGTGGTTCAGGTCAAGCTGCTGCGGGTCCTGCAGGAGAAGGTTGTCGAAAGGGTGGGGGACAACCGGCCGATTCCCGTGGACGTCCGTGTGGTTTCGGCGACCAACCGCGATCTGGAATCCCTCCTGGCCGTGGGGCGGCTGCGGGAGGATTTTTTCTACCGCATCAAGGTGGTTTCGCTGACCATTCCGCCCTTGCGGGACCGGCGCGAGGACATTCCCCTGCTGATCACGCATCTGCTGGAAAAGATGTCGGGCCGGGAAGGACTGCCGGGGCCGCCGGTGGTTTCGGGGGAGGCCATGCGGCTGCTGATGAACCACGATTGGCCGGGCAACGTCCGGGAACTGGAAAACGCCCTGGAGCACGCCCTGGTCCTGAGCCGCGGTGAGGTGATCCGGGGGGTTCATCTGCCACCCGAGCTGTTCCGCAGCGAGGTCCGGCGGGACCGCCAGCTGGGGGAGGTGCCCCTGCACAGCGACCAGGAAAAAAACCTGTTGGCCGAGGCGCTGCTGGCCGCGGGCTGGAACAGGACCAAGGCCGCGCGGCGACTGGGCATCGACCGGACAACGCTGTGGCGGAAGATCAAGGAATACGGGCTCGAACCCGAGGACTAGGGCGGACCGAAAGGGCGTGACGATGGCCAGGGCCGGAAAATGGAAGCTGGGGCTGGGAATCGGCAGCGGGCTGATTCTGCTGGTGGTCGTTGGGGTGCTCGGGACCGCCACCTGGTACGCGGGCAGGATCAACGAGGAATACAAGGAAGTCCGGGACAGCGAGGAGGCCCTTCTGCTCGCCACGGAAAAGGACGAGGGTTACCGGCCCCCGGCCGGAGGCATTCCGGCGCCAGAGAGGATCGAGGTTTTTCTGGCCGTGCGTGAAGAACTGGTTTCCTGGCGTCGAACCATGGCCACGGCGAGCGAAGAGTTCGGAGCCGACCGGGAAAAGCAACGCGCCGGGGGCGTCCGTGATTTCCTGAAACTGGTCAACACGGGATCGGACCTGATGCCCGTCTACGCCGGTTTCTGGACGGCACGCAATGAGGCGCTGCTGGCGCACGGTATGGGCCCCGGGGAATACCGTTACTTCTACCGCCTGATTTATGAAACCTGGCTTGGGGTGGGCCGTCCGGCCGTCAGCCAGGACGTTTTCCCCGCTGATAAATTGAACGCGGCTTTCGAACCCTATCGGGACAGAATCACCGCGGTCTTCGCTTCACAGGTCGATCTGGTGGAACTGATTTTCCAGATGGATCTCAAGTAGGGGGATCATTCGGTGGGAGATTCGGGGCCGGGGCTCTTGCCCCGGCCCTTTTTATGTTCCCGGACCGCCCGGCCCAAAAGGAATTCGATCTGGCCGTTGACGCTGCGGAACTCCGCTTCGGCCCACTTCTGCAGCTCCCGGTAGAGCTCGGGACTGATGCGCAGCGGGAATGCCTTGCGGACGCTCATGACACTTCCATCAGTAGACGGAGCCGGTGTTGACGACGGGTTGGGCTGCGTGCTCACTGCACAGGACCACCAGCAGGTTGCTGATCATGGTGGCCTTGCGGTCCTCGTCGAAGTTTACCAAGTCCTTGTCGCCCAGTTCCTGCAGGGCCATCTCCACCATGCCGACGGCGCCTTCGACGATCTTGGTGCGCGCGGCGACCACGGCGCTGGCCTGCTGGCGCTGCAGCATGGCGTGGGCGATCTCCGGAGCGTAGGCCAGGTGGCTCAGCCGGGCCTCGACCACTTTCACGCCAGCTTTGTCCAGTCGTTCCTGCAGCTCCTTGGCCAGGTGTTGGTTGATCTCCTCGGTAGCGCCGCGGAGGGTCAGCTCCTCTTCACCGCCGTCGTAGGGGTAGGCGCTGGCCAGGTGCCGCACCGCCGATTCGCTCTGGACCTGGACGTAACCCTCGTAGTCATCGACGTCGAACAGGGCTTCGGAGGTGTTGACCACCTTCCACACCACCACCACCGCGATCTCGATGGGGTTGCCTGTCAGATCGTTCACCTTCAAGCGGTCGCCGTTCAGGTTGCGCGCTTTCAGGGAGATTTTCTCCTTCTTCATGAAGGGATTGGCGTAACGCAGACCGTTTTCCCGGGTGGTGCCCTTGTAGGCCCCGAACAGCAGCAGCGCCGCCGCCTCGTTGGGGTTGATGACGAACAGGCCGGCCATTAGGATCATGGTCAGGATGAAGAGCCCGACTCCGGAAAACAGGATGAGCAGATCCTGCTGTCTAATTCCTCCGATGAACATGACGATGCTAACGGCGACCACCGCCAGATTCAAAAACAGCATCCCCCAGCCGGACATGGTCGTGGCTTTCTTTTCGCTGTGCATCTTTGCCTCCCTTGAACTCGACACCCTCTGGACCCGAATGTTTTACCAGGTCGATTTAGATATCATGATGATATCACTTTGAGATCATACACGCAAGCCCCGAAAATTATTCGCGATCTTCGTGGTGAACGGGGAAGAAGAGCTAGGAAGCCAGTTAGGTCATACACATAGAGCCCGGAATATGTCCTCACGCCTTCGGCCCTGCGGATTAATTCCGGGCTCTATGTGTATGACCTAACTGGCTTCCTAGCTCTCCTTCTCCGTCCAGACCTCGATGATACGCAGAATCGTTTCCGTGGCCAGCTTCATGTCCTTCACGCAGACCCATTCGCCAAAACCGTGGAAATCCTGTTCGCCTGTAAAGATATTTGGGGTGGGCAATCCTTTGGCCGAGAGGGTCGAGCCGTCGGTGCCGCCGCGGATGGAACCTTGGACCGGATTCAGGCCAGTGCGCTTGACGCCTTCTAGGGCGTAGGCCATGGCGCGAGGTTCCTTCTCCAGATCGTACTTCATGTTCCGGTAGTATTCCTTGATCTCGATCTTGTAGCTGGAATTCGGCCACTTGGCGCAGGTGGCGGCCGCGTACTTGTCGATCATTTCGGCCTTGGGGCGCAGGCCTTCCTGTTCGAAATCGCGGATCAACAGATGAACCTCGGTTTCACTGGTATTGCCCTTGATGCTGATCGGATGGATATAGCCCTCGGCGCCCTCGGTGGTCTCGGGGGCACCCTCACGGGGAAGGCTGGCCACGAATTCGCCGGCCACCTTGACCGAGGGCACCATCTTGTCCTTGGCGTAACCGGGATGGATGTCCCGGCCCACGAAGGTCACGATGGCGCTGTCGGCGCAGAAGGTTTCGTTCTCGACCTCGCCGCGCCGGCCGCCGTCCATGGTGTAGGCCACCGTCGCGCCGAATCCGTCGACGTCGAAGTGCTTGACGCCCTGGCCCACTTCTTCGTCGGGGGTGAACAAAACATTCACCGTGCCGTGTTTCCATTCGGGATTTTCGAAGATTCGGGTCAACGCTTCCAGGATCTCGGCGATGCCGGCCTTGTCGTCGGCCCCCAAAAGAGTGGTGCCGTCGGCGGTGATGATGGTCTCGCCGATGCACTCGGCCAGATACGGATTCTCGGCCGCCAGGATCTTGCGGCCCTCCTTCGGCAGGTCGATGTCCCCTCCCTGATAATTTTCGTGGAAGGTCGGCACCACGTTTTCGCCGCTCACTTCGGGGTAGGTGTCCATGTGGGAGATGAAGGCGATCGTGGGGACTTTTTCGCAGCCTGGACTGGCCGGCAGGCTGGCCGTCACGTAGCAGTTGTCGTCCACGGCGGCGTCGGCCAGGCCCACGGCCTGCAGTTCCTCGACCAGGATCCGGGCCAGGTCGAACTGGCGCTCGGTGGAGGGATAGGTCTCCGACTCCTCGTTGCTGGTGGTGTGGATCTTGGCATAGGTGACGAAACGTCCGACCAGATCGGGGAACGGGGAATCGGCTTTTCGGTCCAGCATGGGAGGCCTCCGGAGGGAATACAGGTCGCGGCGGGGCCGGCAAAGGCAGCCCGGATCCGCGGATGAAACACGAGGGGCAAACATAAAACGTCCGCCCTCCCGGGGGCAAGGTGCCGAAGACACTTTACTTGTCTGAAAGTAAGGGGAATGTTAGGTTTGCCGGCGATGAACGTCCCCCAGATCCCCTGCACGGAGGTATCCATGGAAGTCAGCGGCAACCCCAAAAGCCTTCCGGAAAACGCATATCGGAAGCTCAAAGAGGGTGAATCCTACGTGCCGGTGATCCCGGCCGAGAAAATCGTCCCCGAACTGACCGGATATTCCCTGTTCTGGGGCCTTTTCTACGCGATCCTGTTCACCGGCGCCAGCGCCTACTTGGGCCTGAAGATCGGCCAGGTCTTCGAAGCGGCGATTCCCATCACCATTTTGGCCATGGGGCTGAGCAGCGCTTTGAAGCGTAAGGAAGCCCTGCAGGAAAACGTCATCATCCAGTCCATCGGATCGGCTTCGGGCGTGGTTGTGGCCGGGGCGATCTTTACCGTTCCCGGGCTGTACATCCTGGGCCTGGAGGACCAGGCGGGATTTTTCCGCATCTTCATGGCCAGCCTGCTCGGCGGCCTGCTGGGTATCCTTTTCCTGATTCCCTTCCGCCGCTACTTCGTCAAGGACATGCACGGCGAGTTCCCCTTCCCCGAAGCCACCGCCTCGACCGAGGTGCTGATGGCCGGCGAGAAGGGCGGCGGCGCGGCTTCGACCCTGCTGAAGGCCGCGGCCCTCGGGGGTATCTACAACTTCCTGTCCGGCACCTTCGGACTGTGGCGGGAGCTGTTCACCACCCGGGGCTTCGCCTGGGGTGAACGGTTGGCCATGGGGCCTCGTCTCGAGTTCCGACTTCTGACCGACGCGGCGGTGATCGGCCTGGGGTACATCGTCGGTCTGCGCTACGCGCTGATCATCGCCTCGGGTTCGTTCCTGGCCTGGTGGGTTCTGGTGCCGATGGTTGGATTCTTCGGCAACGAATTCCAGATCACCGTGCTGGAGGAAATGGTGCCGGGCGCATTGTTTTCCAACTACGTGCGGCCCATTGGCATCGGCGCCATAGCCATGGCCGGCATGATCGGCGTCTTCAAGTCCCGCAGCATCATCTGGGGAGCCTTCAAGCTGGCAGCCGCCGAGTTGGGCGGCGGTCAGAAGATGGATGGCGGCCAGATCGAGCGGACCCAGCGGGATATCCCGATGAAGTGGATCTCCGCATTGACCGTCCTGACCCT
>RCNC010001436.1_pt1 | contig 15987 bp, 19 predicted proteins | sample 2041301 | NCBI WGS metagenome assembly RCNC01 (sample SAMN09708231, study PRJNA481090) | Marine sediment metagenome, whole genome shotgun sequencing project. | biome: marine sediment; feature: ocean; material: sediment; isolation source: Sewage treatment plant 13A marine sediment (STP13A) ... | reverse complement strand
TCCATGTGCTCTCGGGCTCGCGGATGGCCGCCCCGACCCTCCATGGCCTCACACGTCCCCGCCATAAGGTCAGGGGCAACTACGGCTCTCCCCTGCGCAAGTTTCTGATATTTGTAATATCGTATAGTTTTAGAGCGTTAGCTTCGTGGTGGTAGATTACCCATCCTAGGACTGTGCGAGGCATGGAGCCGAGGTCAAGCCCCCATGGATGGGTTCACGGCGGGTCCTGGGATGGGTAATCTACCATCACGGAGCGGCAATCCACTGCAATACAGGGTATTGCGTCTACAGTAATGAGGCTGAAGCCGCCCCCGATCTCGGAGCAAAAAAAAGCCGGCTAAATCAGCCGGCTTTTTCATGTCTGGCAAAAACTTACGCAGCCAGTGCTTTTACCTGTGTGTTCAGGCGGCTCTTGTGGCGAGCAGCCTTGTTCTTGTGAATGATGCCTTTGTCGGCCATGCGGTCGATAACAGGTACCGCATGGTCATAAGCTTCTTTGGCAGCCGCTGCGTCACCGGTGGTCACTGCCGCGTCTACTTTCTTGATTACGGTGCGAACCAGGGAGCGCAGACTGGCGTTATGGTTGCGTCGCTTTTCCGCCTGGCGGGCGCGTTTCTTTGCTTGTGGTGAATTCGCCACTGTCTAATACCTCGATCGGGGTCAAAATTTGGATGCGCGATTATTCACATTGGGCATGCACTTGTCAACCGCTGTCTCACTGGTTCGGCCGCTGCCTGCTGGGGTATACTAATGGCTATTAGTTATTATTGGCGGACATCCCGGGATAGTCTGGCCATCGCAGGTGACGAATCAAGATGGAAAACCAGGCCGCATCGACCGTCCAGTCTCCCAGCACAGCGGAGCGTATTCTCGATGCGGCGGAAGACCTGTTCGCCGAGAAAGGCTATAGCGCCACCTCCCTGGGCGACGTGGCGGACCGTGTCGGCATTCGCTCACCCAGCCTCTATAATCACTTCAAGAACAAGGAAGCGCTGTATGAGGCGGTTCTGGAGCGCTTGCTGGTGAAGTTTTCCGCCCCCCTGGCGGAATTGGAGAGCGGACCGGTGACCAACGAGCGCGTATTCCACTGGCTGGATGTCATCGTGCGCCAGCATCATGCCAACCCGAACCTGGCGCGCCTGTTGCAGCACGCCGCGCTGTCGGGCGGCCCCCATACCAATGAGTTGATTGATCGCCTGTTCCGTCCCATGTTCCAGCCCGGTGCCAAGATAGAGGGTGAAGCCCTTTCCCTGTTCGAGAAAACCGGATTGCAGCCCTGGGCGGTAATGGCCTTCAATAACCTGGTGATGTCCTACGTCACCATGGCGCCGATGTACCGGGACCTGCTGGGCCAGGACCCATTCAGTGACGAGGCCCTGGAAAAGCAGCTGAGCCTCATCAAGACCCTGCTGCGGGCTGTTTTCGAGTACAAAGGGGACTAAACTCCCCCGGCCCCTGCGCGGGCACCCCCATTTAAAGAACGAGAGGCCTGTTCCTGACCATGTTGATTTCTGATGCGGTGCATATTTGGCGTGAGTCAGATGGCGACTACCACATACAGTGGCGCGCCAGTCATCCCGATACCGAGGTTACTGTTGAGCCCTTGGGCGCCAGCGGGGCTGTTGAGGCCCATTATGGCGAGGACACCGAGCGTGTGCGCCTGTCCGGCCTGGCGCCGGCGAGTCGGCACTATTTCCGCCTGCGCGACCAGCATGGTACCGAGGTGCTTGCCGCAGAGCGCAAGCTGGGTATGCAGGGTACGCCAAACTTTCGGGATTTTGGGGGCTATCGCACGGCTGACGGACGCCAGGTGAAATGGGGTTTTTTGTTCCGCTCCGGGCAGTTGTCCGGTCTCAGTGCACAGGATGTGACTTTGCTGGCCAGCCTGGAACTGGACCTGGTCTGTGATTTTCGGCGCCTGGAAGAGCAGGAAAATGAGCCCAGTCGCCTGCCGCAGCGCGATTCTCCCCGCATCGCCAGTTTGCCCATCATTCCCGGCAGTAACTCGCGCTTTTTTGAGGAGGCCGAAAGCCGTGATTTGGGCGGTCGCCAGGCGATGTTCGATTTCATGGTCGAAATCAATCGAGACTTCGCCGAGGCGCAAAGTGAAACCTATGCGCGGATGTTCAAGGAAATTTTGAATATCGAGGATGCGCGCTTCCTGGTGCATTGCGCTGCTGGCAAGGACCGTACCGGATTTGCCGCTGCTATTATCCTGCTGGCCCTGGGAGTGCCGCGGGAAATTGTGATGCGTGATTACATGCTCACCAGCCAGTTTTTCCATCCGCAGCACGAGATTGAGCGCCTGCAGCGCAAGTACCAGATGGAGCACATGGATGCGGCTTCAGTGCTGCCGATGCTGGAAGTGCATGAGGACTATCTGATCCGGGCCCTGGATGCGATTGAGGAGAGCTTTTCGTCGTTTGAGGACTATCTGGAAAAGGCCCTTGGGGTAGGGCCTGCCGAACTGGCGCACTTGCGGGCGCGCTATCTGGACTGAATGCTATAAAACGAAAAATCGCCGCGAGGTTAGCGACCCGGTGTAAGCAAAGACCTTATTTGGCCTGCTTGCAGGCAGCCTTGGCAGCTTTGATCTGTTTCTTTTGACACACTTCGCTGCTGGCATCACCCACGCACCACTTGCGACGGTTATCCCAGGCGGTCAGCTCGGCTTTTTTGCCATTGGAGCATTTTACGGTGTATTTCGCATAGGCTGTGCCATCTGCAGTTTCCGCATTGGCGTTGAATACGATACTGGTAGGTTTGGCGGCGAAGCTGGCGCCAGAAAAGGCCACCAGGGCGGTTGCGGCGGCTACTTTCAATATGTTCATCATGTTTCCCTCTGGATTTCACTATGCTCGCTGGCCCGGGGGTGGTGCTGTTCCACTGCGGGGAGCGCTGGCGGCATTATACGGGTTGGGGGCGGCCAAACAGAGTTAGTAGTTTGTAATTTTTGGGTATTTTGGTAACAATTATTTTCCAGAAAAGAACTTGGATATCTTTAACTAATTGATTTTTATATATAAAAATGGCTTTTCTGAGAGGCGGTGCCCGAGAAGCATTAACAATCGTTAATGCTTCTACAGGTAACAGTTCTCGCGATTGGTGCAGATCACGCGATCCAGATTAATACCCAGCCAATGATGGCCGTAATGATAGCTTCACGGGCCTTGTCCAGGCGGGTCAGCGCGTACAAATAGGACAATGGGGGTAGGAATAGTGTGCATAGGCCCCAGGCGTAGTCTTCTTTCCAGGCTGTGACGAGCAGCAGAACCCAGCTTACCAGGAGTGTTGCTGCACCGTATGTGATCAATGTGGCTGTTCCCGCGTCCATGTTTCCTCCAGATTTGATTGATCAAAAATTGCGGCAGCAGGGTAGCAGAAAGCCCACTGCAAGTCAGTGCCCAAATACAGCGAACTTTGTCGCTTCACAAAGCGTCCAGATCAGGCGTGGAGCGCGCACGGGCGCATCTGGCGGATGACTCCCGGGCAGAATTTGGGTATGGTGAGGCGCTTTCGTGAGCCGGGAACAGTGGTTTGACAGATCCCTTTGCAGATATCCGGCCCTACAGGGACGATGAGGTCGCGGCTGTTCTCGCGCGCTTGCTCAACAACCCTGAATTCCTGGGCGCCATGGCGAGTTTGCGCCTGGGCCGCCTGGCATCTATTGCCCCGTCCCTGGTGCGTCCGCTGGTGCGCTTTATGCTGGCCCGGGAAGTGCGTGACGTCGCGGATGTGCGTGGCATGCAGGTCATCATTGAGCGCTACATGCAGCGCATGATAGAGCGCGCCACCGGCGGCTTCAGCGTGTCCGGCCTGGACCGCCTGAACCCTGTGCGGCCCTACCTGTATATGAGTAATCACCGCGATATCGCCATGGACCCGGCGTTTACCAACTTTGCCCTGCATCGCAATGGTTACGATACGGTGCGCATTGCCATCGGTGATAACCTGCTCACCACGCCCTGGGTCTCTGACCTCATGCGGCTGAACAAGAGTTTCATCGTCAAGCGCTCTGTCAGTAGCCCCCGGGAATTGTTCGCGGCTTCAAAAAACCTTGCCAACTTTATCCAGCACTCACTGCTGCAGGAAAATGCAGCTATCTGGATTGCGCAGCGCGAGGGGCGGGCGAAAGATGGCATTGATCGCACTGAACCAGTGATCATCAAGATGCTGTCCATGAGCCGTGACAAGCGCGAGCAGGCCTTCGGTGAGCATATCCAAAGCCTCGGTATTGTGCCGGTGGCCATTTCCTATGAGCTGGACCCCTGTGACGCCATGAAAGCCCGCGAACTGCACCAGTTGGCGACGCAGGGCAGTTACGAAAAAGGTGAGCAGGAAGATGTGGCCTCTATTGCCGAGGGTATCTCCGGTGAGAAGGGTAGTGTACATGTGTCCTTTGGCTCTCCCCTCGGTGGTGGGTTGGACGACCCGCAGGCAGTAGCCGCCGAGGTCGATCGGCAGATCACCAGGGAGTATTGCCTGCACCCCACCAACCTTTATGCCTACCATCGCCTGCACGGCAAGGATGCGCCGGTCCCTGCGGATCTTTACCTGGAGGAGGGTGATTGCAGCGAGTCAGGCTTTCACGCCCGTATTGATGCCATGCCCGAGGAACACTGGCCCTATGCATTGGGTATCTATGCCAATGCGGTAGTGAGCAAGCTGGCCCAGGCTGAGGGCTCGTAGCCCCCTTGCTCAGCGACGAGGTCAAAGACAGTATCCGCGAGGCCTATAACGCCATTGTGGAGCACAAGTCCCTCAAGCCCCGTTGGGGGCAGCGTCAGATGATCGCGGAAATCGCCAATACCCTGGGTCGCATAGCCCTGCCCGGGGAAGCGGGTTCCCGCGAGCCTGCAGTCTGTGTCATCGAAGCCGGCACCGGCACCGGCAAGACCATCGCCTACGCGGTTGCGGCTATTCCCATGGCCCAGGCCCTGGGTAAGCGCCTGGTGGTGGCCACCGCCACCATCGCCCTGCAGGAACAGTTCGTCAACAAGGACCTGCCCGACATTCGCCAGGCCAGCGGCCTGAATTTCAGTTTTGCTCTCGCCAAGGGCCGGCGGCGCTATGTGTGCCTGTCCAAGCTTGATCGGCTGATGGCGGATGGCCAGGGGGAGGGCGGCCTGTTGCCACTCTATCCCGATGAAGTGGGGACACCACTGGCGGCGGAGGCGCTGCCGGTCTACAACGCTATGCTGGATGCTATGGGCCGCGGGCAGTGGGATGGTGACAGGGATAACTGGCCGGAGAATATTGCGGAGGACGTCTGGTACGGCGTGACCACCGATCACAGTCAGTGCAGCGGCAGGCGCTGCCCCAACATCAGTCAGTGCAGTTTCTACCGCGCGCGGGATGAACTGCAAAGCGCTGACATTATTGTCACCAACCACGATCTGACACTGTCTGACCTGGCCCTCGGTGGCGGCGCTATCCTGTCGCCGCCGGAGGAGAGTATTTACGTCTTTGATGAGGGGCATCACCTGCCTGGCAAAGCCTTGTCGCATTTCGCCAGCTTCTGTCGCCTGCACACCACGATAGCCTGGCTGCAGGACAGCAAAAAATCGCTGGCACAGTCGGCGGGGGTGCTGGGTGCACTGGCAAGTGCCCGGCGTCTACTGCAGACTTTGCCGGCAGAAATGGACGAGGCGATAGCGGCGCTGCAGGTGGCAGAGCAGACAGTGTCGAACCTGTTTGACGAGAGCAGCGTGGATGACAGTCGCGATGACCAGCAGCTGCGCCTGGCGCATGGCCTGGTGCCGCCCTCGCTGATTCCCGTGGCGGCGGCACTCACCGGCCTGTTTCAAAAGTTGACCGGCGCCCTGTCCCGCCTGGAGACGATGTTGGAAGAAGCGCTGGATGATGAGTTTTCCGGCGTGGACAAGTCTGATATAGAAACCTGGCATATCAATATAGGCGGCATGCTGGGCAGGGCGGAAGGGGCGCTCGCCCTGTGGCAGGAATACGCAGTGACTGGCGAGGGTGAGATCCCCCCCAAGGCGCGTTGGATAACCCTGCTGAACAGCGCTGGCCAGTTCGGCTTTGAGTTGCGGTGCAGCCCGGTGCTGGCGGCGGACATCTTGCAGGAATGCCTGTGGTCCAGGGCTGCTGGTGTGATTGTTACCTCCGCCACCATCACCGCCCTGAATTCCTTCGAGCGTTTTATATTGCATTCGGGGGTACCCGATGGCACGAATTTCAAGGTGGTGGCCAGTCCCTTTGATTACGCCAATGCCACCTTTACCGTGCCCGCCATGGACTGTGACCCCGGTGATGCCCAGGCGCATACGGAGGCTCTTATCGAGCAACTACCCAATATTCTCGACCGTGGGGAGGGTAGTCTGGTGCTGTTTTCCTCGCGCCGCCAGATGCTGGAGGTCTATCAGGGGCTCAACCGCGAGTTCGGTGGCGGGATACTGATGCAGGGTGATTACAGTAAACAGGAAATCCTGCGTCGGCACCGGGAGGCTATCGATAGCGGTGAGGGCAGTGTCATTTTTGGCCTGGCCAGCTTTGCCGAGGGCGTTGACCTGCCCGGCGACTACTGTCGCCATGTTGTTATAGCAAAAATTCCTTTTGCCGTGCCCGACAGTCCCTTGGAAGCCTCGCTGGCAGAATGGGTGGAAGCCCAGGGGCGCAATGCATTTATGGAAATAAGCGTGCCAGACGCTGCCTTGAGACTGGTGCAGGCCAGTGGACGCTTATTGCGCACGGAGCAGGATACGGGCCGCGTTACCCTGATGGATAGACGCATAATGACCAAGCGCTACGGTCGCGCCATTCTGGATTCGCTACCACCGTTCCAGAGAAAGCTGGGTTGATGAGGGTGATTTCCACGCCTGCTCACGGCGCCTTGTACAGAGTGGAGCGAAAGTGTGGAGCGGGTGATGGGAATCGAACCCATGTCGGAAGCTTGGGAAGCTCCAGTTCTACCATTGAACTACACCCGCCAGGAGATTGCCGTGGCGCAGCGGGCGTGGCCGCTGTAGCTCCCAGAGTATCCATATCACCGCCTCGGGTCAAAATCTTACTGCCCGCTAGCTACCGGTTTCGGTTAATATCCTGTATTTGAATGGCACTGGAACTCGCCATGGGCTCCGGAGTCGGCGCTGGCGTCTGTGTCCAGCTGTCAGCAGAGGCATTGCTTGTATGCAGACTGAAGTAGCAGCAGTACTGATTGATATTGAGGCGCAGTTGCGTCAGTTGGGGCAATGGGACAAGGTGCCTCCGTCCTCCGCTGCCCTGGCCTCGGACCAGCCATTTTGCGTGGATACCCTGACACTCCCCCAGTGGCTGCAGTTTATTTTCCTGCCCACGCTCTATCGTATGCTCGAGGAACAGGAAGTGCTGCCGGAGCGCAGCGGTATTGCGCCGATGGCAGAGGAATATTTTCGCGGTACGGGGCTGGCAGGTGGTGAATTGGTGGAGGCGCTGCTACGCATGGATCAGCTTTTGTCATTACAGGAAAGCGGCGCAGAATAGGCTATTACCCAAAAAAACAGGGTTTTCCCAAGTGCTTACTGCGCCAGATGCCCACCAGTATCCCGGCAAGAAAGGCCGGTAGGCTCGCCACCAGGATAACGACGTTGCTGCGCACCCCGGGATCGAAGTAGTACAAGGCCGCTGCGACCAGCAACCACACCGGCACCGCCGCCAGTAAAAAATTCCCGATAAAGGGGCGCCAGAAATTGCGTGGATTACTCATGAGACTCCCATGATCGGGGTGAATGATTGCTGTCTAGGTCGCGCCGAACCCGCGGGTGATTGTGATAACATCAATCGCTGATCAACCAGCTGGGATAAGCGCACGGCCTGTGACGAGTTCTAATTTTGACAACAAGGTGCTCATTGAACAAGTGCGTTGTATCGAGTCGCAGCAAGCGCTCAGCAATGACACGGACAATACTACCGCAGCGGTAAGTGCCAGCCATAATTTCGAGGGTCGTCTGCTGCAACGTGCGCGGCAACTGGTTCGCGAGCATGAGCTGGAAGAGGCACTTTCCCACGCTACCGGCGTTTGGCGCCTTTCCAATATTCTCGCAGGAACAGTGGCGGTGATGTTGGGGGCGATGGCCTCGCTGTATGCAGTATCCGGCGGCACTACCATCAACATCTACTCACTGCTGCTGGTCCTGGTGGGTTTCAACCTGATTTCAATGGCGCTATGGCTGCTGGGTGTTTCGACCGGTATGGACAACCTGGTAAGTGGCGCTTTATCCAAAGCCAGTGCCTGGTTGCCGACAACACTGGGTAAAAGAGATACGCCTGCTGGTCATGCAGATCGTGCCTGGCTGAGCTGTCATTTTCGTGGCGCCGTGGGCAAATGGCGCTTCAGCCAGGTCACCCAACAGATCTGGTTGTTGTACCTGTGCACGGGCTTGCTGGCGCTGGTGTTGGTGCTGATGGCGCGGCAGTTTGATTTTGTGTGGGGCACAACCCTGTTGTCCGATGAGTCCTTTGTGCAATTGACCGGCGCTCTGGGCCAGCCGCTGCAGGCTCTTGGCTTTACCACACCCAACGAACAGCAGGTGATAGAAACGCGCATCGGTGCGGGCTACGCGCTGAATGCCGCTCACCGCTACAGTTGGGCGCAATTCCTGATCGGAGCCTTACTGGTCTTTGGCATCTTGCCGCGCCTGCTGTTGTGGTTGGCCTCCAGAATCATGCTTGGTCTGGCCCAGGGGCGCTTCGCCCTGGATTACTACCTGCCGTATTACATCCGCCTGCGCCAGCAGTTGATGCCGCTGCATGGCCGCAGTGAAATTGTTGATGCTGATACCGCGCCGCCTGCCCCGGTGGAGGGCGTTGCTGCCCAGCTGCTCCCCCGTGCCGGTGCGAGTCGCTTGCCCCAGGACGTGCATTGGGTAGCGCTTGAGTTGGGTGATGCTGTGGCCTGGCCTTTGGCTGCTGTTGCAGAGCAGCATAACTTCGGGCAGGTGCTTGACCGGGTATCACTGGATGACATCGTAGGGCGCGTGCAGGGTTCTGCCAGTCGGGATATCGCCATCGCGGTGACCGCAGGCAGGCCGCCGGATCGTGGGCTGAAGCGCACGGTGTCATTGCTGTGTGCCGTCGCATCGAGTGCCTGGCTGGTGTTGATCGAGCAGGGCGGGGGTGAGCCAATTTCCGAAGCGCGTTTAACCGCTTGGTATCGCCTCGCCCAGGAGTGCGGCGTGCCGGCAGAAAACGTAATCATTATTCCGGGAAATTAAGCAAGTGACCTCCCAATCAAGCAAGGCAGGAGATGCGGAGAGCCCAGGCAACAGCCTGCGGGTTGCCATTGTGGGTCATACTAATACGGGCAAGACCTCCCTGGTGCGCACCCTGTTGCGCGATGAGGGCTTCGGTGAGATAGAGGACGCGGCGGGCACCACCCGCAGTGTGGAACGAACGGCAATCTACGCGGCGGACAAGGAGGTGCTGTCACTGTATGACACTCCGGGGCTGGAAGATTCCAGCGCCCTGTTGCAGGCACTGGACAGTTTCAGCAAATCGCTGCCGGGTGTGTCACCGGCAGAGCTGCTGCGCGAGTTTGTCGCGCAGTCCGATGAACATGCCGAGTTCGATCAGGAAAACAAGGTGTTGCTGCAGGCGCTGGGCAGCGACGTGCTGTTGTATATCATCGATGTGCGTGAACCCCTGCTGGGTAAGTACCGCGATGAGGTCAGTATTCTCAGCAAATGCGGCAAGCCGATTATTCCCGTATTCAATTTTATTGCCGGTCACGACGAGGCGCTGGCCCGCTGGCGTGAGCAGATGGCGGAGTTTAACTTACACGCCGCCCTGCAATTCGATACCGTCGCCTTTGATTTCGAGGCGGAGAAGCGGCTTTATCAAAAACTGCAGAGTGTGCTGGAGCCGCACTACGAGGCCTTGCAGTCGCTGATTGATTACCGCCAGGACATCTGGCACAACCTCGCCCGTGCGGCGGCGCAACGTATTTTTGACTTGCTTAAGGATGTCGCCGCTTACCGCCGGGTAATCGATACCGCCGGCGGTGCCGACCCGGCCAGTGACACCAAAGAAATGCAGCGCTTCGTGCGCAAGGCGGAGCAGCGTGCGCTCAAGGACTTGCTGGCGATCTTCTCGTTCAGCCAGGTGGATGTAGAGCTACAGCAACTGCCGGTACAGGATGGCAATTGGGAGCTGGATGTGTTTTCACCGGCAGCGCTCAAGGCTTTTGGCCTCAACGCCAGTTCCAGCGCACTCACTGGCGCAGCCGCAGGGGCGGGCGTCGACCTCATGGTCGGTGGCCTGAGCCTGGGCACGGCCACGATACTGGGCGCGGCACTTGGCGCGGGCATGGCAACGGCGAGGCGCTACAAGCAGGAATTGAAAGCGGCCTGGCGCGGTAACAAGTGGCTCTGTGTGGATGACAATACTGTGGCGCTGCTCTACCTGAGGCAACGCGAGTTGTTACATCGCCTGACACGCCGTGGTCACGCCGCCCAGGGGAAGATGAAAATTGCCGGTAACAGCGACCATGCAGTACCCAATGGCTGGTCAAAAATCATCGAGGAGATACGCCAGCACCCCGAGTGGCAACAGGGCGCTGCGGGTAATGCCGATTATGAACGGGTGAGAGCCACTGTCACCGGGTGGCTGCTGGAGGGGGAGTGACGCGGCTTTCTTCACGCCACTCCCTCTCTACCTGAAGGTCCAGGCTAAGCGGCAGCCGCTTTGGCGTGCGCACTGCGCTCCACATTCAGCTTGCGCTGGTAACCCGACTGGATAACATCCACCACCACCAGTACAGCGATGGAAAAGTAGAAGGTGGTCTTGGCCATCGGTTCCACCGCGTGGCCAAACAGCAGCAGGTGCGCGTTATGGCCGCCTTCACCCAGCAGTACAATACCGACGATCAGCAGAATGAACAGCCCCAGTACTTCATACTTGCGGTTTTTGGTGATGAATTCCGATACCGTGTCGGCCAATACCAGCATGGCGATACCTGACGCCAGGATGGCGATAGCCAGCACCGGGAATACTTCGGTGATGGCCAGTGCCGAGAGAATGGAATCGAAACTGAATATCAGGTTCATGAACACGATCATGGTAATGACCGAGGCCGCGGACCGGGGTTTCCTGTGCTGCACATCCTGGTCCAGGTGATCCAGCGACAGTAAGTGGGATATCTCCTTCACCGCGGTGTACATAATAAAAACACCGCCAAACAGGAACACGATAGTAGAGAAATTGAACGACCCTTCGATAACGCCGGTCCAGTTGATGTGGAAGAAGGGATCGGTGAGGGTGCTGATCAGCTCAATCATTACAAACAGCAGTATGACGCGCAGGGCGATGGCGATCAGGATGCCGTTACGCCTTACCATCGCCTGCTGTGCTGCCGGCGCACGCTTGGATTCAATGGAAATATAGAGCAGGTTATCGAAACCCAGCACGGCCTGCAGGAAGATCAGTACGCCCAGGTTCGCCAGGTTTTCGATGGTGAGTAATTCGGCCATAAGTCAAAGCTCCAGCAATAAGTAAAGTTGGATTGTATAGAGTTCCGCTGGCTGAAGGAAAGTAGTTGCAGCGCTTGCCGTTGTCGAATGCTTCAGGAATTGCCGACCGTGCTGGATTTAATTCGCGCTGGTTTTAACCCCAGCCATCGATGAGCGCAGGCAGTTCAGAGAGCGTATTCAGGAAATAGCTGGCGCCGGTGAAATCGTGGCCCGAGGTGAACTCGTTGTAGACAATGGCGCAGTCTATACCCGCCGCCATGGCAGCTTGCAGGCCACGCTGGGAATCTTCCACTACCAGGCACTCCTGCGCCGTGGCTCCAAATCGCTGCAGCGCCAGCAGATAGGGCTCCGGGTCTGGTTTGGACTTTTCGTAGTCTTCCCGCAGTAGCACGAAGTCCATAAACGGTACGATCTGCCGGTGTTTGTGGATGACCTGGAAGTCAGCTCCTTTGGAGGTTGTAACAATCGCCATCTGGTAGCGCTGTGCCAGCAGCGCCAGTGTCTCCAATACACCCGGAATTTCGATATCCTCGCGGGCCAGGTATTCCCGGTAGTACACATCCCGTTGTTGGCGTTTGCGTACCACGTCGCCCGGATCCAGCCCGGCCTCCAGTGCCAGGTCCCAGCTGGATAGGCCGTGCACCATGCGCTGCAGGTAGAGTTTCTTTTCCAGCGTCACACCCAGCTCGGCCAGTGCGCGCTGAGTGGATTTGAAATACCAGTATTCTGTATCGACCAATACGCCGTCGTGATCCCAGAGTATGTATTTTTTCATTGTGAAGGCTGGCCTGTGTCTCGCTTGAAACCTAGAGCAGGGATTTTACGTGGGGCAGAAAGACAAACAGTCCGACGGCCGCCGCGCCCATAGCGGCCATCAGCACAGCCCCTGCGGCGATATCCTTGGACTTTTTTACCAGCGGATGAAACTCAGGCGATACCACGTCACACAGGTATTCCAGGGCTGTGTTGAATGCTTCCGCGACCCACACAATAGTGATGGCCAATATCAGGGTGATCCATTCGGTAGAACTAATATAGAAATAAAAACCAGCGGCCAGCACGGCGACGGTAGCCACTGCGTGTATCCTGGCATTGTGTTGGTCATGGAGCAAGGCACGAATGCCATCAAGCGCATGCCCCATGCTTTTCAGGCGCCCGGAAAGAGAGAATTTGTCGTTTTGTCTGCTCACAATGCGAGCTTACCACCTCCGAGCATATCTAGGTTGCTGGTTTGTGGAACTCGATAACATTCGAATCGGGATCACGAATAAAGATAAAGGAGGCACCGTCCGGCGTAACTATCGGCCCCTCTGTAATCTCGTAGTTGATAGACTCCAGATAGCTTTGAGCAGCCTCCAGGTCGGTGACTTCAAGGGCGATGTGGGTATAGCCAGTGTGTTTCTCTGGTAAATCCATCAGCATATTTTTGGTTTCGCCCCCAGAGGCGTTGAGGATGAAGTTGATATTGACACCACAGGCATGCTCCATCACTGCTACGGGCTCGGGCCCAATGGGGCCTACGATAAACTCAAAACCCAGGCGTGCGTAAAACTCACGCGCCGTATTGAGGTCGCTTACACGAAGACCAACATGATTAATTCTTGTAATTTCTTTCATTCATAACTCCGTCATTCGCTGCACTAACGATCCAACTGTCTCTTCGTACTCCGGCTGGCGCATAACGCCTTCCATTTCATTCGATTAATGCGCCCATACTCAGGCGCTCTTCTGCAGCGAACCCCAGGGCCTCATAGAACGCTGCGACTTCCGTATTGGTTGAGCGTACTTGTAGATTGACCTTGATGCAGCCCAATTCTTTCAGTGATTGCATCGCATGTCGGACAAGTGCAGCACCCGTACCATGACGGCGCTGCTCTTGTAACACCGCAACCGCATACAGCCACCCGCGGTGCCCATCATAACCAGCCATGCAGGCGCCCACCAGTTTGCCGTCATGCTCTGCTAGGAATATCAGGTCATCGACGGCAAGCTTAGCCTTGATAACAGCTGAAGGTTCATTGTGGGGTGGGTCGTCAGGGAAAACGGTGTTCCAAAGATCAACCAGAGCGCTTTGATCGGAGTCCTGAAATTTTCGTATATTCATAGCTTGCTTACGTCAGTGTCGTAGGTCTGGTCTGCGCTGATCTTTGAGAGTCAATTGAAAAGTCTCATTGCTGGTGTTGGCTTGTCTTTCTCCACTATCAATAAAAATAATTTCAGCCCTAATTTTCCACATCAGCTTACTGGCCGGCCAGCTTATATAGTTTGTTCTTCGCCATTTTGGAGCAATCTCAACCTTGTAAGTTTAATACGCGCGATTTTCCAGACACCAAGCTCTCTTCGGTAGGTCTCGTGATAGTGCCCCCAACCCTGGATAGACAAGCCGGGCAACTTGACAATATCGTCCATCGCCCAGATGCCTGTGGCATTATCCTTATCTATTACGTCAATCTCAGGCATATGGCCATGATGTATCGTTGAAGCCTCCCTGAGTATCTCGGTGAGCTGGACCATATAGTTTTCCCGGCCTTCCGCTAACATGCCCGGGGCTTCCCTGAAATCTGCGACCAGGTCATCGGTAAAGCAGTTGGATAATGCATCCCAGTCTTTGCTATCCATTGCGCGGAAATATCTGGCTTTAAGTGACTTGATTGCTTCGATATCCACTAACAATTGTAATTGATTGCTCATAGGCATCCTTGTTCGCTAGGTAGCATTTGGGTGCGTCGATGCAAAGCCCACGCGTGAACAAGTAATGCCACAGGTACCGACGCTATAGCGACGGGCCAGAACCAACTAAACCAGGTGTCAAAGACGAATGCCCAATTGGTACCGGATGCTGTCCGAAAAATCCCACTGGGATTCTCGTACAAGTCTATTACCACTGGGGGGATTCCTGCCAGAAACCCAACCAGCAAGCCTGTGCATATTCCAACGTAAAATGACTTGGCAGTAATCTTCATCAGCACGTGTTACCTGGCAGCTAATTATATGGAAACTCTAAAAGGGCTCTGCCCCCCATAATTTTAAGCAGTACATTCACATCTCTTCATAGGATTCCAGCAGATACATAAAGTGTGCAGCCTCCCCGGACATTGTAGATGGCTGCGGAAATGAATCAATCCAGTCGTTAATCTGGCGTCGCAATTTGAGCGTGAGACCCTTGCGCATCTCGGCTCGTTCGCTGCTGCTGGCTTGCTTGATTAGCTCACCTCGATAAGCATCATCAGACACGCCCCATTTTTTCGCAAGGTGAATTACCTGTCTGAGATTCGCCGGAACGCGCCTGGCATCAATTGATATCGATTGCCGCGCAGATTCAGCTGTCTCGGTATCGCCAGGGACACCTGAAGAGTAGATGCGCTCAATGGCCTCTACTTCGTCTATGAGTTCGGATAAGAAGTGCCGCTCCCCGGCGGGAAACGCGTTCAGTCGAATCGTGGATGGATCTGTGGGTAACTTTGCGCGCCTTAGCTCAGCACGAAGAGCAGCGAGATCGCTCTTTCGCAACTCTGCCACCTTCGCCAACTCTGTCTGCAGGGTACGAACGCGCCCGGCCCGATCAAGCGTTTCCAGGAGGAAGTCCTGATACGTTTCATTGTTCGGGGATAGCTCAACAGCGTCATGCAGAGACTGAAGTGCTCGCCCAGGGTCATCGAGTTCGAGAAGCACATACGCCAGGAGAACGTGCGCCGGAGCGAATTCTGGCCGTAGATCAATGGTGCGGGACAGAAGGTCCCGCGCGCGCACTCTGTTCTTCTTTGTAGGACGACTTAATTGGGAGGGGTCCATGAGGATCACGGCAAGCCGGTAGTGGACATCTGGATCCTGGCGATGGGTTCGAATTTCCCGCCGCAGCCGGTCGAGAGTCAGATTCAAAGGACGTTTGGTCTTTGATGTCATGTCTTGTTCTCATGCGGAGCATCAAGCTACTCGGGTATTTCGTGCCGCCTAACACGAAAATAATTCTGTCCCCATTTTTCCTTCAATAATCAACATTTTGCAAGACTATTGAAATGAAAGCTGAGAATGCCAAAGCAGCTAAGATAAAAAATCCAAGCATGAATACCTTGCGTCTCAGTGGTACAAAGTTGGAGCCAGTATGTATGGCGACATGGACAATACGACTGGCCACAAATAACCAGGCGAGAGCATGAGTGATTACATTGGTGCTATTTACCGCCCAAAGAATAATGCAGAGGACATAGAATAGGACTGGCAATTCAAATTGGTTGCGAATGTTGTTATTGAATTTAATGACGCTTTCAGGCCAAGCATCGTCGTACAGCGCCCTTCGCTCCTCATTTACCTCACCAGATTTTGCTGCTTTAGATTTCGCAACTGCGAGGCCAATAAATACCAACATAGTGAGCAGTATCTGAGCGAGCGCGGGTAGAAAAATTAGATTAGAGTTCATTGGTTAGCGTTCTCTGAATTCATGATGATCTGTACCTGTCACCTAACACTCAAGGCTGGGGCGGCTGTAAAGCCGTCCCAAACCCTTTCTTGTTATGTGTTTTCG
>RCNC010001435.1_pt1 | contig 15997 bp, 12 predicted proteins | sample 2041301 | NCBI WGS metagenome assembly RCNC01 (sample SAMN09708231, study PRJNA481090) | Marine sediment metagenome, whole genome shotgun sequencing project. | biome: marine sediment; feature: ocean; material: sediment; isolation source: Sewage treatment plant 13A marine sediment (STP13A) ... | reverse complement strand
GAACTCACACAGAGCCTCATCAGGCTGGTGGACGAGAATGGGATGGATTGGATGTATGCCAACTGCAGTGCCACCGCGCAACGGGGAGCACTGGACTGGCTGCCCAAATTCAGGGAGGCCACACTGCCTGTATTCAAGGAATTGTATGAAAGGGTCAAAACCGGAGAAGAAACGAAGGTTGTGCTCGACAAAACCGGGCGCCCGGACTACAAGGAACTGCTCTCTGCCGAACTGAAGGATCTCAGGGAATCAGAAATGTGGCAGGCCGGTGCAACCGTCCGTAGCCTTCGTCCCGACGAAAAATAGCACTTGCCTCCGTAAGCTCATGGAGGAAAAGAAAAAATTTATACACAGCCTGGTATTCCCGACCTTTTTCCTGGTCCTGATCTGGGTGATAAAGATATCGGAAGCAGCCCTGGAATTGAGTTTTTCTCACCTGGGGCTGTTCCCTTTAGAGGCCAGCGGATTAAAAGGCATCCTGTTCTCCCCGCTTATCCATGCCGATTTCAAGCACCTGTTTGATAATTCAGTCCCCCTCTACCTCCTGGGCATTTCCATCTTCTATTTTTACCGCCCGGTCGCCTACAGGGTATTTTTCCTGATCTGGTTCATCACCGGTCTGATTGTCTGGTTAACTGCCCGGCCTGCATACCATATCGGGGCCAGCGGCCTGGTCTATGGTTTTGCATCTTTTATGTTTTTCAGTGGTGTCATCCGCAATAATATCCACCTGCTAGCCATCTCCCTGATCGTTGTATTCATGTACGGCAGCCTGATATGGGGCATCCTCCCCTATGACCTGAGGATCTCCTGGGAGTCCCACCTGGTAGGTGGTTTATCGGGCCTCGGCATAGCCCTCTTCTACCGCGGTTACGGTCCGCCGTCAACCAAAAAAGAATGGCCCGAAGAGGATGAGGAAGAAGATGAGGATGGTCCGCCCGAAATTGGCACCGGAACTGAATACACGGGCGACAGGGACCCGTTAATATAATTTAGTATATATTAGCAGCCATCAAGCAGGAAAGAATATGTTGCTTAAGGTACATCCTGAGAACCCCAGCCAGCGGCAAATCCTAAAAGCATGCGAGGTGCTTCAGAATGGAGGCGTACTGGTTTACCCGACCGATACGGTCTATGCCCTTGGTTGTGATATTTACAAGGTTAAGGCTGCCGAGAAGATTGCCCGGTTGAAGGGTATCAGACTGAACAAAGCAGACTTCTCCTTCATATTTTCAGATCTCAGCCAGGTTTCAGATTATGCTAAGCTTATAAGCAACTCCGTTTTTAAGTTAATGAAGTCCTCATTGCCGGGTCCATATACATTCATCCTCCCAGCCAGGAACAACATCCCACGCATATTCCACAGCACTAAAAAGACCATAGGAATACGTATCCCGGATAATAATATCCCCCTGGAAATTGTGAGAGAACTGGGGCATCCCATCATGACCACATCCATCCACGATGAAGATGAATTGATCGAGTATACTACTGACCCGGACCTTATCTGGGACAATTTCAAAGACAAGGTAGATGCAGTGATCCATGGGGGTTATGGGAATAACGAACCCTCCACAGTGATCGATTGCACAAACCAGGATCCGGTTGTGGTAAGGCTGGGAATCGGGCCGGTGGATTAATCCTTTATCCTGGTATATTTCCGGTATTCTGTCTCGCCGGGCCACTTGACCATCAAAGCCTCTCCTTCCATTTTAAATAAATATTTTTCATAATCAACGATGATGGCATTGTCCTCTATGGCATATCCAACCCATTCTCCGTCATACTCAAGCTGGCTGTCAGAGTGGAAGGTAACCTTATGCATCCCGTATTCGTCCTGGTTTTCCCATTTGCCCAGCAATGCTTCGGCTACGGATGCCTTCTTCTTTACCTCCCCCACCCTTGTGAATTTGTATTCCTGGCCTTCTGCCGTTATAAACAGGTCAGCTCCCCTGAAGGTATATGGGTAATATTGATAGTCAGCCACGATATTACTGTCCGTCAGGGTACAACTATGAGTCTCCCCATTCAGGATCAATTGTGATTCCGAGATAAACTCGAGGGTATAAGTCTCATAATCGATAGTAGTTTTCCAGGCACCCAGCAGTCTTTTGTCGGACTGGGCATTTGCCATGGAAAAGGTAAATAGAATAAGCAGGGACAGGCTAAACACTCTTTTTGCATTCATCGGTAAAAGGGGATTTGGTGAATAAAATCTAAGATAAAAAAAAACTCAAAATCACTTCTTCCAAAAACTAGGGGAGAAGAGGATGAGAACGGTGAAGAGCTCGAGTCTTCCGATAAGCATCAGGAAGCTCAGGAACCACTTGCCAAAGCTCGGGATGTGGGCATAGTTTTCAATGGGACCCACAAGGCCTATACCCGGGCCGATATTACCGAGTGTTGCGGCCACAGAACCGAAGGATGTCCCCAGGTCATATCCCATGGCAGCCATCACTATCACCCCTATGACAAGGACAATGATATAAAAGGAAATAAAGGCAAATACGTTGTTCAGCACATCTGGTGACACCGCATGTTTATTAAACCGCACCGGTATCACTGCCTGCGGATGGATAAGCCTTTTGAGTTCCATGGCCGAATTCTTCATCAGCAAAACGATCCTGAGTATCTTGATCCCCCCACCCGTAGAACCGGCTGAGCCGCCGAAAAACATCAACATTAATATAATGATCCCTACAAGAGGTAACCATGTAAGGTAATCATACGTCACAAATCCTGTGGTTGTAACGATGGATACCACCTGGAATATGGCCAGGCGGAAAGATTCTTCCACGGGATGCTTGGAGGAAAAAAAGAGGATCACGCTCAGGAGGAGTGTAAAACCCACCAGGATGCCGACATAATACCTGAATTCCTCATTCCGCCATACCTTGTCAAACCGGCGGTGCATGGCAAAATAGGAGAGCGTAAAATTGGTCCCTGCCAGGAACATGAAGAGGGTGATCACGTAATGGATAAAAGGGGAATCCCAATGAGCTATGCTGGCCGTCTTGGTGGAATAGCCTCCGGTTGCCATGGTGGAAAAGGAATGACAGATGGCATCGAAGAGGTCCATATCACCCAGCCACAGCAGGAGGATCTCCAGTATGGTGAAAATAATATAGATGGCCCACAATCTTTTGGCTGTTTCTTTGATCTTGGGATGCAGCTTATCGGGCAGGGGTCCGGGTACCTCGGCCACAAACAATTGCATGCCACCCACACCGAGCAGCGGCAGTATGGCCAGGGACATTACGATGATGCCCATGCCTCCCAGCCACTGGGTAAGGCTTCGCCAGAAAAGGAGTCCGTGTGGCAGGATCTCTACCTGGTCAAGGATGCTTGCCCCGGTGGTGGTAAATCCCGAGATGGTCTCGAAGTAGGCATCTGTAAAGGAGGGGATCTCCCCGGACAGGATGAAGGGCAGACAACCGAAGAATGAAAACGTGATCCAGCCGATGGCGACGATCAGGAATCCATCCCTGGCACTCATGGATTTGGTGGCCTTCCGGTTAATAATTAGGGCGGCACCGCCGGTACACACACTGATAATACCACTGATCCCCAATGGCCGGAGTCCATGATCATGGAAGAACATGGATACCGGGATGCAGAACCACATGCAAATCCCCTCAATCAGCAGGAGTAGTCCGAGGAACTGAAAAACAAGCCGGTAATTAAACATACGGTCTGCTAGTTAAAGTACTTGGGTATCTTGGAAATGGCTGAGGGGAGGGCAAAAACGACTACCTTATCACCGGGTCTGATCTCGGTCGTGCCCCTGGCAATAATGCTTGACTTCTCCCGTACAAGTCCCCCGATAATAGCATCTTTCGGAAAACTGATATCCTTTAAAGCACCCTTGGTAACCTTGGCTTTTGGCTTTACAACGAATTCCATCACCTCTGCTTTTGTCCCCGTCAGGCATCGTATGGAGGAGACATCATAGGAATTGGTAAAGCGGAAAATCCGGCCGGCCGTGATCAGTTTCTTATTGATGATGGTTTCTATCCCCATGTTTTCCGCCAGCTTGATATAATCAATATTCTCAACTTCCGCAATGGTTTTCCTTACCCCCATCTGCTTGGCCAGGGTACAGGAAAGTATGTTGGTTTCAGAATTCCCGGTTACTGCAATGAAGGCATCCATATTGCCTATCCCTTCGGAAGCCAGGAGGTCCATGTTGCTACCGTCTCCATTGATAACCAGGGTATTGTCAAGTATATTGGACAGGTTGTATGCTTTCTCCCGGTTGATCTCTATAAGTTTAACATTGTGGTGTTTTCCCAGCAGCTTGGCTGTACGGGCCCCTATCCTGCTTCCCCCAAGGATCATGATATTATGTATTTCATACTGCACCTTCCCGGAATACTTGAGCAATTCCTCCAGTCCGGTCTGGCTGGTGATCACATAAACATGATCATTTACATGAAATTGGTCGCTTCCCCGGGGGATGATGGTATCGGTATCCCTTGTTATGGCAACGGCACGGAACTCGAGCTGGCCGTTTGAGGGGGTGGATTCTACCAGGGTTTTCCCGACAATGGGCGCATTCTCCTCCAGTTTGATCACATACATTGAAAGCTTACCCCCTGAAAAATCAACCAGGTCCGCCATGCCTGTCTGGTGGAGCAATCCCACAATCTCGTTGGCGGCAATCATTTCCGGGTAGATCATATAATCAATTCCAAGGCCGGTGATCATCTCCTTATTGTGGAACTTCATATACTCCTGGTTGTCAATCCGGGCAATGGTCTTCCTCGCACCAAGCTGTTTTCCCAGGATAGCAGCAGTCATGTTGGTCTCTTCCGTTTCGGTAACGGCAATAAAAAGGTCTGATTTCTGGATACTGGCGTCCCTGAGCAGGCTGATAGAAGTAGCCGATCCATGGATGGTCATCAGATCATACATCGATCCTATTTGCCTGAGTTTTTCCTCATCAGTATCAATGAGAACAATATCATGGTTCTCACTGCTAAGCATCTTGGCCAAATGCGAGCCTACGCCCCCTGCACCAGCAATAATAATCCTCATCCTCTGGACAAATGTAAAATTTGACTAGGCAAAAATAATATATTAAATATCTCAATAGACATAAAATCCATCTTTTTCTGTGGAATGGAAGGGAATTCCATGATAGACACAGGCTTTTTCCATCTCAACATGGTACCTGGAATGACTGCTCCCATCCACAATGATGAGTCCGGGCTTAAATACGTGAATCAGGGAATCCAGGTTACATGAAACATTATTCACAAGCACCAGCATATCGGTTTCAAGTCCCACTGTCCCCTTCGGTGGATTTACCGACATTTGGCTGAGTATCACGATCCTGCGCTCCTTAAAGATGGCAAATAACAACCTAAGCCCTGGTGTATCGATGCGGCCATATGCTATGCCCTGGCGGCCCGCTTGCCATCTTATGTTTCCAGTCTGCCCGGGAGCAGCAGCCGGCTGAAAGGGAAGGGTATTCTGTGTATTAGAAATGGGTGGGGATAAATAAACCGGCGATGATAGTTTTTGGCGCACACTGAAATTCCGAAGGGCATAGGGGATAATCAGGGTATCTCCACGGATCCACCCTCCCCTGTATATGGAATGTCTCCTTCCCCGGACAAAACTTATGGCTGATTCCCTCGGTATGGAAAACACATAGCATGCCTCATACGTACGGACCTGGTATTCACGGATACCTGAAACCAGTAGTAACACTGCGACTGTTGCCATCATGGTATGAAGCAGCACGACTTTCCGGCTGTGGATAAAAAGGCCGCAGAGCAAAATCGCAAAATACAAAAGGAAAACCTGGATGGGTATCAGGGATATATTTTCACAGAATGCCCCCGGGATCCGTCCCATCAGATGGGTAATCCCGTTAAGCAGGGAGGTAAGCCATTCCAGTATCCCAGACAGGGGATACAGACCGAAGGAAGATAAAAAAACGAAAGCCAGTCCCACATAAAGAATGAGGATGGCCAGTGGAATAACAAAAAGATTGGAGAGTACAAAGACATTGGAGAATTGATGGAAATAAAACAGGGACATGGGTGCTGTTGCAAGCTGTGCAGCCAGGGAAACGGACACAAGTTGCCAGGCTTTCCTGGCCAGCCAACCCTTTGTTGGCATCATGTTATACAGGGGCTTCTGAAACCCTGCAATGCCTGCCACTGCTGCAAAAGACAGCTGAAATCCCACTTCAAATATGATGGCCGGCCTGCATACCACCATAAGGAATGCCGTCAGGGACAGCACATGAAAAATGCCTGTTTTCCTCCCCATCAATATGGCCATCCTGTGCACGCTGCACATGGAAACAGCCCTTACAACCGATGGGGACAGCCCGGTGAGCATGGCATATGACCAAAGCAGCAGCAGTAGGACCAGGGTAGCCAGCAGGCGGCCTGCCATGGAGCCCCGTATCTTCCCAATCAGAAAAGCCGGAAGCATATACAGGATACCGACATGCAGCCCGCTTACAGCCAGGATATGCATGGATCCTGACCGGACAAATTGTTGCTTAACATCCTGTCCCAGTTCAGCTCGGTATCCCAGCAAGAGAGAGTAGAGGATGGCCTTCTCATCCCTGCCTTCCAGGTTTCCGTCAATCCTGTCCATCAGGATACGGCGTATCTCCTTTGATCTGATCTGCAATCCCCTGGCAGCATAAGCCGGTGTAGGGATCCATGATGCACTGTCAAGATACAGGCGATAGTACAGCCCTTTCCCATGCAGGTAGGACCCGTAATTGAATTCGAATGGATTTACCGGATCCTCATACCTCAGCAATTCCCCCCATCCAGTGAGACAGTCCCCTGGCAACAGCTCATGACACCTGTCTTCCTTCTCGAAGTAAACCTGCACCCTGCCTTCCAGGCGCATCCATTTTTCTCCCGAATGGTAATACACCCTGTCCAGCCTGGTTTTAAACGTCCGCTCACTCTCCAGTATCTCATCACATATCCTTGCCTGAAGCATGCCTTCCTGGATCTGCAGAACTTCATCTTCCTGTCCCAAAATACCTCCCATGCATAAAAACAAACCCTGGAAAATTCCTGCCAGCAATGTTTTCCTCTGGCCCGGTAAGGGTAGCACAGATCCCGAAGCCCTTTCAGACAGTATAATCAACAGGATCATTAGGAACAGAAAACCGGCCAGTATCCAGGCAAAAACAGGCGGAAGTATATGATACCTGGCCAGCATGATCCCCCCAATCGTGGGAATGAGGACCCGTATAAAGGGCACTTTTCGGAATACCTTATCAAACATAGTCCAGTATTGGAAAACCTAACATTATTAATGAAAAAAAGGGAGGTTTATCGGCCTGAAATCTTAATAATTTATATATTTTTAGGGTCTCATAAAATCAGTATACAATGACCAATTTGAAAACCAATTACATGGGCCTGGAACTTAAGAATCCAATCGTTGTAGGTGCCAATAATCTTGTTACCAGTGTAGATAGTTTGAAACAGATGGAAGCGGCCGGAGCTGCTGCAGTTGTCTTTAAATCATTATTCGAGGAGCAGATCCAGCTGGAAGCTGCCCAGATGGATGATGAATTGGATGAATATGCAGAGAGGCATGCAGAGATGACCAGTCTTTTTCCCACCATGGAACATGCAGGACCGCGTGAACACCTGATGAATGTTCAGAATGCCAGGGAAGCATTATCAATTCCCCTCATTGCCAGCCTGAATGCCATCTATAATGAAACCTGGCTGGAATACGCCAAACTGCTCGAAGATAAAGGAGTTGACGGACTGGAGCTGAATTTCTATTCCGTTCCCAGGAATCCTGATGTGAGCGGTGAAGATATCATCAAAGACCAGATCGAGATACTTAAAAAAGTAAAGAGCAGCATATCCATTCCGGTCAGTGTAAAACTGAGCCCCTTCTATGCCAATCCCTTGAATGTGATCAGCAGGATGGATAAAGCCGGCGTAGATGCATTTGTCTTATTCAACAGGATTTTTCAAAATGAGATAGATCTCGACAATGAAAAATTTGTCGTTGACTTCCCGCTCAGCGAAGCATATGAGAACAAACTGCCGCTGAGGTATGCCGGTCTGCTCTATGGCCAGGTAAATGCCAGTATTGTCAGCAATACCGGGATTCAGCAGGGGACTGATGTAGTGAAGATGATCCTGGCCGGTGCTGATGCTGTCCAGGTAGTAGGTACCCTCTACAAAAACAAGGTACAGCATATCAGCAAAATGCTGAAGGACATCGAAGCCTGGATGGAGAGTAAGGCATACAAATCCCTGAATAATTTCCGGGGAAAGCTTTCCAACAAGGAGATCAACGATCCTTTCATTTACAAGCGTGCCCAGTATGTCGACCTTCTTTTGAAATCCGAAAAGCTTTTCAAAAAAGAAGGCTTAATGTAGTTTCACCCGACCTATTATATTACTGTCAAAAGGCCGTCCCGATACAATGGGATGGCCTTTTTTTGTATGGGATATTATAGCAGCGCTACATATTCCGCTACGCGAAACAGGTCAGGCGCTATATTATTATATCCTATTACAGCATTCTAATTGAATGGTCCAACATACATTTTTGTACATTTGGATAAGAATCCTGCCAAATAATTAAAGAAGATACAGCTCATGAAAATTTCAAATTTTCTTATCCCTGTATTAATCCTGTCATTCATCTCATGTAGAAATGACAAATTAACAGACTTGCCTACAGAAATCAGCATTATTGAAAATGGTCTTCTACCATCCATCCTGGTCAGGGGAGACTCAACAATACAATATCATTTATTGGATAGAATGGATCACTACCACGTGCCTGGAGTGAGCATTGCTGTAGTTGATAATGGTGAAATAAAATGGGCAAAAGGATATGGCGTTGCCAATACTACTGACGAACTGGAAGTCCAGACAAATACCCTCTTTCAGGCAGGATCCATTAGTAAACCCCTGGCTGCTTTGTCCGTGTTAAAATTGATGGAAGAGGGCAAAATTGAAATTGATGAGGATGTAAATACATATTTGAAGAATTGGAAAATCCCGGAGAATGAATTTACCAGAGACGAAAAAGTGACGCTCAGAAGATTGCTAACACATACGGCTGGAATGACTGTCCATGGTTTTCCTGGATATCAACAAAGGGACAGCTTTCCATCAATAGAAACTGTGCTTAATGGTAAAGGCAATACCCCTGCCATATTTGCAGACACAATTCCTGGAAGTATATGGAGATATTCCGGAGGTGGTTATACGGTTATGGAAAAATTGGTTGAGGATATAAGTGGATTACCCTTTGAAGAATACATGGCTGAAAACATTTTATTTCCGATAGGAATGGAAAACAGCACCTATGAACAACCGCTGCCATCAAACTTACATGCTACAGCAAGTGCAGCCTATGATAACAAAGGTGAGGTTATTGAAGGACTATGGCATAATTATCCTGAGCAAGCCGCTGCAGGCTTATGGACAACTCCGACAGATTTGGCCAAATATTGTATAGAGATTCAAGATGTTTCAGCTGGAAAAGCCCATGGTATTCTTACAGAAGAAACAGTGAGGATGATGTTGACCAAACACAAGAATGATTGGGGACTCGGGCTATCATTGACCTGGGATGCAGATTCATTGAGATTTCAGCATGGTGGCAAAAATGCAGGATTTACCAATGATATGAAAGCATTTGCTTATCGTGGTAAGGCTATCATAATCATGACGAATGCTGATAATGGTGGAAAGCTTATTGGAGAGATTTTAAGGTCTGTTTCAAATTATTATGATTGGGGAATAAGCAAACCAAGAATAGTTGAAACTATTGAACTGCCACTTGACCAGCTTAACAAGTTTGTTGGGCATTATAAACTTGATTTTCAGGTTCCCGGGATAGGCGATTACCTTATCGAGATACAGCTGAAGCATAAGCATCTATTTGTAATAGATCCCAATAATAAAGACACCAATGTATTGACAGCCCTGGATGATCTTAATTTTATAGACCTGGAAAAGGGCGATGAAGTTAAATTTCAGGCACAGGAAGATAGCGTCCTGATTGGACTCCTCTGGAATGGCACTTACCAGTTCAATAAAATTGATGATTAAAGCGGGGGTACACTATGCATCCCTATTTCTTCGGGAAGCGGATCTTATATTTGGCCTCGGCATTGCCCTTGGAAATGGCCTTAAGCCTTGCATTTAAAAGGCGTTTGCGGATGGGTGAAATGCGGTCGGTAAAGAGGATGCCGTTCACGTGGTCCATTTCATGCTGGAGTACACGGGCCTTCATGCCAGAGAATTCTTCATCATGGAACTCAAAATTCTCATCCAGGTATTCCAGGCGAAGGTTTGGTTTGCGCTTCACATCTTCCCGGATATTGGGGATGCTCAGGCATCCTTCATTGAATTCCCATGCATCACCTTCTTCTTGAACTATGTGCGGGTTGATCAATACCTTTTTAAAGTCATGTAATTCAAACCTTTCCTCGTCATCTTCTTCCACCTGTGTGCCATCGATCACGATCAACCGTATGGGTTTGCCGACCTGCGGAGCTGCCAGGCCTATACCGTCCGCCTGGTACATGGTTGCGTACATGTCTTCGATCAGGTCTGACAATCCCTCGTAGTCCTCGTCAATGTCCACCGCCACTTTGCGGAGGACAGGCATGCCATATACATAAATAGGATAAATCATTTCTTCAAATTCATTTAATCAAATCCTTCCTGTTCTTTTCCGAATCCAGGAAAGATTGTAGGATCAAGGCTGCGCTTATCTGGTCCACCAGGGATTTATCCCTACGGGCCATCTTGGGTACCCCGGACTCTATCAACGACCGTTCGGCCATCTTTGAGGTGAAGCGCTCATCATATTTGACCAGGGGGATATCCGGGAATTCCTTCCGGAACCATTTCAAAAACGGCTTAATGTAGCGGACGGCTTCCGATAGTTCATTCCTCATCGTCTTAGGCCAACCAACAACCACCGCATCAAGTTCAAGTCCCTTGATAATCTTCCTGAGATGCTCCCTGATGTCATGCTCAGCAACAGTTTCCACACCCCTGGCGATCATCTGCAGAGGGTCCGTCATCGCGATCCCTACTCGCTTTTTCCCGTAATCAAGGCAAAGCAACCTTCCCAAAATAATTAATTTAAATCAACGACCGCAAAAATAATAAAAAAAGTAAACCGCAGAGATCGGGATCCCTACGGTTTAAATATTTCGGGTACCAGAATGAATCTACTCCTTGGCGGCAAATTCCATTGCAGCCATTCGCTTGTAGCTATCGTATCTCCACTTGGCATTCATCTCGGATGAGGCAAAAAGCTTGGCTGCCTCTTCTGGAAAGGATTTCTTCAGGGAAGTAAACCTTACTTCCGAGTTCAGGAAACCCTGGAACAATGACCAATCCGGCTCCTTGGAATCAAGCAGGAATGGATTCTTCCCTTCTTTCTCAAGCTGTGGATTATAACGGTACAGCTGCCAGAAACCAGCATCTACGGCATTCTTCATCTGTTCCTGTGCCTTGCTCATACCTGCCCTGAGCCCATGGCTGATACAGGTTGAGTATGCGATCACCATGGATGGGCCCGGATAGGCCTCCGCTTCCTTAATTGCCCTGAAAAGCTGTGACTGGCTGGCTCCCATGGCTACCTGGGCAACATAAACATAGCCATAACCAAGGGCCATCATTCCTAGGTCCTTCTTCCTTACTTTTTTACCGGATGCAGCAAACTTGGCCACTGCTCCTACGGGTGTGGACTTCGATGATTGTCCGCCGGTATTAGAATAAACCTCCGTATCGAGTACCAGCACATTCACATCCTGGCCGGTGGCCAGCACGTGGTCAAGTCCGCCATAACCTATATCATAAGCCCAGCCATCGCCTCCGATTACCCACACTGATTTCTTGATCAGGTACTGCTCCAGTGCCTGGATCTCTTTTGCGATAGGATCTTTCTCCTTCTTAAGGGCGGCGACAACCTTGGCAGAAGCTTCCGTAGATCCTTCCGCATCATCCTTGTTGGCAATCCACTCGGAAAATGCTTCCTTGGTTCCGGCGGCTATACCATTCTGCAAGGCAGTCTTCATGCGCAGTGCAATGCGATCACGCATTTTGCTAACACCCAGGGCCATTCCGAAGCCATACTCGGCATTGTCTTCAAACAGTGAATTTGCCCAGGCAGGTCCTTTGCCCTCTGCGTTCACGGTGTAAGGTGTCGAGGGTGCGGATCCACCATAGATGGAAGAACAACCTGTGGCATTGGCGATCATCATACGGTCACCGAACAATTGTGTGATCAGCTTCACATAGGGTGTCTCACCACAGCCTGCACAGGCTCCTGAGAACTCGAACAGGGGTTGTGAAAACTGGCTGTTCTTGACACTTTTGTTTTTTTCAACTACGGTGTCTTTGTAACTTACATTCTTGCTCAGGTAATCCCAATGATCTATTTCCACAGTTTGTGATCCGAGGGGCTTCATGATCAATGCCTTCTCTTTGGCCGGACAGATATCGGCACAGTTGCCGCAACCTGTACAGTCAAGGACAGAGACCTGAATCCTGTAATCATATCCTGCAAAAACTTTTCCCTTCATGGCAACAGTTTCCAGATCTTTGGGTTTATTCTTCAGGTCCTTGTCATCAAAGAGGAATGGACGTATGGCAGCATGGGGGCAGACATAGGCACACTGGTTGCACTGGGTGCAAGGCTCAGATTGCCATTCGGGCACATTCACCGCGATCCCCCGCTTTTCGTACTCTGTTGTCCCTTGCGGGAAGGTCCCGTCTTCCCGGCCAACAAATGCACTGACAGGAAGATCGTCACCCTTAAGCGAGTTTATCGGAAGGGCAACGTTCCTGACGAAATCTGGCATATCGGCTCCCACTTCTACGGTTTCAGGCTTGAGCTTTGCCCAGGCCGGGTCCACCTTGATCTCGTGTACCTCTCCACCCCGGTCAACGGCTGCAAAGTTCATATTTACAATATCTTCACCTTTCCGGCCGTAACTCTTCACAATGAATTTACGCATCTCTTCAACAGACTGCTTATAAGGGATGACCTCGGAGATCTTGAAGAAGGCGGACTGCATAATTGTATTTGTCCTTCCACCCAATCCTATCTCTTCGGCAATCTTGGTGGCATTGATGGCAAATAACCTGATCTTGTTCTCGGCCAAGTATATCTTCATACTGTTCGGGATCCGCTTGATGGTCTCCTCATTGTCCCATATGGTATTCAAAAGGAAGGTCCCATTTTCTTTCAGCCCTTTCAGCATATCGTATTTGTCCAGGTAGGATGGCACATGGCAGGCTACAAAGTCCGGCTTTCCCACCAGGTAAGGAGAGCGGATAACTTTATCCCCGAAACGCAGGTGGGATACGGTGATCCCCCCTGATTTCTTGGAATCGTAAGCAAAATAGGCCTGGCAGTACTTATCCGTGCTCTCACCAATGATCATGATGCTGTTCTTGTTGGCACCTACGGTACCGTCAGCACCTATCCCGTAGAACTTCGCCTGGTAAGTCCCTTTAGGCACAGCACTGACTTCTGGAATAAGGGGAAGGGAAAGATTGGTAACATCGTCTACGATACCAACCGTGAACCCTTTTTTGGGCTCTTTGGCCGCCAGGTTATTATATACAGAGATCATCATGGCTGGTGTAGTATCTTTCGAACTGAGGCCGTACCTTCCGCCGATGATCATCGGGGCATTGGCATCTCCATAGAACAGGTCACGCACATCCAGGTAGAGGGGTTCTCCATTGGCACCCGGTTCCTTGGTCCGGTCGAGAATTGCGATTTTCTTCACTGATTTGGGCAGCGCATTGAAGAAATACTTGGCACTGAAAGGACGGTACAGGTGTACTGTCATCATACCGACTTTTTGGCCCTGTGCATTCAGGTAATCTACGGTTTCCTTAAGGGTCTCCGTGATCGATCCCATGGCCATCACAATGTTTTCTGCATCCGGGTCCCCGTAATAGGTGAATGGATGGTACTCACGACCGGTCATCTTTGAAATTTCCTTCATATAATCTTCAACGATGTCAGCTACCACCTCATAGAATGGATTGGCTGCCTCCCTGGTCTGGAAATAGATGTCGGGGTTCTGTGCCGTTCCCCTCGTCACAGGGTGCTCCGGGTTTAGAGCATTGTCGCGGAAGGCCTGGAGGGCTTCCCAGTCGAGCAGCTTGGCCATGTCTTCAATGGTCGGGGCCTCCACTTTCTGTACTTCGTGGGAGGTCCTGAACCCATCAAAGAAATGTAGGAAGGGTATGCGGGATTTGATGGATGCCAGGTGGGCAATACCACCTATATCCATTATTTCCTGAACAGAGCCGGTAGCCAGCATGGCAAAGCCGGTATGGCGCGTGCTCATCACATCACTATGGTCGCCGAAGATGGACAATGCCTGTGCGGCTAAACTCCTTGCTGATACATGGAAAACGCCAGGTAACAATTCACCGGATATCTTGTACATATTGGGGATCATAAGGAGCAAGCCCTGCGAAGCGGTGAAGGTAGAGGTCAGTGCGCCTGCCTGGAGTGAACCGTGGACTGCACCGGATGCTCCGCCTTCAGATTGCATCTCTACAACCTGGACTGTCTCGCCAAAAATATTCTTCCTGCCAAATGCAGCCCACTCGTCAATATTCTCCGCCATATTGGATGAAGGGGTGATCGGATAGATCGCCGCTACTTCACTGAACATATAGGCCACATGAGAAGCTGCATGGTTACCATCGCAAGTGATAAAATTTTTCTTATTAGCCATTTCTATTGGTTTAAGTATTTAACTAGCAATAAATTATATGATTTTTAATAAAGATTACAAAATTAGCATTATTGATGAATTATTTATATGAGTTTTATTATGTTTTCTTTAATTCATACAGATTAAAAATAAAAAAACCGGGACCTATAAGTCCCGGTATAATTTATTCTCTTCTTATCTCTTTATACGCATTATTCAGCGTTCATAGAGACAAGGAACTCTTCATTGGATTCGGTCTTGCTCATACGGCTGATCAGGAATTCCATGGCTTCGATGGAGGTCATGTCAGAGAGGTAATTCCTGAGTATCCATAGTTTGTTGAGCATCTCCTTGTCAAGCAGCAGGTCTTCGCGCCGAGTGCTTGAGGGATTGAGGTCCACAGACGGGAATATCCGCTTGTTGGACAGTTTCCTGTCAAGCTGCAATTCCATGTTACCTGTTCCCTTAAATTCTTCAAAGATCACGTCATCCATTTTTGAACCCGTCTCTGTTAGAGCGGTGGCAAGGATGGTCAGGGAGCCACCATTCTCAATATTCCTGGCAGCACCGAAGAATCTCTTGGGCTTTTGCAGGGCATTGGAGTCAACCCCTCCTGAGAGTACCTTACCGGAAGCCGGAGATACTGTGTTATATGCCCTTGCCAGGCGGGTGATGGAATCGAGCAGGATGACTACATCGTGCCCGCATTCGACCATGCGCTTGGCCTTCTCAATAACGATATTGGCTACCCTCACATGGCGTTCAGCAGGCTCATCGAAGGTGGATGCGATCACTTCGCCGTTCACATTCCGCTGCATATCCGTTACCTCTTCCGGTCTTTCATCGACCAGCAGAATGATCAGGTAAACCTCGGGATGGTTGGCAGCGATGGCATTGGCAATCTCCTGAAGCAAGATGGTCTTCCCTGTTTTGGGTTGCGCAACGATCAGTCCCCTTTGCCCTTTCCCTATAGGTGTGAACATATCCATGATGCGGCAGGAAATGTTGCCCCTGGTGCCTGGCTTTATGAGTGTGAATTTTTCTTCCGGGAAAAGGGGTGTAAGAAAATCAAACGGAACCCTATCCCTGATGAAATCAGGACTCCTGCCATTGATCTCTTCCACCTTGATCAGCGGGAAGTATTTTTCCCCTTCCTTGGGGGGACGAATGGTACCGGAAACACTGTCGCCGGTCTTGAGTCCGAATAACTTGATCTGTGATTGCGATACATATATATCATCCGGGGAGTTTAGATAATTATAATCA
>RCNC010001434.1_pt1 | contig 16006 bp, 14 predicted proteins | sample 2041301 | NCBI WGS metagenome assembly RCNC01 (sample SAMN09708231, study PRJNA481090) | Marine sediment metagenome, whole genome shotgun sequencing project. | biome: marine sediment; feature: ocean; material: sediment; isolation source: Sewage treatment plant 13A marine sediment (STP13A) ... | reverse complement strand
CTTACAAGGGCTCCACTGAAATCAATGGCAACCAGTTAGAAGTTGATTTCCTTCGTATTGGCCGCGTTGCGCTTTTATACCAATCAGTTGGTGGAGCATACACCGGCGCCTGGGATGCGAAGACCGGCGCATTTGCTGCACTCCCGCCAGAAACCTACAAATCACAGGTTTCAGATGGACTTAAGATCGCACGTAGACAGGTTGCACCGGATCTGCTCATCGTACCGGTTGCAGCACCAACGAGGGCAATGCAATGATTAACACAATCAAGAAAATAGGCCTTGCCAGCGGTTTGATGCTGGCCATCACCTTGTCATCACCTGTCCAGGCTGCGGTTGCAGTATCACTGGAAGAGCTTCTGCAACAGGTTAAAACAGGGCGTGTAACCGATGCGGCTGAAAACAAAGCCAGACTTGACCAGTTCCGCGCAAACCGTTCACAGCAAACCAAGCTGCTGAACGCTGAAAAAGCTGAACAGAGACGTCAGGAACAGCGTTCCGCACGTATGGAAACCGAATTCGAAGCCAATGACGGTCGTATTCTTACGCTGGAACAGCAGTTCCAGGATCGCCTCGGTGGTCTTAAAGAGTTGTTTGGTGTTCTGCAGCAAGCCTCAGGTGATGCGCGTGGACAATTCGAAACTTCGGTAACCCAGATTCAGTTTCCTGAACGTACTGATTTCCTGCTTGCGTTTGCCAAGAAGATGGGCAAATCAAACCGTTTGGCCTCACTTGAGGAAATCGAGCGTTTGTGGTTTGAATTGCAACGTGAAATGACCGAAACAGGTAAGGTTTCAACTTTTACAACCACGGTTGTTAATGCCAGTGGTGAAGAGAATCAACAGGAAGTTACCCGTATTGGTTCATTCAACGTTTTATCCGAAGGCAAATACCTGGAATACATTCCGGAAACACAACGCCTGGTTGAACTGCAACGTCAGCCAGCAAGTCGTTACACCGGTCGTATCGCAGATTTGACCAATGCCACATCCGGTATGCACCCGATTGGTCTGGATCCGACGCGCGGTCAGTTACTTGGTTTGCTGGTACAGTCACCAAGCCTGACAGAACGTATTGCACAGGGTAAAACTGTTGGTTATGTAATTATCTCTCTCGGTATTGTCGGTGTACTCATCGCAGTCTGGCGTGTACTTGCACTGTCTGCAATTAGTGCCAAGGTAAGCCGGCAAATCAAGCATCTCGACGAGCCCAAGGCCAATAATCCACTGGGCCGTGTCCTCATGGTGACCAAGGATAATCCCAATACAGACATTGAGACAATGGAGCTCAAACTGGGCGAATCCATACTAAGGGAAACACCCAAGTTCAACTCCATGCTACCGCTATTGAAGATTATTTCAGTGGTCGCACCGTTGTTGGGACTGTTGGGTACGGTAACCGGTATGATCGTCACCTTCCAGGCTATCACTCTGTATGGTGCCGGTGATCCGAAACTGATGGCTGGCGGTATTTCAACCGCACTGGTCACCACGGTTCTTGGTCTGTGTGTTGCTATTCCAACCGTATTCCTGCACACGCTGGTCGCCAGTCGTGCTAGAAGACTGACCCAGATATTGCAAGAAGAAGCCGCTGGCATGCTCGCAGAGCGTGCCGAAAGTAATCAGTCAGCCTGATAAGGTAATCTACTCATGGACTTGATTTATTACTATCTGCCAGCGCTAGAAACAATCCGTGACTTCATGGATCTCGGTGGGAATGTACTGTTTGTGATTGGTTTCCTCACCTTGTTCATGTGGATGCTCATACTCGAGAGATTGTTCTACTTGCGAACAGGCCACAAGAAAATGGCTGCCACAACCATACAGATTTGGGAAGCCCGCAGTGATCACAAATCATGGAGTGCTCATCAGATCCGGACACGTTTAATCTCGCAGGTTTCTGCGCAGGTTGAACGTAACATCCCGCTGATACAGACCTGTGTGGCCTTGTGTCCCCTGCTCGGTTTGCTCGGAACAGTGACCGGTATGGTTGAAGTCTTTGAAGTGATGGCTATATCCGGTTCGGGTAACCCTCGTTCAATGGCTGGCGGTGTTTCCAAGGCTACCATTCCGACAATGGCCGGCATGGTAGCGGCTCTTTCCGGAGTCGCTATGGCAACTTACTTACAACGTAAAGCCTCACGGGAACGCGAATTGCTCGCGGATAACCTGTATGTAGGTGACAAGTGACCGAGACGTCGCTGGAGAATTTGAATGAAGCAATTTTTTAACCAAACTCAAGTCGAAGAAGAATCGGAAATTAATATCACGCCCATGCTGGACGTGGTATTTATCATGCTGATCTTCTTTATCGTCACGGCGACTTTTGTTAAAGAAGCTGGTATTGAAGTTAACCGACCCGATGCTGCAACTGCAACCAAAGCGGAAAATGCAAATATCCTGATTGCGATCGGAGCCAACAACGATATATGGATTGACCGTCGTATGATTGATATCCGGTCAGTACGTCCGAATATCGAACGGCTACATGCCGAGAACCCGCAGGGTTCGGTTGTGATCCAGGCTGACAAGGAATCCAAGACAGATACTTTGATCCAGGTCATGGATGCCGCACGGCAAGCAGGTGTGTTTAACGTTTCAATCGCCGCCAACGAGCCTTAAGAACAGCCATGTCAGCAACAATTAATCAAAGATTATCTCAGAGTCAGGCTGCAAACCTGACCAGACTGGTCATTGGGCTTATTATGGCGCTGGCCGTTACCCTCAGCCTTTTCTGGTTAATGCAATACCTGATTGAAACCGCAGATCGTACATTGAACGATGATGGGGCGGGCAACCTGATAGATTTTGTCAGGGTTAAACGTGACGAATCCGTCAAGACCCGGCAGCTAAAACCTAAAAAGCCACCACCACCTGAATCGGCTCCTCCACAACCGCCTACACCGCAGTTGGATAACCTCAACCCCAATGCTGAGAAAATCGCAATTAGGGCAGTACCGGTTGAAACGGATATCGAAATGACCGGCGGGTTCAGTCTGGGTGTAGGTGAAGGTGATTATCTGCCCATCGTAAAAGTTGCACCCATTTATCCGAACAGAGCGTTGACCAGAGGCATTGAAGGTTTCTGTGTTGTTCAGTACACGGTAACCCGCCAGGGTACCACCAAGGATCCCGTGGTAATTGAAGACATGTGCACTTCAACCCTGTTTCACAGCGCATCGGTTAATGCGTCTTTGAAATTCAAATACAAGCCACGGATCATGGACGGTGAAGCCGTAGAGGTTCCTGGTGTACAGAACAAATTTACTTATGAAATTACTGAATAGAAGTTTGATTATGCGTACAACTTCAGCAAATTCTGGTCGTAAACGTTGGATACTTGCCGGCTTCACTTTACTTTTATCCGTCGTGCTGGCATCTTCCGCAACAGCACAAAAAGATAAGAAAAAGGATGACCGAAAGACCAAGCAAACAGTGGCAATGAGTCAACCGGTATACGAAAAACTGATCGAAATTCAGGAGTTTGTAGAAACCGAAGATTTTGTCAACGCAAACAAGGCCATCGTAGACCTTCAAGGTAAAAAGAAACTTTCGCCTTATGAGAAAGCCCAGATATGGAATATTTCGGGTTATTCTTATTACCTTCAGGAAGACTACAAACAAGCAATACGTTCCTACAATCAGGTTCTGTCACAACCTGATCTACCTGAAGCCTTGCAGCAAAGCGTTCTTAAAACAGTCGCCCAACTTTACTTTACGATCGAAGACTACGAACAGGCATTGGTAACCATCAATAAATTAATGGCTGTCATTGAAGAACCTGCCGCTGATGTGTACATGCTGCTGGGCCAGGCACATTTTCAGATGGCTAATTATGAAGAGGCTATCACGCCAATCAAGACTGCAATTGATATGTTTCGCGGTCAAGGCAGGGTACCCAGGGAGAACTGGTTATTGCTGCTGCGCGTCTGCTACTGGGAACTTAAAGACTTCCCCAATATGCTGATTGTGCTTGAGGAGTTGATCGAGGCCTATCCAAAAGACTCCTATATCCTGACACTTGCCGGTGTCCACAGTGAATTGGGCGATACCAAGAAACAGTTGGCATTGACAGAAGCGCTGTATGACAAGGGTTACATTGACGGAAAAACACACGCCGTTAACCTGGCAAACCTCTACTTGCTGCATGGCATTCCGGTAAAGGCTGCCAAAACACTTGAAAAAGAAATGAAGGCCGGTAATGTCGATGAAAGTGTCCGCAATCTGCGCTTGTTATCACAGGCATGGTATTCCGCAAGAGAAGATAAAAAAGCAATTCCCCCACTGGTGAAAGCAGCTGCAGCGGGCGACGAGGGTGAGCTTTACATCCGTCTGGCCCAGTCATATTTGAACCTTGAGCAATGGAACAATGCTGCAAAGGCTGCCAAGAAAGGTCTGGACATGGGTGATCTCAAACGCAAAGACACCGCCAGCATCATGTACGGAATGGCCCTTTTCAATCAGAAAAAACTGGAACAGGCCAGAAGAGCTTTCCAGGCTGCAGGTAAAGATACCCGCAGCAAGCGCGCGGCAGGCCAGTGGATTAAATATGTCGACAGTGAAATTCGTCGACGTGACACGCTTGAACAGAAACTGCCTGAAATACAAGCGCGTGATGTAGATGCAATCCTCCGAGCCAATTCAGAAGCGGTTGAAGATGGTGGATGACAGCCTGATTCAAACAAATGTTTGATGAAAAACCCCGGCTTAAAACCCGGGGTTTTTTTATGTTCAGGACAAGGTGAAAGAAGGTGAGACCGGGGATCGGTCGAGAAGCCAGTCTAGGCTGTGTGCGGCACGATTGGTTCCGTTTTTACACGCCTTCCAAAATTAAGGCCGTAGGGTGGGTAACTCGTTACCCACGTTTTAAAGGTTGGATTGATTTTATACCCGTGGGTAACAATCGCGCCGCACATCCATGTGCTCTATCGCGATATACCGTACATCCTGTACATAACCCACCCTACTTCTCAGGCAAATAGTGTACGACGCGTATATTTTCCAGCGTAACCAAACCACCACAACCCGCTTCCTCAAAAAGACCTGTAAGAACAACCTGAAACGCAGCGACTTTATCCTCTTCATCCACAATCTCTATCACCAGGGGAAGATCTGATGACAGGTCCAGGATTTTCTGCGTACGGATACGCGCGGTCGCACCAAAGCCCATTACACCTTTGAGTACTGTCGCACCTGCAAGATCCGCATCACGCGCCTGTTTGACGATCGCTTCATACAACGGTAAATGACCCAGTTTATCGCTTTCTCCGACAAACACTCTCAACAATACCGCCTGACCCGAAATATTCATAAATTATCTCAACATCCATTCACTCAACAACAAGCCCAGCACAAATGCCAAACCTGCACCCGCCAACGTGGCAACAAAATAGGATGAAGCGTAAAAGTATTCCTTATCCTGAATGAATTGCCCCAACTCATAAACAAATGACGACATGGTTGTGAAGCCACCACAGAAGCCGGTGGCCAACAGCAGACGCATTTCCGAAGATAGCACCTGTGACGAAGCACCAATACCTGCAATCATGCCAATCAGCAGGCAACCTGCAAGATTGGAAATCAAAGTGCCAAATGGCAGGGCCAGGGCCGCGTAGTTCTGTGTAACAAGCGTCATGCCATAGCGACTCATGCCACCCAGCATACTGCCCAGTCCAACATAAACAAAGGGTATTATTGCACTCACCATTGATACTTTCCTGACTTTGAATCGTACATCTGGCAACCATTGTACTTGATACATTCTTCACTCCCCGGTTCGGGGAATAACTCACAGTATGAAGTCCCAGTATCCAGGGTACTCTGACAATAGACAATCATGGATAAAGAGTAAAGGAGTTCGGTCTTACTTTATCCCAAAAAAAGTGCAGACACTCATTGTAATTATTCACAATAACTTCTATGTTAAGCCCTGCAAAATAAATGAAGAATCATCATGAATAAGAACAATCCCTCCGCCGGTCTTGGCGGCTTCCCACGTACATTTTGGATTGCCAATTCAGTCGAATTGCTGGAACGGGCAGCCTACTACGGTGTGTTCATTGTCATCACTTTGTATTTATCGAGAATATTGGGATTCAACGATGTTCAGGCTGCCTGGATTTCCGGTGGATTTTCAGCAGGGTTGTATTTTTTGCCAACTTTCACGGGTGCACTGGCGGACAAAATGGGCTTCCGAAATGCCTTGTTATTGGCATTCGCCTTACTCAGTGTTGGTTATCTTGGTTTGGCCTTATTTCCATTGGCATTGGAACAGAACGGGCTCGTTGAGTATGGCCGTCAGGTCACATTTACTGGTCTTCTGGAAACTGATGATCGTTGGTTAATCATACCCATTATGGTCGTCATCATGATCGGTGGCTCCTTTATCAAGGCAGTGATTACCGGCACAGTTGCGACATCGACGACGGCGGCGAATCGCGCAAGAGGTTTTGCGATCTTTTACATGATGGTCAACATCGGCGCTTTTTCCGGTAAAACGATTGTGAAACCGCTGCGTGAATCAATGGGTGACCTCGGACTGATTAACTTAAACTACTTTGCCGCAAGTATGACGTTGCTGGCATTTATCAGTATCTTTTTGTTCTTCAGGAATGCAGAACGAACCACAGAAAGCAAATCAATGGATCAAATATTGCAGGCACTGTGGCGAGTACTACGCAATGGTCGTCTGATCGCACTGATTCTGATTATTACCGGCTTTTGGATGGTACAGCACCAACTATATGCCACGATGCCGAAGTACGTTTTAAGAATGGCTGGCGAAGGTGCTTCGCCTTCCTGGTACGCCAATGTTAATCCTTTTGTAGTAGTGATTACCGTTGGTTTTGTGACATCAATGATGAGAGGGAAAAGTGCGTTATTTTCCATGACAACGGGTATGTTCATCATGCCAATATCGGCCCTGGCGATGGCATCGGGCAATTTAATATCCGGTAATGTCGACCTGGGTTTTATGAGTGTTCACCCCATCGCACTCATGATGATTGTAGGAATTGTTTTTCAAGGACTTGCAGAGTCGTTTATATCACCACGTTTCCTGGAGTACTTTTCACTACAGGCACCGAAGGGTGAAGAGGCAATGTACCTGGGTTTTTCACACCTGCATTCATTTATCAGTTCTATTTTAGGCTTTGGTTTATCGGGTTATTTATTGGATGCTTATTGCCCTGACCCCAGAAAATTCGCCAGTCATGAAGCATGGCAAGCGGCGGCGAGTAATGCTCATTATATCTGGTACGTCTTTGCGACGATTGCGCTGGTTTCCGCCATTTCGCTGATTATTTACGGCAGGGTTTTTCGTTACCTGGATGACAAGAAGGCGTCAAAAACACCATTGAAATCTGAATTGGTAAGCGAGCTAAGTTAGGGTTCAGCCAAGTGAGGTAATGTACCAATGAAGGAAGTACTGCGTTGCAAATTGCTTTATTTTCTATACATGACAGGTATGTTTTGTTCCTCAGCAGCATTCGCAGCTAACACTGACCCCAACGCGATCTGGCCCTTGTGTGGACGAATATCGGAAAGCCCACCATCAGGATGGGTGACCACTGATGGCTGTCCGACTGAGCGTTTCGGGAACGCTGCTTACACTGACGAACCGCTGTCAGCAACCTTTGGTCCCCGGCCACTGGCTTCGGAGGATAGTCGTTACGACTTCCACCGCGGTGTAGACATCGCTACCCCCATCGGAACCCCCTTCTTTGCCATCGCCGACGGCATCGTGGTGATCGCGGGTACTCACTCCAGCTATACCGATCCATTGGTCAGCTTGCGGCATTTCCGGCCGGGTGAGACCAGTTGCAACCTCAATGGCTGTTACCGAAGTCAGAACCTGCACATCAACAGTTGGGTAGTCAACACGTCCGACCATGTCGTCAAAGGTCAGTTGCTGGGCTACACCGGTGCCAGCGGCTCCGGCTTCGAGCATCTGCACTTCGAGGTCCGCGATGCACCCGCTTTTGACACATTATCAGCCTGGTCACGTGATGCCATACATCCGCTTTCCGTCCTGCCTTATGAGAAGCCCAGCGATACAAGCATGGTTTTTAATGACGTTGATTTGACCAGTCCGACCGCCGGTCGTGTGGACCTGAGCCTGACATCCAATCGCTATGACCTTGTGGCAGTGGATCTGGACATGTTTGACAGCAATGGGCAGGAGTTGCCACAAAGCGGTGATACACCCGATGCCAGGGGCTATTATGTAGAGCCACCTTTTTTCAACATGGAAACGTGGAATTTCATGTTCAGCCACAAAGACTCCACCGCCTTTCCGTGGTCGAGTTTCGGGCCCGGGGGTGTGAATGAATGCCCATATCATGCCGATCACGCGGCTTCCTACAACGCTAATGTCCATATGGATCAGCAATACCCGGGCGCGCCCCTGGAAGGGCGATTCAATGGGATTCATGTGCGCACTCACAGATATTGGCCCAGTAACAAAAGCGATTACCAGGTGAACCTTGAGTTTCTGGCGCTACAAGGCGAGGCGACCTGCGTGGAGGTCACCGCGATTTTTGCTTCCGGAGATAAGGCTACCTCCCATTGGGGGGATTGTGGTGCCAACTTCACCATCAACGCCGGATTGAACGATGCCTGGTATAACCCCGAAACTGATGGTCAGGGATTTTTCATTACGGTATTTCCTGAAATAGGATACATATCATTGGCCTGGTTCACCTACGATACCGAGCCTCCAGCTGTCGGTTCGATGGCCGATCTTGGTGATGCCGGTCACCGGTGGTTAACCGCCGTTGGTCCGTTTTCCGAAAAACAGGCTGTTTTGAACATCGAGATGACTTCAGGTGGTATTTTTGATACGGTCACCGAAATAGTCCGTACTGACCCGCCGGGTTCAGATGGCACTATCATTCTGACATTTGATAGTTGCAGTTCCGGCACAGTCGAATACGACATTCCTTCTGTCAGCCGACAGGGAATCGTGCCGATTCAACGCGTTGCTAATGACAATGTCGTGATCTGCGAGGCACTGTCTGCCCAGCCCTAATGCACCCCGATTGCAAGACGATAATGGATGATTAAAAGGAGAAAACCATGAGAATACTCACCATCGTAACCACAGCATTATTAGTGTGCCTATCGCTTCCTGTCTCTGTTTCGGCCGATAACAAGGGTGTCATATTGGTAACAGGAGCCAACCGTGGCCTCGGTCTGGAGTTCACCAAACAGCTTCAGGAGACAGGGTATGAGGTTATCGGCACGGCAAGAAGCCCCGGAAAGGCCGATGAATTGAAAGCCACCGGCGCCCGCGTGGAGCAACTGGATGTGGCCAGCCCGGAGAGTGTCCAAGCATTGGCAAACAGGCTCAAGGGCATACCCATTCAAATGCTCATCAACAATGCCGGGATGCTTAATCGCACGGACTCGTCATTGGACAGCCTGGATTTTGAGGTTATGGAGCGCACTTTTCAGGTCAACAGCCTGGGACCATTGCGGGTGACACAGGCCCTGTTACCCAACCTCCAGGCCGGAGAGAAGAAAACCATTGTCAATATCAGCTCGATCATGGGTAGCATTGAATTATCGACAGGAGGGTCTTACTCCTATCGGACCAGCAAAACCGCCCTGAACCAGATCAACAATATTATCAGTGCCGAACTTGCCCCGCAGGGGTTTACCAGCGTAGTGATACATCCCGGCTGGGTAAGAACTGACATGGGTGGTTCAGCGGCGTCGCTGGCCGTAACAGAAAGCATTTCCGCAGTGCTTGAAGTCATTGAGGGGTTGACCATCGAAAGCACAGGCAAATTTTACAACTACGATGGCAAGGAGTTGCCCTGGTAAGCCTGCAGGTATAAAACCCTGTAAAAACTTCTATGCGTGATTTTCCAGGGAAGGGTTCAATTGATGATTTATTCTGGCCACCTTACCAAAAAAAAGCCCCGCCCAAAAGGGCAAGGCTTCTATCCGTTGAGCGATGGCCCTTAATACAGAACCACCGGTTCACAATGAGCGGGCGCTAACCCACCCTGTATTCAGGCATAGTTTGCAGCGACAAATTCCCAATTTACCAGCGACCAAATCTCCTGAAGATATTTGGGTCGCGCATTGCGGTAGTCGACATAATAGGCGTGCTCCCACACGTCTACGGTCAACAGGGGTGTTTTGCCATCGCACATCGGGTTAGCAGCATTTGATGTATTAACAATTTCCAGCGAGCCATCGCTGTTCTTGATCAGCCAGGTCCAACCGGATCCAAAGTTTCCAACTGCAGACTTTATAAACGCGTCTTTAAATCCCTCGAAAGAACCGAAAGTCGTGTTAATAGCCTCAGCCAGAGAACCACCTGGTTCGCCACCACCTTCAGGACTCAGGCCATTCCAGTAGAACGTGTGGTTCCAGACCTGTGCTGCATTGTTGAAAACTCCACCGTCTGATTTAAGGACGATGTCTTCCAGCGACGCATTTTCAAATTCGGTACCAGCTACGAGGTTATTAAGGTTGGTAACGTAGGCTTGGTGATGTTTACCATAATGATAGTCAATGGTCTCAGCTGAAATGACCGGTTCAAGTGCATCGACTGCGTACGGCAGGGCAGGAAGTACATGTGTCATGGTGTTTTTTCTCCAAATGGTATGAATTGATTGAGGTCTCTTGTACTTAGATAGGGTTGCGAACACCGCTTTGCAATCCTGTCCCAAAATTTAGCCGAGTGTCCCATTTTGATTCTCCCTTTTACTCAGTTTAACTTGCTCTTTCAATGATCACCCTTTATAACCTTCACAATAGACATGAAGAGGTCCGGGGTTCTGGTATTTGCAGCCCCAGAATAGCGGTGCCAATTATATGCGGAAAATATTGTTAATTCGCTTTATCCCATTCTTGCTTCTGCTTCTGGTCGCTGCTTGTGATCACCAGCAAGAGGAACTGCGCTTTCATATTCTCAATCACGACAATATCGATAGCGTGGCACTACAGGAAATATTTTCCCGGCAAGCTGGTATTACGGTAACTGTGTCCAACGGCCAGCCCGGGCAATCAGCACTCAATGCCTTGCAAAGCGGGGATACAGACCTGGCCCTTGTTAGCCGCACGCGACCCTTCACCACCGGTGTTCGCGCCATCATGCCGATCTACAAGAGCGTGCTGCACCTGTTGGTCCCGGAGAAGCTCGCACCCCAGGCAGATTCGCGCTCCCTGGCCGGCAAGCGCATTTATATCGTCAACAACTCCCTGGCAGGACGCCGCCTGCTGGAAGTACTGGCTGAACGCCAGAACTTGTCCTCCGGAGATTATGAGCTACTTGATGAATTTCAACCCGGAGCCACAGACCTGATCATTTACCTGGGCCCCATCGATCCCGGCAACCCGTTCTGGAAAGAAAGTGGTTTTCGACTCGTGAATGCCGCTGAAGCCCCCGAGGAAGGCTCGTCACTGACGCGCACCGGGCTCAGCTTCCTTGTACCCGGCATGGATCTCATGGAAATTCCTGCTCGCACTTACCCGATTGCAGGCAACGAAGAAGACATACTGACCTTGAGTGTGGATACCATATTGGTCACCCGCAAGGATATATCGGCCGACCTCATCTACCTCCTCAGCAAAACTTTGTTCGAGCACAAACCACGCTTCATGGCAATTGCTCCCAGCCTGTTCTCAGCCATTAATACCAACTTCGACCAAATGGATCTCAACTTTCCACTGCACGCCGGCACCAGGCGCTACCTGGAGCGCAATGAGCCCAGCTTTCTGGAGCGCTACGCCGAAACCATTAACATGCTGGTGTACGTCGTCTTCCTGCTGATTTCCGGCTTTCTTGCCATGGCCCGTTGGAACGCGCACCGTAAGAAAGACCGTATCGATACTTTCTACACCCGCGCTTTCGCAATCCGTAAACAGGCACAACCCGAGAACTGCCGCGAACTCAAAGAACAACTAATTAAGTTGGAAGAAGAGGCCTTTGCATCCCTTATCAATGAAAAACTGGCTGCCAACGAGAGCTTCCGAATCTTCACTGACCTGTTGGCACGAATCCACTCTGAGATCGATAAAACAGAAGGGAGTCCGCCATCATGAGTGACCATTTCCATGCCGTGGCCGGGACTGACAAAGTGTACCAACTGAAAAAGTCCTGCATTCAGACTTATTTCACGTAGCTATGAAAAAGCTGTCGGGCGGAGCTCCCTGATGTATTCATGACTCTATCCTCTCAAGGTTTTTTTGCGATACGAAGACCAGGCTGGTCTTATCTTTTGACGGGTTATTGACCCTGGCTAATGCCGGTCAGCTATTGACCCTGTAAACTCTGAGTGAACTATTTGTTATAGATGTCTAAGGTAAGTTTGACAAAAACCGGAGAGTCGTGTGAAAAGTGAATATCTATCCTGGAGTTGCAGAATTTTGGGTTCCCGATTACTCGCAGTACTTCTTTGTTGTTACCTGTCGCTGTCTACTACCCTGGCGGATGACTGGCAGTTTTCAGGTATCAACCGCGTCGTTGCAGTAAGTGATATACATGGCGCTTACGACGCACTTGTATCGACATTTCAGAAAGCGGGCATCATCGATGAAGACCTTGGCTGGAGCGGTGGTGAAACCCATTTAGTGATCACTGGTGATCTTCTTGATCGTGGTCCGGGATCCCGCCAGGTGATGGATCTGGTCATGCGTCTGGAGCGTGAAGCAGACCTTGCCGGTGGTCAGGTACATCAATTGCTTGGCAACCATGAGGTTATGAATCTCAACGGAGATGTACGCTACGTATCCGATGCTGAATACGCGGCATTTTCAGATGATGAATCTGCGCAGGAGCGTGAGTACTGGTTTCAACAATTCAGGCAAAATCAACCAGAGCGTTCGGACGAACTAGCGGTAAAGGCCGAGTTCGACAATATGGCGCCACCCGGATTTTTCGGACACCGTCGCGCGTTCCGTAGTGATGGGTTTTATGGAAAATGGTTACTTGAGAAGCCGTTAATGATCGTGATCAATGGTACTGCCTTTGTACATGGCGGCGCGCCACCGTATATAGAGAAACACGGCCTTGCTGGCGTGAACGGAACCTTAAAGGCAGACCTGGGTAATTATCTTACCGCCTTGTCAACGCTTGAGGATGCCAGTGTCCTGAGCCCAATAAACAGGTACCGCGACGCCCCTTTGATTCTCACAGAAAAAATGGACGCCGGACAGCTTGATGGTGAAATGTTGAACTCGGCGCAAGCCATTCTTGAACTTAGAAAATCCCCCCTGAACAACTCAAAAGGTCCGATGTGGTATCGCGGTACCGCAACCTGTAACCGCCTGATTGAGGAGGACGGCCTGACTGCCGTACTGGATAAAATTGGAGCCACACAAATCGTCATTGGTCATACACCAACCAGCACGCGGCGTGTTCAACAGCGTATGAGCGGGCGGGTTATCGAGATTGATACCGGTATGTTGAAAGCGAAGTATCAGGGAAGCGGAAATGCATTGATCTTTCAGGATGACGTGGTGTCGGTTGCCAATCAGGATGGCACGATCGATTTGTCACCCATTGCACACCCAATGGGTGTAGGTCACGAACCTGATGAACTGAATGACGAGACACTGGAAAGAATTCTCACCAATGGCACCATCACCGACATTAACACCGGTGGCCCAACATGGAGGCTTTTACAGGTTGTTGCTTTTGATGAGACAATATTCGCCTACTTCAATGCATCACCAGACAAAAAGGGTTTCTTTCCTGAAGTCGCAGCCTACAAACTGGATCGGTTGATCGGCCTTTACATGGTTCCGGTGACGGTACACAGGGAGGTAGGTGGTCTACAGGGCACGCTTCAATATGTGCCGACAGCTACCCTGAGTGAACGCGAGCGTGTGACCAGTGGTCAAGGGAGCCGTGCAGTTTGTTCTATGCCCAAACAACATCAGGCAATGTATATCTTTGACACACTGATCAACAATCCAGCCAGGACACCCGAGTCCATGTTGTATGACCCGGATGAGTGGCAATTGATGCTGGTTAATCATAAGGACTCATTTGGTACTCAAACCGACCTGCCTGCATATCTTAAAAATACCGGACTCAGCATTGGAAATGCATGGCGAACCACACTACTTGAGTTGGATAACAACCGACTCAGAAAAAACCTGGGTGATCTTCTTGATAAAAACCATCTTGAGTCTCTTGAAAAACGCAGGGATGATCTTATAAACAAGTCATTACACTGAGTTTTCGGAACGCTGTATTACAAACAAGTTTTGCGAGCTTTCCCGCACAGTTGTGTTCACTTCTCTGTTTCGGCGTAATAGTCGCTACGGAACTTGGCGATGGCCACGTCGTTCTCCACATCATCTCCCCTGACCTTTACTAATACTGCCTCGGCAAGCGCAATGCTCGCCTCCAGGTTTTCTGAAACGACCAACCATGCGCCCTTTACCCTAAGACTCTTGCAGTGTTCCAGATTATGCCCGCGTGCCAGTATGTCCAACCTTGGAAACGTACGGTGCAGTGAAGAGACAACCTGCTCTGCAGCCTGAAAATCGTCCACAGTGACTATGACCAGGCCCGCCTCGCCCACTTTCAGGCTTCTTAAGACATCGGGTTGTCGTGCATCACCGTAGAACACGGATCGACCCGCATTACGTTCCCGTTTGACTACGAGAGCATTGTTGTCGACGGCGACATAAGCTGTATCGCGAGATTCAAGTATCTCTCCTACGCGCCGCCCTACACGTCCAAACCCTATAATTACCAGTCGTATGGGGTTGGCATGAACTTCTGGAATCATTTCTCCCTTGCCACCGCGCCCACGTGAAACAGCCAATCGATGTGCTAGCTTGGCAAGCGGCGGGGTCGCCAGCATGCTGAGTATCACCACTAACAGAAGTTGTTGAAACAAGGCTTCATCCAGTAAGGCACCTTCGAATGCCATCGCGAAAATTATCAGAGCAAACTCACCACTTTGTGCAAGCAACAGTGCAACCGCCAGCCCACTCCTGCTTGTGTGCCCGAATAATATGACCAGTGGCCACAGCAGAGCGGTCTTGGCCAACATCAGCAACAGAACCAAGCCAACGACTACCAACGGCTCCCGGAACAACAGCGCCAATTCGAGGGACATACCCATCGACATGAAGAACAATCCAATCAGTAATCCTCGAAACGGCTGGATTTCAGCTACAACCTGGTGACGAAATTCTGAGTCAGCAATCAACACTCCCGCCACAAACGCACCCATGGCCATGGATAGTCCAATTCGCTCCATCAGCACAGCAGCGCCAAGCACCAGTAACACCGCAAAAGCTGTAAAAAGTTCAGGGGATCCCGAGCGGGCTACACGTTGAAGTAAGGGTCGCAGCAGAAAATGACCACCGATGATTATCAGCGCGAGAATTGCCAATGACTTAATCATCCCAAGGCCGATACTCTCGTCTATGGCAAGGTCTGCGACCGTCAATAAAGAAGCAAGGGCAAGCAATGGCACTACCGCCAAGTCCTGAAACAACAACACAGCTACGGATGATCGTCCATAGTCAGATGCCAACAATTTCTGTTCGCTAAGTAATTGCAGCACAAAGGCGGTAGATGAAAGCGCCAGTACAGGCCCGATCAATATGGCAGAGCGCGATTCAACTCCAAACACAAAATAGGCTGTTGCTGAAATCAACACACCGGTTACAGTCACCTGCAGTGCTCCCAGGCCGAAAACCATTTTGCGCATCAACCAAAGGCGCGCGGGTTTGAGTTCAATACCAATTACAAACAGGAGCAGTACAACCCCGAGTTCAGCCAGGTGTGTGATTTCGGTCTGATTATCAATCAGGCTCAGCGCCGAGGGCCCCACTGCAATTCCGGCGATAAGAAAACCAGGCACAATGCCAAGGCCCACGAATCGGGACATTGGTACCACAATGACGGCTGCCGTCAGGAGAACAATAATATCCAGGAGGTATTCGGGGTTCACCGAAGGAATGCTTCAGCGTTCAGCCACATATGTGTTGCGATACTTGCAAAATAACCAAGTGCTATGGCCCAGGCCC
>RCNC010001433.1_pt1 | contig 16008 bp, 13 predicted proteins | sample 2041301 | NCBI WGS metagenome assembly RCNC01 (sample SAMN09708231, study PRJNA481090) | Marine sediment metagenome, whole genome shotgun sequencing project. | biome: marine sediment; feature: ocean; material: sediment; isolation source: Sewage treatment plant 13A marine sediment (STP13A) ... | reverse complement strand
AACCCGCAATATGCACTGTCACAAGCCAAACTGTCCGTGAAGGCAGCCCAAAACAATGACTTTGCCAAAGGGCTGCAACAAGAAACCATTGCCTTTCAACACTGCTTTGAACACGATTTTTTCGTTGATCTGATGTGCCGGCAAATGGGAGAAGGAGTTCTGGAAACCACCTCGGAACTGCCGGACTCCCTCTGCACCAAAAAGGAGGCAGTATGAAAGTTTTAGGCATAGCCGGAAGTCTGCGCGCTAAAAGCAATACCCTCCAGTACGTTGACACGGCCCTGAAGGTAAGAACTTGAAAAGGTGAGAAAATCAGAGAGGTGGCGTGGGCAGTGGTCGGTTGTCGGTCGCTGATAGCTTGAGCACCGACTACAGACCACAGATTACTGACAACAGGTTCAATTAAGTGACAACTTTTGGTCAGGACTTGTATTAAATAAAGGATTCCCTATGACACTACCCGGCATCGGGACATGGCTGACCAGGCGCGTGCTGCTGTCGCCTGATAAAGAAGCTGTTGTGGATGGTCAAAAGCGACTGACCTACCAACAGCTGAACCAGCGGACCAATCGCCTTTCACGGGCGTTGATGGACCTGGGCCTCCAATACGGAGACCGATTGGGCATCCTTTCCCACAACCGGCTGGAATTTTTGGAAGTGATCATGGCTGCGGCCAAGCTCGGGCTCATCCTGGTGCCGCTCAACTGGCGGCTTACCGCTTCTGAACTTGCCTTTATTCTGGAAGACAGCCGGACGGAAACGCTGGTTTTTGGTCCGGAACTGGCCGATCTTGCCCGAGAAGTTCGCAGCAAGGTCCCTCTGAAACGAACAATTGTGATGGGCGAAACCAATGTGGAAGATCTGCCGGCCTACGAAGCGCTGCTCAAAGCCCAATCTGACGAGGAACCCATTGCGGATAAAATGCCCAACCTGGACACCCCCCACATCATCATGTACACCGCCGGCACCACCGGCAACCCCAAAGGGGCCATCCTGACCCAGGGCGCCAGTTTCTGGAATGCCATCAACCTGTACACCGCCATCGACTTCACAGTCCAGGACCGCAACCTGGTAGTGCTGCCCATGTTCCACATCGGGGGCATTGGGCTTTTCACCCTGCCCATGCTGTATGTGGGCGGCACAGCTGTTATCCAGCAATCCTTTGATCCCGTGCGGACCTTCAGCCTGCTGGCAAAGGAAAAGATATCCCTTTTTTTCGGTGTTCCTGCTATCTTTATAGCCCTACTCCAGCATCCGGATTTCAAGGCGGACATCTTTCAGGACGTTCGTCTGGTCATGAGCGGCGGGGCCCCCCTGCCAATAAGTCTCGTCAAACAGTATCACGACCACGGAATTGCCCTCCAGCAGGGGTTTGGCATGAGCGAAGCCGCCCCCAGCATCGCCACCCTGAAAAAAGAACATGCTCTGGCCAAGGCGGGCTCCATCGGCCGGGCCGTGTTCCATCTAGATGCCAGGATTGTCGACGACGGTATGACGGAACTGCCCCACGGCCAGGTTGGGGAACTGGTGATCCGCGGCCCCAACCTGATGCAGGGGTACTGGAACCGGCCGGAAGCAACCAAAGAAGCCTTTACCAATGGCTGGTTTCACACGGGTGACCTTGCTAAAATGGATTCAGACGGGGACATGTACATCGTCGAACGCAAGAAAGACATGTTCATTTCCGGCGGCGAGAACGTTTACCCGGCTGAAGTGGAAAATGCCATCTACGAGCTGCCGCAGATTGCCGAAAATGCGGTCATCGGCATCCCGGACGAGCGCTGGGGGGAGGTCGGAAAAGCCTTTGTAGTTCTCAAACCGGAAAAACAGTTAACCAAGGATGTAATAATAGAACACCTTAAGGGATGCTTGGCTAAGTATAAAATCCCCAAGCAGGTGATGTTTCTGGATCAGCTCCCCCGCAACGCCGCCGGCAAGGTGCTGAAAACCATACTTCGTAAACAGTGAATATGGCCCGTTTGTGTTTGAAAATTTCATTAATATTCTTGGTGCAAAGGTAACTGCGGGGAAAGTCTTTGTGCCCTTTGTGACTTTGTGGTTTAAGATAGTGCACTAACAACCAACCCATAGGAGGAAAAAATGAAAAAGAACCATCTGTTTTGCATTGTCGTTTGCATGTGTGTGGTGGCAGGTTTTATCCTGACAACATCGGCATTCGCCGCAGACCCGATCAAGGTCGGCATCATCCAGGGCCTGAGCGGTCCCTATGAAATTTACGGCAAGGCCGAGGTCACCGGATTCAAGATGGGCCTGGAGTGGGCCACCAACGGCACCAACAAAATTCTTGGCCGGGATGTCGAACTGGTCATCGAAGACACCCAGCTCAAACCGGCCCGGGGCAAAATGCTCCTCACCAAGCTATACAATGACGACAAGGTCGATATCGCCGTAGGGCCTACCAGCAGCGGTGTGGCCCTGGCCTGTCTGTCGGTTGCCCAGGAGTTCAAAAAGATCCTGATCGTGGAACCGGCCGTCGCCGATGCCATCACCGGTAAAAACTGGAACCGCTACATCTTCAGGACCGGCCGCAACTCGGGCCAGGACGCCATCAGTAATGCCGTGGCTATAGCCAAACCCGGTGTCAGCATCGTCACCATCGCCCAGGACTATGCCTTTGGCCGTGACGGTGTTGCCGCCTATAAGAAGGCCGCCGAAGACCTGGGCGCTAAGATCGTCCACGAGGAATATGCCGATCCCAAGGCCACCGACTTCACGGCCGCGGTCCAGAAATGCATCAAGGCCCTCAAGGACAAACCCGAGCCCAAATACGTGTTTGTCATTTGGGCCGGCAAGGGCGGCCCTATCCCCCAACTGATATCCAGTGGCCTCGACAAGTACGGCATCCAAATCACCAGCGGCGGCAATGTCCTGGCAGCTCTGAAAGCCATGAAGCCCCTCGAGGGCATGAGGGGTTCGATTTACTACTACTTTGAAAATCCGGACAACCCGGTCAATGACTGGTTTGTCAAAGAGCACTACGCGCGCTTCAATGGACCGCCGGACTTCTTCACCTGCGGCGGTTTTGCTGCCGCCAGTGCGGTTGTCAGCGCCATTACCAAGGCTGGCGGCACAGACACCGAAAAGCTCATCGACGCCATGGAAGGCATGGTGTTCATGACTCCCAAGGGCACCATGGTTTTCCGCAACGAAGATCACCAGGCCCTGCAAAACATGTTTGCTTTCGAACTGGGGGTCAAGGACGACGTGGAATGGGCCATCCCCAATTTGATCCGGGTGATGGGGCCGGCTGAGACAGCCCCGCCGATCCTGAACCAATAAGGTAAATACATAAAACCACAAAGACACAAAGGACTCAAAGATCTTAACATTTGTACCCGCGTGTCTTTGTGGTTAATTATTTTTCTTTAAACAACAAGGCTTTCAGCATGACTATCACCAATGCCGATCCCATGAGCGAGACCCCGATTGTCGAAGCCCCAATAATCGAAACCCCAATTATCGAAACCAGGGACCTGACTATCCGTTTCGGCGGGCATGTAGCCGTGGACAATGTGAACTTCAGCATGCAGCCCTTCACCCTCAAGTCCATTATCGGCCCCAACGGCGCCGGCAAGACGACCTTTTTCAACATGCTCACCGGCCAGTACAAACCCACCCAGGGAACCGTTCTTCTAAAAGGACGGGACATCACCAACTTGAACCCGGCCCAGCGAACCAAACTGGGAATGGGGCGTTCCTTTCAGTTGACCAACATATTCCCCGAACTCACGGTGCTTGAGAATGTCAGGATCGCCGTGCAGTCCTTCGAAGGCTTCGGCCTCAATTTCTGGAGAAACTTTCGCCACTTTTCCCATTCCGAAGACGAAGCCTATGCCATCCTCCAGGAAGTTATGCTGGATGAAAAATGGAAGGCCACCTCAGCCGAACTGACCCACGGCGAAAAACGCAAGCTGGAAATAGCCATCCTGCTGGCCCTGAAACCCGAAATCCTTTTCCTGGATGAACCCACCGCCGGTATGAGCCAGGAAGAGGTGCCCGCGATTCTGGAACTGCTGGAAAATATCAAGCGTGTCGGGGACCGGACCCTGCTGCTGGTGGAGCATAAGATAGACATGATCATGTCGCTATCCGACACCATCATGGTCCTCCAGGAGGGTCGCTTGATAGCCGATGGTGAACCCGAAGCAATCTACAAAAGCGAAGCAGTCCAGGAAGCCTATCTTGGAGGAGGTACAGTACGTGACTGATACACTATTGCAGGCGGACGGCATCCATACGTTCATCGGGCAGCACCACATTCTGCAGGGCGTCTCTTTTGAAGCCAAAACCGATGGTGTAACCGTACTCCTCGGCCGCAACGGCGCCGGTAAAAGCACCACGCTCAAGACCATCATGGGACTTTTGCCCGCTAAAAAAGGAAAACTTATCTACAAAGGCCAGCAGATTCAGGCCAAAAAGCCCCATCAGATCGCCCGCATGGGCATCGGCTTTGTACCCGAACACATGGGGATATTTTCCGAACTCACTGTGGAGGAAAACATGCAGGTGGCCATGCTCAAGGATGATGACGCCACCCGCAAGCGGCTGGAAGACATCCTGCAGATGTTCACGGCCCTCAAGGACTTCTGGAAAACCAAGGCCGGCAACCTGAGCGGCGGTCAGAAGCAGATGCTGGCCATTGCCAGGGCCATCGTCAACGAAACATCACTCTTGTTGATCGATGAGCCTACCAAGGGCCTGGCGCCCATCATCATCAATTCCTTAATCAATGCCATCAACCAGATCAAACAACATAGCGTCGTCCTTTTGGTGGAACAGAATTTTTACATGGCCAGCCAGGTTGGCGACCATTTCTACATCATGGACGACGGCATGGTGGTGCACAGCGGCCGCATGCAGGACCTTGTCGAAGACGAAGAACTGCAGAGCCGTTATCTGGGGATAACCAAGTAACCGCGCAAAAAGGTGCTCATTACCAAATGCTTAAAACCAATCACGAAAACACGAAATTCAAAAATCACGAAATTCCCGTTTTTTTCGTGCTTTCATCCTTTCGTGTTTTCGTGATGAAAAATCAGCTTTATCCCTATCAATCCAGAGGAAAAGAGGTAGGATTACATGCAGGAATCGATAATAAAACGTCACGGTAATGAAATCGCCATTGCAACGGCCGTCGTCTTCTTTCTGCTCCCGCTTCTGGGAATGGATATGACCACCTATCTGACACTCACCATTGCCGGTGTGGCCATGGGAATGATGATTTTTCTGGTGGCTTCCGGTATGAGCCTCATCTTCGGCCTGATGGATGTCATCAATTTCGCCCATGGCGTCTGCTTTACCTGGGGCGCCTATGTTGCCTTCAGCGTGTTTAAATATTTCGACAACCTGGTTGCCTCCAATTCCCTATTGGCCAATTTTACGGTCTTTTTCCTGGCCATCGCAGCCGCTGTCACCGTGGTGGGCACGGTAGGTATTATCATGGAACGGGTGCTGATACGCAGGGTATATGGATCGCATCTGTTCCAGATCCTGATCACCTTCGGTGGCATGGTGGTGCTGAGGGAACTGATTCGGATCATCTGGGGCCCCAATGACGAAGTCATGACAGTGCCCCTGAAGTTTCAGGGCAACTGGAACATTTTTGACATCATCATTCTCAAATACCCCATCTACGCCATTCTGCTGGGCCTGGTGGTATACATGCTGCTTCAACTCGTCCTCAAACGGACCAAGCTGGGCAAGATCGTCAGGGCTGGCGTTGAAGATGCGGACATGGTCCAGGCCATGGGCCACAATATCTTTTTGATGTTCACAGGCGTATTCGCGGTCGGTACAGGGCTGGCGGCCATCGGAGGATTGGCCATGGCCATATTCAGCTTACAGGTCTACCCGGACATGGGGGATTCATACCTGATATTCGCCTTTATCGTGGTCATCATCGGTGGTTTGGGCAGTATTACCGGTTCCCTGGTGGGCGCCCTGATCGTAGGGCTGTCCTACAATTATGTGGCCTACCTACTGCCCCCTGTCGCTGTCGGTGTCAATATCATGATAATGGTTATTATTCTTTTGATCAAACCCAAGGGCCTGTTTGCCGCAGGGAAATAACGAGGTACCATACTATGGTTGAACAAACACCGGTTCAGGTCTTTCGCAGCCAGGAAAAAATGGGGCGCTTTACCAACCCTATCTTTTTTATAAAGATCGCCATTCTGGCTATTTTTGTCACAACCCCCTTTCTGTTCCCGTCCTTCAAGTCCCTTGACCTGGCCTATAAGATCATGATTTTCGCCGTGCTGGTGGCCAGCTTCGACATCCTGCTGGGGTACACGGGCATCCTTTCATTCGGCCACGTGATGTTTTTCGGCATCGGGGCCTACAGCGTGGCCCTCTTGCTGGGTAAATTTGCTAGCCCGACCTATACCTACCTTTTTCTCGGTTTTGTGATTGCCATGATCATCACCACGGCGCTGGCCCTCTTGGTAGCCTTTCTGTCACTCAGGGTTCAAGCCATTTTCTTTGCCATGGTCACCCTGGCCATTGCCGAATTCGCCATTATCCTGGCCACAAAACTGAGCGGCTTCACCGGCGGTGAGGACGGCATCATCATGAGTACTCCCGGAATTTTCAAGGTCTCGTTCAACATGGGCAGCTTCATGGGCGTTGATATTACCGGCAGAATTATTACCTATTATTTCACTCTGGTGATATGCTTGGTTCTTTTTATGTTGATGGCTCGCTTCATTCAGTCGCCCCTGGGCAGGGTCATACAGGCCATCCGCGACAATGAGCCCCGCGCCGAAGCCATAGGGTACAAAACCTTTTTGTTCAAGGCCACCTCCATCTGCTTCGGCTGTCTGGTCTCCACCATCCTGGGAGGGCTTTATGTCATGTGGGTAGGATATGCCAACCCGGAATCCGTACTGGGGGTCCCCATCATGCTGGATGTGCTGCTGATGGTGATCATCGGCGGTATGGGAACACTTTACGGCGCCCTGGCAGGGGCAGCTTTTCTGCGCTTAGCCTACACTTTTCTGCCTGACCTCCAGAACCTGGCTCAGGACCTCATGCCCAACCTGCCTTTTGTGCACACTATGATGGAGCGCTGGCTGCTCATATTCGGCGTCCTGTTCATTCTGGTGGTGTTCTTTTTTCCTAAAGGTATTGTTGGAACCATACAGGGCTACCTGAAGAATAAAAAATGAAGTCGAACGTTGAACTAACAGAAGGATGAGTTACTGACCCATATTAAACACCCAATATTCAATATCCAATTTCCAATGATCAAGTTGCTGCATGTACTTGGACATTGATTATTCGTTATTGGATATTGGATATTCGTTTTTTAATTTTCAACTGATATATCTTAAAGCTAATCAAAATAAAAAGAGAAAGACATGCCCAACACCAAACCAACTGCCGGCATTTTGAGTCTGGCCACCTACATCCCTCGTGCATTCCACGACGCCGACTATATCGCGGCTAACAGTGATACGCCTGCTGATATTATCCGTACCAAGCTAGGATGGTACCAGAAAAACGTTCCCGGCCCCGGAGACGGAACCGTAGCCATGGGCATCAAGGCCGCCCGCAAGGCGTTCTACTACTCCGGCCTGGCCCCCGAAGATATCGACCTGGTGATCTGGAGCGGGGAAGAGGTCAAGGAATACCGCAACTGGCCTGTGGGACCGAAAATTCAGAAGGAATTGGGGCTCCACGAGGCCTGGTCCTTTGACATGCAGCAGCGCTGCGGAACGACCCTGGTGGCTTTTAAACTGGCGCAGGACATGATCCGGGCCGACGACAAGCTGAAAAATATCCTGGTGGTTTCGGGCTACCGCAATTCAGATCTGATCCACTACCCCAACTCCCGGGTCCGTTGGATGTATTATCTGGCTGCAGGTGGTGCCGCCTGTGTAATCCAGCGCAACTGCCCCAAAAACGAGATTTTGGACGGGCACTGCATCAGTGACGGTTCCTTTGCATGGGATGTGTACGTACCCAGCGGCGGGTCGGCATCCCCTATGACTAAGCAGGATTTGCAGGAGAATCGCCAATACCTGGACGTGATGGACCCCGAAGGCATGAAGGGTCGCCTCGAAAGACTCAGCCTTTCCAACTGGATGCTGTGCATCGACCGTGTGCTTGCCAAGTGCGGTTATCAGCGCAGTGATGTGGATTATCTGGCAACGCTGCTGGTGAAAAAAAGTGCCCACGACTACCTGGTCAACCAACTGGGCATCGACCCCGAGCAGACGCGCTACCTGGCGGAGTTCGGGCACCACGGCCAGAATGACCAGATCCTTTCCCTGGAGCTGGCCCTGGAGGAAAACCGGCTCAAAGACGGTGACCTGGTGCTGATGATATCCGCGGGCATCGGCTACGCCTGGAATGCAACGGCCCTCAGGTGGGGATCTATAGGAGTAATTCCATGATTTACGGAGACATGATCAACCGCTGGGCCAAGGCATCACCGGACAAGGAAGCCCTGTTCGATGCCATTGAAGACAGGCGCTATTCCTACGCTCAACTGGCCCGGGAGATCAACAAAATGGCTCATTTTCTGCAGATCGACATTGGGATTGCAAAGGGCGACCGGGTGGCCTGCCTGGCCCTGAACCGGGCCGAATATATTATCCTTTTTTTCGGGCTGGGGCGTCTTGGGGCGGTGATGGTGCCACTCAATTTCCGGCTGGCCAAAAATGAATTCATCTATTTTCTGGAGGATGCCGCCCCCAAAGCGGTTTTCTTCGACCAGGAGCACCAGGACATCATCAACCGTTTGAAGGAGGACATCCAGCTGCCCCATTATGTCTGCTTAGATGACGATGATACCGTGGGAGTTTCCCTGCCATCACGCTGGAACCAACTCCCCGTGGATGACTTACCGGAAGTTTTCATCGAGCCCCAAGACCCGCAGCTCATTATTTACACATCCGGCACCACAGGGCTTCCCAAGGGTGTTTTGCTGACCCACGGCATGCTCACCTGGAACGCCGTCAACACCATTCAGGGCTGGGACATGCGCTCCAGCGACAGGACCATTTTACACGCGGCCATGTTTTACACAGCAGGCTGGAATGTTTTTACACTGCCCCTGTTCAATTGCCGGGGCAGCAATATCCTTATCCGCAGTTTCGAGCCCGACCTGATTCTGGATCTCATAGACCGCGAAAAGGTCAGTGTATTTTTCGGTGTGCCCACCATGTTCCAAATGCTGATCGACGCCCCCAGGTTTGCATCCACATCATTCGACCACATCCGTTTCATGGTTTCGGGCGGCGCCCCCATGAGTCGGGACATTTTCGATACATTCGAAGAGAAAAAAAATATCCGCATATGGGAAGGCTACGGCCTGACGGAAGTCGGCCCCAACAATTTCATGGCCAATGGCAAACTGGGCACCATAGGACACCCCATGCCGTATGTGGATGTCAGGCTGATCGACCCGGACGGCAAAGAGGTTGCACCGGGTGAAGAGGGCGAGATTCTATTGCGCGGTCCCAACGTCTGTGCGGGCTACCTGAACAAACCTGAAGCCACCGCAGAAGCCATTCAAGATGGTTGGTTTCACACGGGTGACCTCGGACGGATCGATGATGATGGACACATGGCCATTGCCGGCCGCTTGAAAGACATGTTCATTTCCGGCGGCGTCAACATTTACCCCGCCGAAATCGAGCGTGTCATCGAGGCCCACCCGGTCGTTACCGGTGCGGCCGTCATCGGCGTACCTGACGAACGGTGGGGGGAAGTGGGCAAAGCAATTGTCGAGGTTAAAGCCGGGAAAAGCCTGACGTTGGACGACCTGTTGGATTATTTGAAAGACCGCATCGGCAAATTCAAAATGCCCAAATACCTGGAAGTTGTGGACGAGCTCCCGCGTACACCGGCTTCCGGTAAGATCCAGAAGTTTGTCCTAAAAAGTAAATTTTCATGATTAACGGGACACAATTAGACATTGTAAAACGGATTAGGCTACATTCCAGAGTCTCTTTAAATGCGACTATGAAAATTTACATAAAATTTTTGATTTCCTTTTACCAATATCTTGAGGTGTCAACATGACGGTCGGAATAGTAAGTTACGGCCTGTATCTACCCGAAACATTCGAGACGGCAGAGCAGATTGCCGAGCGCTGTTGCCTGACAATAGAGGAATTGCACGCTTTGGGTGTTCGGCAGCGGTATCTGCCGTCGGATGAGGATCAGCCCGTAGCCATGGCTGTCAAGGCCGCCCAGAAGGCCCTTGAATCTGCAAACGATATGGACCCCATGGACGTGGATGTGGTCATCTGGACTGGTGAGGAGTACAAGGATTATATTGCGCAGACTCCTTCCATCCGCCTGCAGGAGGAAACAGGGTGCCGGAATGCCTGGGCCTTTGACCTCGTGGCCCAAAGCGTGACCCTGATCCAGGGATTCAGGTTGGCCCGGGACCTGATCGCCGGCGATGACAGCATCCAAACGGTTCTGCTGGCCGGCGGAACACGCAATATCGATCTGGTGGACTGCAAAAACCCTGACACACGCTTCCTGATTCCCTGCTCGGCTTCGGGCGGGGCCGCAATTGTCCAGAAGGACTATGGTCATAACACGCTTCTCGACACGGCTTTCCTGGTGGATTCGGAAATGGCCGACGAGGTTTACGTCCCGGGCGGAGGAACGGAAATCCCCTTCAGCCCTGAAAACCTGAACACCGATGTCATGTATTTTCAGACGCCCCATCCTGAAAAAGTTGCCGACTATCTGAAACAACGGTGGGCAAAAGCGCTGGGTGATATTGCCAGGCGCCTAAAGGGTGCTGGCAAGACCGGGTACCTTGCCCTGCGACACCTTGCCCCCCTGGACCGGGACAATGTCCTGGAAGCACTCAACCTGGCTTCCCGCCAATCCATGGACCTCGAGAACTATGGCCACCACGGCACCAATGACCCCCTGATTTCCCTTGATCTGGGAATAAAGCAAAAGGCTGTGAAGGACGGTGACATCGTTACCCTACTCACCGGCGGCATCGGATTTACTTATGCGGCAGCCGCAATCCGATGGGGATAGGTCAACGACCACAGGTAAAGAGGTTCTATTTTCTCTTCCCCTTCGAGAGGAAAGAAAAAATCATGCTATAATAATCATCCTCTGTGTTCTCTGCGTGCTCGAGCGCAAGCGAGCGAGAGATAACAATCCTCTAAACCATACGCAAAGGTGTTGAAATGTATTTAGAAGACCCCGGCATCTACTTCGAAGTTCACGGTGAAGGCAACCCCCTGGTCTTATTGAACGGCATCATGATGAGCGCCCCCAGTTGGGTGGATCACATCGAAAAATTGAAGGACCGCTTTCAGCTGATTGTCTATGACATGCGGGATCAGGGTCAGTCCGCCCGCCTGGCAGAAGGCTATGACAACCAGATCCATGTCCAGGACTTGAAAAAACTCCTGGACCACCTGGACATCGACAAGGCGGATCTCTGGGGGGTGTCCTATGGCGGCCAGGTGGCGCTGCTCTTCACCCTGGCCTTTCCCGAATCCGTTGATCGACTGGTACTGTCCAACACCTCGGCGCACATCGACCAGTACCTGCTCTCCATGGGAGAGATGTGGAAGTGTGCCGCCCGTTTGTATGACGGGGAGGCTTTTTTCGACCTGGCCCTGATTCCCATCTATTCGCGACATTTTTACAATCATAACTATGATTGGCTCCTGAACCGGCGCAAGGTGTTCAAGGACTTGTTGACCCGGGACTGGTTTGACGCCTTTATCCGGCTGGCTTCATCCAACCATGACTATGATGTCCGCGATGAACTGGCCCGCATCGAGCATGCCACCCTGCTGATAGCTGCCGAGGAAGACATTATCACCCCCTACGAACAGATGCGCGCCATGCACGAAGTGATGCAAAACGCCCAGTTGGTTTGCATTCCCCAGACAGGACATGCAGCTTTTCTTGAAAAAATCGACACGGTTTGCACGTTGATCAAGGGATTCTTATAAGGTAGATACCCGGATCCAGAGGACCAGGTTTTTAATACTGGAATAAATTATCTCTGATTATAATATCGAGATAATTTACTGCCGTTACTAACTTTGTGCCCTTTGTGCCTTTGTGATAAAATTATTCAGATTAGGAGTGAGGCATGCAAGATCCAATCATATTTAAGGCAAAAGGCAACGGCATCGACATGCAGCTGGCCCAATGGGGCAGCGATGCCAATAAAACCATCCTCTGTGTTCACGGCATGACAGCCAACTGCCGCTGCTGGGACCGACTGGTCCCGGCCCTTTCCAGCCATCACCGTGTGCTGGGGGTAGATCTGCGCGGCCGGGGAATGCCGTAACAAAAATGCTCACTGCAATCCCCGGTTCACAGGAAATGGCTGTTGAAGGTACAAACCATTTCAGCATATTGTTCGATCGACACGATGCCCGCGATAATGCCCTTTCATCTTTCCTTCAATAATATTTTCTCATAACCAGTTGTACCTATTTAATGACGATAACACTTATTTTCTATACATAATTTATACACAAAAAAGGAGTATTGCAATCTGTCCCATTATTTGGAATTATGAATTGTACGTGTCATTTTAGGGTGTTCCATTTAAAGGAGGATATAGTTTTGGCAACAGGCATCGTAAAATGGTTCAGCGACAAAAAAGGGTTCGGGTTCATCGAAAATGATGACGGCGGCGACGTGTTTGTGCACTTCTCCGAAATTCAGAAAGAGGGTTTCAAATCCCTCATGGAAGGCGACCGTGTCTCCTATGAGGTGGAGAAGGGAGAAAGGGGCCCCAAGGCAACCGGCGTCAACGAACTATAGCCCTTGTATTTCAATTATATCGCGTCAGCTCATAATTCTTCACCGCAATGAGCTTCAGAGCAGTATTTTCGTTATAAACCTGGCGGACTCACATACATTAAGTGCGCCCTCATTTAAAATCAGGTACGGCGTCGGCAATTTAAATTTTAAAAAGGTTCATCCTTCCTAACCCACCCTTAGGGCGGCCGTTTATTACCAGCATCGTGCTCTGTGGCGGTTTTTTCACCTATACCTTATCTTTTCTTTCCAGCAACGCAAGATTCGGACTTCTCAGCGGGTGTGCCGTGCTCTTTGCCCTGGCAGCAGACTTCTTTCTTGTACCCGCCCTCCTGGTGATGGTATACCGAAAGAAAAATCCAACGCCTGAAGTGAACTAAAATGAGCTAAAGTAAAGGTATCATATCTTATTATATTAGCGACAGAGCGTAGCGATTCATCAACTTTAGATCACTTATAACTTTAGTCACTTAGAACTTGTGAGGCCATCCATGCAAAACCGTGACGACGTATCAATTGACTGGATAAAAAAGGTGATCCAGGACTTCATCACCACCTCCCCCAGCAACACAATGGAAAACAAGAACCGTGACCCAGCCTGGGACGACGCGCTTGTCGGGTTCGCGTCCGGCTTAGATCCCATCTGGCAGCAATACAAGGAATATATCGGGGCCTTCCACTGGACCCCCTGGGAAGTGTTCAACCAGCATTGCCCCAAGGAGCAGGCTGCCCCCGAAGACCTGACCGTGATTTCCTGGGTGCTGCCCCAACGGGAGATGGTGCGCAAAGCCAATCGCAAAACCAGGAAATTCCCGGCCGAAGAGTGGGCCAGGATCAGGGTTTATGGAGAAAACTTTAATGTCGCCCTGCGGCAGCACGTTGCCGATAGTCTGGCAAATTCGGGCCACGCCGCCATCGCACCCATGCTGGTACCTAACTGGACCATTGTTAAATCAGAACGGTTTTCCTATGCTTCGTCTTGGTCCGAACGACATGCCGCCTATGCTGCCGGCCTGGGGACATTCGGCCTGTGCGACGGGCTCATTACCCAAAGGGGCAAGGCCATACGAGCCGGATCCGTGGTAGCAAAAATCCGCCTTGAACCCACTCCTAGGCCCTATAATGACCATCGGGCCTACTGCCTCTTTTTTGCCAACGGCACCTGCGGAAAATGCATCGACCGCTGCCCGGTGCGCGCCATCACCGAAGCCGGCCACGACAAGGAAAAATGCCGACAGCACCTGGTCAGCGCACGCAAATACGTGACCAAGACCTACAAATTCGAGGGATATGGCTGCGGCTTATGCCAGGTGGGAGTGCCCTGTGAGTCAGGCATACCGGTGAAAGCTGCACGGGAAGCCCTGGAAAAAGGGGAATTGCCGCCGCAACCGCCACCACTGGCCTGAGTTTTGCTAAGATAGAATGAGGTAGCTTCATGAAAATCAGACCATTTAAAATTTTCATCCCATGGTTGGTTATCGTGCTACTGTTCTATTGCACCAATACCCTGGCGGTTGACAATAATCCGAATCGCATTTCATTTGCTATCAGTGGAGGGGCAAGCAAGGGGGCCTATGAAGCCGGCCTGATGTGGGGCCTGATCGAGATTGTTCGTCAGATAGAAAATAGCAATGAATGGATACTGGGCGGAGAGCCGCGTCAAGTTGAAATCGCGAGTTTTGCGGGAACATCAGCTGGTGGCATCAATACCTTACTCGCAGCCCTGGTCTGGTCCGTAAACCCGGAAGATCAAGGTGGTTTTACCAATAATATAGATGATAATATTTTCCGTGATGTATGGCTAATTCCAGATGTAAATCGATTGCTGCCACCCGATGCAGATTCTCCCCTGTATTTACCCGGTGACGCTCTGCTCTCCAGAAAAGACCTGGTTGCGGCTGCCCGCCAGATGCGTGATAAATGGAACCGACCTGGAACCTTTCGCAGCGGACTGCGCATACCGTTTGGTGTTACGGCAACCCGTGTGAAACCCGAGGTCATGGTTGTCAGTGGCGTTTCCGTAAACAACCAGCGTTTTTACATACCAATTGAAATGATAACCCAAAAAGACGGCAGTGCCAGATTCTCCTTTGACCCCGCCAATTACCCATCTTTCACTGACCCTGCAATGATTATTATGCCCTGGGCTGATGATGATTCAGCTTTTTCCATATCCGACCAGCAGATAGAAGATATCGTATTGACAACAAGTGCCTTTCCGGTTGGTTTTGGTCGCAAGCGCCTCCAATACTGCCGAAAAAAGGCTACTTATGCGGATGAAAAAAGTGCCGAATCGTCTTCGATGGGCGATACCGATCCTGGCCAAAGTAAGCTTAAATGCCCCGATGGATACGAAATAGCCGAGGCAGAATTTGCCGATGGCGGACTGTTTGACAACCTGCCCATAGGCCTTGCCCGTGAACTTTCAGAATCCAGCACCTTGCACAAAGATAACCAACTGCCGGTAACCTATCTTTATCTTGACCCTGACCGGCAACGTTACGAAATTCCTGTTTCCGAAGATAAGCAGGCTTGTGAAAGTGAAAACCCTCCGGAAGCCTGCCGGGAATTGGCCTTCAATTTTTTCTCTGAAGTAGCTGTTCTCGGCGGTGCCCTGGGAACCGCTCGCAAATATGAACTTTACCAGGAGTTGACCAGCAATAAATGGAAACTGAATCTAATAACACTGGGCAACACGGTCGCTGACATCATAGATAACGATGCACTTGATTTGGATTGCACTTCAACCTTGCCCTATTTCGATCATAAGATGGAATGCAGCGATCGTTTGCGGAACTCCGCACGCCTCTTGGAACTGGCCTATGATTATCGTATTACCCCCATAAAATCACCCCTGTCCCACGAGGCCCTGTTGCAGGCAGGGATTGCTACCACCTGCCGCCCCCCTTCTGGATCGGTTGAACATGATATTGCTTCAGAATGCAGTATCGATATCCAATATTTGAGAAAACAGTTGGCCAATGCCCTTGTTGATCTCTCCAGTAAAATTGGGCCTGGGGGGAAAAAGATCAACAAAAACATCCGCCGTTCGGCGCTTTCAATTGATTCCGATCGAATGCTTCAAGTGACGAGTTGTGGCGGACCCATCACAGGGGATTTGCTCGGCGCTTTTGGCGCTTTCCTTGAATATAAATTCCGTGAATTCGACTATTTCGTAGGCATCTATGATGCTAACATGATAATCTCCAACTAT
>RCNC010001432.1_pt1 | contig 16014 bp, 17 predicted proteins | sample 2041301 | NCBI WGS metagenome assembly RCNC01 (sample SAMN09708231, study PRJNA481090) | Marine sediment metagenome, whole genome shotgun sequencing project. | biome: marine sediment; feature: ocean; material: sediment; isolation source: Sewage treatment plant 13A marine sediment (STP13A) ... | reverse complement strand
TCGCCGCCGCCATAATGTGCGGCATTTTCCAGCAGATTCGCCAACAAACGCCGCAGTGCAACAGGATCGGCAATGTACGGACAAGGCGGTCCGCAGCCGCTCAATTTCACCTCGACGCCGTCGCGCCGCAGATCCGCCGCCTGTGCCTCGGTGACCTGCCAAAGATCCAATTTCACCGGGCGCTCATCGGCAAGGCCTTTTGAGAAATCCAGAAATTGACCAATCAGGCTATTCATTGCCGCCAGATCACGACGAATTCCCGCGATAAGTTCTGGTTCCGATTTCTCGTCGAGCATCTCGACGGCAAGCCCTAGTCGTGTCAAAGGCGTCCGCAAGTCATGTGATATGCCGGCGACAATAACGGTCCGATTGTCGGCGAGTTCTTGTATGTCGGACGACATTTGATTGAATGCTCGAGCCAAAGCCGCGATCTCCTCCGGCCCGTCCTCAGCGAGGGCCGGGGGCCTGCTCCCGTGACCGACGGCCTCAACGGCGGTTGACAGGCGAGCCAGCGGCCTCGCGACTCGACGTACCTCGAACAGGCTGACGAGCCACGTCAGAAGAGCACCTCCGCCAATGGCCACGAGCAGGACGATTGGCGGGTTGGTGCCCAATCGATTCCTGTTGAAACCCATGCGAAACATCTTTTCCTGGGTCGGAACGTCCACCCAAATGATTGAACCGCTCTCTGACTCGAAGATTTGCAGTTTCTGCCCTGCGCGGCGGGTCAGAGATTCCTGAAAGAAAATGTAGTAGGGAACGTCAAACGATTTTTCGGACAAAGTGTGCGTATGTTCGGTCACTATCAACCCGTGGTTCACAAGCAGTTGTTGCTGTAATTCCGCATGCATTTCTTCAGGCAATCTCTGCAATGAATGCGCGGCGGACACGATGACCGCCGCGAAATCGTCTGCTGATCGCTTGGCCATCGGTATCGCGATGAAATACACCGCAGAACCCAGGGAAACAAACATGAACATCAGCAATGACAGCCCAACGGTGAACGCGGAACGGCCGAGCAAGGTTCGCGGTGTAAGTTTCAAGTAGCGGGTCCCTCAGGCGTAAACTGATAACCGACGCCCCAAACGGTGCGCACAAACTTGGGTTGAGCCGGGTCCTCTTCAATCTTGTGTCGCAATCGCGTTACCCGCACATCGATACTTCGGTCGAAGGGGTCCCGGTCGTTGCCGCCCAGACACTCCATAATGAAATCCCGACTGAGAACGCGATTGGGATGACTAACGAGAACTTGCAGAAGCTCGAATTCGGCTCGCGACAGGTCGACTTCACTGCTGTCCCGATACAAGGCTCGCTTCTCGGGTTCCAGGCGAAAGGGCCCAAAAACGCATTTTGCTCCCGCGTCTTCCTCAGAGTCAGTATCGGGCCAATTACGGCGTAGCACTGCCCGAACCCGGGCCAACAGCTCGCGCGGATTAAAAGGCTTGGACAAATAATCATCCGCCCCGACCTCAAGGCCGACGATGCGATCGATATCCTCGCCGCGGGCCGAGATCATGACGATGGGCAGTTTGTGGTCGCTTCTAAGGCGTCGTGCCAGCGAAAGGCCGTCTTCGCCCGGCAACATCAGATCGAGAATGACCAAATCCGCCGTATTCTCGGCCAACCAGGTATCCATTGCCTTGCCGTCTTCCACCGCGGACACCCTGAAACCCTGCTTCCCAAGATATATGCAAAGCAACTCGCGAATGCCTGGGTCGTCATCCACAACCAGCAACTGAAGATCTTCAGTGCGTGAACCGGGCGTCGTGCTCATTGGAAACACCTTGTAACAAATTCATTCGTTCCCGAAATCAGCTGGAAACATCGCTGCTGCATTCTAATCATGGTGGTTGGATTATACCTCCACCCACCCACACGAGTGAGGAGACAAGAAATGAACGTAACAGCTAAATATGTGGCAGCACCGATTTTCGGGCTTTGCCTGGTCATGAGCAGCGCACTGTATGCACAGGAGGCGGACCCCACGGTCGACCCGGCCGCAACGCAAACGCGGGCGCAGACACAGACCCGGGACCAGAAGAAGGACCAGACGGGTACCGAAAATAAGCAGAAGCAGCAACAGACCCGTGAACAGAAGAAGGACCAGACGGGTACCGGAAATAAGCAGAAGCAGCAACAGACCCGCGCACAGAAGAAGGACCAAATGGGTTCCGACAATCAGATGAAACAGGAAAAAAAGCGCCAGCAAAAGCAAGACCAGGCTAACGATAGTGGTTCGCGTAAGCAGAATGCGAATCAGCCTCGCCAGTCCGATAATCAGGCCAGAGGCCAGCGGCATTCTGGTAAGGGTAGTGGCAAGCGAGGCCGATAAACAGTTTTGACGTTTTAATTGAGGAGTTTGCAAGATGAACAGGATACTTTTTCCACTAATAATCGCGGCAATGGCCTTTGCCGTTTTCTTTTCTACGCCTATATCAGCGCAGGACGCTCAGAAAGGGTTGGGCATGAACATGCCGGCCTTCGCAGACTGTGACCTGAATGGCGACGGCACGATTACAGAAGAGGAATTCACCAAAGCGCGCGCCGAGCGGATTGCGAAGCGTGCACAGGACGGTCGGAAAATGAAGAATCTGGCCAATGCACCATCGTTCGACGATATTGATGTGGATGACAACGGTGGAATTGATGTCGACGAATTTGCGGCACATCAGGCCGAGCACAAGGCGAAAAGGAATCAGCGCTAAAGAGGGCCGTTCGAACACTGAATGGCAATCGTACCGGAGAGGCTTGTACCTGCAAGCTGATGGGTTGCGCCACGGTCAAATCCGGTGCACATCATGACGAGCTCGCATCATTTGATAACTATCAGTCCTTTGCCTGGATCGCCGACCAGGCCGACTTTGTGGTGGCATATACGGTGGGTACCCGCGAGAAGATCGTTTCCACGTCCTACCCAACAACGTATCAAGGCTATTGGGGCTGGCATCTGTATGGTCGTTATTATTACCAAACAGAAGTTGAGCATCGCACCTATACCGAAGGCACACTGGGAATTGATATTTTCGATGGCAAGAGTAAAGAACCGGTGTGGCATGGCTGGGCCAGCAAATCGGTGACAAGTGCCGACCGAAACGATCCATCACCCGCCATTCAGAAAGCGGTCGCAGCAATAATCAAGCGGTTTCCACCATCAAAATGACCGCGCGACTAAATACTGAAACCTGAGTTTCGCAACGTGATGAAACGACAATGGTACACGGGCGTAATTAGCCATCGCCGCGCGCTCGTGCTGGGTGCAGTGATTATCGCGGTTGTTGCGCTGTTACTACTCAGCCAGCGAGCTGTCACAGTTCAGGCGGCTTACCCGGAGCGCGATGTGCCAATTACGGTATTTGGGCTCGGCACAGTAGAGGCACGCGTACTCTCGGACGTAGGTTTCGAGGTCGGTGCAACGCTGATCGAACTCAATGCCGACCACGGTGACCATGTAAGCAAAGATGCGGTGCTTGCGCGATTGCGGGACGGTGAGCAAATGGCCCGCGTCGCCAAAGCCCAGGCGGGCGTAATCAACAGTGAAGCCGCCCTGAAAATGGCGCAAACAGTTGTTGACCAGGCGCGTACGGTGCTCGCTCAAAGACAACAGACGAACCGACGACGACAACGGCTGCTGGTTGATAACACGGTGTCGGCAGAAGCCGCTGAAGACGCCCAGTTGCAACAGGATGTGGCGGCAGCTGAACTCGCGGTCGCGTTGAGCGACGTCGACGTTGCGCAAGCCAGACTGGCGGACGCACGTGCGCAACTGGAATACGACAACGTCTTGCTCGATCAACATGTGCTGCGCGCCCCTTACGACGCGATCGTGGTTAAGCGCCATCGCGAACTCGGCAGTGTATTGAACGCCGGCGAGACGCTTTTCACTTTGGTGGATGCTGCGACCGTATGGGCGTTGGCATACGTCGACGAATCACGTGCGGGCGATATTCGTGTTGGCCAACCTGCCGAAATTCATCTTCGATCGTTACCTCGAACGGTGATTCCAGGCCGTGTCGCAAGGATTGATATTGAAAGCGATCGGGTCAACGAAGAGCGCCGTGTCTATGTGGAATGTAATCAATGTCCGGAGACCTTTCATCTGGGCGAGCAGGCAGAGGTAATAATTACGACGACAGAGCTCGCAGAAGCGAGGCTGATCCCCGAGACGGCGGTTACAGAATTTGACGGGACAAGTGGCAAGATCTGGGTTGTGAATGATCACAAGCTACAGCTGCTGGCCGTCCAATTCGGGTCCAAGACGCTGGATGGTCGATTACAGATAACGACTGCTCTTGCAGACGGTACTTTGGCCGTCACCGAGTTGCACAGCGGGCTGCGCGAAGGACGCCGAGCCAAAGTGGCAACGCAAGAATCGCCGTGAATCTGGCCTTCCATGATATTCGGCACAGTCTGGGTCGATTTCTCCTGACCTGTCTCGGCCTAAGTCTCTTATTAGGTGTCGTCTTTTCGATGATCGGAATTTACCGCGGCATGGTCGACGATGCGTTGACGCTCGCCCGTGCACCGCAAGCGGATATCTGGGTTGTTGAGACCGGCTCCCGTGGGCCGTTTGCCGAGTCCTCGCGTATTCCAGGCGATACTCGAGAGGCCATCGCGCGACTGCACGGCGTAAGTGCTACAGGTGCGATTACCCTTCAGACCGTTGAAACGCAGCATGCGAGTAAGCAACTTCGCTTGTACATAGTGGGCTACGAGCTCGATCGCCTCGGCGGACCCAGCAAGATCGTGGCTGGGCGTCATATCACACGTAGCCACTACGAAGTGGTTGCTGATCGTCGTGCCGGCCTGTCGCCTGGGGACCGGGTGCCGATGGGGCGAAATGTCTTCACCGTGGTTGGTCTGACCGAGGACAGAGTTTCTTCGAGCGGTGATCCCATCGTCTATATGACGTTGCGCGATTCCCAGGAATTACAGTTTGAACTGGCACCGTCGGCAGCCCGACGTGAGATGGCTCGTGGTGGAGGCGTCACCGGGACTGATACTGTCAACGCAGTAATCGCACAAGTATCTCCCAATGTAGCGGCTGGCGCGGTTGCCTCGGCTGCCCGCCAATGGAAGCACCTCGCTGCCATGACTCAGGTTGAACAAGAGAACATTCTGACCCAGTCCATGGTAGAGCGAGCACGCAAACAAATCGCGTTGTTCACAGTGATATTGTTGACTGTATCGGCCGTGATCATTGCGCTGATTATCTACACCATGACGATGGATAAATTGCGCGAGATCGCCACACTAAAACTAATCGGCGCACCCGATCGCACTATCATCGGCCTCATTGTGCAGCAAGCTCTGGCCATGGGCGTTATCGGCTTCAGTTTCGGCGCGGTTCTCATCTCACTCATCAAAGACTACTTTCCACGACGGGTCATCCTGCAACCGGCCGATGGCCTGGCTCTGGCTTCTATAGTGTTAGTCGTGTGCGTATTGGCTAGCGCACTGGGTGTGCGTTTAGCCCTGAAGGTCGACCCCGGCGAGGCGCTGAAGGGATAGTCTCGATATGGAATCGAAAAATTCACATCCGCTAGTTGAAACGCGTGCCGTTTCCAGACATTTTGGCGAAGGCGACGCACGTGTGGACGCACTGCGAGAGGTAAGCATCAAGGTTCATCCTGGTCAGGTGGTTGGGCTGCTGGGTCCCAGTGGGTCCGGGAAAACCACGTTACTGAACGTCATTGGTTGCATCGTTGAGCCGAACGCGGGCTGGATGAGCCTCGATGGCGAAGTCGTTTACGACGAGGGATGGTTGCGCTCAGATTTGCGGCGCCTGCGGCTTGAGAAAATCGGTTTCATTTTTCAGTTTCACAATTTGCTGCCATTTCTGAGTTGTATCGACAATGTCGCCATCGTGCTTAATCTTGCAGGGCTTGCAGCACCTGAAGCACAGCACAGAGCGATCGAACTGCTGGAATACCTGGAAGTTGGACATCGAAAAGATGCGTTCCCGGCGCAGCTCTCAGGCGGCGAGGCGCAGCGTGTTGCGATTGCCCGCGCACTGGCCAATCATCCGCGGATTATCCTCGCCGATGAGCCGACCGCGGCACTCGATTCGGAGCGTGCCGGTATCGTGATGGACCTGTTGAGAAAGGTGGCGGCTGAGCAGGATGCGGCAATCCTCGCTGTCACCCATGACGAGAAAATATACGATCGCCTCGATCGGGTATTCGATCTCAGGGATGGTCGCCTGGGCCTGGATCACGAACCTAATCGCGGAGCGTCTACCTGAATGTGTGAATTATTCGCCATGTCGAGCCGTGGTCCGGCGACGGTCACGTTATCGCTCAGCATCCTTGCGGAGCACGGTGGTAACACTGCACCGCACAAAGATGGATGGGGCATCGCGTTCTACGATGAAGGAGATGCGCGAGTTCTTAAAGACACAGAGGGCGCGAGCCACAGCAAGTGGGTTCAGTTTGTTGAGCAACAGGAAATTCGCAGCACGCTCGTGTTGTCGCACATTCGCCTGGCAACCGACGGCTGCATTGCCATCAAGAACACCCAGCCATTCGCTCGTGAGCTGGCCGGTCGAAGGCATGTTTTCGTGCACAATGGGCATGTTCCGGATATCAAGAGCTTAAGTGAATACCGGAGCGACTCGTTTCGACCGATAGGCGACACAGATTCAGAAATCGCTTTTTGCGCCTTATTGGAGCGGATAAGACCACTGTGGCAAGACGACAATACAATTTCCGACCTGGCGGCACGTGTTGAGGTGGTTGCTGGGTTCGCGAATGATCTCGGCCAGTTTGGTCCGGCTAACTTTCTTTACTGCGACAGCGAGGTGCTCTTCGCGCACGGTCACCGTCGCAAGCAAGCCGATGGACAATACAGACCGCCGGGCTTGTTCTGGCTGCACCGTCAATGCGCCAGAGAGGATCTGCTGTCAGGGACATCGGGCGTGTCCGTGATTTCACCGAATCAACACGTAATTCTCGTCGCAAGCGTGCCGCTGACGGATGAGGCCTGGCAGCCGTTTCAGGAGGGCGAGGTGATTGCGATATCGAAGGGCGAGATTGTGGCTCGAGTCCCCACGCGTGACCCTAGCGCTGGCTAGCAGGTGATGTTGAAATCCGTTGGAGGGTTGGAATGAAAAATGCAAAATTACTGGTTACTGCATGGGCGATTTTAGTGGTGGTTTCTTGCGCATCGGGAATGGCGTCAACCGAAGAGACTGGGGCTGCTCGCGGTGCAGAACTGTTGGCTCCTTTGAAAAAGAACCTGAAGCTGGCACTGATGACTGGGATGCAGAAGGGCCCTGTGAATGCGATCAGCGTCTGCAAGGACCAAGCTCCGGCAATTGCAGATTCTCTTGCTGTAGACGGTGTCCAGATTGGACGCACGAGTCACCGACTTCGTAATCCGGCCAATTCGGCGCCTGAGTGGGTCGATCCCGTTCTCAGGGCATTCCTTGAGGAAGAATCGGATCGCGCGCCGAGAGTCGTGTCTTTAGCCAATAATCGCGAGGGCTACGTCGAACCGATAACGATCAAACCGTTGTGCCTCGCCTGCCATGGAGAGACTCTTGCGCCGGACGTTGCAGCGCAAATCAAGTCGATGTATCCGCAGGACGAGGCCACAGGTTTCAAGGTTGACGAATTAAGAGGCGTGTATTGGGTAGAATATCTGGCGGCGAAGTATGTGCCGCCCCTAACAGTAACCGGAGAATAAAATGGCCAACGAGGGCTATCACGAACCCATTCAAGAACTCTCAGATGAAACGAGAGATATGCACCGAGCCATTATTTCTCTGATGGAGGAACTGGAGGCCGTAGATTGGTACAACCAGAGAGTTGATGCCTGCAAGGACAAAGAGCTTAAGGCCATCCTTGCTCACAACCGCGACGAAGAAAAGGAGCACGCTTCGATGGTATTGGAGTGGATTCGTCGCAAAGATTCGGCTTTTGACAAAGAGCTGAAGGACTATCTTTTTACGGATAAGCCAATCGCACACGGCTGATGTGTGTTTGCTTTTTTCTACGCGATATATCGGGAGCTTCAGAAATGCTTAATTCGCGCTGGTATGATTAAAGCCTGCGAATATTTGGCGCAACCTGACAATGCGCCGGCAACTTAATTACTTCAGATTTTGGTGACCCATGAATAAGCCCTACAGTCTTTCTGTCACCATCATCACACTCAATGAAGAAAGTCGGGTCGCACGCTGCCTTGAATCAGTCAAAGATCTGGCCGATGAAATAATCGTGTTTGACAGCGGCAGCACTGACAAAACGCTGGATATAGTCAGACGCTATACCGATAAAGTCTGGGAAACCGAATGGCCGGGCTTTGGGAAACAAAAACAACGTGCCCTTGAGAAAGCCAGTTGCGACTGGGTGCTCGCCATCGATGCAGACGAGGCTCTGGATGCAGAACTTCAGTCCTCGGTCAGGGAACTGCTAAACAAGGAACGTGGTGACACAGTCGCCATAAAAATGCCCTGGGCCGTTACAATCTACGGTAAGCGCCTTGATTACGGTCGCAGCGCCCGGGCACCGCTCAGAATGGTATGGAGGGAAGGAGCATCCTTTACCGATGCAGATGTGCATGAAACTATACTGCACGCACCGGGCAAAACCTTAACACTGAAGGGAAGGCTACTGCACTTCACACATCGGGATTTTGGACATGGTATCCAGAAGAGTTCCGAATATGCCTGGTTGAGCAGTCAAAAATATTTTAACAAGGGAAAACGCTGTAACAGTCTTTTTATAGCCTTACTAAGATCCTTCTGGACATTTTTTCTGATCTATTTTATTCGGCGGGGATTTTTGGATGGCCCTGTAGGTTTTATGACTGCCGTTAACTACGCACAAAATAACTTTAACAAGTATGCAGGACTATGGACGCTAACCCAGCAGGAAAAAAAGAATAAACAGGCTGCCCCTTAAAGTCAGGCACCCCTAAAAACCAAAAACAAGTTCCTGGTAGACCTGCAGGGTTTTTTCAACGCCCTGCGCAACATTGAATCGGGTCTCAATTCTCCTTCTTGCCTCAACACCAAAATTTTCACAGTCACGAGGCGAAGACCACAACCGTATAATCGCATCCGCGAGCGCTTTGGCATTATTTGGGGGCACAACATAGCCGGATACCCCATCTTCGACCAATTCGGCATTACCACCGGTGTTTGTTACAACGGCAGGTCGGCCATAAGCCATCCCCTCAAGGATCGCGCGGGACAGCCCTTCCCGTTTAGTCGTTGGCAGAACGATCAAGTTACTGGCACCCGATATTGCGGGTGCATCATCGCGGTATCCCAGTGGGTGAATGCACTCAGGTTTAGCTGCGGTAGCCAGCAACTGCCGAACCTTGGGGTCATCCGCCTTAGCTCCTACCAACAAAATATGTATGTCTGCTTCATCGGGAAAAAATTGCGTTGCTGCCATCAGCACATGCAAGCCCTTCCGTGGCCGAAGATTAGCAACCAGGGAGATAGTGAAAGCACTCGCGGGCAAATCCAAAGCCGCTAAATCAGCAGGGGGATCCTGATACCAGGACAGATCGTGTCCTTTATAGATGGTCACAAGCTTATCTGTGTCAGCCGACAATTGATTTTTAAGATCATCATTGACTGCCTGCGCCACACAGATAATTTTATCTATACGTGGGTGCAACATGTTGAGATAGCTTATTGGGTCATACCGCTTAATACTCCCCGTTTGCCCACGGTAGGCAACAACCTTTACAGGCAGCCCAATTGCTGCGGTCGCCCCATTACTAATAGCACGGCTATGATACAAATGAATAATCTGGTAACCATCGTTTTTTATCTGCGCCCGAATAAATCTGATCGACTCAAGTGAAAGTTTTTTTGTGATCTTATGAGTAATAACTCGAATGCCATGATCCTGATAGTAATCAACGAGCACTGACTCAGGGCTGCACAGAATCGTAATATCAACTTTTCCTGAACGCTGCATGGCGATTATCTGTGCGGCCTCAGGACGAATGGGGTTAACATTCTTGCGGCCAAGATAATCAGCAATTGCCAGAACTTTAATCAGACTCTCAGTTGGACGCATACATAGATTCCGTGCCGATCATAACTTTATAACATATTCGGCAGAGACCAATGGTCGTACAGATAAGTCATAAAGTTATGACCGGCACCAGTTCCCCGCAGTACCTTTTTTTTACATCTTGACACTGTTAGCGGAAGTCCTAAGTAAATTCCAGAATTGACGCTCGTCGCTGCTAACCCTTAGTGTGTTCACCCACTGGGATACCGAGTCGAAGATTCTGGTGCGATCGCCTTAAGAGCATCGATAATGAGATGTTGGTACGGATTTCAATAGATCGGTATATTGACTTTTTTGAGGCATTATTGGCCGGCTGATTCAATGGATGACTAGCGTTATTGAAATCACCACGAAACTGAACACTTCCAGGAAACTGCTCTTCTACGTGGAGCAGGACTATGCCTTTGCGATCTTGAGGCCGCTACAAACTGAAGCTCTGAAGAGAGGCCATGTCATACGTTGGCTGGTCACCGGCGATGCTTCTGCCGAACTTCTGGCAGCAAATGAGGTGTCTTGCACAAGCGTTGCAGAGGCAGTCGGTTTTGCACCCGATGCGGTTTTCGCGCCGGGCGATCGTATTCCGTCATTTATTCCCGGCCTCAAAGTACAGGTCTTTCACGGCCTGAATGAAGACAAGCGCGGCAACATTTATCCCGAGCGAGGTCTGTTCGACCTTTTCTGCACTGAAGGTCCGGGACGCACAGACATGCTTGCGCCGCTCGCAAAGGAACGTGGGTACTTCAGGGTATGTGAAACAGGATGGCTCAAGCTGGATGCGATCCTTAATTGTGCACGCTCGAAGACCAGCAACGACCGACCCCGAATTCTCTACGCTTCAACCTTCACACCGCGACTCTCCAGTGCTGAAGCATTGCATCAGGAGATCGAGCGGTTGGCGCAGTCGTCTTGTTGGCAGTGGCTGGTGACGCTGCACCCCAAAATTGACCCGCAAACCATGATCAAGTACCAGGCGCTACAAAATGACAACCTGACCTATCACGGCACTGATGAAGTGGTGCACTTGCTACACCAGGCGGACGTCATGGTTTCAGATAACTCCTCCATTCTTCAGGAGTTTCTGTTGCTGGGTAAGCCGGTCGTGACATTCAGGAATCGGGACCCGCAATCCTGCATGATTGATATTCAAGAACCAGCGCAACTGAGTGGCGCAATAGAATCGGCGCTAAATCCAAGCCCACACATGCTGGAAGCAATAAGAAATTATGGCGCCTCAATCACGCCGTATGTTGACGGAAGATCATCAGGCCGAGTATTGGATGCAGTCGATTCAATGCTGGATTCGGGCTGGCAGGACAAAAAGCCAGCCAATTTTTGGCGGAACTGGAAAATGCGCTGGCAACTCGGTTACTACAGGCTCTGATGTGTGGGGCTTGGAGCGGATGGCGAGAATCGAACTCGCGTTATCTGCTTGGGAAGCAGAAGTTCTACCATTGAACTACACCCGCGCGGGTTTCTTGCTTCTAGCCGGCGGCCACCTTTAGCAACCTCGAGTCGAATTCGAAATGTGAGCCGTCTTTTGCCACGAGGTTGATCTCCCAGGTTTCCTCATCCGGTATCGAGGTTCGTTCATGGCCCGGTAGCTCCCGTTCATCATCAACCTGCAAACCCCAGACTCGTACATTACGCACGCCGGCAACCCGAATACGATTGTCGTCGAAACGGGCGCGCAGCTTGGGGTCGACGTCCTCGGATGCCCATATCGCATAACCACGATTTACAATCGCGGAAACAGGCTGCGGCATATTAGCGGCGGAATCTTGCTCAGTCATTGGTCACGGCCTCCTGAACACAGGCTAGCCGCTCGTTCAGCCGCAGAATATCCGTAATTGTGCCGACAGGTCATACGAATAGAGGCGCCAGCGCCAGGCGCTAGAATTCAATTCCAGCGAAAGCGCCGAGTTCCCATCGCAGCTTCGAACGCCTCCTTGAATCGATAACGCGTTTGCACATGCAGTGCGTTTCCGCCCGACTCGGCTACGCCGTCGCCGCGGATTTTCTAATGCCCCCATCGATATTGAATTTCGATCCAGGGCGAATACTCATAATGTCAGGCAGTCGCGACACATTTTGTCTAATAGATTGCGGGGACGCCGATTTTTACCAGTTGAGCAATGATCGCCGAGCCAACGTCCTTATGGCTGGGTGAAGACTATGGTCTTTCGGAGCCATATGTAGCAACAACAGGGGCTCCGGGGCTAATCGGATGCTGTATTTTGTTAACTGCATCAACAAATTCCACAGCGTTCCTCGCATACAATTTGTCTCCAACAGGCTCGATCAGTGGTTCGAGCCTGTGGCCGATACGGTCGATTTGGTTCGCCGGAGAACGTCGGACGGAAACTGGTGCCCGCGACAAAGCGAGTGCGAAGGAACAAGTTTTGAATATGACAAACACTATGAAATCGCTGCTAGTCGGCATGATGGCCCTTGGCTTCGCGCAGGTGAGCGCGGCCGCGGGGACCATCGCCGGAACAGACATTGATAATACGGCCGTAGTCAGCTACGAGATCGTCGGTACGCCACAAACAATAACGTCAAATACCGTTACATTGACCGTGGCCGAGGTGTTGAACGTCGATGTCACGCTATTGAGTGGCCCGGTTTCGGTTGTCTCCGGCGCAAGCACGCAAGAGTTGCTGTTTGTCGTGACCAATACCGGTAACGGTACGGAAGCGTTTCCACTGGCGATAGACAACGCCCTAAGCGGCGATGATTTTGATCCTGTCGAGTCGACGCCGGCGGCTATCTATTTCGACACCGACGCGAGCGGCGATTTTTCGGCCGGTGATATCGCATATACGCCTGGCAGCAACGACCCGTTGCTGGCACCCGATGCTTCTGTTGATGTGCTGCTGGTAAACGATATTCCAGCCGCATTGGCCGATGGTGCCATTGGCCTAAGTGAACTTAGCGCGGCTGCGCTGACGGGCACCGGCGCCCCCGGAGACCGATTCCCCGGCGATGGTGATGGCGGTATCGATGCGGTTGTCGGCACAAGCGGTGCGGCGGACGCGATCAGCGGCCAATACGTACTCAGTGACATCGAGCTTGCCGTGGTAAAGAGTGCCACCGTGCTTGACCCATTCGGCGGCACCGACCCGGTACCCGGGGCTGAGATTACATACCGCATAGTTGTAACGCCGACCGGATCGCAAACGGCGACGAATACAGTGATCGCCGACCCGATTCCTGCAAATACCAGCTATCTGCTGGAAAGTATTACGCTGAACGGCGGGGTATTGACCGACGCCGCCGATGCTGATGTCGGTGCGTACACAGCAACGCCGACGCCAGAGGTTTCAGTCGGTCTCGGCGACCTGACCGAAACAGATGGCGTTCAGACAATCGAATTTACCGTCACCATTGACTAACGAGCGGATGCAAGCGACCGACGTGATGAAAAGAGGAATACAAATGAAAAACCTGACAATAGCGACCTCCAAAGGCCTGTTGCTGACCGGCCTGCTGATACTGGGCAGCGTCGCAGTGGCACAAGAAAACACGATACGCCTGGAGCACAAGGCCGAGCAATGGGAACACTTCACCGACGATAACGGCGTCGATCAAACCCGTCTGGTCGAGGCAACGCGTGTGGTGCCTGGCGCAGACGTCGTGTTTACCGTCACCTATACAAACACCGGTGATGAGCCCGCCGAAAACGTCACAGTCACCAACCCGGTTCCCGATCACATGGTCTACGTCGACGCTTCGGCTAGCGGTGACGATGCCACCATCACGTTTTCCGTGGACGGTGGCGAAAGTTTTGCCGCCGCACAGGATCTCTTGGTCGCTGACGCAAACGGCGTACAGCGATCAGCCATCGTCAAAGATTACACCCACGTGCGCTGGATCGTCGACAACGATGTCGCCTCGGGCGCCAGTGCTGCGGTGCAATTTACGGCCGTAGTTGAATAGAAATTTAGTGACAGCGCTGTTTTCGATAAAGGCGCTGCACAAACTAGAGGGAAAACGTCACTGGTCTTCGGATCAGAGGAATTGAAACGTTTTTTGAGAAAAAGGAAATTCGCTCTATGTGTGCTCCAAAATTTAAAAGGCTTTTTGCCCTGGGACTAGCGGCCATTTATGGTCTCACCTGGTCCACATCTGTACTGGCGGTCGGCACCGACGCTGGTACCCCTATCAACAACATCGCAACCGTTGATTACAAGGTTGGTGGAGTTGATCAAACGGCTATCGACAGCCCGCAAACAACGTTCCTCGTCGACCAGGTCGTCGACTTTGTCGTTGCCGAGGCAGACGGTGCTGACACTGACGTAGGTGCCGGCGAACAGGATGCTGTGGCTCGCTTCACGGTCACCAACACAGGTAACGAGACGCAGGACTTCGCTCTGTCGGTTGCTGACCTGGTTGGCGGTACGGTTTTTAGCGTCGACACCATCAACGCCAATCCGTTTATTATCTTCGTCGATGCCAACGATAACGACGTTTATGACGCTGGCACGGATATAGCAACGTTCATCGACGAACTGAGTGCTGACGACACCGCAGCGGGTAACGTCATATCGGTATTCGTCCTCGGTGATATCCCGGCCGCCAGTGGTGGCGACGCCGCGAACATCGAGCTGACGGCCACGGCGCACGTCGCCGGCGGAGCGACGGTACTCGGCGCGGCCGAAGCCGAAACTGGCGTCGACGACGATCCGAACACGGTGCAGATCATATTCTCTGCCGCCGTGGATTCTGGCGCGACGGCAACGGCTGCGGGCCAGGACGGCTATTTAGTTGGAGTGGCGAACCTGTCTGCCGTCAAGACGTCCACAGTCGTTCTCGATCCACTGGGCCAGACGAACCCGGTCGCCCTGGCCATCCCGGGCGCATTTGTCCAGTATGAAGTCACGATCTCCAACACCGGCGGCCTGCCGGCCACCGAGGTTCAGGTGACCGACACCATCTCAGGCGATCTGGCCTTCGCACCCCTCACTTACAACACTGGCGCATCGGACGTTCAAATCGTTGTGGGTGCAAGCCCGGCCGTTTACTGCGTCGCCGAGGCAGACGGTGTTGACGGCGACGGTGATGGTTGCTTCCGCAATGTGGCTGGCAACATCCTGACGGTCTCGATTCCGGCGGGATTGACCGTGGCAGCGGGTGATAGCGTCATCGTCCGGTTCCAAGCGACGATCAACTAGTACGTGCTAACTGACGAGATCAATGTGATCTAAATGAACTCAGATAGCACGGCCACAGCAACTTCGTGGTCGTGCCGGCAACGCGAAAGCAAGCCGGACATAGCCATAGAGCGCGATTCGGTCGCGGCGGGTCAAGCTACCCGCCGCGGCTTTCCTACGTCTATAGAACGTGGATTCTCAACGAAGAGCCTGGGTTTGCTGCTGTGGATCCTTGCACTCCTGCCTACCGGAAACGCTTTAGGACAAACAGCCGCGGGGACGACGATCGTCAACGAGGCCGCGTCATACTACGTCGACCCGACGGGCAGCCCGATTACCACACCATCCAACCCTGTCGAGATCATCACGGTTGCCACACGCACCGTCGCCACACTGACGTTCTATCGCGTCACGGCGAGCGGCAGTGGTATTCCGGTCGGTCCGACCGCATGCGCACAGGGAGGCGGGGCGTTTCTGCCTTTGCCGGATCCTGTATTGCTCGGCGCAGTCACTATTGATCCGAACCAACCACACACCCTGACGTCGACCGGTTTGTACCATGCCGGCGAGCCCCTGTTCGTCACACTGAGCGACCTGGACCAGAACCTGGATTCCGCCGTTCGAGAAACCATCGACGTAACCATCAGCAGCGTACCGCCAGGCGACACGGAAACGCTGCGATTGACGGAGACGGCCATCGACACCGGCCTGTTCGCGGGCTACGTGCAGACAGCGGCGACTGCCGCAACACCCGATGATTGCGTATTGCAGGTCGTTGCCGGCACAAACATCGATGGCTTCTACCAGGACCCAAATGATCCTGTCGACAG
>RCNC010001431.1_pt1 | contig 16014 bp, 13 predicted proteins | sample 2041301 | NCBI WGS metagenome assembly RCNC01 (sample SAMN09708231, study PRJNA481090) | Marine sediment metagenome, whole genome shotgun sequencing project. | biome: marine sediment; feature: ocean; material: sediment; isolation source: Sewage treatment plant 13A marine sediment (STP13A) ... | reverse complement strand
CTTCGCCTTCCGGCCGATGAGCCCTGCAAAGGGAACCACGAAGCACGGAAGGAGCGTAATTACCATCAGACCACTCCAGGGGGCTTCGGACCGATGGATGATCCACGCCTGCTCCCATGGAAGCTTCCCATACCAGATAACCAGATACTGGGAGAAGAAGAGGTAAGCCCAGAAAACGGTAAAGGCGAAAGCCAGCTTGCCCAGGTCATGAAGCTGCTGGACGCCCATGAGTTTGTTCAGATCCGGGTCCCGACCCTTTACGTAAACGGTGGCCCAGGCAGTGGCGGCAACCCCACCCCACAAAGCGCCCATGAAAAACCAGGCGCCAAAAATGGTGGAAAACCAATGGGGCTCCAGAGACATCGCCCAGTCGAAGGCCACAATGCTCAGGACCACGGCGTAGAGCAGGACCGACGCTGGCCCAAGCTTCTTCAGCGTCTGATAGCTACGGACCTCTTCCTTTTCCTGACCCTGCCAGTTCAGCATGAGACGATCCGCCCACCTGACTCGTCCAGCGTCACTCCCTGCCTTCCCTCCGTCCTTCACCAATCCCAGGTCCGGCCGCACCGACAGGTAGGCCATGTACAGGAAGACCCCAAACAATAGGGCCAGGCCAACCACGTTCCGGGTGATGAGGAAGGGAAGGTTCAGATAAGCAGCCTTCCTCTGGATGATGGGATCGTGGGCCATAGCCTCGATCCATGGGAAATAGTCCTCCCCTAGACCCAGCATGGGCAGAAGCAGGATGAAGGAGATGGGAAGGAAGGCGGAGAACGCCAAGCCCACCCTCCGTACCGACCAGTTCCACCGAGCCTTCGTGATGGTCGTGGCGGAAAAAAGGACCATGGCACCACAGGCGATGCTGGTAAAGAACAGCCAGTTCACCACATAGGCTCGCCACGCCTGGGCCGGATCCTTCATCAGTGTACCGAAGAAGGAAATCAAGCCGAGGATAATGAGGATCACGAAGAACGCATTCGCCCCTTTTGACCGGGGGAGAAAGCGAACCGGGATCTCTTTAGGAATATGGATTTGTCCCATGTTCGTTTCCTCAGTTGGAGGGGGCCTCGGCCCCTCCGTCGTCCGCCACAGGGGGTGATGCCACGCCCTGCAGCACCCGGAGATAGTTCACCACGTTCCATCGATCGAAGTGGGAAATACGATGCCCGTAGGAGGGCATGTTCCCCCGCCCAATTCGGATCATCCCATAGATGTATCCGTCGCTGAACTCCATCACGCGATCGGAAAGCAGGGGATAGGGGGGATACCCGGCGGGAATGATGTAGCCCGACGCACCGTCACCGTTCGGCCCATGGCAGGGTGCGCAGAACCTCAGGAAAAGCTCTTCACCTCGATCCAGGGAAACCTCCGTCGGCTCCACAGGATTGGGCAGATTCACAACCACATCCGCATTATTGAAGAGATCCAGCTGGGTGAAGGGAGGCGGCATTTCGTCCAGAGCCTCCGCCTGGCCCACGTTCACCTCTCCAGCCCTGGCCGGGAAGTTCCCGGAGGAGAAGGAGACCGATCCCTCCGGCGCCGTGAGGGGATCTTCATACGGATCGAAGGAGCTCTGGTCCCGCATGCTATTTCCGAAGATCCCCGCCATCACATCATCCAACGGAGAACATGCGGACGTAACAGCCAGCAGGCTTATCAGGGCGAACCAACGACCGGTCCTGACGTATCGCTCAGCCATGAGCCACCCCCTCCGGATCTTCCCGAAGCTCCGCCGGGTCCTGATCCGCCAGGATCTTACGAGCCTCGCCGACCCTTTCGGCGGATGCCGAGACATAAACCCCGAAACGACCGGCGCTGAACTCCGGATCGTAGACCGTCAGAGGTTTGAGATTGGGTAGGCGGGTGTTGATGAAAAGCCCGATGACCGTGGAAAGGGCCCCGAAAAGAATGGTCATCTCGAACGCGATCACCACAAAAGCCGGAATGCTGACGATGGGCTTTCCACCCACCACAAGAGGCCAATCCATGGCTGTGAAGATGGAGAGGGCAAACCCGGTAGCAGTCCCTGTCAGGGCTCCCACCAGGGCAAAGACCCTCACCGGACTTTGGCCATATCCCATGGCGTGTTCCAGGTCATGTTCCGGAACCGGGGCATAGGCCTGAATGGACTTCCTCTTGAACCCGGCCTTCCGGAGAGCCTCGATGGCATCCACGGCGGAGTCCAGATAATCAAAGGAAGCCAGAATCCCCTGCTTCGATCTGCTCATCAGGCTGCCCCCTCCTTCCTGGCACCCCGAAGGGGCGGCGGCAGGACCTCCTTGAGCTCGGCGATAGCCACCGGCGGGAGGATCCGAGTGAAGATCAGGAACCAGAAGAAGAACCACCCGAAGCTACCCACCATGATCCCCATCTCTACCATGGACGGTCTGTACATCCCCCACGCGAAGGGCTCGTACTCGTGGGAAAGAGATGTCACGATGATGACGAACCTCTCAAACCACATGCCGATGTTGATAAAGAGGGAGATGACGAAGAGGGCAGGAATGGAGTGCCTGACTCTCTTGAACCAGAGCATGATGGGAATCAGGCCGTTACACACCAACATGATCCAGGTAGCCCACCAGTAGTCACCGAAGAGCCGGTTCCAGAACACGGTCCGTTCGATCTCTTCCCCGCTGTACCAGGCCATAAAGAACTCGCTCATGTAGGCATAGAGAACGATGAGCGAGGTCAGAAGTATGAGCTTGGCCATGGCATCGAAATGCTTGACCGTAAGGTACGCCTCGAGGCCGAAAATCTTCCGCAGTGGCACGGTCAGGGTGATGACCATGGCGACCCCGGAGAAAATGGCTCCAGCCACGAAGTAGGGTGCGAAGATCGTCGCGTGCCAACCGGGCACGATGGACATGGCGAAGTCCCATGAGACGACCGAGTGGACCGACAAAACCAGGGGCGTGGCGAATGCGGCCAGGAAGATGTAGGCCTTCCCGAAGTGGTGCCACTCCCGATCCGTTCCCCTCCATCCCATGGCGACGATCTGATAGAGCTTCTTCCTAAGCCCTTTGGCCTGATCCCGGGCTGCCGCTACGTCGGGGATCGTTCCCAGGTAGAAGAACACGGCGGAAACAGTGAAATAGGTGGTGACGGCAAAAACGTCCCAGAGAAGGGGAGATCTGAAGTTGGGCCAGAGAAAACGGGAGTTCGGATAAGGAATCAACCAGTATCCGTGCCACACCCTTCCAAGGTGAATCAGGGGGAAAAGCCCGGCCGTCATAACGGCGAAGACCGTCATGGCTTCTGCCGCCCGGTAGATGCTCTGCCGCCAGGGGGCCCTAAAAAGGAAGAGGATGGCTGAGATCAGCGTTCCGGAGTGAGCGATACCCACCCAGAACACGAAGGTGGTGATGTACACCCCCCACCCCACGGGGCTCATGAGGCCAGTGACCCCGATTCCCGTGACGATCTGATAGATCCAGCAGGTGAAGAAGAGCCCAACCCCTAAAACAGACAGGGAGAACAGGGCCCACCAGCCCTTCCCCGGCCGGGAGAGGATCTTCAGGATATCCGTATTGACCTGCCCGAACGATTCGACGTCCGGATGGGTCTGGGCTCCCCGTTCTTTTTCGTTCAATGCCGTCGCCATTCGTTGACTCTCGGCTCCGAAGCTCCCCGGAGGCTAGTGCTCCCCGGGATCGACCTCATGGAAGGTGACCTTCTTCAGGTAGGTCACCGCAGGTTGCGTGTTGATAAGGGCGTCCAGCACCCGATAGCCCCGCTCGTTCTGGGTCATCTGGGCCACTCTGGAGTGGGTGTCCCGGACGTCCCCGAATGTGATGGCCTGGGCCGGGCAGCTCTGCTGGCATGCCGGCACGACCTCACCATCCTCTACGGGGCGCTGCCCTTCCACCCTTGCCCGGTTTTGGGCTTCCCTAATTCGATGAACGCAGAAGGAACACTTCTCCATCACCCCGCTGCTTCGAACCGTGACATCGGGGTTGAAGGACCAGTTCATCGGCTCTGGAACGTCCGTGAATCCGAACCAGTTGAAGACCCGAACTTTGTACGGACAGTTATTGGCGCAGTACCGGGTGCCGACGCATCGGTTGTAGACCTGGGCGTTGAGTCCTTCCGGCGTGTGGTATGCGGCATACACCGGGCAAACCGACTCGCAGGGCGCGTTCCCACAATGCTGACAGATCATGGGAAGGAACCGGACGTCCACCGGACCCGCGTGACTTGCATCGAGGGTCTCGTAATACCGCTCCATTCGGATCCAGTGCATGTCGCGGCCCATCACCACCTGTTCTTCGCCCACCCACGGAACGTTGTTTTCCGACTGGCAGGCGGTGACACAGATGCTGCATCCCGTACACTTGTCCAGGTCGATGGACATGGCCCATCGCGGGTTCTCGTCCGGATCGTATTGGCCGTACCGGCTCCCCTCCAACGGGAAGTCCTCGGGTTTTCCGTCCACCGCCACCGGAGCAAAGCCTCCCATGGCCTGGAGTTCCTTCAACTGCCCGTGGCCGCCATCATCATGCTCGTCTTCTTCATGCCCCTGGTCGGCATGGCCGAGGGCCGAAAGGGCAATGGCCGGAGCGATGGGCCGGCCGTGCTGGTCCGAGGACCCTTCGATGGTGGCCATGGGCCGACGCTCACCGGTGGGTTCGAGGCTCACCCGGGTGGCCAGATAGACCAAGGCTCCGGAAGGCTGTTCCGCCTCTGCCGGGAGGAGGGTCATGGCGTTCACGCCCATGCCCTGAGCAAACCGGCCCAAGCTCTCATGGCCGCCGCCCATCGCCAGGCCTACGCAGTCTTCTCGGATGCCCGGATACGTCCAGACCGGAGCCTCCACCTCGCCGTGAGGAGAGCTGACCCGGACCACGTCCCCGTCCCTGACGCCCAGGGTCTCGGCTGCGTTTGGATGAACCTCAACCCATGAATGCCAGGCCATCTTGCTCACCGGATCCGGTAGTTCCTGCAACCAGGGGCGATCCGCGTGTTTTCCATCCCCGAAGCGTGGTGAGGGATAGACCACCAATGCGAACTCCCCTGATCCATCCAGATCAGGCACATCAAAGCTCAGGATGGCATCAGGGGACCGGAGAGGAACCGGAACTTCATCCCCGCCCTCCGATACCGACACGACACCGTCCCGCAGGGCCTGTCGCCAGAAATCCTCGAAATCTCGCCCCGGAGCGACCACCGGTTGCTTGCCCTGCCATTCATTCCGCAGATAGTCCGAGAAGGTGGCAGCACCTAGATCCGTGCCCAACCGCTGAGAGACGGAAAGCAGCACGTCGCCCAACGGCTTGGAATCGAAAAGGGGTACGGGCTGCATTGCCGGCTGCTGAAGAGCGTAAAGGCCGGGGCGGGGATTCGAATCTCCCCATGCTTCCAGGTAGTGCCGGTCGGGAAGAACCAGGTCACAGAGCTCCCCGGTCTCGTCCATGGAAGAGGCGAACGAAACCTTGAAGCCAGCCGAGGAGAAGGCCTCTGCGAAATCGGATCCAGGGGGTAAAGAGTAGGCTGGGTTCGTTCCATGGACCATCACCACCCCGGACCCAGACATGGCCGACATGGCCGAAGCCATCTCGCCGAAGGGATCGGAAGGGGATGCCTGGTCCCTGTCTCGGAGCCGAACGGTTTCTCCGACGTTCCCAGCCACATAGTTAAGGATATGTACCGCTAAATTTGCCGCAGTGGCTCCTCGATGGTGCCCGGAGATGCCAGGCCCGACCGCTAGACTGGGTCGACTATCCCTGAACTCCCGGGCGAGTCTCTCGATCTCTTCGACCGGGACTCCTGACGCCTCCTGGGCGCTCTGGGGATCGTACCCCTCCAGAAGTCTCTGGTAGTAGGGCCCTGCGTTTCCGCCCTCTGCGACGATGACATGGGCCATGGCCAAAGCCACAACGGCTTCGGATCCGGCTTTTAACGGTACCCAGTGATCGGCGTTCTGGCCGGTGAGAGACAGACGAGGAGCCAGGAACACCATCCGGCCCTTCGACCCATGATCGTCCACACCGGCCATCTGGGAATACCCCCGTTGGTATTCCACCGGTGACAGCCAGGTCTCCAGGAAGTCGGCCCCGAAGGAGAACACGAGCCGGGCCTGCGCGAAGTCGTAGGTGGGCAGGCTGCTCCGCCCGAAAGCGATCCGGGTGGCTTCCCGGAGGGGAGCTTCGGAGAGGCCCTCGAACTCCCGCCGGACTCCACCTGCTGCGGCGAGAAAATTGTCCACTAGATCGGTCAGTGACGGCCCCATCTTCCCCGTGAGGAAGATGTTGTTCTGGCTTCCCCTGAGGCGCTCAGCCAGAAGCTCCTCGGCCTCGTCCCAACCGATAGCGCTGAAGCCATCGGAACCCCGAAGCATGGGGGAGGTGAGACGGTCGGGATTGTACAGTCCCTGAACCGAGGAGTACCCACGGGAACAGAGGGCGCCGCCGGAGATAGGATGTTCCGGATTCCCCTCTACCTTTACCACCCGGCCTTCCCGGGTCCGCACCCAGACACCACACCCCGCCGGACACTCGCCGCAAACCGAGGCATACCAGGTGGCGACGCCGGGAGTGATATCCTCATCTGGAACCACGAAGGGAAGGAGCTTTTCTACCCGCTCGGTCGTGCAACCGAATACGGAAGCTCCAGCTCCCCCGGCCCCAATCACCTTTAGGAAATCCCGCCGCTTAATTCCGTCGGTCATGAACTCAAACCTTCATTTGGCAGGGTTGGAAGAGATCAGTAATGGCATACAGTGCAATCGACAGAGGCATCGCTTTCCGGTTTCCGGTGGCATTCCACGCACCAACCCATCTTCAGGGGCTGCTCCACCTCTTCGATGAACTCAATCTCCTCCACCACCCCGTGACATTCCTGGCACTCCAGAGCCCCGGCATCCTTATCGACATGCCGCATGTGCGGGAACTTCACGTGGTCCGGAACCTTGTAGATCCGGACCCACGGAATGGGCTCACCCCGGGCCCAGAAGTCCCGAAGTTTCTGAACCTCCTCCGGGGTGTTCCTTCCCGGGACGATGAGGTGACAGCCCATGCAGGAAGACACCGAAGGAATTCCAGCAGCCACCGACCGCTCTGCCGAGAAATGACAATACTGACAGTCGATCGTGAAATCACCCGCATGGGTGTCATGGGGAAAAGCGATAGGATGGACCGACGTCGCAGCCACTGCAGGGGGAGTCGATTCTCCCTCCTGGGACTGTACGAAGGCCAAGGTTGCGAAAGCCGTCACAACAGTAACGGCCACGAGTAACCACGGCTTCTTCATAGGCTTTGATTGCCTGAAAAGACCAGCAAAAGAACGGCCATTGCCAAAACTATTCAGCCGAGAAACGGTAGGAGAAGCTAGAGAGGCCCCTGGGGGGTGTCAACGGCGGCGAGGGGGCGAGAAACCTTTGCCGAAGCCGCGATGTTATGCATCTTCGAAACATAGGACACTGCATCTCAGCCCCCCGCCTTTATTCCTCGTCAGAATGCCGGAGAACCATGCCCGATACAGCGGTAACCCCCGGAACCCGCATCTTTCTCAGACTTCGCGACTCCAGCAAAAGGGCTGGTATTCCTGCGGCGGCCCTCCACTCCCCACTCTCACTCACCCGTCACCTCGAGGCGATAAGGCACCCGGCGGCCCCGGCGGCGAAGAAGGTGGTTGAGGAGTATGTTCGGGCCCGCTTTTCGGAGCTTCCCATGCGGGAGGACCAAGATAAAGAAATGGTCGATGCCTTGAGGGCAGCGAGTTTGATGTTGCGAAAAAACCCCTTGAGATGAAGAAAACAAAAGAAAGTGATTGAGAACCTGAGCAAGGTCTTATACTCTTACTCCGATGAATGCCTCGTCGAACAAACAGTCTCCGCCCCCTCCCTCTGAGGGGCACCACCTCGCGACCATCAGCCATGAGGGTCGTTTCTGGGACGTGTACCTGGAATTCGAGGACGATCCCAGGCGCCCGGACACTTTCCGGGCCCTTCTCTGTTACTTCCCTGGAGATCCGGGAGATGACGAGGAAGCCGTCCGGACTACGGTGATCATCATCGAGGACTCGTTCGAAGAGTCTATGTCGAAGGCCCGTGGCTTGGAGGATGTCCAGCTTCAAGCCCTCCTTCGCTCCGCCCTTCCCTGACCTCCCCCTCGGGTGGTTCCCTCTAGTTTCGGGAAGGCCCGTTCAGGCCTCCCGCACCCAACGCCAGAGTTCCGGGAACGTCGGCCGTTTGCCTTGCATGAGGATCCCCACCCGGTAAATCCGACCCGCCACCCAGGCGGCACCCCACACTCCCAGGTAAAGAAAAGTCAGAGACGCCCCGATCTGCCACGCGGGAATCTGCCCGGCACCAACTCGGGCATAGAGGAGGACCGGGCTGAAAAAGGGAATCATGGACATGACCGCTGCCCAGGTGGAATGAGGATCGTCCATAGTGGGCATGAGAAGAAGGATCGGGGCGACCAAAAGGAAGATCACGGGAAACTGTGCCTGTTGCGCCTCCTCCTCTGTTGAGCACATGGCCCCCACCGCAGCATACAGGGCGGCGTAAAGGAAGAACCCGCCAAGAAAGAGCGCGAGAAAGAGCCCAACCATCCCCATACTCGGCAGCCCCTGAGCGATGGCCTCCGAGTTCGCCAGATCCGGGCGGGCCGCGGCCAAGGCTGGCACCCCTAAAAGAAACGCCAGTGCCCCGCAGAGGATCCACACCGCGAGCTGGGTCAGTCCCACTGAACCCACGCCAATGATCTTGCCAAGCATCAGTTCCCATGGTCGCACCGAGGAGATGAGAATCTCCACGATTCGGCCGGTCTTTTCCTCTAACGCAGACCGCATGACAGCCGCGGCATACATCAGTACGACCATGTAGAGGAGCATGGCCCCCGCGAATACCCCTATGAACTCGGGATCATCTTCAGACGTGCCGGAATCGTTCCCCGCCAGGATCTGGAGATCCATGCTACCGCCACCAAAAAGGGCTCCCACATCCACATCGGCACCCGCCTCGGCCAGACGGGCCTCCAGGACCGACTGCACCACTACCCCCCGCATGGTCATCCCCCTGACTGCGCCGGGGCCCTCGGCTCCGTAGAAGGTGCTGTGGCCCCGGACCAAAGCTTCTTCGTCCAGAACCATGAACCCACCCAAATTCCCCTCCAGCGTCTGGGCTCGGAGGGAGTCCTCGGATCCCGGCGCCGCCAGCTCCACGGTGAACCCTGCATCTTCCAGCCCGGATTCGACCCGGGCCGCCAGGACCCCGGTCTCATCGACCAGAGCAATATTCCGCCTGGCTTCCTCCCTCCCGGTCTCCCAGAGAATCGGAACCACCGTGAGGCCGAGAAAAAAGATGGGGGCCGCAAAGGTGGATACCAGAAACCACTTGGACTTCACGCGCTGGAGGTATTCCCGCCTGACTATTGCCTTGAGCGTCCTCATTCGACCACCTCCCCGGCGTGCCGGACAAAGATCTCATGAAGCCTGGGCTCGACCAGTTCGAAACGATCGATTCTCGCCCCCGCAGCGACTCCACGCCGAAGGACATCCTGGTGGTCGGCCCCCTCGTGGAGCAGCAGGTGAACACAGTCCTCCCCTTCCAGGATCTCCCTCACCTCAGGCCCCCTCAGCCACCGATCATCTCCATGGAACTCCACCGCAACGAGCCCCTTTCGCTCGCTCCGCTTCAGCTCCTTGAGCCCCGAATCGAGAACCTTCTCGGCTTTCGAAATCAGGCACACCCGCTCGCATAGCCGCTCGGCATGATCCATGAGATGGGTGGAAAAGAGGATCGTGGTGCCCTTCGCCTGGAACTCCAGCACGATGCCTTCCAGAACCTCCTGGTTGATGGGATCCAGCCCGCTGAAGGGCTCGTCCAGGATCAGGAGGTCGGGTTCGTGCAGCACCGTACCGATGAACTGAACCTTCTGCTGCATCCCCTTGGACAGGTCCCGGGTTCTCTTCTCCGCCCACTCCCCGAGATCCAGTCGATCGAGCCAGGCGGTCGACCTCCTGCGGGCCTCTCCCCGATCCAATCCTCTTATCTCACCCAGAAAAACCAGAAGGTCCAGAACCTTCATTTTTTGGTAGACGCCCCGCTCTTCGGGAAGGTACCCCACCCGGGCGTTCACCTCGACACCTGGTGGGTTCCCGAACAGCTTCACCTCCCCTTCATCGGGCATGAGGATCCCCATCATCATCCGGATGGTGGTGGTTTTCCCCGACCCATTGGGGCCGAGAAGCCCGTAGATGGTTCCCTGGGGAATCTCCAGATCCAGGGAAGAAACCGCAGTGTGGGTTCCGAAGCGTTTCGTCACACCCCGGAGCCTGATTGGCGCCCCGTCAAATCCGGAACCCGACATCGAGCCTCCCTGTTGCTTGTTGATCCGAGGTCCCCATCAGAGCAAGTCTCGGAACCCATTCGTATGGGGTTGGTCGAGGATTTGGGGGATCCGACTTAGCCGGACAGTCCCCTATCTGACGGGCCTTCTCAAGGGCAGTCAAGCCCCCCGACGAGGTAGTCGAGCCCACTCAACTAGTGCGGGGCCCCTGCTGAGAGCTTAGATTGGGGTCTTCTCTTGAACATTTGGAATTGCGGGGGGGCTGCATGGCCATTTTCCGGACCTTGTACTACGGCGATGTGACAATTGGAGTGGGTGGACGAATCACCATTCCCCAGGAGATCCGAGACGACCTTCGGATCGAGGAGGGGGATGTGTTGACTGTCAGAGTGGAAGAGGCGCCAAGCAATACTCGGCAGATGGTCATCTGGCGGGCGGACCCCCAACCTGAAGATTAGTCTTCCCAGGAAGACTGACCCTACCGAGACACTGGGGGAACCATGCCAGCCATCGTAAGGGTAATCGACGGTGATATCTCCACGTTCGATGGAGACGCGGTCGTAAACGCCGCAAACAACCATCTGCGTTTGGGTACGGGCGTCGCCGGAGCCATCGCCCAAAGGGGTGGTGGCGAAATTCAGGAAGAATGTCACGAGATTGTCCGGAAGGATGGCCCCTTGGAGGTTGGCGGCGCGGCCATCACCGGAGCGGGGAACCTCAAAGCCCGCTACGTCATCCACGCCGCAGCTATGGGTGATCTCCCTGTAACCCCCGAATCCATCCGAAACGCTACTCGCAGCGCCCTAGAACTCGCCGAGAGCCATGGAATCAAATCCCTGGCGTTTCCGGTTCTTGGCACGGGTGTGGGCGGGTTTCCATTCAGCGAAGCGGCCCGGATCATGGTGGAAGAGGTAAGGGATTTCCTTCAGGGCGGCGCCGACCTGGATCTTGTCGCGTTCTACGGGTTCACACCGGACCAGGCCTCGACCCTCCGCCGCTACCTCAGCTAGAACCCTCCAGATCCGTCCACCGCACCAGGTCCAGGAGTGGGCCTGACCCATCGTGGTGCCACCAGGGCGGCGGCCAGGGTACCTGGGCCAGAGGAACGATCCTGCTGACCCCGAGACGGGCCAATTCCTCAGCCAACTCTCCCTTCTCCACACCGAAGCCCGCCAGACCCACGGTTTGAAGGAAAGGGCTCCATTCTCTCAGCGCATCGAGGGCGGATTCAAAACCCTCCACCGGGAAGACCCGGACGGTCCGGTTCAGGCAGGAGGGCTCCAACGGGCCCTCAGCCTGGACGGTGACGGTCCATGGAGCCCGATCCTCTCCATGAAAGACGACCCCCGAGCCTAATCCCTCGGCCAGCTCCGCCGACCCCCGTAGTTGCTGAACAGCCACCGCTTCCTCCGGGGTGATATCCCCGGAAGGCAACTCCGTTTCCAGATCCGAGAGCGCCCTGGACAGAAGCTCCGCCCAGGCCTCCGGCCCCACCTGACCACCCCGCTCCACAAAAAAGACATGGGGAGAGACACAACCCCTCTGGTCGAAAAGGGCCACCGCCCGAGCAGCTTCCTGGGCCACATAAGAGGCCTCCTCTCCTCCCAAGGCCCCCCGCCCAATCAGGACCGCCCCCAGACGGTGCCGGTATGCCCTCAAGATCGTCCTGGCCGGAAGATGCGCCCTGACCCATCGGATGGTCTCATCGCTACCATAAGCCGTCACGAGGTCGGCTTCATTCAGGGCCATCTCGGTTCGAAACCCCTCTCCGGAAGGCCAATAGGTCACGGCAATGGAGCTGGCGAGTTCCGGGTCCTCTTCCTCCAACGCACCGGCAAACACCACCGGAAGGGACAGATCACCCAAGCCGGGCTTCAGGAGGACGGCTGATTTCACGAGGAGGGCCCTGACCATGGAAGTCGTGGAGACCCCCGGGACCGTCCCGGCACCCAGATGGAGGGTGAGTGGGTAGCCGAGGGCCCGGCCCCTTTGTCCAGTCGCCCCCGGAACGAATCCGTCCAAAACTTCCGGGTCCCGGAACTCCGAGTCCAGAAGGCCGTTTAGACTGGAATCCGTCCACAGGCGGGCCATCCCGTCCAGAACGGCCGCCGCCATGGGGGGGGAGTATCCAGCGTGGGGAGCCATGGCCCGTAGAGCGAGGCCCCGGAGTCCGTCCCCCGGATCCAGAAGCCTCCCGGCCACTTTCCCCACGGCCTTTACCACACGGTCCACGGGGAAGTCGGCGAGGCCCGCATCCCGGGCCCTCCGGAGGAGCGCCATCAGTTCGTCCGTTCTTTCCCTGCTGAGAACGGGATAAACGAACTCCCTTCCGGCCTCCCCGGAGACCACGGAGACTTCCTCCTCTGCCAGGTTGAAACCCCGGGGCAGGTGCCAGGCTCGGAAAGGGATCACGAGCCACCCCCCCGGGAAGCCAGGAAATCTTCCATGGCCAGAGAACAGCCCCTGGGTTCACTCCCGTGGGCCCTTCCCACCAAGCGAAAGCCTCCGGGAACATGTAGCCCCAGATCCTCCGTGAGAATCGCTGCGACCGAGCCCAGATTGGCCAAATCGAGATGGGCGAGAACTCCCACCTTCCCCTGGGGCTGAGGCTCCAGAGTCATAGGGTCCAGGACGGTCGTTCGGACCCAGGGCGGAGAGGAAAGGAACCGGTCGGACAGCCCAGGGGGCCCGGACGAGGCCTCACGCCCCTCCCCATTCCCTTCCACATCAGGCGTTTCAGCTGCCAAGGCCAAAATCGGCTCATAGAACTGGGAAAGGAGCTCCGTCATTCCGTACTCATTCACAATCCGCCCCTCCGGTACTCCCAACGCTTCGGTGAGAGACTCATAGAGTTCGGCCCTGGGCATTTCGGTGCTCCGGCCCTTGTACCCACCGGTCTCCATGATTCGCGATCCCGCCGGCAGGCTGATTCTCCACCCCTTCTCGAGAGCCTCCTCCGTCCAGGAAACGAATGAGAAGGCCGTTCCAGCTACCAGGACCGGGGCGCCTATCTCGGCCACTTCCTCCAGAGCCTTCAGAAAGAGCCCGGAGTCGATGGATCCCTCTGGGCCCACGAAGAACCCGGAGCCGTCGGTTCCAAAACTCCGAATGGCTTCCGCCATCATGAAGGAGAGGGAGGAATCAGGAGCCGCTTCAGACGATGGGAGGAGACAGAGGATGGGGAGAGTTTCTTCGCGATTCTCAAGGAGGCGGGCGGCAAAATTCGGCAGAAGGTTTTCCCGGTAGAGATCCAGATCCCGGACATGGTGGGTCCCTCGAAGCGCCCTTCCCCCGGTCGTGCCGCTAGTCCGGAACACCCTTTCGGCCTCTCCCTCACGCCCCGAAACCAAAGCCGCGGCTTTGAAGGCACCGGTGGGCAGAAAGGGAATCCCTCCCCAACTCTCAACCCTATCCGGCTCCACACCACGACGAGAAACAAACCCCCGGTAGCCTCGGTTGTGTTCGTATTGAAACCAAAACACCTGGAGGGCCAGAGCATCGAACTCGGAATCGGCCAGCGGATCCCGAACCCCCCGGCGGAACACCTCAAGGAGTCTTTCCTTCAAATCCGAGAACCGACCGGGGCCCTTCATCCTCAGGCGCCCCGGCCCCGGAGAGGCCGACCACCAAGTTTCCCGGTCATCTCCCCACCCCGAACCGTCACCACCCCATTCACAACGACGGTGTCGATTCCCGTGGGGTACTGTCTCGGATTGGTGAAGGTGGCCTCGTCTTTTACCGTGCTCGGATCAAAGGCAACCATGTCGGCAAACGCCCCGGGGCGGATCACCCCACGATCGGCCAGCTGGATCTTCCTGGCCGGTAATCCGGTCATCTTGTGGATTGCGGTTTCAAGGGCCATAACCCCCTTCTCCCGAACGTAGTAGCCCAGGACCCTGGGGAAGGTCCCGTAGGACCGAGGGTGGGGGGAGCCTGTTGAATCAGCCGGATACACCGAACCATCCGAACAGACCATGCCCAGGGGGTGAGCCAACATGTTGGCCGTGTTTTCCTCCGACATGCCAAAACCGATCATGCCCACGCTCCCGCTTTCCTCGAATAGAAGCCTCAAGGTCAACTCGAAGGGATCCTCCCCCCGCTCCCTGGCAGCCTCACCCAACCTCTTCCCTCGTATCCAGGCGTTCTTCGAGGTCCGGGTGCGGGAGATCTGGACCGAATCCCAGGAGCCCAGTTGGGCGATCTTCCCGCGGCAGTAGGCCTCCAGCGCCGGGAGCTCCTCAGGATCCCTGAGGCGATCCAGGAAAGCCTGGGTTCCTCCGGACCGGGCCGAACCAGGGAAGAGATTGCTGAGGCCCGTGGAATAGGCCACATAGGGATACCGGTCGAAGTGCACATCCACCCCAGCCTCCCGGGCGTCTTCCAGGAGACCCAGAATCACCTCAGCCTTCCACCAGTTCCTCTCTCCCTGAGCCTTCAGATGAGAGATCTGAACCGGCACATCAGCCACATATCCTATGTGAAGGGCTTCCTCCACGGCGGCCATCACCCCGTCGTCCTCATTCCGCATATGGGAAGCGTAGGGATAGCCCGTCCCCTGAAGGGCTTTGGAAAGCTCCACCAGTTCTTCCTTGGAAGCGAAGCCCGACGGCGTGTATTCCAAGCCCGTAGAGAACCCCACGGCGCCCTGGGCCAAGCCTCTGGCCACCATCTCCCTCATACGAGCCAGCTCTGCCGGAGTAGCAGGGCGGTCCTCGTTTCCGACTACCAGGCCCCTGACGGTTCCATGGCCGATCATGATGGCGGAGTTCACCGAGGTGGGGATCAGTTCCAGGGCCCGGAAAAACCCGCCCAGTTCCCGAAGGTCCACCTCCACACCGTACATTTCCCGGTACCGGTCGGCGGCAGCCCGAGCCCCCTCCTCACCCATTGGTCCTGGGGATCCTCCACACTGGCCACCCACCTCCAGAGTTATCCCCTGCAGAATCCGGTGTTCGGCCCGGGGGACATCCAAAAGAGGGCGATCAGCATGAGTATGGATGTCGATGAAGCCCGGAGCCAGGGCCATGCCTTCCAGGTCGATCTCCAGAACTCCGGTCTCAGGAATCATCCCGACCGCCTGGATCCGGTCCCCCACCACGGACACGTCGGCTTCCACACCAGGAGCCCCCGTGCCATCGAAGACGATCCCCCGCCGAAAAACGAGATCCGGAGCCTGCCACCAGGGAAGGGCCCGCACCCCGGACAACGAGGTGAGGCTCACTGCTGCGCCAGCCTGAAGAAACTCCCGCCGGTCCATTCTCTTCATAGTCCTGCTCCCTCCCTTGGAACCCGTCTCAACCTCAGCTCGACGACCGTCTGACCCGCCCCGGTTCGAGGCCACCGGTTTCCAGGATCTTCGCCTCAAGCCTCTGCCCCTCATCCTCGAGGAAATCCAGGACGGCGGAGAGTCGGCTCCGAACGGTTTCGTATTCGGCGGCCGGAAAATCGTCCCCTTCCGCATGTCGGATCGCCCCTTCCAGGGCATCCAGTTCCCGAGTTCCCTTTTCCACCGCCCGGCGCAGGCGGTTCAGGGCTTTCCGAGCTTCCTTTTCGGCAGAGTCCATGGATTGGTGCTCACGGTTCGGGGATAGAAGGACCAAGAAAAGATGTTCGTCCACCCCGAGACCGGCAACGTGGAGTCAAATTCCTCCCTCCCCTTGCACCCCCCCTCCAAAAGTGGAACCCTCAAAGATCCATGGGGGATCAGTCCCTGATACGTACG
>RCNC010001430.1_pt1 | contig 16018 bp, 16 predicted proteins | sample 2041301 | NCBI WGS metagenome assembly RCNC01 (sample SAMN09708231, study PRJNA481090) | Marine sediment metagenome, whole genome shotgun sequencing project. | biome: marine sediment; feature: ocean; material: sediment; isolation source: Sewage treatment plant 13A marine sediment (STP13A) ... | reverse complement strand
TGCCTCCGGTAAAATTTTTCGAAAGCCTTGATCTCGACCCAATTTGCCTATTTCTGGACAGACACTAAATAGTAATCAACGCTTTCGGTTCTGACCCGATGATGACTGCCACCAATGGCATGAACCAATCATCGAATAAGGATGGACCGGCCCTATATCCTGCTGCCCGGAGGCGACTTGCACCCAATTGGTTGAACACCTGTCACAAGTGCAGCGCAGGCCTGTCAAGGATGCTTTTTAAAATGAATCGCATTTATCTTTTGTATCCCAAAATTATTCTTGACATGGTCCGGCGTCTATACTACCCAAACCTATTATTGGTATGACCAATAAATCCTTAAACATTGGACCATAATACAAGACCTTCCAGATGTCATTGAAAGGAGGTGAGCGGCTAACCTGTAGGCAAGTGCTCAATTTACAACTTTTCAAGTTGAGATGTTTTCAATCCATTCGAATTAGCAGGGAGGAACCCGTCATGAAAAAAGCGTTAACCACCATTTTTTGCATTGCCTTGGCCCTTTGTTTCCTGACCAGCGCATCCTATGCCAAACGTGAAAAATTCGGCAGCGACAAACGCCATGATATGGCCAAGCGCGTCAATTTCAAAACCAGCACTGAAAAAATCCGCTGGAAAATGGTAATGCCCTGGAGCAAAGGCCTTCTGTTTTACGATATCGCCGTGCATTTTGCCGACAGCGTACGCCTGGCTTCTGCCGGCCGGTTGGATATTAAGCCCTTTTCAGCTGGCGAGTTGGTACCTGCCATGCAAAGCTTCGACGCAGTAAGTGAGGGCAGCGCCCAGGTCGGTCATGACTGGCCCGGTTACTGGAAGGGAAAAAACGAAGCGTTCGTGGCCTTTGCCTCCGTGCCTTTCGGCCTGGATGCCGAGGGTTACAACATCTGGCTTTATGAAAAAGGCGGCCTTGAGATGATGCAGGAACTCTATGGCCAGTTCAACCTCTTCGCTCTGCCCGGTGGCCAGGTTGGTCAGGAGATGGGTTTGTCCTCCAACAAACGTGCCGCCAAGATGGAAGATTTCAAGGGCATGCGCGTTCGTACCCCGGGTTGGTACATGGACATCATGAACAATCTGGGCGCTTCGGTCACCCCCCTGCCTGGCGGCGAAGTCTACCTGGCCCTGGAGCGGGGCGTCATCGATGCCGCCGAGTTCTCCTCTCCGGCGATCAATTACCCCATGGGATTTGATGAGATCACTAAATACGCCATCCAGCCCGGCGTGCATCAGCCCGGTGTCCAGTGCGCCCTGTTCTTCAATAAGGATGCATATGAAAAACTGCCCGAAGACCTGAAATGGATCATCGACATCTGTGCCAGGGAGACCCAGTTGTGGAGCTACAACTGGATCAACAGCCTCAACGCCGAAGCCGTTCGCCGCTTCAAGGACAAAATGGAATTCGTCAAGATGGACAAAGAAACCCTTATCCAATTCCGCAAGACCACCAAAACATACCTGGACGGCGTCAAGGCCAAATACCCGGATGTGAAAAAGGTGCTCGACAGCCAGGAAGCTTTCATAGCCGATTTTGCCGACTGGCGCGATGCCCGCTCCGGAGCGACTCCGTGGCCCTATGAAACCTACATCGGCGGTCGTATTACCGAATAGAGACCCATTGGCATTTAATCCATTGAACGCAACGGTTGAAGGTCTGCTTCCAGGAGATGCAGACCTTCAACCCATATCAACGGATCACGTGCCGTTTGAAAGGAACTAGAGGCATGCTGGCAAAACTATCCAAAGCAATTGATACATTTAACATCAAGCAAGGCGAGGTCAGTGCGTTGCTCGCCCTGCCGCTGCTGCTGGTGGTGGTTTACGAGGTGGTCATGCGTTACGCATTCAACGCACCCACCAGCTGGGGCTTTGAAGCCACCACGTTTTTGTACGGGGTGCACTACATGCTGGGCCTGGCCTACTGCGACGTCTACAGCGGCCATGTGCGGGTGGACATCTTTACTTCGCGCATGTCGCAGCGGCCCCAGGGGGTAATCGGTGTTCTGACCAATCTGGTCTTTTTCATGCCGGTGATGATCCTGATGACGATCGCATCCTGGAAATACGCCCTGACATCCATCGCCGGCCTGGAACTCAACCCCACCAGCTGGGCACCGCCGATCTATCCCATCAAAACCCTGATGGCCATCTCTTTTTCGTTTTTGCTGATTCAGGGAATTTCTAATTTAATACATAATATCAGGGTTTTGCAAGGTAAAGCGGAAGGGGTGAGGTAACTAATCATGAGTGTAGAATTTCTAACTGTCGCGATGTTCGTGTCGCTGATTGTGGCTATTATCTTCGGTCACCCGCTGGCCTACACCCTGGCGGCTGTGGCAACCCTGTTCGGGTTGATCGACAACGGGTTCAATGTCGGTCCCCTGTTCAACATGTTTGCCAACAACGCCTGGGGCGTCATGGAAAACTATGTGCTCGTGGCCATCCCGCTGTTCATTCTCATGGCCCAGCTGCTGGACCGCTCCAAGGTCAGCGACAAGCTTTTCGAGGCCATGTACGTGGTACTGGGCGGCATCAAGGGCGGGCTGGGCTTGGCAGTTGTTATGGTGTGCACCGTTTTTGCCGCCACCACGGGCATCATCGGTGCCTCGGTGGTCGCGATGGGATTGCTGGCCACCCCGGCGCTGCTGCGCAAGAACTACCAGAAAGAGATGACCAGCGGTATCATCTGTGCGGCCGGTACCCTGGGAATTTTGATACCCCCATCCATCATGATGGTCATATACGGCGGCTTGACCGGACTCAAGGAGACCACTGTCGGCAACCTGTTTGCCGGGGCTATCTTCCCGGGCATGCTGCTGGCCGGTTTGTATTTCGCCTATATTCTAATTCGCTGCAACATTAACCCGAAGCTGGGTCCCCCGATTTCGAAAGAAGAGGCTGGCACATACACAGCTGCACAAAAATGGGGCATGACCTTAAAGTCGCTGGTGCCTCCCCTGGCGCTGATTCTTGCGGTGATGGGAACCATTCTGGGCGGCGTGGCCACCCCCACCGAGGCGGCCGGCATGGGCGCCAGCGGTGCGGCGATACTGGCGCTGGCCAACCGCAAGCTCACCTGGCTGGTATTCAGGGACAGCTGCCGCGCCACCTTGAAAACCACCGCCATGGTGATGATGCTCTTCATCGGCGGTAAATTCTTCAGCTCGGTGTTTCTGAGCATGGGCGGCGGCGATGTGGTGGCCGACGTGCTCATCGGTTCCGGATTGAACCGCTGGCTCGTCCTCCTGATCATGATGGCCATCGTCTTTTTGATGGGCATGTTCATCGACTGGGCGGCCATCCTGCTGGTCACCGTGCCTGTTTTTATGCCCATTGCCATGGAGCTGGATTTCAACCCGCTGTGGTTTTCGATCCTGATGTGTGTGAACCTTCAGACCTCATTTTTGACCCCGCCATTCGGCTATGCGCTGTTTTACTTCAAGGGGGTGGCGCCACCGGAATACACAATGATGCACATTTACCGCGGTATCATGCCTTTCGTACTGCTGCAGTTGATCGGCCTGGTCATCCTGGTCCTGTTCCCGGCGTTGGTTACCTGGCTGCCGGCGCTGTTTTTCGGGGGCTGATGCCAATACCCAAGGAAATTATTATGCAATCCCGAAACCATTCTGATCGATCCAACACGGCCTATTTTTTCGGTACCTGTCTGATGGATGCCGTCTATCCCGATGCCGGGATGGCGGCCATCAGGCTGCTTAAATCGCTTGGTGTAACGGTGGTATTCCCCCCGGATCAGTCCTGCTGCGGCCAGCCGGCCTACAACTCCGGTTTTACCCGCGAGGCCCGGGCCGTTGCCCTTAAGCAGATCCGTGTGTTTGCCAAACCCTACCCCATCATCGTGCCTTCCGGATCCTGTGCCGGCATGATGAAGCATCACTACCCGGACTTGTTCGCCGGTACACCCGATGAGGACGCTGCGCGCCTTTTTTCCGAACGGGTTTATGAATGGTCCGAGTACCTGGCCACGGTGCTGGCAGTGGAACTCGAAGACCGGGGCGATCCGCTGACGATCACCTGGCACAGCTCCTGTCACGCCCTGCGCGAAATGAATGTGATCCGGTATTCCAAGGCCTTGATCCGGCAGTTGAAAAACGTGACCTTGGTGGAACTGGAACGCGAGACGGAGTGCTGCGGGTTTGGCGGCACGTTTGCCGTCAAGCAGCCGGCCATATCGGCCGCCATGGTCAAGGACAAGGTGGACGATATCCGTCGATCCGGCGCCACGACGCTGGTGGCCGGTGACTGCGGGTGCCTGATGAACATCAGCGGCGCCATGGAACACGCCGGTGTGGCGATTGCCGGCAAACACCTGGCTGAATTCCTGTGGGAGAGAACCAATGGGTAATCACACACGATTCGATTTTGAACACAATGTCACCGGGGCGCTGGCCGATGATCAACTGCGCAAAAACCTGCGCAACGCGATGGACATTTTGGTCGACAAGCGCCGCGCGGTTTTTCCGGACAGCGAATATCTCGAACAACTGCGCTCGGCCGGCAATGCTATCAAGCGCCGCGCGTTGAAACAGCTGCCCCGGCTGCTGGAGCAGCTTGAAGCCAACTGCACCAAAAACGGTATCCAGGTCCATTGGGCCGAAGATACGAACGAGGCCAACCGGATCGTTCTGGATATCATGCACCGCCACGATGCGCCGGCAATCGTTAAGGGCAAATCGATGGTCTCCGAAGAAATGCACCTGAACCATTTTCTCGATGAGCAGGGCATTGAAGCCGTTGAGACCGATCTGGGTGAGTTCATCATCCAACTCAATCATGAAACCCCCTCGCACATCATCGTACCGGCCATTCACAAAAACAAGGACGAAGTAGCCGCGATCTTTCACGATAAGATTCCGGACACGCCCTATACTGAAGACGTGGAGGAGCTGACCGCCATCGCCAGACGGGTGCTGCGCAAGCGCTTTGCTGCGGCCAAGGTGGGACTCTCCGGCGTCAATTTTGCCATCGCAGAGACCGGCACCCTGCTCTTGGTGGAAAACGAGGGCAACGGCCGCATGTGCACCACCGTCCCCGAGGTTCATGTGGCCGTGATGGGCCTGGAAAAAGTCATCGAAAAGCTTTCCGATGTGCCGCCCCTGCTGCGGCTGCTGACCGGATCGGCCACCGGGCAGGTGATCACCACCTATGTCAACATGATCAGTTCCCCTCGCAAGAGCGAAGAAAAAGACGGACCCAAGGAGGTGCACCTGGTCATTCTGGACAACGGTCGTTCGCGCATGCTGGCCGATCCGGAGTTCCGCCAGACCCTGCTTTGCATCCGCTGCGGCACCTGCCTCAACCACTGCCCGGTCTACGTTCGCATCGGCGGCCACGCCTACGGCCATGTCTATCCAGGCCCAATCGGCAAGATCCTGACCCCGCAGATGGAGGGGCTCGAACGGGCCGGTGTGCTGGCCACCGCGTCCAGCCTTTGCGGGGCCTGCGGCGAAGTGTGTCCCGTTCGGATCCCTATTCCAGATTTGATCCGGCGGTTGCGCAACGAAAGCTACGATCAGGACGGCAGCGCCGTGGTCGAAGGCGGCGGCTACAAGAAAAATCTGGCCGAAACGCTGGTGTGGAAAGGTTGGGAACTGGCCAACCGTTCACCCATGCTCAATGAAATGGGCACCCGCCTGGCTGGGAAGGTTGGAAAACGCATGCCCAGGGTTGGCCCACTTAAAAAATGGACGCGTGTTCGCACGTCGCCCAAAGTGGCCCGTGCCAGCCTTCACGAACGCGCACGCAACGAAGGGGTGAAAGATGAGTAGCCACCAGAATGCCCGTGATCGCATATTGGCCCGTCTGTACGCTTCCGGTGCGGAGCAGACGACGGTTCCAGAGGCGCCGCTGCCGCCGGAATTGTCTCTCGATCGGGATGCGAAGATCGAACGCCTGGCCACACTGATGGCGGCCATCCGCACCGAGGTCCACATCGTAGACACTGGCAGTTGGCTGGAAAAACTTCGGGAACTGGCCCGTGAGAAGGGCTGGAAACGGCTCCTTTACGGTCCGGAGGCGCCGATTGGTTCGGCAATCGAAACGGCTTGGGCATCCGATACCGAAGGACTGCCGGAACTGGTGGCTTACACCGGGCCGGTGGAAACCTTCAAGGAAGACCTCTTTCAGATGGATGCCGGCATTACCAGCGTCCGCGCGGGAGTGGCCGAGACTGGTGTCGTGGTCCTCTGGCCCACACCGCACGAACCGCGGCTGATGTCCCTGGTGCCGACGGTCCACGTGGCGGTGCTCGATGCCGACACGATCTACAACTCGCTGGCAGAGATGATGGCCGTTGAACGTTGGGCCGACGGCATGCCCACCAACGCCCTGTTGATCTCCGGTCCGTCCAAGACTGCCGACATCGAGTTTACTCTGGTGTTCGGGGTTCACGGTCCCAAGGAATTGGTCCTGCTGATTCGGAAGTAAAAGGAAATATTCTATGATCGCTGATTCTCTTGTCCGTCAATTCAAAACCATCGTGGGTGACGATAACGCGTGGACCGATGCCACCGATCTGCACACCTACTCTTACGACGCCGCTGTCGTCGACCCCGTGCAGCCCGGGCTGATCGCACGCCCCACAACAATCGAGGCCCTGGGAAAGACGGTGCGCCTGTGCAACGACAACAATTTGCCCCTGACCGTCCGGGGTGCCGGCACCAACCTGAGCGGCGGCACCGTGCCCCTGCCCGGCGGGGTGGTCATCGTCACCAACGGCATGAAATCGATCCTGGAGATCAACGAAGCGGATATGTATGCCGTGGTCCAGCCCGGTGTGGTCACGGCCAAACTGGCTGCCGCCGTGGAAGCCAAAGGCCTGTTTTATCCGCCCGATCCCGGCAGCCAGGCCGTTTCCACGATCGGCGGCAACGTGGCTGAAAACGCCGGCGGCCTGCGCGGCCTGAAATACGGCGTCACCCGCGATTATGTGATGGGGATGAGCTTTTTCGATGTGGAGGGCAACCTGGTCAAATCAGGATCCCGGACGGTCAAATGTGCCACCGGGTACAACCTCACCGGACTGATGGTCGGATCGGAAGGCACCCTGGGCGTGTTTGCCGAAATCATCCTCAAACTGATCCCGCTGCCGGCCCACCGCAAGGCCATGATGGCCGTTTTCGAATCCCTGGAGCGGGCATCCGAAACCGTTGCCGCCATTATTGCCGATAGGATCGTTCCGGCCACCTTGGAGTTTCTCGATAATTTTACGATCCGGGCGGTGGAAGATTTCAGCAAGGCCGGCCTGCCCAAAGACGCTGCCGCCATGCTGCTGATAGAACTGGATGGCCACGCGGCGCAGGTGGAAGAAGACGCCGCCCGTGTGGAGGCCCTTTGCAGGACTATGGGGGCGACCTCGGTTCGCGTGGCCCAGGACGCGGCTGAACGGGACCGGGTGTGGGCTGCTCGCCGCGCGGCTCTTTCCGCCCTGGCCCAGCTCAAGCCGACCCTGGTGCTCGAAGACGCCACGGTGCCGCGCAGCCGTCTCCCGGAGATGGTCGTCGCCATCCAGCGGATTGCCAAACGCTATGATCTGACCATCGGTACCTTCGGCCATGCCGGCGACGGTAACCTGCACCCTACGATTCTGACCGACAAGCGCAACCATGCCGAATGGGAGCGAGTGGAGAAGGCCATCGACGACATCTTCGATGATGCGCTGAAAATGGGCGGTACGCTTTCCGGCGAACACGGCACCGGCCTGGCCAAATGCCGTTACCTGGAAAAAGAGACCAGTGCCGGAACGATCCTTTTTTCTTCACGGCTCAAACGGGCCCTGGATCCAAAAAACATACTCAATCCCGGCAAAATAATCGCCGCGAAAGCCTAGCTCTGATCATGGCATCAATGGACGCACTCGCCCGCCTCATGCGGGAACTGGAAGATCAGCTGGTCGTATGCATGCGTTGCGGCATGTGCCAGTCCGTTTGCCCGGTCTTCGATCAGACCGGACGAGAGGCCGACGTGGCCCGGGGCAAGCTGGCCCTGCTAAGCGGATTGATGGAACAGATTTTCGACGATCCCGAAGGGGTCTACCAACGGCTTAACAAGTGCCTGTTGTGCGGATCCTGTGCGGCCAACTGCCCCAGCGGGGTCAGCGTGCAGGAGATCTTTCTCAAGGCCCGGGCCATCCTCACCGGGTATATGGGCCTGTCGCCGGCCAAGCGTTTGATTCTGAAAGGCATGCTGGCCAACCCAAAGCTCTTCGATCGATTGGTCGAGTGGGGGGCCCGGTTTCAAAAGATTTTTACCCGTCCGGTCAATGACATCATCGGAACCTCCTGTGCCCGAGTGATGTCACCGTTGATCCAGGACCGCCATTTCAGAACCCTGGCCCCGGTGCCCTTTCACCGGCAGGTGCCTTCTATGGATCGTCCGGCTGGAAAGTCGGGGATCAAAGTGGCCGTTTTCACCGGGTGCCTAATCGACAAGATGTTTCCCGCGATTGCCCACAGCACCATAAAAGTCCTGGATCACTTAGGGGTTGGGATCTTTCTGCCGGCAAACCAGGGATGCTGCGGTATTCCGGCTTTGTCCAGCGGGGATCTTCCCACTTTTCAAAAACTGCTGGACCACAGCCTGGAACGCTTCGAAAGCGGTGAATTCGATTTTTTGGTCACCGCCTGTGCCACCTGCACCTCCACCATTCACGAGGTCTGGCCGAAGATGGCAGACGAGCGCACCCGCGACGCGGCCACCCGGTTGGCCCGGCGGACCATGGACATCAATCAGTTTCTGGTCAGGGAGACGGCGCTCAAGCCGCTGTCGAAATCAGCTGGCAAGGCCTGTACCGTCACCTACCACGACCCGTGCCATCTGAAGAAAAGCCTGAAGGTGTTCAACGAACCCCGTGCCGTGATCAAGGCCGCCCCTGGATGCCAGCTGACGGAGATGGCCGAATCCGACTGGTGTTGCGGCATGGGTGGGAGTTTCAACCTGCAATATTACGACATTTCAAAAGGGATTGGGATGAAAAAGGCGGCTCAGATTAAAGATACCGGTGCCAACGTGCTGGCCACGGGATGTCCGGCCTGCATGATCCAGATCTCGGACATGCTCTCCCAGGCCGGTGCGAGCATCACCGTGCGGCATCCCATCGAATTGTTGGCAGAAGCCCTGGACGAATGAAAATGCGGCTTAAACCGATCAATCCCAAGCGAATTTCCGATCAGGTGTTCGACCAACTGCGGGAACTGATCTTTCGCGGCGACTACCAGCCCGGCCAAAAGATCATGACCGAGCGGGAACTCGCCGAAGCCCTGAATGTCAGCCGCAACTCAGTCCGCGAAGCCATCAACAAGCTGGTTACCCTCCGTTTTTTAGAGCAGCGCCAGGGTCAGGGCACCTTCGTCCGTTCAATGGACGAGGCCGTGAAAATACCGCTGGCCACGGTTATGGAGGCCCGGGACGCCAGTCTTATCGACCTGCTGGAAATGCGCATGGGCATTGAGTGTACGGCCGCTTCGCTGGCGGCCCAGCGAGCCAACCCGGCGGATCTGGACGCCATTGAAAATGCCATCGCGGATATGGAAGCCGATACCTGCGCCGGCGGACTTGGCACCGAGGGGGATCTTTCCTTCCACATGGCCATCGCCTGGGCAACCAAAAATCCCCTGCAGGTATACATCATGAAGAATATCTCGGATTTTCTGCACGTGGGAATCCGGAAAAACTTGCTGCACCTTTACGAAGATCCGGACAACATCGTGGAGATCCTGCAACAGCACAAGGCCATTTATCAGGCCATCCGCAGTAGTGACGCCGACGCTGCCTACCGGACCATGAAAAATCACATCAAATATGTGATCCGCTTTTTCCGGAACCGCCTGTAAACGGTTGTTCCTCTTGCCACCCGCTATATCCTTTAATTCCTTGCGTCCGCACGGCCCCTCTAAATGATATTTTGCAGTCAGTCAGGAAAAAACAATCCGTTGACGGTTGAACCGCAATAGCGAACACATTCCTCGCGGCTTGTCGGAGCGAAGCAAAGATCCCGCTCATCGGGGCTGCGGAGAGGGTTCAATTCCATTCTTGGCCTTTCCGCCGATTTTTAGGTATAAGGTGAAAGCGATCAACATCAGGCACGGGCAACGGAATCAGTCGGCCAAAACGTTACAGGAGGAACCAACCATGGGTGATATAGAAAAATTTCAGCAGGAACGGCAGGCACTCAACGAACTGGTAATGAAATATGCCGGGCTGGGCACCAAGCGGTACTACAATCTCGATTCGCAGGCCTACCGGGAAGGGGTGCTGCCGGTCAAGACCAAGGAACTGCTGGGCCTGGTGGCCAGCTTCGTGCTGCGTTGCGACGACTGCATCACGTACCATGTGATCCGCTGCCATGAAGAGGGCGTTTCCAGTGAAGAGCTGGAAGAAGCGCTGTTCATCGGCCTGATCGTGGGTGGAACCATTACCATTCCCCACCAGCGCCGGGCCATGAAGGCTTGGGATGAGCTGAAAAACAAAAGCACTGCATGATGGATGGCCATCCCCGCGTCACGGCGTTTTCCTGTGCTTTTTTAAATCGGCGGATCATGTAAGCTCTCCGCATCGCGATTGGGCTCAGATTGGCAGATGACCTTGCGGCGGAGTTTTCATCCGACTATTGCCATCGGGCGCACAGTGCAAAATAGCATTTTTCTATAGGTCCTATCTACCTTATCGTCTATTGCAATTTGATTTGTGCAACGAAGGCGATTAATCTTACTCTTTGCCTCCAGGAGAAGATATGTCTGAAAACGGGTTGTCTTGCATTGACCCCAGAATGACGGTATTGGATATACTGAGCCGCCACAGGGAAACCGAAGCGGTTTTCAAGGCATGGGACCGTCGAGCGGGCGAATGCATCTGTTGTCGGGCGCTGTTCGATACACTGCAGCAGGTGGCCGACAGATACGGGCTGGATCTGGACCTGTTGATGGACGAAATCGATACCGCCGCCAGCCAAACAGACGCTCCTATCGGGGACCGAAAACAGGCGCTTTCCAACTTACCCTCTAACCGGGAGAAACCAAATGGCTGAGAATAACACAACCCTGAAACCGCTTCGCCTGACTGAGACGGTCAGGGGGGCCGGGTGAGCGTCCAAATTGCCTCCAGGGGACCTGGAAAAGGCGTTGTGCGGGCTGGATTTTCCAACAGACTCCAATGTACTGGTCGGTCTTACCCGGGCGGATGATGCCGGGGTTTACAAAGTGTCCGACGATCTGGCCTTGATTCAGACGGTGGATTTTTTCACGCCGGTGGTGGACGACCCTTATTGGTTCGGTCAGATTGCCGCGGCCAATGCGCTGAGCGATGTCTATGCCATGGGTGGGGAGCCAAAAACAGCCATGAATCTGGTTTGCTTTCCCCTCAAGCGGATGGACCTTTCCGTCCTGAGAGAGGTGATTCAGGGAGGAATCGACAAGGTCAGGGAAGCGGGTGTGGTGCTGCTGGGCGGTCACAGCGTGGAGGACGAAGAATTCAAATACGGGCTTTCCGTGACCGGCTTCATTCATCCCAACCGGATTCTTACCAAACAGGGCCTTAACGTGGGTGACCGACTCGTGCTCACCAAACCTTTAGGTACGGGCATCGTCAACACGGCCATCAAAGGTAATCTGGCCTCGGGGGAGATCACCCGGAAAGTAACGGCCATCATGGCGGCCCTGAACCGGACTGCCGCCACGGTGATGAGAGAATACCCGGTTCATGCCTGTACGGACATCACCGGCTTCGGGCTCATCGGCCACCTGGCCGAGATGATGCAGGGAACCGGTCTGGGATTGAAGATCGTGCTGGAGAAACTGCCCATCATCGACGTGGCACTCGGGTTTGCAGCAATGGGTATGGTCCCGGGCGGTGCCCACAAGAACCGGAGTTTCCGTGCTCAGATGGTGGACATGGACGAGGGTGTGGACCCAGCCATGCAGGACATCATCTACGATCCCCAAACTTCAGGGGGGCTGTGCATTTCCGTTGCGCCGACCTCGGCAGAAGGGCTGGTGGATCATCTCCAAAGCGAAGGCGTGGAGCATGCGGCCATCATCGGCGAGGTGGTGGACTACCCGGCCGGAATCATTCAGATCGTTTAATGACGAATTGAGGATTGTGAATTGACCAGGATTGACGCAAGCGGGTTGTCCTGTCCGGCACCGGTGCTGGAGACCAAGGCGGCTGTGGAGAACAGTCACCCCCAGCACATTGACGTGCTGGTGGACAATGAACCGGCCCGGCAGAATGTGGCCCGTTATCTGGAATCACAAGGCTATCGTACCTGCGTCGAACAAGCGGGCGAGCTATACACGGTTATCGGCACTGGGGCGAGGGTCGCTCCTGAGCCAAAACCGACGGTGACTGCGCCGGCCGTCGCTGGGGGAAAGATTATGGTGATGGTGGCGGCGGACCGCATGGGCAGTGGAGACGACCTGCTGGGCGCCAAACTGATGGTCAACTTCATCAAAACCCTCAAGGAGATGGGTGGCGAACTGTGGCGCCTGGTACTTGTCAACAGTGGGGTGAAGCTGACCATCGACGGCGCGGGTACCCTGGAAGACCTGAAGGGGTTGGAAGAAGAGGGCCTCACCATCCTGGTTTGCGGCACCTGCCTTGATTACTTCAACCTGCTGGAGAAAAAACAGGTGGGCCAGACCACCAACATGCTGGACATCGTTACCGCCATGCAACTGGCCGACAAGGTGATCACTATTTAAGGGCCCCGGAACGATTTCAGGGATCGTTTTATCTGTCGATGTTGCCCTCGAGAAACTCGACGGCTTGATTGGCGGCCCAGACACCTGAGGCGATGCAGCTCAACACGCCTGCGCTGATGGCGCCGGCCCCAACCACAAAAAGCCCTTCGATGCCTGCCGTGCAATCGAAAAAGCGCCCCGGTCCGAATTGCGCCGGGGTCTGTTCGGGCCCGAAATTTCCACCGCTGACACTGTTGACCCAATATTCGTTGGAGAGCGGTGTGGCGAATTCGACAAAATCGCGGTTGCTGCCAAGATCGGGGATATAGCGTTCGGCAGACCGGACAAGGCTCATTCCAATCTGTTTCTTCAGCCTGGAATAGTCCTCGCCGCGCCTGCGGCTCTGGGTGCCGGACCAGGGTGTGAAGGGATGGTCATAACCCAGGCCGCTGATGATTTCGAGGGTGTGGCAACTGTCCGGGGCGTATCGATGGTCAGGATCTTTCAAAGATGGCGACGTTATGAAATAATACGGAAATGGGTCCGACGCCTGCCGATCGGCAACGGCGGCAAAGGTCCGGTTTACATCCGTGTACTCAAAATGAATGATATTGGCGTCTGTCAGGCCGGCCGCGGTCGGATCCATTCGCGTTCCGATAAATGCATAAAACGACCCGCCGGATGGCTGCAGGCCCGCCACCTTTTTTTTGATCGGTCGGGGGATCATTCCAGGATCAATTAACTGCCGGAATGCGATCAGGGGATCCACATTGCTGATCACCGTTCTTGCCGGAAATGTATCGCCGGATCGGCTGGAAACGATAAATTCAGCGCCGGACCGGCGGATACTGTTCACCGGGGTCCGGTTCTTCAGGATACCGTTATTTTTTTCTATCGCCGCCACAAGTGCGTCCCGCAGGGCGGCACTGCCGCCTTTGGGATAGTAGGCCCCGTCAAGATAATGATCCAGCAGCATCATACACAAAAAGGCCGACGCGCGATCAGGGGGTAGCCCGCTGTTGCCGCAGTGGGCCGACAAGGCCGCCTGCAGGCGTGGGTTGCGGGTGATGTGGTTCAGCATCTGCTGGTAGGTGGCGCGGTGATATTTTATCAGAACCGGATGCCTGAAGGCATACCGCAAGCGATCCAACAGGTTCTTGGGCGGACCATGAGGATCGGAGAAGGCGTTGAGCAAACGGTCCATTAAATTGAAGTATCGACTGATCGCCCTGGATTCATGGGGGAAAAGTCGCTGCAGCCGCTCATGGTAACGCTGCTTTCCCTTGCAGAGCCTGAGCTCAAAATCCGGAAACACGTAACGGTCGAAGCCGTCTGGATCAAGTTCGACGAAATCCAGCTGGTCGTCAAGTTCCAGCAGTTCCAGAAGAAGCCGAAATGTTCCGCCATGGCCCAGTTTTCCCAGGTAATGGACACCGGTATCGAACCGATAGCCATTGCGGACGAAGGGGTTGATATACCCGCCGAAAGCCGGCATGGCCTCGAGGACCAGAACCGATACCTTTTGCTGGGCCAACCGCAAGGCAGCGCTGAGGCCGCCGGCACCGCTGCCTACCACGATAGCGTCATAATCCGTCAATTGATCCTCTTGGCTGTAAAAGCAGTGGTTTTTCAAACGTCTGGAAATTTTATAAAGACTCATAGCGTCGTTGAACTGTCAACGATTCTGAAGTTCATCGATGCATTTGACCCGGGAATCCGAAACGAGGTATAACTGCCCAATAGAGAAATCGCCTCCGATGTCGGCCTATCCATGAGAATGAGAAAGAGACGGCCATGTTTGCGCTCAAAAAAACGATCACCCCGTTTATTCTGCCGCCGGGTATCTTCATCCTGGCGATCGTGTTGATTTCGTTGGTGATGGTTTACCGGAAACGATGGAAACTGGGGTTGTCGAACCTGGTCGTGGGGCTGATGCTATGGGCGCTTTCTACCGTTCCACTGTCCACTTTTTTGATTCAAGGCTTGGAGTCGGAGTATTCCATCCCGGCGAATCCGTCGGGAGATGTGATCATCCTGCTGGGCGGCGGGTTGATTGAGGGCGTGCCGGATCTCACCGGTACGTCGACGCCATCGCCGTCAACAATGGGCCGGATCGTCACCGCCGTGAGACTTTACCGGCGGTTAAGCCTGCCCATTATCGTCACTGGTGGCCGGGACCACGATGAAGCAGATTCTGCCGTAGCGACAATTGCCAAACGGTTTTTGATGGACCTGGGCGTGCCGGAAAAATCAATTACGGTGGAAGACCGGGCCCGGGATACGGCGCAGAATGCCCGGCTGACTGCCGCCATCTGCAGGCAGCAGGGTTTTTCCAAACCCATCCTGCTCACCGCGGCCTACCACCTGAAACGGTCCCGGATGGCATTTGATGCCGCCGGTATGCAGGTGACCCCGTTTCCAGCCTACTTTCTGGGGTCCAGGAACATCCCTTACACCTGGCGCCACCTGTTGCCCCGGGCCGGCACCTTGCATACCTCTGCCAAGGCCCTTCACGAATACATCGGCATTTTTTACTACCGGATGGTTGGACCCTGATCGACGCAGCAGCGGAGATTGACCCGCCGCTGGTCAATGGACCCAGGTTGCCAGATGCTGTCGTATCCGTCCAGCCTAACTTGAAAATGGAAGGTTCATGATGAAAAAATCCCTTGTCCCAATACTGGTCCTGGCAATCTTGGGAATCGGTGCCTGTGCCGCCTCGCCACCGGCGACCTCGTCTGCCGACGGTTCCGACGAAGGGGATCGGGAGCTGAAACGGGGTATCTATTGGTATCAGAAGGGGTGTAATCGCAAGGCCATGGAGCATTTTCTTGCTGCCCACGAGCACTATTCCCTCACCGATCAGCAGGCGGGTGTGGCTCGCAGCCTGAACAGCATCGCCAATAGCTACCGGCACGCGGGTAAAGCCGAAGACGCACGGCTGTTTTACGATGCAGCCATTGCCGCCGCCAGACGCTGCGACGACCAGCGGGTGATGGCTCAGGCCCTGTGCAACAAAGTGGCTATTCTTATTGAGGCGGATGATCTGGCCGGAGCCGAGGTGTTTCTGGATGAGGCGCAACTGCTAACCCGGGAGACAGGCCAGGTATATGCCATGGTCCCGAACCATCGTGCCGTGCTGTTGATGATGGCGAATCGGACCGATGAAGCCGTACACCCTTTTGGATCAGGCTGACGCTGCAGCTGTTGGCGATGGATTTAATCAAAAGAATTCCTCGGAGCTCTGCTACGGGGTGAAAAACAAGGAAGGGGTTGGTGTGGAAGGGGAAACGACGTGTCCCCTTCC
>RCNC010001429.1_pt1 | contig 16021 bp, 17 predicted proteins | sample 2041301 | NCBI WGS metagenome assembly RCNC01 (sample SAMN09708231, study PRJNA481090) | Marine sediment metagenome, whole genome shotgun sequencing project. | biome: marine sediment; feature: ocean; material: sediment; isolation source: Sewage treatment plant 13A marine sediment (STP13A) ... | reverse complement strand
ACAATCTCCTCGAACGGTTCTTTTCTGAGCAACATGTCTCCCATCTTTTTCATGGTCGTCACCTCTCATTCATTATAGCAGGCTTTGGCCTGTAACCCGGTGGACACAAGGCAGATATAGTGTTGATATGGCGCTTTAAAAAATATCGATTCCGCTGACAATGTCAATCTGACAAACGGTCTTAGATAGAACGTATTGATGAAATCCGAGCTTCAGCCTCGGAAACGTTGCACTTGCTTGAACACTTTTTAAGACAGGACGCAATCTGGAGTTTTGAAACCACTTCTAAGAATATATGGATTCAGGCAGGAATTTCAACACATTAAAAAAGAAAAACCCCGTCGTGAACAACGGGGTTTTTCTTTTTAACCTATTTTTACGGTGATTCTACGCGGGGCCGCCTTGGCGACTTTGGGCAACATCAGCCTCAGGACACCGTCATTTAATTTGGCATCTATTTGGAAACCGACTCTGTTCTTAAATACGACTAATTGTTTCTAATGAAATTATGACAAATTCGATATTCGTGCTGTCAAAGCGATAATGGAAAAAATAGGTTGCATTATCAAATAGAATATTTAAACTTAGGTAATGTAGAAAGGGCGTCCCTGATATTGCAATGACAGGGGAGGAGACGCATATGAGCGACAAGAACGAGTGGTCCGTGAACCTGTCTCTACCGCAGGCGCGGACGTCTGAATTGAGGGGCCGGCAGTCTGTGCGGGCAACGTTCAAGCTTACCGAGGCCTGCATTGGCGCCATCAGTATCGTGGCCGCACATCTGGGGATCAAACAAAAATCACTGTTTGATCACCTCGTGGAAGATATCAGCACCCTCAATTCCATAGGCGGCGAACTGAGAAATGTGTCCCTGAGGAACTTTTCACGGGTGCAGAAGACCTATGTCATCAGCCGTAAATCACTTTGCTCCCTGGATGAAGTCTCAAAAAACCACAATGCTCCCCGGGATGCCCTGGTGGAGTACTCCGTACAGAGGCTGCTGCCGGTCATCATAAACGAACAGAAAAAACATACCGCCCGCAAAAAAGTCATGGCCAATATTACCCAACACTTTAACGACGGCCAGATCCTTCTAAGGAGACTCGAAAAAATCCTGGGCCAAGAAGATCCGCTTACTGCAAAGCTAGACACCCTAATGTCCCATTACCGGAACACCTATAACGGAATGCTCGACTTTATGGAGAAAGGGAGAACCATTGAAGACTTCCAGCCGGAATTGCTGCGCAGGATTTTAAGCACCCGAAAGAAATAAGTGCAGTCGATAATCGATTGACACCTTCTTTTTATGTAAAAAGACAGAGCTTACATTCCTTCGCATACTTCAGAAAATCCTCAGCCGTCCAGACAATAACCCCCTCGATCAGTTTCGATTCATCGATCTCCATCATATCAACGGTCATTTTACAGGCGATCAGCTCGACCCCTTCGATCTGGGCAACTTCCTGCAGATCTCCGAGGGAAGGGATATTGGCCTTTTCGATCTTCTTTTTCATCATCCCGGTAGCCATAGTGGTCATCCCGGGAATAGCCCCCATGACACCCGGCGGTATGAACTTGGCCCGGTCGAATCCGCCTTCCATCACCAGGTTGAGCCCCATGAAGGAATAGAATATTTTGGTTTCCATTCCCTGCCTGGCTGCGTTAATCCCCAAAACCAGGGATGGATAAGCACCGTCAATGGTATCCTTGACGCAAATGAATGCCGCTCTCTCTATTTCTTCAGCCATTTTCCTTTCCTTTCGTTTCGTTAGAAATATTTCTATTTTTCACCCGGCAGGCCCCGTTCCCAGAATCAAAATGTCATCGTCATCCTAAATTTGCTTGGTCATGTGTTTCCCCTTTCTCAAAATCAACTGGCCCCTTGAACCCTATAACTTAATGGAATACTTTTTAATAAAATCAACCGGATTGTAGGACATCTTGGCCTTGCGCAGTCCCTCGTTGTCTAGATCTTGTTCCCTGTTCACCCATTGGCAGGTGGCCTGCTCCTGCTCCACGAACATCTGGTTGATTGCCTGGTAAATACCCTTGTACCCGGGGCTCCCTTTTTCAAAATGGATCAGCAGGGTATCCCCGGCCAAGCGCTCGCCCAGGGTGTATGCCGCCATCTCGCCATCTACCAGGATCGCACCGCCAATCAGATTTTCAAACGATCCCCAGTTATTCAATACCCGTGTAATCGCCCTGTTCTCGGCACTGAGAGCCTCTTCAGCCTCGCAGTCACGCCATGTGCACCAGTTTTCCTGCATGCCGAGGGCCGTTTCCACCAGCGCTTCATCGAAGGCCAGATACTGATAATCATATTTTTTCATAAACTGGTTGAGCAGATTTTTCTTTTTGTGAAAACGGTTGCCCTGTAAAGCCACAAGTTCCGTCGCGGCGTATAGATAATCCCAGTGCCCCCGGGACTCATCAATTGTTATTGTGCCCTCCATTTCATCCTCCACAATTTTCAGGAGGGGTTCGGGAACACGGACCATGGCGGCCCCATGGACGAGTTCATCCCGGATACGTCCTTGAAGATCTATGGTCGCTCCCCAGTTTCCCACAGGGGCCCAATAGGTGACCTCAGGCCGCGTCTGCCGAATCCAGACCAGGTCGCTGTCAAAGGATAACTCGAGCCCGTAAAAAGGGGACCAGCCCCAGAGATTCACAAAACTGTAGTCCGACGGCTTGACCGGGCAGGCATCCAGGAATCCAAGGTATTCGGCCTGGTGGACAAGATCCACTGGTTCAAAGACAAGGGACATGTCACCAGACCTCCGGGAACCCGATGTCGACGAAAGCATCTTCCATTTTACGTTTATGCCCCCGTTCCATGGCTGCCAGGTCAAGAAAAATCTTCTTTTTCTCCCCCTCCGGGCACTCATCCGCAAGTGCCGTGTATTGAACCAGGGCTTCTTCTTCCTTCTTCATAGCCAGGGCGATGGCATCCGCCGGCTTCATATCAATAGAAAGTTCTGGCGTATCCACGGTTTCCGAGACCCTGTAGTCCGACTTCTTATCGAAATACTCACCGACTTGATTGCTGATATATATTTGTTTCAGGATTTCACGATGTTTTTTTTCCTCCTGGGCGAACTGACTGAACATCTTTTTCAAGGACGGGTTGCGCAGTTTTTCAGCTGCATCAGCATAAAATTTCTGGGCTTCCACCTCATTTGCCATTGCAAATTTAATGACATCTTTGTATTCACTTAAGTTCATTGTCCTCTCCTTTCCTTGAAATAGAAGTTGGCGATTAATTCTGTTTTACCATACTTATTGAGTTGCAATCTTTATGCCATATATTTTCATATATAAGGTCACCTTTTCTGATCAGGATAAAACAACTCGTTTCTAATGAATGGAAGGAGGAACACATGCGCTGGAAGCAATTCTTTACACCGGTAAAGTCCATTGACACGCATCAGGCTAAGGCATTGATGGATGATAAAACTGGCCAGGAAATGACGATTCTGGACGTGCGGCAGCCCAATGAATACGAAACCAGCCACCTTCCGGGGGCAAAGCTTATCCCCCTGCCGGACCTGGGTGACCGTTTAGCTGAACTCGACCCGCAAAAACCGACCCTGATATACTGAGCATCGGGCGGGCGCAGCCGGGTGGCTGCACAAATGATGGCCGGCAAGGGATTTGACCAGATTTACAATATGTCGGGAGGCATCAAGGCCTGGAACAGCAACATCGCCATAGGGCCGGAAGACCTGGGGCTTTCGCTTTTCACCGGGACTGAATCTCCCGAAGATGTTCTGGTAGTGGCTTACTCCCTTGAAGACGGCTTGCGCGATTTTTATCTCTCCATGACGGCCAAAGTAAGCAACCCGAAAATAAAAGACATATTCCAGAAACTGTCCGACATTGAAATAAAACATAAAGAGCGCGTGTTCGCAGAATATCTCTCTGTGACCGGAAAAATCGAATCCGTCCAGGACTTTGAAAAAAACATGGTCGCTGCAGCCGTCGAAGGCGGGCTGACCACGGAGGAATACATCAATCTTTTTCAACCTGATTTTGAATCCGAAATCGACATCATATCCCTGGCCATGTCCATCGAAGCCCAGGCTCTGGATCTATATCAGCGCGCTGCGGACAACACGGCAGACGACAAAAGCAAGGCTGTCCTGAATCAGATTGCCGCGGAAGAAACCGCCCATCTGTCTCAGCTGGGCCGGTTAATGGATGACGTCACGCAATAGCCAGAGGTCGGAGGCCAGAGGTCAAAATCCCAGAACCACAGAGGACGGAAGAGAAGATCGTGGTCAGTAGGCAGTAGTCAGTTTTCGGTAACTGATAGCTTGAGCACGGACTACGGACCACAGACTACTGACAACAGGTTCAATTAAGTGACAACTTTTAATCAGGACTTGACCATTAACCATTAATTATTACAATGCGTTTGATAGATTAATGGTTAATAATCAATCGCTAATTCTTAATTTATAACAAAGACCATTGAAGGGGGAACGAAATGGGTAAACACCTAGTCCTGGTCGGAGGCGGGCATGCCCACATGGTCACCCTGGCCAATCTTCATACTTTTGTTGAAAAAGGCCACCGCGTAACCGTCATCGGCCCATCTGCCTTCCACTATTATTCCGGTATGGGGCCCGGCATGCTTGGCGGGACGTACACTCCCAACGACATCCGCTTTGCCACCCAGCACATGGTTGAGAAAAAGGGAGGAACTTTTCTTTTGGGCAAGGCGGCCAGCGTCCAGGCGGATGAAAAAACCATTACCCTGGAATCCGGAGAGTCCGTATCGTATGACGTGATCTCCTTCAATGCCGGCAGCTACGTCCCCCGTCTGAACATTGCCCAGGGAGTGCAGGATGTCTACTCGGTCAAACCCATCGAACGCCTGATGCAGGCCCGGGAAAGGATCCTGGAATTGTCCGCCCACAAAAAAATCACTGTAGGTATATTGGGCGGTGGGCCGTCTGCAGCTGAAATTGCAGGCAACCTGTGGCAGCTGACATCAAAAACAGAGGGACAGCGTCCCGACATCCACATATTTGCCGGCCTTAGGTTCATGGCCCGTTTTCAGGAAAATGTAAGACAAAAAGTGGAAAACTCCCTTGTCAACAGGGGCATACGCATTTTCATTGACGGGTATGTTCAATCCATTGAAGACCATCGCGTGGTGCTGGACACGGGCCAGGCGCATGATCTTGACTTCATCTTTCTGGCCATGGGTGTCAGGCCCAACCCCATCTTCAGCAATTCAGACCTGCCCACGGGGCCTGACGGCGGTCTGTTGGTCAATGAGTTTCTGCAGTGTGATGCCCACCCGAACATGTTCGGCGGGGGCGACTGCATTTACTTTCAGAAACAACCCCTGGACAAGGTCGGCGTGTATGCCGTGCGGCAGAATCCAATATTATACCATAACCTCATGGCCTGCCTGGAAGGTAAAGAAATGCAGGTATTTGACCCGGGGGGCGACTATCTTCTGATTTTCAACCTGGGCGGCGGAAAAGGTGTTCTGCAAAAAAAATGGCTCACCTTCGGTGGAAGGCCGGCCTTTTTCATCAAGGACACTATCGACCGGAAGTTCATGCAGAAGTTTCAGGCGTTGGAACGATAATGCGGAGTTCGGAATGTGGAATGCGGAATGGGCTTATTGCCATTTCGCCTCAGGATTCCGCATTCCGAATTCAAAATTCCGACTTCGTCACCCCCACCCCCACCAGGTACAACAGCGCGCTATCATCATTCAATGACAGCATTTGCCGAGTTTCATCATCGTAGAGCGCCCCGATACCACAGGCGCCACATCCAAGTGCTGTGGCTGTTAGATAGATCCGCTGCCCGGCCCTGCCGGCATTCAGCATGGCATAGCGGTAGCCCCTGGCTCCCAGGTGAAGGTCGATCAGGGACAGATTGGCCATAAACAAAAAGTGAAGCGACCCATTCTTGAGCCACTCTTGGTCGAGACAGACCCGGGCCACCTTCTCTTTGGACGCCTGGCCGGATACCAGACTGTACGCCTTTTCCTGTGTGTCCATCAGGTAGATACCGGGGTCGAACGCTTCGATATTGACTGCCACAAAACCCGGGGTCATACACCCGCCATACGTACGGCCTTCATCACCCGCATGAGTGTGGCTTGGGCAAAGCGACCGCATCAGCTGCAGGGCATGGGATGTTGGCAGGGGGGCCGGCACAAAATTGCGCCTGGACCGGCGCTGTAAAACATTTTGTACAAAATTTTGCTTGTCTGCACCCTCCCCAGCCTCGTGTATGGGGATCCATGTCTGCGGCGTGTCCCTGACCACCGGATAAGGATGCTTATCCCGGGTTTTGCCCGGCTGGAAAGTCTTCCCGGCAGTGTACACCTGCTGAATCGCCTCGTAATGAATCTCCGCTGACGAGGTCCGGCTGGCATCCGCCAGATCCTTGCTCAATGTCTGTAGATCAATCTGGTGTTCTGCCGGAGCCTTGGGGCTTTCTCCCCCCCCGGTATAAAGGTTGATTATTGCCAGGCAGGCCTCGCGCTTCCCGTCGATACCCAGAAGGTGCCCGGCGGCATCATCATCAAAATCATAGTGCACTGAATAGGCAACCCCGTATGCACTTGCAGCCAGAACCAGATTTTCAATCAGATGTCCTGCATCCAACAGCACATATCGAAAGGCACGCACCCTGTATTTCCACGCACTTCTGAAGAAAATGCCCGTAATAAGCAACGATGCGGCCGGGATTTTCCCGCTTCCGGATGTCAAGGCACTGCCGACCCCTTGAAGAATTTGGTTGCCTTGTCTTAACACAGCCAGGGAATCATCCATCACCTGATAGTTGTAGAGCCCAGGTACGAGCCCCTCCACAGTGCCGGCGGCAACATAGGTTTCATTGGGGTACAAGGCGCCAGCCGACGGCGCGCTGCGATAAAATTGGGTCTGGCTGCCGTAGCGTCTTTTGGCAGTTATGCCATTGGCCAGCCTGAGAATTGCGGAAAGGTGATTAAAACCGAGCGTCGGCAAGAGGGCGCCAGCGCTCTTGCCGAAAAATACATCTGTCAGCGATCCATCGGGAAGGGTCCCCGGCGGCGGCAGTGACGTTGATGAAAGCAAAGGATATGCTTTCTGCAGCAACGGCACATGGCCCCAATCCAGGCGGTGGGGCGTCATGGCGTGACGGTTGTAACTGGTCAGGTTGTGATAGGTAGATGCTTTCATATGAAATCAGGGTGTTAGGTTGAAGCTCAAAGGTAAAAGGACAGACACAAAGATGCAAAGTGACAGAGTACCAAAGCCTGCCAATGGCCCTTCGCTCTTTGCCGCTTTGTTTCTTTGGGTCAAGTCCTGATTAAAAGTTGTCACTTTAATTGCTATTTTACTCGGTGTAAGGTATCGGGTTGTGCCTATTGGATTTTGATAATGTTCTCTTTGTGTCCTTTGTGCCTTTGTGGTTTTTTGTTTATTTCTGGTTTCTCCTGGCTTCTGTCCTCTGACCTCAGGGCTAAAGCCCTGGACTACATAGGTTTTGGCATTTGACAATCAGCCACCGCTTACCTTGGTTTCTGTCCTCCGTCCTCTGTGGTTCTGGCCTCTGATCTCTGTCGCTTCGTATCTCCTACCTTCCACCTTATACCTTTTACCTTATACCTTAGAAACGATTTCCCCCAGGGCAGCGTCCAACTCAGGGTATTGGAAAGAAAAGCCGGCCTTATCGAGTTTGGCGGGCACGGTTCGCTGGCTGTTCAGCATGGCTGCCCCCATTTCGCCGGCGAGAATTTTCAGCACAAAGGCAGGAGTTCTCATAAAAGACGGCCGCTTGAGCTGGTGCCCGAGAATACGGGTAAACGTTTTGTATCTGACCGCCTGGGGGGCACAGAAATTAAAAGCTCCTACAGCATCCGGTTTTTGCAGAAGAAAAAGGGTGGCTGCGGCCAGGTCCTCGATGTGCAGCCAGGGGAACCAGTGCATGCCGCTGCCCAGGGGTCCACCAACGTAGAATTTAAAGGCGGGTATCATTTTGGCAAGAGCGCCACCGCCCTGTCCCATGACCACCCCGAAACGCATCAGCGCCACCCGAGCCCCCTTATCTTCGGCCTTGCGCGCCTCGGTTTCCCATTCTACGCACAACCGGGCCAAAAAATCACGGCCCGGATCCTCTGACTCCACCAACAGATCTTCTTCCCGATTGCCATAATACCCGGCAGCCGAAGCACTCAGCAATGTTGTATGATGCCCTGGATCCAGGGAATCTACCAGATTTTTGGTGGTCAGAATCCGGCTGTTATAAATCTGGGATTTATATTCCTGTGTCCAGAAATTGAAAATATTCCGGCCGGCCAGATTGACAATGGCATCCGCGTCTTTGACAGAATCCTGCCATGTTCCTTTTTCAGTGGTGTCGGCAACGATATAGGTGAAATTTTCTGTTCCCGACAACGGATGCGCCGTTGACGTACCTGTGGCCGCAACCTGCCAGCCTTTTTGGAGATATGTCCGGCAAAGGTGTGACCCCACAAAGCCTGTGCCGCCGGTTATAAAAATCTTCATCGCCCTCTTCCCCGAAAATGAAAATGTTAAATATTGTCACGTCAAAGGTTATGATCCAGGTGTCAGGTTGCGAGTTACAGGTTCTGCCCTTTGTCCCTAACCTAACCGCCCGCTTCGCTCAAGACGCTAAGGTCACAAAGGAAGATCTATTTTTATCGAATCGGGTAACTGCCAGTATAAAAGGAGCCACTGGCCGTTTACGATTCGACAAAACCTTCAACCCTGCTGGTAGCCAGATTCATCCTAATTGTGATTAAATTCTTTGCGATCTTTGCGTCTTTGCGGTTCAAGATCTGCCTTTGACCTCCCGTCCTCAGCATCTGGTTTCCGAATTCCGAATTATAAAACCCTCGCCAATTGCTGGTCTATCACTGGCTTCTGCACCGCTCCCGGTACATTATTGACCAGTTCCCCATTTTTGAAAAACAGCAACGTGGGAATACTCAATATACTGTAGCGTGCGGACGTCATGGGGTTCTGGTCCACGTTAATTTTTGCGACTTTAAGGCGTCCTGCGTTCTCCCTCGCCACCTGGTCGAGGATGGGCCCCATCATCTTGCACGGACCGCACCACGGCGCCCAGCAGTCCAGCAACACAGGCCCGGGATAGGCCAGGACTTCTGCCTGAAAACTTGCGTCGGTGACCATGACCGGGCTGCTGTGATAGGTCATTCCGGGCAAGGGTTTTTTACACTTCCCGCACACTGGCTTGTCTTTTAAGCGCTGCCTGGGTACCCGATTTTTGGTCTTACAGTCCTTGCACTGAATGATTACGCTTTCCTGGCTCATTTCACTCATCTTCTCCTATGAGGGCATCGAACTCCGCCACTGTCATGAAATTGTTCTCGATCACGAGTTCCCGAATGGTTTTATGGGTCTGGAGTGCCTGCTGTGACAGTTTTGCTGCCCGGTCGTACCCCAACCGCGGAACAAGATACGTGGCCAAGGCCAGGCTTTTTTCCACATAGCTTGCGCATTTTTCCTCGTCCGCTTCGATTCCCTGGATGCATTTTTCGGCAAACACCCGGGCGCTTTCTCCAAGAATGTCAATAGACTGCAGCAGGTTGTAGGCTATCAGCGGCTGCATGGTGTTCAATTCAAATTGCCCTTTCTGTCCGGCAAAGGTGATGGTGGTGTCGTTGCCGATAACCTGAGCGGCAGCCTGAAGGACCACCTCCGATATGACAGGGTTCACCTTTCCCGGCATGATGGAAGAACCCGGCTGAAGTGACGGCAGCCGGATTTCCCCCAAGCCGCAACGCGGCCCGGAAGCCAACCAGCGCACATCGTCGGCAATTTTCGTAAGGCTGACGGCCACACTTTTCAATGTCCCGCTCATTTCTACCGCAGCGTCTCTGGCACTCTGGGCTTCAAAACGGTTTGCCGCCTCCTTGAACCGCATGTTCAGATGATGGTTGATCTTTTCAATGACCGCCGATGCAAACGCCGGGGAGGTGTTCAGCCCGCTGCCCACGGCCGTGCCTCCCAAAGCCAGTTCCCTTAAACCCGCGGAAGCGTTCCTTATCCGCAGAACAGACAGCTCCATCTGCCGGGCATAAGCGCCGAACTCATCACCGAGGAACATGGGCACTGCATCCTGAAGATGGGTCCGGCCAATCTTACGGACATTGCTCCATAGCGCTGCTTTTTCCGCCAAGGCTCGCCGGAGTGTTTCGAGCCGCGGCAACAGGTTGCGCTCTATGGCGTCAAGGGTTGAGATATGCAGTGCCGTGGGGATGACATCGTTGCTGGATTGGCCGAGGTTGACGTGATCGTTGGGGTGCACCGGCGATTTCCCGACGATTTTACCGGTCAGAAGTTCATTGGCCCGTGCGGCAATGACTTCATTCATGTTCATGTTGGTGGACGTGCCTGATCCGGTTTGAAACAGGTCCACCACAAACTGTGTCTCAAAGCGTCCTTTTGCCACCTCACGGGCGGAGGTAATGATGGCTCCCGCAATTTCCGGATCCAGGAGCTTCAGATCGAGATTCACTTCCGCGGCAAACAGCTTGATCAGGGCCAGGGCGTGGAAAAAAGCGGATGGCAGACGAAGCCCGCTGTCAATGGTGTTCTGTCTGGCTCGCTCGGTCTGGGCACCATAGTAGGCGTTTCCCGGTACAATGACCGTGCCCAGCGAGTCCTTTTCCTCCCTGCTTGACATCATTCCCCCCCTATTTCAGTACTCCCTTTTTTCTCTGAATACCGTGCCTTCACCCGGATATACATACCGGTCCTTCTGCCCCCGGGCTGCAGACCACCTTCCCGGAACAGGTTCGTTCCCTTCCCGGGCTGTCGGCGATGGGTTGCGATCAAGCATTTTGGGGTGTTTTCTCATATCCTGAGCGGAAATCTCAAAAAAATAATGCCGGTATCGACCGGTTCCAAGACCGGCCACCAATCGCATCCCCAGAAAATCCCGCCAGAACCGAACCGTCATGTCCATGTTCTTCGTGACCATGGCCAGGTGGTTGATACCGGTGTAAGTTGCCATAATTTTTAAATCCCCGGATCACCCGGCTCTGCCGTCATCACAGGGTTCGTCTGAGCCTTCCCCTCTTGAATCTTCGGCGGAAAAGGATGCGGTACACACCGGCAGTGGTTCGCCGTCAGCTGCCGAAAGAACGGCCAGTGCTTTTTCATAATCCGGCTCTTCTGAGATTTCCTCCACCTGCTGGGTATAGGCGACTTTGCCCTCCTCATCGAGTATAACTACCGAGCGTGCCAGCAGACCGGCCAAAGGACCGTTCTTGAGTTCGTTGCCGTAGTCTTCTCCGAATGACCTGCCGCGCATTTCCGAAAGCGGAATCACGCCCTTTATGCCTTCGGCTTCACAAAAGCGGGAGTGAGCAAAGGGCAGGTCTCGCGAAATACAGAGCACCACCGTATTTTTTCGTCCAGCAAGTTCCTCATTGAATCGCCGAACCGATGCAGCGCATGGTCCCGTGTCAACGCTCATGAACATGTTCAGCACCACCCTTTTACCTCTGAATTGCGTCAGGGACACATCGGCCAGATCTGTGCCGGTTAAAGTAAAATCAGGAGCCTCGCAGCCGAGCGCCGGAAGTTCGCCTGAAGTCTTAACGGGATTGCCTTTGAGTTTTACCTGTGCCATGTTGCCTCCTTATTGAATCCTGAATTGAGCGTCAGTAAATTTGTTCGTCCATTATAAACGGCATTTCAAACGAAAGAAATACAATAAACGTGCCAGTACGGAATTCAGGGATAAATTTATCGCCTTTCCCATTATGGTATGATTGTTGCTTTTTAAATACCATCTATTATCTTCATAAAACTAAAAAGACCAAGGAGGTACATCATGACCGCAAAAAAAGAACGCTATCACATAAAATCCGCCTGCCCGCAGTGCGGCTGCAGCTACGCCCAAGTTCTCAGTCCCGAAGAGATCAAGGAAAAATATGGTGACATGCCCAACGTTGAACTCGAATGTGGCGAGTGCATGCTGAAATTTGAAGAGCCCATGGAAGAAGCCTGTCCTGAATGGGATGCGGAGTGCAAGCTCAAGGAATAGTAAATTGTCATCATCGCATAAGAATAACAATTAGGACGAAAGGTTAACCAATGAACTACGATTTCAACGCAGACGAAATACTTCAAATGGCCGAACAGATCGAAAAAAATGGCGCCGCTTTCTATAGAGAATGTGCCGGAAATGTAAAGGATACAACGGCTGTCGAACTCTTGCAGAATCTGGCGGCCATGGAAGATGAGCACGAAAAAACCTTTGCCGGCATCCGGTCCCAACTGTCGACCCAGGAAAAAGAGAGCACCACTTTCGACCCCAATGGTGAAGCCGTACTTTATCTGAAGGCGCTGGCCGACACCAAGGTTTTTTTCGAAAAGAGCATTGACACCAGCAACATGGAAGACATCCTCAAGGCAGCTATTACCGCTGAAAAGGATTCAATTGTCTTCTACCTGGGCATGAAAGACCTGGTCCCGGAAAATCTCGGAATATTGAGGGTGGACGCCATCATCAAAGAGGAAATGGCCCACATCAAACTTCTGAGTAATGAGTTGGTGAACCTGAAAAAAGCCTAAACCGGCAGCGTTGGCTTTCCCGCCATGGTCCAACCGCCTGCCATCTGTATCTATTGACCGTGTGCCTAAATCCTGCTTTTTCTTCAGGTGCACGTGATTTTATGGCCACTATGATACCGGGTTGAACTCGGCTTTATGTCTCAGCGCCCTTCTTTTGATACACAATGTATCATAGAAAACATGAGACAATCGTGATGGCCCGCCGTAATATCCTGTTAAGGATTAAAAATTCGACACGATTCAAACCGCACCACAACACCCATAGGGATGTTGCGGATGCTTATCGAGCGCCTTGCACTACATTGAAAAGTGATTATTCTGTTGTCAAGAAAATAATCAATAGTTTTATTTCAATATATTAGGGTTGGCCGCGCCAGAATTCAGGAGGTTAGCATGTGGGAATACACAGACAAAGTTAAAGACCATTTCATCAATCCCCGCAATGTCGGTTTCATCGACGATTTCGACGGTATGGGCGAAGTCGGTTCGTTGGCCTGCGGTGATGCGCTTAAACTGACATTCAAACTCGACGACGACGGCAAAATCAGCGATGCCAAATTTCAGACCTTCGGGTGTGCCAGTGCCATCGCTTCCTCTTCTGCGCTGACCGAAATGATCAAGGACCTGCCCCTGGAGGAAGCTGCCAAAATCACCAATGAGGATATTGCCGTCTATCTCGGCGGGCTCCCCAAAGAAAAAATGCACTGTTCGGTAATGGGGCGCGACGCCCTTGAGCACGCCATAGCCAACTACAAGGGCGAAGAAATCAAAGAAAAGGAGGGTGAGATCGTATGCGAGTGCTTCGGCATCACCAATCTTGAAATAGAGCGGGCCGTCAAAGAGAGCGGGCTTACCACGGTGGAAGACGTCACTGACTATGTGAAGGCCGGGGGTGGCTGTGGGAACTGCCACGACCGCATCCAGGAAATCATCACGGAGGTCAGCAGCCAGTCCATCACCGAACGGCAGAAAATGGAAAACCTGACCAACATTCAGAAAATTAAACTGATCGAAGAGACCCTCGATCGCGAGGTTAAACCAGCCCTCAATAAAGACGGCGGGGATATCGAGCTGGTGGATTTCAATGACGGCACCGTCTACGTAAAGCTTCACGGCACGTGTTCAAATTGCGCCTCCTCCCAGCTGACGTTGAAAAATTATGTGGAAAAAAAAATCAAGGATCTTGTTTCCCCTGAACTGGTTGTGGAAGAGGTGGTCCAATGAAAACAATCTATGTCGACAACAACGCCACGACCCAGGTAAATGCTGAAGTTCTCGAAGAGATGCTGCCCTATTTCAGGGAAAATTACGGCAACCCTTCCAGCATGCACACGTTTGGGGGAGACGTAGCTGCGGAAATCTCCAAAGCACGCGAACGCGTGGCCGCCCTGATCAACGCGGAGCCGGAAGAGATCGTCTTCACCAGTTGCGGCTCGGAAAGCGACTCCACTGCCATCTGGGCCGCGATTGAATCCATTCCCGACAAAAAGCACATTATCACGTCCAGGGTTGAGCACCCGGCCATCAAAAACCTGTTCGAGCATCTGTCGAAAAAAGGGTACCAGGTGTCATTCGTGCCCGTGGACAAAAAGGGAAACCTGGACCTGGATTATCTGTATGAGCACCTGACCGCGGAAACCGCCATTGTCAGCATCATGTGGGCCAACAACGAAACTGGTGTTATCTACCCGGTGGATGAAATTGCAGCGGCTGTTCGTGAAAAGGGGGTTGTTTTCCATACGGATGCTGTCCAGGGCGTTGGCAAACTCGAGGTTGACGTGAAAAAAACCCAGGTAGACATGCTCTCGCTTTCCGGCCACAAGATTCACGCCCCCAAAGGTGTAGGGGCACTTTACCTGAAAAAGGGCACCAAGTTTTCACCATTTCTCATTGGTGGCCACCAGGAGCACGGACGCCGGGGCGGGACCGAAAATGTTGCCTCCATTGTCGGCCTAGGCAAGGCTGCAGAGCTGGCCAAACAACAACGGGAGACCACTGCCCTCAAAACGTCTGCACTGCGGGACAAACTGGAAAAAAACCTCCTGGAACGCATACCCCACAGCATGGTCAACGGCGACACAAAATACCGCCTGCCCAACACCACCAACATCAGTTATGAATATGTGGAAGGTGAAGCCATTCTCCTGATGATGAATGAATTTGGCATCTGCGCTTCATCGGGTTCAGCGTGCACTTCCGGATCTCTGGAGCCGTCTCACGTTCTGCGGGCCATGGGGGTTCCCTTCACGGCCGCTCACGGTTCGATTCGCTACAGTCTGAGCGATTACAACACCGAAGAAGAAATCGATTTCATTATTGAGCACACACCGCCCATCATCGAACGGCTGCGCGAGCTTTCACCTTTCTGGAGCCAGCGTAAGGCCTCATAGAACCTGATGTTTGCACGATAGTTTCCGGCTCCTGCAGAACTCAGGTGGAAAATGTGCCGCAGTACGCTGCCTTCTCACCATGAGGAACTAGGGAGTCAACCATGAACACAGAAGACCAACACAATGTAACGTGCAAAACCGACGTGGAGGCCCTTACCCAGTACAGGCAGAGGCTTCCCCAGATTGTCGAAAAAATCATCGACAACTGTGATGAAGGTACCTGCTACACCCATGTCGACTATGAACCCATTCCCTCCAGGGCTGCGGTCATCGATATCATCAAACGCCTGCGGGGGGTCCTGTTCCCTGGGTATTTCAGCAATGAAAAACTCGACCCCATCAACATGGGTTACACCATGGGCCAGTCGGTCTCCCTGCTTTTCGACATGCTTTCCGAACAGATAAGTCTGAGCATCCGGCACGACTGCTTCCGTTATGATTATGAATGCACAGAATGCGCCGACCAGGGTCATGAAGCGGCCCTCACCTTTTTGGAGTCCATCCCGTGGCTGAGACAGGTCCTCGCTACGGATGTCACCGCGGCGTACGAAGGCGACCCTGCTGCCAAAAGCCACGATGAAATCATTTTCAGCTACCCCGGCATATTCGCCCTGATGGTATACCGCACAGCCCACAAGCTTCACACCCTCGGGGTCCCTCTTCTCCCGCGCATCATGACCGAATACGCTCACAGCATCACCGGTATCGATATCCACCCGGGGGCGACAATCGGGCAAGGCTTTGTGATCGACCACGGCACCGGGGTCGTCATCGGTGAGACTACCCATATTGGTGAAAATGTCCGTATTTATCAAGGAGTTACCCTGGGTGCGCTTTCCCTGCCCCACGACGCCGGGGAAAAGCTGAGGGGAACCAAACGGCACCCGACCATCGAAGACGGGGTGATCATCTACTCGGGCGCCACCATCCTGGGGGGTGACACGGTTATCGGTGCGCATTCCATTGTGGGCGGCAATGTTTGGATTACATCGTCAGTGCCGACCAACACCAAAGTCGTTTTGAATGAACCGGAACTGAAAT
>RCNC010001428.1_pt1 | contig 16022 bp, 15 predicted proteins | sample 2041301 | NCBI WGS metagenome assembly RCNC01 (sample SAMN09708231, study PRJNA481090) | Marine sediment metagenome, whole genome shotgun sequencing project. | biome: marine sediment; feature: ocean; material: sediment; isolation source: Sewage treatment plant 13A marine sediment (STP13A) ... | reverse complement strand
GTGGGGGACTGCTCCCAATATTGAAGACTACCTTGCCCTGGATGGTGAATGCGAAAAACGATTGTCAAAGTTCATGAAGAAGAACGTCGAGGCCAAGAAACCGTTCTACGTTGCTTATTGGCCGCTAATTACGCCGTTCACTGGCTTCCCGGAGAAAATTACCCAGTCTGCAGGAATGCTACAGGAAGGAATTGCACGTTTCGACATTTACGTCGGTAAATTAATGAAAGAATTGAAAGAACTTCAGCAGCGAGTTGAAAAAGTAGAGTCACAGCTGGAAGGTACAGAAGAAGAACTGCTTAAAACCAAACAAGAACTGCTTGAAACTCAGCAAGACGCAGTCGATGCTCAAACAGATAGTCAGATAACGAATATTAAATTCTCCAAAACAACAGGAATGCATGAGTTTGTATCTGATGACGGCAGTTCTTCGATGAAACTGAGTGGCAGAATACAACTGGATATTGCATCTTTTCCTGATCAATATAAAAATGGCAGAGAAAGGGATGATAATTTCTTTTCCGATCGAACAGAAAGCGAAGTTCGTAGAGCACGACTTGGCATTGAAGGTGTTTTCCATTCAGACTGGGAATATGACCTGGAAGTTGATTTTGCTGAAAATGATTTGGACCTGAAAAAGGCTCAGGTGACATATGGTGGCTGGAAAGATAATGAAGTAACCGCTGGCTTTCAAAGAGTTGCTTTTGGTTTAGAAAATACACAGAGCTCCAGGTACACCACGTTCATGGAGCGGGGTTTAACGGACACTTTTTCACCGGATAGAGATTTGGGTGTTGCCTGGCATTATACAGGTTGGGATTCGGTTCAATTTAAAGGCGGTGTTTATATACCCAATTCTATTGACACAACCACCGAAACAGAAAATGGAAGTGATGATGATACGCATCGTGTAGATGCTTATAACTATGTTGCCCGTATCACTACGGCCCCTGTTAATTTAAGCAATCAGGTTGTACATTTTGGTGCCAGTGCCGCCTATACAGATTACAGTGATGTTGATACTGATGGGGGTATTCGTTATCGAGCCCGCCCGGAATCACACTTGTCTCAACGGCTGGTAACCACAGCTGAAATATACGATCCCGATAATACCCAGAAATTCGGATTAGAAGCAGCTTATTCTGGCAGTGGATTCCTGATGCAAACTGAATACGTTACTGCGAAAACCAAGGGGTTTTATGACGATGACGACCTTGAGGTTGATGAAGATAGCTATAGTTACGACAGCTGGTATATCTCTGGTGCCTACATGTTGACGGGAGAATCACATGCTTATCGACGTAAAAGTGGCACTTTTGGAAATGTTATGCCGGATGAGCCCATTTCAAAAGGTGGTTGGGGAGCGTGGGAAATCGCTGCACGTTATAGCACGATCGATCTGAATGATAATGACGAATTTGGTGGTGAATTAGCGGATATTACGTTGGGTCTTAACTGGTATATGGAAAACAACCTGAAGACGATGTTCAACTACATACGTTATGAGGCAGATAATTATAACGATGATTCAAGGTACAAGGATCAGGATGACACTATCTTTCAAACGCGTGTGTCGTGGTTCTTTTAGAGCATGTCTTAAAGAATATCGCATTGCCTTAACAGGGATGGTTCTGAACCATCCCGCGTAGAATGCTTTTAAAGTAAATATTTACAGGAAAAATAACATGAATAGATCTTCATTTATCAGTTTATTATTAACCACATTTTTTGTCTTTCCCGCATGGGCATTAGATGTCAGTCATTTTACAGAAACAGAATACGGCTTTAATATTCAGGAACCCGATTCAATGAATATTGCCCCCAGTTCCCTGTCAGGTCAGCGAGAAAAACTATACAATTTTATTAATTTTGAACCAGGTCATGATGAAAAACTGGTCACATATCTTGATACTCCTAATCGTGATCTAAACAAAAATGCACTGATTATCCGAGTTAGGGAAGATCTCACCAGCCCAAAGAAGACAAAAATTACCGTGAAACTCAGGGCTGAGTCACCTGAAGCATTTGGTGACATAAGTAAGTATAGAAAAGCTGAGATTGACATTGTCGGTGGTGAGAAAAAATACAGTGTCAGCTGGGACATTGGATATAATCCGAATGATTTCGATGTACGACGTGTTGATGTACCTGCAATATTGGAGCGCATTAAACAGAAAAATCCTGAAGCCTGGAGTGCGGTTGAGTCGCGTTTAGATGGAAAAACGGATGAAATCCAGCAAACCATGGTAATGCGTTCGCTTTATTGGGAAGGTCCTATTACAAAAATACCGGGCAGTGTTGAAGCTGACTATTCGATATGGAGCCCTTATTATAAAAAACCAGCTGTGGCTTTTACTTCAATTTCTTTTAAAGGTAAGACGAAAGATAGAAACCTGCCTGCCGTTGCACAGCGCATTGAAGCCGCACTGACTGAAAAAGGTCTTGCTGTCCCACCAGAAGAATCTTATTCAAAAACCAGGCAAACATTTGATATGAGTCCTAACTTCAATCAATAAGCCTGTCATTATTGTTCCAGAGTTAACCAACATTCGATTGAGTGTTGGTTTGCCTGTAATGAATGGCTAGCTTATCCTTATCGCCTTTTTATCGTTGATTCCTTTAGTCTGGCGTGAATAGTACTGTTTTAATAGATGAATTTTGAGGCATTGTTTGATGACACGTTTTATATCAATTTTACTGGTACCCGTACTCGTCGCTGTGGCAAGTTCGGTATACGCGATCGAAGCGATTCCGGAAGAAGCGGGCTGGTCCGGCTATCTCAGACTCGGGGCAGGTGCACTTCAGGCTGAGACCAATATGGTCTCGGGTATCGACCGGTTCGGGATAGACATGGGCAATAAGAAGGTTGATTCACTCGATGATGAGCCGGATTCCGAGTCATTCCCCCTTCCTCAATTGAATTTGAACCTCAAGTACACGTTTGAAACCCAGACGCAGTTGTTTACGGGTAATAGCCTCGAAGATATCGTGCAGTTAGATAATGTTACGGTGTTCGGTGTGCGACAACAGTTCAGCGACAAAAGCATTTTCGAAGTAAGTGCAGTAACGTCACCTGCACTGGCACTGGCACAGGTTTGGGAAGACCCCTATGTTGTCGGCGAAGACCGTGACGAAACCGATCGCAAAAGCAACGGACTGCGCCTGGAGTATGACAAGATCCTGGGCTCGGGTTTCGGTCTGCAATATACCCAACGCGAGACCGAGATCGACGACGAGTTAAGCGGCACCACGCAACTCGGGCTCACGGGTGCAGAGGCCGCACTGCTGGACCGGGAAGGCGATACCCGGCGCTTGGTGGTCAATTACACTTTCGAGCCGACGGGCAAAGGCATTTACTCGTTGCGCGTGGGCACTAGTGATATTGATCTCGATGGCGAGGCGATGTCGGGTGACTCGAACAGTGTTCAACTGACGTATGCTCATTTTACCGATCGATTCGTCACGGCGATCAGTGGCACTTTCTCCAAGACGGATTATGACACCAGTAATCCGGTGTTTGATAAGACGCGCGAGGACGATTCCATCGGCCTGGCTTTATTTGTTTTTGACAAGGGATTGTTTGACGATAAAAACTGGTGGGGGCAGGGTTCGATTGCCTGGGTTGAGCAAGACTCGAATATCGATTTCTATGATCAAAGTGTGATGGCTATTACTCTCGGCGTGCAGCGTAATTTCTAGGGAGCCTCTGATGATAGCCAATTTATCGAGAGTCATAATAGAGACTTTGTGAACAAGATGAATTCCAAATGCCTGCTGTTGCTACCGCTACTACTCCTGCTAAGCGCTTGCTCGAGTTTTGGTGAAGGCGTGATGCGGGGCCTGGTAAATCAGGAGAAAGAGGATACTCGTGAATGCTTCGTGCGCGGGCCCAGCTTCGATGGGATCGAGCAGATGGTAGACGCGACACTGCAACCAGGCCCTAAACAGGGAGCTGACGTCAAGGTTCTGATGGTGCATGGGATCGGTACCCATCTGCCGGGGTATTCGACCCGGCTTGCCGAGAACCTGGCGCGTGAACTGGATCTGAAGGTTGTCGACCGCACGCCCAAGATTATCAAGCTGGGGCTGTATCTTGATCCGAAGTTATTTGAGGATAGTGTGCGCTTTGAGCGGATGCGTGGCGAGCTTGGAGACAGCAATGGCACCGTGACGGTGCAAAGATACAGCAGCAAGGATGGAACGCGCGGTATGACCTTCTATGAGTTGACCTGGTCAGAGATCACCGAACCCGACAAGCGGATCATCAACTACGATTCCTCTGGCAATTACTCGTTTCGGCGAGCTGGACTAAACCGCAATCTGAAGCAGTTTGTCAATAATAGTTTACCGGACCCACTCATTTATCTGGGTGACGCGCAAGGCAATATCCAGCTGTCGGTGTCGCAGACCCTGTGCTGGATGTTCACTAAATCCTATGAGCAATTGCCAGACAAAACCGGCCAGGAGTGTCGGATGTTGGAGACTACCCCGGAGAGTGTGACCAATGATTCTTACGTGTTCATCAGTCATAGCCTGGGCAGTCGTATCCTCACCGATTCATTGGAGGCAATCACCGCCACGGTGGCAAAGGCAGATTATGAGGGTGTGTCGGAGGTTGATAAAGCGGTTGCTGAAAGGTGGGCGAAGGCACTGCAGAATGAGTCGCCATCGATTTTCATGCTGTCTAATCAGCTCCCCCTGTTGCAACTGGGCAGAGCTCCTCCTGAGGTGAGCAACCAGTTCCCCGAATACTGTACGGCGGAAGGTGACAAGACAGAGGGTCGGGTATTTGAAAGGACGCGGATTGTCGCATTTTCGGATCCGAACGACATCCTGAGCTGGTCGGTACCACCGGGCTACGAGGATGACTATCTCGATTCACGCTTGTGCCCGATTCTAACTAACGTCATCATCAATGTTGCAGAGGTAAAGAGCTTGTTCGGGATCGAGTTGGCACCGCCGGGTGATGCACACCGAAATTACGACGATGATGACCGCGTCATCAAAATGATCACGCACGGAATAAGCGAGGATGATTCCGACCCGGTGATAATGGAACGCTGCGAATGGCTGGAAGTCCGCTAAGGACTCCAGGCTGGTGGCAGCGAATCTTTACGGCAGGTTGGGATTTCTCATCCGCATCAGCATAGTATTCTTCCTTCTCGGCGCCCTGCTCGTTGCCACGGGCTGGGCTGTTCTGGCAATTAATTATGGCGATTCGGCCACAAACGCCACGCAAACGCTGCTCGCGGTTGCATTTGGGATCGTAGGTTTTGCGACCATGGCCGGTGTGCTGAAGCGAGAGGAGATTCAGATCAGCATGGATGGCAAGGGGCGCTAGCTGCCAGATCTTTAACGCCCATGTGGAACCATAAAATCCACATCAGGCCCCTGGGGAACGATACCGGTCGGATTAACCGAGCGGTGGCTGGCAAAATAGTGATACTTGATGTGATCCATATTAACCGTCGCCGCCACACCGGGAGCTTGATACAGCTCGCGGGTATAGGCCCACAGATTTGGGTATTCAGTCAGACGTTTTTTATTGGTTTTAAAATGGTTGTAGTAAACGGGATCAAAGCGTACCAGCGTTGTGAAAAGGCGCCAGTCTGCTTCGGTGATTTGATCACCGACCAGATAACGTTGTTTTCCCAGTCTTGTTTCCAGGCGCTCCAGTTCTGCAAATAAACGCGCATAAGCAAGATTATAAGCGTCTTGAGTGGTAGCAAATCCACAGCGATAGACACCATTATTGACATTGTTATAAATCGGTTGATTGATAGCATCGATTTCCTGGCGTAAAGCTGGCGGATAAAAATCCAGATCCGCTTTGCCAAGCTCATCAAAACCCGTATTCAACATGCGAATAATTTCAGAAGATTCATTATTGACGATGGTTCGGCGTTTCTTGTCCCACAGTACCGGCACCGTCACCAGACCTTGAAAGCTGGGGTCAGCTTTCTGATAGATCTCATTCATAGTGCGGCTATGGTAGATATGATCTTCAGTCGCTCCTGGGTATTCACCAAATACCCAGCTTTCAGTAGGCATCAGCGGGTGTACAACCGATACTGAAATCACCGCTTCAAGGCCTTTCAGAGCACGAAAAATCAGGGTGCGATGTGCCCACGGACAGGCATAGGAAACATAAAGGTGATAACGATCTGGCTCAGCCTTAAAGCCGCTTTCTCCACTGGGGCCAGCACTGCCATCCGCTGTTATCCAGTTCCTGAAACCGGATGTTGATCGAATGTACTCACCGCCTTTAATTTTGAGTTTTTCTTCCATTTTATTGAATCCGAAATGATAGGGTATTGGTAGCAAAGGTAAGCTTCACCGCCTTCTTCTACGTTTAATGCATAGCGTTAGCAAAAAGCGAACTTTCTATTAATCTCGATTAATTTTTTTCATCTTTAAAATTAATAGTCCAATGACTACCATCACAAAAGGGTTTGTTTTTTGATGCGCCGCAGCGGCATAACGTCACTTGTGTTTTTGAAGCTCCTTCTCCTCTTTTCGTTTCTAATAAATCAACCGCGCCTGATACAACATAGGGGCCATTTGGAGCAACCATTACAGCCGATTCAGTATTCTCTTCGACATGGTCATCTTTAGCGGTATAACTTAATGCCCCTGAAGGACATTTTTTGATGATATTTATGATTTCGTCTACTGATGCTGCATTAGGACTAATAAATGGCTCTTGTTTCAATCTAAATACGGCTGATAGCTTATCGGTACAAACACCCGAATGTGCGCAAATGCTGCGGTTGTCATTTATCGTTATTTCTGTACCGATATAGACTTCCTTTTTATCAGTTAAACGGCCATCAGTTTTATCTGACTTAAAACTAATAGTTTGGTGAGAACCGTCACAAAATGGTTTGTTGGACGAAGCACCACAACGACATAAAGCTATGGTTTCTCCAGATTCTAGAGGCCCTTTAACATTACTTAGCTGCGTTAAATTTTTTACTAAATATGGCCCATTTTGCATTGGAGTAATATTTACATCTGTTTCTGAACTCATCATATTCTCTCTGTAATTAATCGGGAATTTGAGATCTTTTAACAATTAGCGAAAAGTAAAAAGGCACGGGAATTTTCGCACGGAAAATGTGAACATATATGCGATATGTGATCATTTGAGTACGATGGTGAGGGTGTGTGTCCCGTTAATACCCGTTAATATTATCTGTGCAATATTATCTCTCCCCCCATCGGTTTCTCTATTGGAAAGTTTGAGGCCGTTGCTATAGACGAAAGCAATAAGCCAACGACAAATACTGATCGTATAAGTAATCGTTTCATTTTCTATCTTCCAGGTTAATTAAATGTTCGGCTTTGGTGATCACGCACCGGTAGTCATTTGCTTCAATACGTTGTCTTTCTTGATAAAATGGTGGTGCAATGCAGCGCCTGCGTGACCGATCACGGCAATGACAAGTAATATCCAGACGATGCCATGCATGGTGAGAAATGTTTTCGCTAGCTCTGGATCCTTATCCAGAAAAACAGGGAATTCGAAGAAGCCAAAGAAGCTCACTGGGAAACCAGCAGCCTGGCTCATCATGATTCCAGCCAGTGGCTGTGCAAACATCAGTACGTAAAGTCCCCAGTGCATTGCTTTAGCCACAAAAGCTTCACCTGCTGTTGTTTCATGCGGAAGTCGGGGTGTCTCATTGAATAAGCGCCACACGAGGCGAAGCATGATCAGCATCAAAATAGCAGCACCAAATGATTTATGCATACCCGCGGCCTGCAGTTTCTCAGCCCCTTTGGGCATAGAGGCAAGAAGGTTGCCCATTACAATGGAGAAGGTAAGCATCAGGAATAGCAGCCAGTGGAAGCTTTTAGCGACTACCCCGTATGTATTAGCAGTATTTTTCATCATAATGTTCGCCTAAATAAGTTCTGTGTTTGTTTTATACCCAGTGATTCGAGTACAACTCATGGTTTGAATTACGTTGCAAATAAGTATATACAGTTATAATACGAGCATAAACATGGTAAAAAGAAACTCATTGTTTCTAAATGTTAACCAATATGAGTATTCTTCCTTATCTCGAAACATTTTCTGCTGTTGTTGAAAATGGCAGTTTTACTGCCGCAGCCGACGCACTGGGCATATCCAAGCCCGTAGTGAGTAAGCGAGTTTCTCTCCTCGAACAACATCTTGGGGTTCAGCTTCTTCACCGCACCACCCGACGTCTACACCTCACTCATGCAGGCGAAGTATTTGCGAGTTATTCGCATCGGATCCTGTCAGACGTGCGAGAGGCTGAGCAATCAGTCTTACCCTTGCAGCATGAACCACAAGGCCGGTTGCGGATTTCGGCCCCCGAGAGCCTTGCTATGTCATTACTCCCTGAGGTACTACTGAGCTTTCAACAGCAATTTCCCAGGATTGAACTGGATATACATATCTCCGGCCGGTTGGTGGATCTTGTAGAAGAGGGTATCGATGTAGCGCTCAGGGTTGGGAAACTAGAAGATTCGAGCTTGATCTCGCGACTGCTTATGCCATGTAGCTTAGATGCCTTCGCATCACCCGAATACCTGAAAAAGTATGGTAAGCCCGAACATCCCCGTGAACTCGAAACACATAACTGCCTGATCTATTCACAGCGGCCTGATGCGGATCACTGGCAGTTCAGAGGTGATCAGGGGGAAAACATCAATATTAAGGTGAATGGCAACCTTCGTTCAGATATGGGAAATATACTGATGAACGCAGCGCTGAACGGTAACGGTATATTCATAGGGCCGACATTTATGATAGCCAGTGCCTTAAAAGAAGGGCGATTGGAAACCGTCCTGGACCAATACACGCCGATGACTACTGGGCTATATGTTGTATATCCATACAGCCAATTCGTTTCTGCAAAAGTACGAGCTTTTGTAGATTTCATTGCTGAATCATGGAGCACATGATGGGACAGACACTTTCGAAAAACCGAAATTCTGTTACCTGAACCAAATTTCATCATTTTTACGGCTGAACCAGGAATCCTGAGTCTTCTGGCTTGCCAGCGTCGATGCAGAAGTGTGTGTCCCGAATGGCACCTGTTTCAAAAGCAACTCGTCTAGGCTTCAATCCATTGCGCTCGTCCTTGCAGGGTTTCGCACAGCCTTTCACCGTGAACTTCCACACCACAGGGTTATCTTTCTGGTCGAAAGCACCTGCTGGCGACATAAAGGGTAACTCGGCCATGTCCCGGGTCCATATTGCAAAGCCGATCGCGACGATCAGAACTAGTTTGCCCACGATCACTCCACTCACCGAACCAACATGATCCTGGCTGTAGATATGGGATCAAACATTACCTTATGACAAACATGCCATAATTCAATTGATTTGATTATCGTTGGCAATCGAATTTCTTCTTTTGCTAGAAGCAACTTGGAAAAAGACGACCGAGCGATTACTCTTCAGCCTCACCTACCTTCTGCGAATTCATGTGACAAATAGCACCTTGCCAAACGAACAGGTCCTCACGCTTTCAGTAAGACAGCAGATCTACTTTAGACATATATTTTTTGTACTGGTTGATCTCACCGTGCTTAACCTTTTCGTTCAATACTGGGAATTGGTGTTTATCGAAAGTTTTTCGATTTCATTAATGGCTGCCTTGCTACTCCAGGTTCTGTTGCAGGCAACCGTGGCAATCGTAAATCGAATCACAAACTACTTTAAGGAAAAGCCGGGGGTATCGGCCAAAATATTTCGCGGTCTGTCGACCTGGGCTGTGCTCTTTAGCTCCAAGCTGGTCATCCTCGAAGCGGTCAATTTTGCCTTCGGAAGCAGTGTGATGTTCTACGGCCCGATGAATGGTCTGATCGCCTTCATTGTGGTCGTTGTGGTGATGATCTTCGCCGAGCAATTTTTCAAACGGATATACGATTCGCTGGCATAAGTGCAAACAAAATAGCACCGGGGATTTTGCGCGCCTTCATTTTACGACATCGGTAAAGTCATCAAGGTGGTCGAGCATATATTGCTCCAGAAAATCCACTGTTAAGAATGTTTGCGCTTTACCAAATGCCAACTCAAACGCACTCTCCATGTTTGGCTTGATGTCCCAGGTCACTACTTCCAATATCACAGGTTTCTCCTACGTCTTGCAAACGCTCATATAGCCTGTTGTGTTTATTCCGGGTTCAATCGTTTCCTTTTTATAATCACAACCCTTTCTGAATTATCACTACCAACGTCAACGATCTGACGACCCACCAGGCCATCAAAAGAAGTTGCCAGTAATTCATGTTCGCCTTTACCAAGGCCCTGAAAGAGAAACTCTCCGGTTGGACGAGTCGTACGCCTGCGAGTAACAATACTAGTGGCTCCCTCGTAATGATGCCTCCATTCTAGAATTACCGTCGCACCAGGAACCGCATGGTTGAACTCGTCGTACACCACACCCTTCAACATGTTGTTACCAACATCCACTACCAGTTCAATAGAAGTTTGCGACTCCCCAGACAATTCATGGCCGGTTACCATTAGGGCCAGGCCAAATGTTTTGGAAAATACTATCGGTCCGACCGGGACGTTTTTAATGTCGAATTTTCCAATAATATCCGGCACAATTTTTCGTATCCATCTGGCTTTTAATGGACTTTGAATTCTCATTTCGTAGCCGGGCACAACAATACCTTCAACATTAACAACTCTCCCCTTGAGCGTAGCTAACTCAAGTGGATCCAAAACAATCGATAGCGCGCCTTGATTGGTCAGAATCTCAAGGGAATCTATTGAAACCCGCTTGTACATTCCTTTTGGTGAAACTGATAATTGATAGTCTGATGCGGGCAGAATATTGCCAAAATTAAAGTACCCATTTCCATCACTGATTTCGGAGTAGGCCTGACTGACACTGTCTGAAATCAGGCGTATTGTCTCGTTTGCGATTATGTTGCCATAGCTTGTAGACACACTTCCCCATACTGACACCGTACCTCTTTGAAGATTATTCTCCTTAGCGATATCTGACGATGGCGATGAAGAGCCTTCGAGTGTTGGAGCTACAGCTACGATACTCGGCAGTTCTGAAGGCGGGACTGGTTCCTGCTGTTTGGGCATAGCCTGGGATATTTTATTCAGTCGCACCTCAATTACCTGAGGCCGATCTGCTAGCAACCATGCTGTCAGGACAATGATCGCGAGAAAGGATAATGTTCCAACCCACAAAAGACAGTAGCGCATAGAGGCTCTTCTTTTTTTGATCTTCATCCTTCCAGCATGCGCTTGTTTAGCAAAACTTATACATATATCACCAGTCGAGGTCCATTTTAGCTGAACCCGATTCTAGATACTGACAAGTTAGCTGAAATTCGACAGCAATGGCTGAATGAAATATCCCAATATTTATAAGTGATTCCGATTTACTTCAGAAATGATACAACACGCCGTATTTACCCATTGCTGATTCAATCTCAGCAGTCGCCGATGTGTCGGATCAATCGTTGAAGGTTTACAGGCTGAATCGGGGATAAACGTTACTTGCCAGTACCTTTTATACTACTTAAGCTTAGGGTGCTTCGAGTGGCGACCGGAAAAATATGGAACCTCGAAACCATAACGTGGTCAGTACACCGTCAAGAACATAGAAGTCTTGAGGGTCAGTAGGTTGTGCAGAAATTTTTCGATTCTTCAGGAGAGGTAGTTCGATAAGACAAGTTGCCAGAAAAACTCCGTTGTAAAACCTGACGCAATCGTTTTGCGTCTAACATTAACGCCGGAATAGCACACTTTAAGTTCTTGCCCCTTCGTCAGCATTTAATGGTTTTCATTTTTAGGGAAATAATTTCATGACATTTCGTCAATATTTTATTGTTTTTGTGTTCGCTGCCCCTGTACTCATTTGCGCACTAGGTTTAGTGGCACCTAACGCTCTTTGGTTGTTTGTAGTGGTAGCGCCTATGATTATTTTGGGGCTGTTAGATATGCTGCAAACGAAACAATCTATAAAACGTTTATACCCTCTAGTGGGCCGGATTCGTTACTTATTTGAATTTTTCCGGCCAGAAATCCAACAATATTTTGTTGAAAACGAAACAAATGGCAGTCCCATTTCCAGAGAATTTCGTTCTTTGGTTTATCAACGTGCCAAAGGCACCAGAGACACGCGTCCTTTCGGTACCATATTTGATGTAAATCGTGCTGGCTACGAATGGGTGAACCATTCACTGCAGCCTAGACATTTAACGGATTTTTCGCCGCGCATAAAATTCGGTGGCGATGAATGTACAAAACCCTATATGGCTTCTCCATTGAATATTTCCGCAATGAGTTATGGTGCATTGAGCAAAAATGCGATTATGTCGTTAAATAAGGGTGCCAGGATAGGCGGGTTTTCCCACAATACGGGTGAAGGCAGCATGAGTCCTTATCACCTTGAACATGGTGGCGACATTGTTTGGCAAATTGGCACAGGTTATTTTGGCTGCCGTAATGACAAAGGTGGCTTCAATCCCCAAACCTTCGAGGAAAATGCCACTAAAGAGGTGGTGAAGATGATAGAAATAAAACTATCTCAAGGGGCCAAACCAGGCCACGGCGGGATCTTACCTGCTGCTAAATTAACAGAGGAAATTGCCCTGATTCGCCATGTGCCAATGGGTCAGGATGTGGTATCTCCTGCGTCACACTCCACGTTTTCAACTCCTGTGGAATTACTGCATTTCGTGCGTAAATTACGTGAATTATCTGGTGGTAAGCCAGTGGGCTTTAAGTTATGTATAGGTCGTCGTGACGAGTTTTTGGGAATATGTAAAGCGATGCTTGAAACGGGGATCAAACCGGATTTCATTACCGTTGACGGTGGCGAAGGTGGCACAGGTGCCGCTCCCACCGAAATGACCAACTCAGTCGGTACACCCATCCGCGATGCTCTAATATTCGTGAATAGTGCACTTATCGGGGTTGGTTTAAGGGATCAGATTCGCATTATCGCATCCGGAAAAATGTTTAGCGCCTTCCACATTCTGCGAGCCATGGCTTTGGGAGCTGATACAGTTAATTCCGCCCGAGGCATGATGCTGGCACTTGGTTGTATTCAGTCACGAACCTGTAATTCTGACCAATGCCCTACCGGTATTGCGACCCAAAACCCGACACGCAATAAAGCCATAGTAGTAACGGATAAGGCTCAAAGGGTCGCTAACTTCCATCAAGGAACGGTTAGAAATCTGGTGGAGCTTCTTGGTGCCGCAGGCTTGAATAGTACTGAAGATCTTCGTCCTCACCATATTAACCGTCGAGTTCAAGGTACAGACGTCAGAAACTACGCACAGCTGTACCCAGAACTTTCGTTAGGCTGTCTTCTGGACGCCAATGCAATGCCAGAAAACTGGAAGTACGACTGGGATAATGCTCAAGCTAGCACCTGGTAAAAATGAGATGCCAGGTGTATTCACATATACCTGGCATCAAAAAATTATTGTCTTGTGCGCGCAATATAACGCTTTGATAAGCGAGGTACTGACAAGGTAGCGGCCATTCGGCGACAATTGCCGGGTAAGTAAATCAAATATCTACATTAGATTTGAAAGCATAGAGGTTTAGTTATTGCACAAAGACGCGGGACTAAGCGGCCACTCGGCCCTGGTGGTCAGGGTTGTCCAACATATAAAACAATTTTGCCTACCGTGCGCCCGGATTCGCTAAGTGCATGTGCTTTTGCGATATCCTCTAGCGCGAATTCAGCACCAATAATGGGGCGTAATTTACCGTGTTCAACAAGTTTCGCCAGTTGTTCAAGAATGGCAGCATTGGGTTCGATAAAAACGAACGCGCAGCGAACACCCCGTTCTTTCGCTTTTTCCTCGGCAGGGGGGCTAACAATCGACACCAGGATGCCGCCTTTTTTCATGACAGACCAGGACGATTCCTGAATGTCGCCGCCAAGGGTGTCGAAGACGACGTCAATATCACTGAGGATTTCCGCGAAATTCTGAGTCTTGTAGTCGATTACTTCATCGGCCCCCAACGATTCCACCAGCGCCCGGTTTTTTCCTGATGTGGTTGCGATGACATGTGCGCCGCGAGATTTTGCCAGCTGAATCGCAATAGATCCAACGCCGCCAGAGCCGGCATGGATCAACACCTTTTGCCCAGCACTCAATTGTGCCGTAGTGATAAGCGCCTCCCAGGCGGTAATCCCCGCTAGCGGCAAAGAGGCCGCTTCGCTGTGCGATATTGTCAGTGGTTTGAGGGCTATCTCGCTTTCGAGGATGGCTACGAACTCGGCGTAGGTGCCGTCACGCTTGATGTCTGGGCGAGAGTAAACCGCGTCACCTGCGCGAAAACGAGTGACATCTGCGCCGACGGCTGAAACAACACCGGATACATCCCAACCCAGGGTAAGCGGCATCGAATAGGAAATCATCTCCTGCAAATAGCCTTCTCTAATTTTCCAGTCCACTGGATTGACCGATGCGGCCACCACTCGAACCAGAACTTCGTCTGCAGCGATGCTCGGCATTGGCGCATCTTCAAACACCAGGACGTCTCTGTTACCATATTCGTGAATTCTGACTGCTTTCATGTCACTCTCTTTTTGATCGGTTGAAGTCTCGAGTAAATCGCCCATTTTGATCAATCGTGAAAAACGATTGGCTTAATAAAAATAGGCATGTGAATACACATGGCATACTGATTTACTTTTGATTGAATAATGGTCTTGCAGGCAAATCAACCTAGCAAATCGCGGTTAACATATACTGGCCTGACTCAAGAAATGCATTAGCATCTTCGACCATGTCCTTTATCTTAAGATGATCGGCATAACCAAGTCGTGCACTCATCACTAACCAAAACACCGCGCTTACTGCGCCCACGTATCGCCATATCGTTGATTTTGCCCATCTAAGCGCAAATGTAATAGAGAGTATATAGAACACGAAACCACCTAGTTTAGATGATGCCCAACTATTCACGAAGGGATACAGGTTAAGCGGATTAACGGTGATCATGTAAAGAAAGGTCAAAACAAACAGGGCATACAGAACATGTGGTCCAATCTTCAACAGTTTATTGTTGACCTTGTCAGACCCTTTCATGGTCAACACAAAGTTAATGATGAAAAAGACAAACGTCAGTAAAATTATGGTCAGGTGGGCGTTCTTAATTATCATGTACATGGGGTTGATCCCTAAAAAATTTATTGCAGTAAGCTTATACGCAGGTCGTCAGCAAAAAGTTTGCTTTAGCCATAAAATACCTTCTGACAGGTTAACTTCGATTCAGCGACAATTTTAACCAGTGTGGGCATTCCGGCGGCCGGGATCGTCATTATCCTGGATATCGACCGGTCACTCGGCATGTTGCGCACTGTTGTCAATGTCACCGGTGACATGGTGGCATGCCTGGTAATGCAGCGTATATCGCAGGTATCTATGGAATGAATTTCGAGTATATGCCCGAATTAAAATGGAAATGGTCCTACCCGTTGTTAATGCTCGGGTTTGTCACCATCCCCGTCGCATTACTCGTTTATTTCAGAAAGAAAAAGTGGTTTTAAGTCAGTTTGGGAATAACCTTACGGACATGCGAGCCGTGCCAAAACTTTGCTCCTAACCGATAAAGCCGTCTGGTGGTTTGTGGTGCTAGCTTCGCGAATACCTGCTGGCTTAAAAAGTGGTGACCGGGTCGAGACTCAGTACGATTCGGACTAGGACGCTGTGACGTCCATCAGCCGCATCAAGGTTTTGCCCTGATACGCTTTACCTATTTCAACGAAATCATGCGCGGCTTGCTGATCAAACTAATTCTGTTTATTGATCTTGCTCCCGGGTTTTCCGCGCTGGCTTTTTTCGCCATGGTATTTGCCCGTGGCGGTATCGCCAAGTTCAGAAATACACTTTAGTTCTCGAACCGGATTTTTTGGCGATCCCTGCGACTAGCTGCGAAAATCTTGATGCAGGACATTAACCATCTGCGTGCCGGCAATTAACATATCCTGATTCATCGTAACCAGGACGCCTTTGCTCGATTGATCACTTTTCTGGTTAACATGAGT
>RCNC010001771.1_pt1 | contig 16030 bp, 14 predicted proteins | sample 2041301 | NCBI WGS metagenome assembly RCNC01 (sample SAMN09708231, study PRJNA481090) | Marine sediment metagenome, whole genome shotgun sequencing project. | biome: marine sediment; feature: ocean; material: sediment; isolation source: Sewage treatment plant 13A marine sediment (STP13A) ... | reverse complement strand
ATCGCATCTTCACCCACGGCTATCAGCAGAGAAAGTTCGTCGTCGGGGGACGTTTTGACTGCTGCGACGACCGCGAGAAGACGTGCCCCTTCGGGCAGCAGGCCTGCGAAGAAAGCAGGTACAGCACCCGCCCCGGTGACGTATGCGACCGCCCGGACAGGTAGTGTGGAGGCGACCGCATCGTTGGTGCCCGCGATGTACTCGCGGGTGTATTCGAAAGTGATTAGCTCATTGCGTCTGGTGAGGTGGCCCGCTAATTGATCACCCTTGTAAACATCCGCAAAATCGACAGCCTTGGCATCCGATGGTCTCATGACCGGCCTTGCTCATAGCGAGGTTTCACGCCCAGGTCGAGACCCACCACTAAGGCTACACGTGCCAATGTGGTGACAGCGACGGTACCGTTTCCGGTCTCGACGCGGCTAATCGTCTGACGTTGTACCCCCGCGATCTCTGCAGCGTCCTGTTGAGTCATACCGAGACGCTTTCGACGGGTGCGAATCACCGTGCCAATATTTTCTAGTATGTTCGTTATATCAGACATTATTAGTCATCGTAACCATTTTTGAGTTGAAGTCAACCATATTGTATGCCAAAGCGAACATATTGTCTGGAAATTGTAATCTGAGTGCCTCAACTAAATAGAATGTTCGCTGTGAGCTACATTCTATGCCAGATCGATGCCATCCGATATTTCTATGACTAATAGACGACAGAGAACTGCTGCATGGCGTGTTCATCGTTTTCAGCTTCATCAATCAGGGCAACAGCGAAGTCAGCCCTGGAAACCCTGCTCCTTCCACGTGAATTCTCGAGTAGTTGGCTGCCGCCGATTCGAAAAATACCTGTGCGCTTGCCATTGGTGAAGTTCTTCGGTGGTGTGGCATAACTCCAATTTACATCGTCCACAGTTTTCAGGTATTCCAGCGCCAATACTTGCCCGGCGATTTCCACTTCCAGTTTTCTTGGCAGGATGATTTTTGGTAACTTGTCGGCGTAGAGGACACCGGGTTTTACTTCGAGTGCGCCTGCACCGCCAACGTGAATCAGGCGTGGCGTGTCACCTTCAAAGTCACGCAGTACATCGACGACCTTCTCGACTCCGAGACGTGGAACAGCACTGCCGGGATCTTTTGTTTTGCCGATAACACCCCGGACAGAAATAATGATGACATCCTGGCCGGTGGCGAGACTGCTTATGCTATCAGTGTCTAGAATGTCGCCCTGAACGATAGATAGATTGTCGTGGACTTGATTGATACGAGACGGATCACGTGAAACCGCCGTCACCAGATGGCCGCGATTCAGTGCTTCATCGACGACATGGGTTCCTACTTTTCCGCTCGCCCCATAGACGAGAATTTTCAGACTGTCAGTCCCGGCTTTTTCAACAGCGAATCCTGGTGCCACAGTCAGTATCATCAACATCACGATTTTCAACATCCAATTTCCTTATGCATACGTCATTCTTCGTTTCTATCTATCGTGTCCAACACGGCCTGTTGTTCCCATACGGCCGTATATTCTAAAAAATAGGACATTCCACCCCTAAATGGATAGCCCACCCAAAAAGAAACGCCAAAAAAATTGAAGTAAGCAACTTGTGTGACCCGGGTCCGGTTGCCCACGGCTTCCAGTTGAATAGAACCATGGTGATATTTCTGACCACATTCTTCGGGGTTCAGCAGGACATAGTTGAGAAGGTGTCGATCAGGAAACAGGGTGGTTTGCCATTTGAATTTCAGCTCGGGTTTGTTGGAATACTCATTCTCCGTTACAACCTCATTCTGATTGCGGCTAACAAACCGGTGGGAGTTAATGTACTTGTTGCGCAATAGATATTGATTGTCAAAATCAGTTTTAAATCCCCAGACCACATCCAGTGGGGCATCTATTAAATAAATGAGTTTATAACCCCTTCCGGCTTTACCTTCCGGTCTTAACTTTATTAGAACCAGGTCGCTGTTAAAACCTTGTGACTGGGTTGGTTCAGCTGCAGACGTTTCTGATGGTAGTGCGTTGGCAGCGAAAACGATTACAAGCAGGATGCTGCTGAACTTAAGCCGTAATAATCTCCTAAACACCCTGATTCTCTCTAAAAGTTCTGAGTATAGATACCACCGGCGTTCTTCATCGAATCATTATTTTGTTTCTGTTTTTTTCAAGTACTGATCAAATGGCACGAGGACGTTTTCAGCGCTGCCCATTTCTGTGTAGAGCGCTTGTGCTGTTTCGATCATATTGGGTGTCAAGCCGCGAATACTGGCGATATTTTGTTTGGCATTGTTTCCAGGGGAACCATCCATGGTGGCAGACATCAAGAGCAGCGCCACGCCTGCGACTGTATTTACTTTCACACCCTGGCCGCGTACATACAGCATGCCCAGGTTACCGATGGCGAGCGGGTCACCTTGCACCGATGCTTTACGATACCACTCGTTGGCCTGTGCAAAATCGACCGCGGCACCACGACCATTTTCATACAGCACGGCTAAATTGTATTGCGCGAATGCACTGCCTTGGTCGGCGGCCTTTCGATACCAGACAATTGCTTCTTTTTCATCTTTATCAATGCCGATGCCATTCTCATACATCAAAGCCAAATTGAATTGGGAATCCATATGGCCGGTTTCCGCTGCTGCACGAAACTCCTTGTATGCCAGTGGGAGGTTGTTGGCTTGATAGGCTGCAATACCTTCGTCAAAACCGGCAACAGCTGCACTGCTAAGAAGGCTGGCGAAAAGAGCAGAGAGGAGGGTAGAAAAGAAAGGTGATTTCATAACGTGAAGGTGATCCAGATTGTTAGGGTTTTCAACGTGCGTATAGCAAGTTCCAGATTTACGCACAAACATAAGCTTGCCTGACGGTATCATAACGGAAAAGGCATCCTTTGCCGATGACGTAAGTGATGCCGCTGAAGGGAGTGCCTTTATCCTCTATACTCTTTTTATCGGGTCGGACGAGAGTCAGATCGATTTTCAAATGAAAACTTGCGCTGATAAGCAGGTTCTACAGGAATCATGAATCCAATAACAGAAAAATACACTGCATGTCGAGAGCGTACAGTCACATTGTGCAAGCCGCTTAAGACTGAAGATTACATTCCACAACCGGTGGCTTTTGTCAGTCCTGCGAAATGGCACCTGGCGCACACCACGTGGTTCTTCGAGGAATTCGTATTATCTAAAAATGTGCCTGGCTACGAGCGCTTCCATGCAGATTACTCGTATCTTTTCAACAGCTATTACAACAGCGTTGGTGAGCGTACTTTGCGCGCAGATCGTGGCAACCTGACCCGCCCGACCGTTGCAGAGGTTTACGAGTTTCGCGCGCATGTAGATGCACATATGCGAACTTTTCTGAAACAGAAAACCCCCGAAAATGTCAGGGACCTGGTGACGCTCGGAATCAACCACGAGCAACAACACCAGGAGTTGTTGATCACCGATCTCAAGTACATTCTGGGTCACAATCCAACTTTCCCGCTCTATGCCGAAGGCGCTGCCCTGGTTAACGATCATGAGAAGGAGCATGGGTGGCTTGCGATCCCTGAAGGTGTCTGTGAAATCGGCTTCGAAGGTGGCGGATTCTGCTATGACAATGAGTTGGGTAGACACAAGGTTTGTCTGCAGGATTTTGAGATCAATAAATCCCTGGTTAGCAATGGTGAATACATGCAATTCATCAAAGCCGGCGGCTATAGTAATTTTAGTCTATGGCTGGACGATGGCTGGGCCTGGATACAAACCGAGAACATCACATCACCTTTGTACTGGCATTTAATCGACGATGAATGGTATCAGTTCACTCTGGGTGGTCTGAAGAAAGTAGACCCCGGCGAGATTCTCTGTCACGTTTCTTTCTATGAAGCTGCCGCATACGCCGAATGGAAAGGAATGCGTTTGCCAACTGAGTTCGAATGGGAGATCGCTTCAGGACAACTGGACTGGGGTAAGCGATGGGAGTGGACAAACAGTGCCTACCTTCCATATCCGAAATACAACAAAGCTGCCGGGGCAATTGGTGAGTACAACGGCAAGTTCATGGTGAACCAAATGGTCCTGCGCGGCGCTTCGGTGGCTACATCAAGCGGGCATGCACGTAGTTCGTATCGCAATTTTTTTCACCCACATTACCAATGGCAATTCAGCGGCATACGCCTGGCGAAATAGATGAACAGCAATTTTAAAAAGGATGTGGAAGAGGGGCTTTCAGCAACTTCTAAGAGACTTTCGTCACAGTATTTTTATGATGACAACGGCAGCCGGATCTTCCAGGAAATCATGGCCATGCCGGAATACTATTTGACCGATTGCGAGTTTGAGATTCTTAAAACCCGGGCAAAATATATCCACCGTGATCTTGGTTTTTCCGGACACTTCAATATCATCGAGCTTGGCACGGGTGATGGCACCAAAACAAGGGAGTTGCTCGCAAATTTCATCGAATCGGGTGCGGATATTACCTACGTACCGATCGATATTTCTGAGGAAGCAATCAATATACTGGCCGATCGAATGGCCAAAATGCTTCCAGGATTGAAAGTGAACCCGCAAGTGGGTGACTACTTCGAGATCATGGATGAAATAGAGGCACAGGAGGAATGTCCCAACCTCGTTCTTTTTCTCGGTTCCAATATCGGCAATTTTGATGACGATGCTGCTGTGGACCTTTTGAAGCACATCAATTCCCACATGCGTTCACAAGACAAACTGCTGGTCGGGTTTGATCTTAAAAAGAACCCTACGGATATCCGCAACGCATATGATGACCCGCATGGCATAACCAGGGCTTTCAATTTAAATCTGCTTACACGCATCAACAGGGAGTTGGGCGGTGACTTTCAATTAGACCAGTTCGATTTCTACTGCTGCTACGAACCGGTTTCCGGAGAGGTGAGAAGCTACCTTGTGAGTTTGCAGGAACAGGTCGTTTCGATCGGCAAGCCTGGAAAGAAATTCCACTTCCAACGTGATGAACTGATCTCAACCGAACTTTCAAAAAAATATACCCTTGCGCAGATCGAACAATTTGCCCCGCAGGCAGGGTTTGAGTTCGCATCTCATTATCTGGATAGTAAACGCGGCTTTACTGATTCGCTGTACACCAAACCCTGAATGGTCTGACATTACGTTCCATTGTGCTACGTCTTTTAAAGACTGTTTAATCGTGGCGAACTTCGGGTAAAATGATTCTTTCCGTAACAAATCGGAACCCCACTTAAAAAAGAGGATACCCAGTGAATAAGACTCATCCAAGGCGGCCGACCGGTCGATACCGTGTATTTCCCGTGTTTGTGGCCATATTACTGGCAAGCCTTTTGTCGGCCTGTTCTTCGGGTCTGACGGTACGTAGTGAAATTGATCCGACTGCGAATTTCAGCCGGTACACGACTTACAATTTTTTTGAGCCGATGGGTATTGAAGGCGGTTACAACTCCGCCATTTTTGGTGAGCATTTTCGTGCTGCCATCGGTGGTGAAATGGCGCGAAGAAAATACCAGACAGCAGACGAACCCGACCTCTTGATCAATGTCACTATACGTTCAGATGACAAGGTCAAAATGAGATCTTATACCCGACCTTACGCGACCGGCGGGTATTATGGACGACCAGGTGGGGCTTATGGAGGTTCTGCACTAGGTGTAGGCGTATCAACGGGTAGTCGTGCCACCAAGACAACCGAAGCATCTGTATTTATTGATATTGTTGATTTTACAAAACAACGCGTCGTCTGGCAGGGCGTTGCTGTTGTTGATGTTACCGATAAAGTGGCATTGCAGTTACGTGATGCCATTTTTACTTCTGTGAACAAGGTGATGGCGGAATACCCACATACCGCCGGGAGATGATTAAGATGTTACCTAAGAGAACTTTGATGGGTCCGGGACCTTCGGATGTATATCCGCAAGTGCTTGCTGCGATGGCAAGACCAACCATTGGTCACCTGGATCCCGCGTTTGTCGAGTTTATGGATGAGCTGAATGAGCTGTTACGCTATTCCTTTCAAACAAAAAATACCGTTACCTTACCCATTTCAGCGCCGGGTTCGGCGGGTATGGAATGTTGCTTTGTCAACCTGCTCGAACCGGGTGAAAAGGTTGTCATAGCGAGCAATGGAGTTTTTGGCACGCGGATGCTCGAAAATGCCCGTCGTTGTGGCGCAAACCCCGTAGTTGTTGAGTTTGAATGGGGTACTCCGGTTGATCCCGGCAAAGTGGAAGAGGTGTTGAAGGCGAACCCCGATGCGGTTGCGCTGGCCTTTGTGCATTCCGAGACATCGACCGGCGTACGTTCTGATGCCGAGACATTGTGCAAGCTTGCGCGCGACCATGGTTGCCTGAGCATTGTTGATGCCGTCACATCCTTGGGCGGCATTGAGTTACGTGTTGATGATTGGGGTATTGATGCCATTTATTCAGGCACCCAAAAATGTCTGTCTGCGCCACCGGGGCTATCACCCGTATCGTTCAATGAAGCGGCGATGGAGAAAGTGAAATCCCGCAAGACAGCAGTACAAAGCTGGTTTTTGGATTTGAACCTGTTGACCGGTTACTGGGGTCCTGGTGCGAAACGTGCTTATCATCATACTGCACCGATCAATTCGCTTTATGCGCTTGATGAAGCACTCAGGATTCTCAAACGAGAAGGGCTGGAAAACGCCTGGCAAAGACACACCAGCAACCATCTGAAGTTACTCGCCGGGCTTGAAGCCATGGGCCTGGAATTTTACGTGGAACCTGACTACCGTCTGCCTCAGCTCAATGCGGTGAAAGTGCCTGATGGGGTTGATGAAGCCGCTGTGCGCAGTTTTCTGCTGAATGAGTACAATCTTGAAATAGGTGCGGGTCTGGGGCCACTGGCCGGCAAGATCTGGCGTATCGGTTTGATGGGTGCATCCAGCACTGAAAAACACATCGAGTTGTGTCTGGATGGTCTGAAGGCTGCGCTGGCAAATACCTGAGCCGTGGTTTCAAACTGGACTCAATGGCCAAATACCTATTCATACTGAGTGTCGCAGCCCTTTGTTACCTGTTCATCAGTGACAGGGATGCGACACCAATAGAGTATGCACCTGGCGTACTGATTACTGATCAACCCCGGCAACTTAATCAAAAGCCAACCGGGTTTATGCTCGATGACTACCAGCTTACCCGCAAAGCGCGTTTTGAAATTCGCGCGCGGGTTTTATCCACTGAGTCCTACTACACGGGTCGGACCGCCGACCTTTCACCCATTGATCTGGCCCTGGGTTGGGGGGTGATGTCTGATCAGGCGGTAATTGATCAATTGGATATATCCCAAAGCGGCCGTTGGTACCGGTGGAAATACGAGTCTTCGCCACCGGTCCCTGAACAGCAGATTATTAGCAGCAGCAGTAACATGCATATGATCCCTGCCAGCAAGGCCATAGACCGTTCATTAAAGAAATTACGGAAAGGCGATATCATTAGCCTGAGTGGCTACCTTGTGGATGTGGATCATGAATCCGGCTGGCAGTGGCGAAGCTCGATGACGCGTACGGATACCGGTGACGGCGCTTGTGAACTTGTATATGTTGAGTCTCTGAGTGTAGTGCCTTCGGGTTAGTTCAGCTTTGCCTGGTGTCTTTGCAAAGAGACACCGGAACACCGTTCAAGGCGGCATTGCCTGAAACAGAGTCAAGAAATTGGTCATCGGTGAGAATATTGGTATTCACGCCTGCATGTTGCTCAGCCACGCTGAGTTTCACACCTTCCATTTGATGGCCCCAGCCATGCGGAATACTAATGACACCCGGCATCATATCTTCGCTTATATCGATAGGAATCCTGATGGAACCGACCCTTGAACTGACCAGCGCCACATCTCCATTTTCCAGATTTCGGGATGCGGCATCGTCGGGATGAATCAGGACCAGGCAACGTTGCTTGCCTTTTACCATTCTGTAGCTGTTGTGTAACCAGGAGTTATTGGTGCGGGGATCCCTGCGTCCGATCAGTCGTAAGTCAAAACCGGATGGTTCAGAAAGGCTGTCATATGTTGCCAGGTCGGTACTCAATCGTTTCAGATCGGACACGAACTCTTCCGGTGCCAGCCTGATTGTTTTGTCGGGGGTAAACAATCTTTGAGGCAGACAGGCTTGCATCGCTCCCAGGTCAATACCATGCGGGTTTTGTTTGAGTTTTCCTAAATTCAGACCGTGTGACTTGCCATAAGGACCCTGTTTCAACTTTCTGTTGATGATCCACTCGCTACCGAGTCGTTGCAGGATTTCCTTCTTTAGCCACCCGCCAGCCCTGCTGATGTGATTCCCGGTTTGCAAACGCCAACCGAGTTCCATGAATATTTGAGAATCGGATCTCTGCTCCTGACCGGCTTTAAAGACCGGTTGGGAATATTTTGCACCATTACGAATCGCCAGCGCCTGGAATGCTACGTCGTACTGGGATCTCTCCAACGTGGAAAGCGGTGGCAAGATGATGTTCGCGTGACGTGTGGTTTCATTCAGATATAAATCGATTGAAACCATAAAGTCGAGCGTGGCCATGGCTTTGTCGAGTTGCCCGCCATTGGGTGTGCTTAAAACGGGGTTGCCGGCATTGGTTACCAGGGCCCGGATTTGTCCATCACCACCGGTTGCGATTTCCTCCGCCAACGTTGCGACAGGAAATTCACCATTGAAGTTTGGCAGTTGTCTCACACGGCTCAGATGATCGGCAAAGCCTTTTTTACCCGGGGGGATGGCGCCGAGCGCTTCAAATGCAGGTTTGCTGAACATCGTCCCACCCGGTCTGTCCAGGTTTCCCGTGACAATGTTAAATACCGTGATCAGCCACTGGGTGAGCGTACCGTATTGCTGCGCGGAAACACCGATGCGGCCATAGCAGCTTGCACTTTCAGCGCTACAGAAGTCTCTGACCAACGCCGTTATGGCCATTGCATCAACACCGGTAACGGATTCCGCGAGTTCAGGCGGGTAATTCAGGACAAGGCTTTCGATAACATCGATATCCGGGGTGAAATCAGCCACGAGCCCAAGCGTTTGTAATTGATCTCTGAACACCACATGCAACATGGCAAGCAGCATAAAAACATCACTGCCTGGTTTTATAAACAGATGTTGATCGGCAATAGCTGCAGTTTCGGTTCTGCGCGGGTCGACCACCACCAGTTTGCCACCACGCTCACGGATTGCTTTCAGACGTTTGGTCACCCCGGGTGTAGTCATCATACTGCCATTAGACACCACCGGATTGGCACCAAAGATGACGTGAAACTGTGTTCGGTCAAGGTCGGGCAGGGGAATCAACAGGCTGTGTCCAAACATTTTTAAAGACACCAATTGCTCGGGTAGCTGATCCACTGATGTTGCCGAGTAGCGGTTTTTGGTTTTCAGAGTGCGGTAGAACATAGAACCGAACAGCAGCGCGTCAAGATTATGGACGGTGGGGTTACCCAGGTATATTCCGACCGAATTATTACCATGCTCCAGTTGGACGCGTTTCAGTTCATCCGCAACTTCATCAAATGCCTGCTTCCAGGATATCTTCTGCCAGCCATCGGCAGTTTTCTTAATCGGTGTTCGAAGCCTGTCCGGATCGTTGTAGATATCTTGCAGCGCCACCGCTTTGGGACAGATATGCCCTTTGCTGATCGGGTCGAGCTTGTCCCCTTTGATCGACCTGACCTGGTCGTTTTCAATTGTGATTTCCAGACCACAGATGGCTTCACACAGGTTACAGGCAATGTAATGGGTACGATTTGGCGGGTTCTTATTCATTTTTAGCGTATTTGTGCCATCAGTCTGTCGATCATGTTTTCACAACGTGACAGGTAGCCGCCACCGAACAGATTGAGATGATTGAGCATGTGGTAGAGATTGTACAAATCGCGACGCAGTTTATAACCGTCGGGCAGGGGGGAGTGAGCGTGGTAAGCAGCATAAAAAGCAGGCTCAAAACCACCAAACAACTCGGTCATTGCGATATCTGTTTCACGGTCACCGTAATAACTGGCAGGATCGAATATCACCGGTTGACCATCAAAGGTGAATGCCTTGTTACCGGCCCAGAGGTCGCCGTGCAATAGCGAAGCTGAGGGTTGGTGTCCTTGCATGAACTGATCCATGCTTTCCAGTAGTCGTTCGCCCCTGTTTAAAAGTCGACCACTGAAACCGGCAGTTTCTGCCATCGCTAATTGCGGTTGCAACCGACATTGACTCCAGAAATCCGCCCAGTTGTCATGAAACGTGTTGGCCTGGGGCGTGGTTCCAATGTAGTTGTTACAGACCCAGCCAAAATTCTCCTGGGGGATGCTGTGCAATGCAGCCAGTTGCTCGCCCATTAAAGAAGCCGGGCCCGTAGCTGAAAGTTCAAGATGTTCCAACACCAGCCACGAAGTTTTGCCATCGGTGCCCTGTGCAACGGGTGACGGAGCTTTGATCACGCCCTGGTCCAGGATTTCAGCCAGCGCCTGGGCTTCGGTTGTAAACATGTCCTGCGGTGCATGCTCATGGTATTTGACAAACCACTTTGTATCCCCGCTCCGGATCAGCGCAGCCTCGTTGATGTCACCGCCGGCCAGTTTACCAACCCACTGAATTTCTGTGATTCCACCCAGTGCGTCAGACAGACCGCTCTGAATGGATTCGAGTAGTGTGTGTTTACTGTCCATATAGGGATTCTACACGGAATATCTGCAGATTTGTCCCTGGTTGAACGCTCATCAGTGCGGCATCTTTGCTATAGTTGACAGTAGGAATAAGCCGGTACGCAGGAGCTGTCCTGATTATTGCCCGCTTGCACCGAATGGGTTGAATTGAGTAGAGGAAACTAGATTGGAAGAAGCGATCAAAGCGGCAGATGTGGCACCACTGGCTGGTCGTAATGCCCTGAAATTACTCAGCTTTAATATTCAGACCGGTGTCGACACCCAGGATTTTCATGAGTACGTCACCAAGAGCTGGAAGCAACTGCTGCCGCTGAAGGAACGAATTTCGAATCTGAACCGCATCGCCCAACTGGTTCAAACCTATGACCTGGTTGGATTGCAGGAAGTAGATTCAGGCAGTTTGCGCACAGGTTTTCTGGATCAGACAGAATATCTTGCCCACCGTGCACGGTTTCCATATTGGTACCGGCAGGTGAACCGCAGTCTTGGCAAGATTGCCCAACACAGCAATGGTGTCCTGAGCCGGATTCGACCTCATTGTATTGATGAGCACAAATTACCCGGTCTGCGGGGGCGTGGTGCCATGCTGGTGGAATTCACGACCAACCGGGAGCCATTGCTTGTTTGTATCATGCACCTGGCTCTGGGGAAGCGTGCCCGAAGACTCCAACTGTCATATATAAGTGAGTTGGTGAGTGAATACTCTCAACTGGTGGTGATGGGGGATTTCAATTGCGGTGCCGATTCCGGGGAGTTGCACGAACTGGTAGACAATACGCATTTGCAGTTGCCGACCGAGGATCTGAAAACCTTCCCCAGCTGGCGTCCAAACCGTAAATATGACCACATTCTGATTTCAGATTCGTTAAAGCTACAAAAAACCCATGTGTTGGAGCACACCCACTCCGATCACTTACCGATTTGCGTTGAAATTGAACTTCCCAAGGGTGTATTCCTGGAGGGTTGAAAACGTATTTCAAGCTGGGCTGCTTAAAATTTGCTTGACTATGAAGACGGCATCTATACTCTGTTTGAGCGCGCTTTTGGTCTCCTGAAAGCCCCTAATAAGGAATAAAGAAAACCTGTGCTGTTATTCGTCGATTATGAAGTTCCACATTACGACTTGTATGCCGGTTCCCGGACAAACTTCATGTATCTTGAAATGCTTGCGGGGATGGGGTTGGAGGTAAAATTCCTGCCCGGGGATTTCCGCCGTGTGGAGCCGTATTCAAGCGAACTTAACGAACTCGGGATTGAGACCCTTGACGGGGAGTGGTACCGGGAAAACTGGAAATCCTGGATTAGTGAAAACGCTGATGATATTGAATACGTCTTTTTTCACAAGCCGGGTCCGGCAAGCGAATTTTTGCCGACGATCAAACGATGCACCAAGGCCGCAATCATCTACCAGTGCCATGATCTGCATTACCTCAGGCTACGGCGAAAAGCCGAGGTGGAAAACGACGAGGCTATTTTCAAGGAAGCGAAGCTTTACGAGAAAAAAGAGGATTATATTTTCGCCAACAGCGATGTTCTGTTGACCTTTAGTGAGCTTGAAGAGAAGCTCATTAAGACCAAATTTCCGTACAAAAAAGTTTTTACCGTACCGCTGTTTTTCTACAGTGAGTTGTCCGAACCGGACCAGGACTTCAGCAAGCGTCATGATCTGCTTTATGTCGGATCATGTTCACACGCACCCAATCACGATGCTATTACCTGGTTTTGCAAGGAAGTTTTTCCAATCATACAAGAGCAGAACCCGGAAATTGCCCTGAACGTGGTGGGCTCTGATCCTCCTGAAGATATTCAGGAGTTAAATTCGGATAGTATCCGGATTCTCGGCAGGGTAAGTGAGGATGAACTGCAAAGCCTCTATGCAAGCGTCAGAATGATGGTGGTGCCGCTGCGCTTTGGCGCGGGGGTCAAGGGTAAGATTATCGAGGCGCTCAGCTATGGCTTGCCGCTGGTCTCGACCACCATTGGTCTGGAGGGAATCAAGGGCATAGATCAACTGCTTACAGCCCAGGATCTTCCTGAGGGATTCGCGTCGGATGTTACGTGCCTGTACTGGGATCATGAACGCTTGCAGGAGCAGAGTAGACGCGGTTCAGAGTTTGTCGAAGTTAACTTTACAGTACAAAAAACCGCCGAACTGATGACCAGCATACTGGCCGTGGCCAAAGACGAGGCGGTCTCAAATCTTGCAGAATTTCTTGAGGATGAGTCGCCTCCACGTTTGATTGCCCTTTATCTTCCACAATTCCATCCGATCCCGGAGAACGATGAATGGTGGGGGGAGGGCTTTACCGAGTGGCGAAATGTTTCCAAGGCAGAACCCTTATTCCCCGGGCACTATCAGCCCCATGTCCCCAGTGAGCTGGGCTACTATGATTTACGCGATGAAGAGGCACGAATTGCGCAAACTGAACTCGCAAAACAGTATGGGATAGAGGGCTTTTGTTATTACCACTACTGGTTTAACGGTCACAGGCTTTTAGAACATCCATTGTCGGAGGTGCTTAAATCAGGCAAGCCCGATTTTCCGTTCTGTGTCTGCTGGGCCAATGAAAACTGGACACGCCGTTGGGACGGAGAAGAAAACGAGATATTGATGCGGCAGAATTACAGTGAGGAAGATGATCGTCTTCACATCCGGTCACTGTTGCCCGTATTTGAGGATAAAAGATACATTCGGGTTAACGGCAAGCCGTTTTTCCTGGTTTACCGCACTGAAAACATGCCCAACCCCGCCCGTACGGCAGAGATCTGGCGTGAAGAGGCCCGCAAAGCCGGTGTAGGAGAACTTTATCTTTGCCGGGTGGAGAGTATCAGCAAGAGTGATCCCGCTGATATCAACTTTGACGCGGCCGTGGAGTTTGCACCGGACTGGTGGAACAAGGGAGCACAACTGAAAGCTGACCCGAATGTGTTCAGCCAGAACAAAGGGGATGTTGGGGAAGTCATCAACGATAATTGGATACACTCATACCAGGATCTGGTCGATGACATGATGGACAAAGAAGTACCTGCGTACAAGTGGTTCAGGTGTGTGACACCTTCCTGGGACAACTGGGCCCGCCGCAAAGACGGCGCCAATATCTTTCTCGGCTCAACCCCTGACAAGTTCCAGCGCTGGCTCTTGAACATGATAGACAGCAGCCTTCTGCGTCTGCGTGGAGAGGAGCGTATCGTATTTGTTAACGCCTGGAACGAATGGGCTGAAGGCAATCACCTGGAGCCGGATCAAAAATTTGGCCGTGGTTATCTTGAGGCAACGAAAAGGGCGCTTGATGAGAGTAAGCTGGCCGCAGACGCGCGCCGGCCAGGGGCATCGGAGACCGTCAGGCTGGGTCAGTATATGCAACAACTGGCCACTGAGAACCTTGAACTGAACAGGTCGGAAAAAAGCAAGTCGTTTATCCAGAATCTTGAGCTCAGTAAGTTGCAGAAACGAGTGACCCGACAGGATCAGAAAATCGAGGAAATATTAAATTCCACCAGTTGGCGGGCGACCGTGCCCATACGTTGGGTCAAGCAGCTGTTGCTTGATTTGACAAAACGATTTCGCGGGTAAGGTCAGAGTATCGATCTGTTTATGCGCTCCATTGCCTTCTATCTTCCCCAGTACCATCCCATTCCAGAGAATGATCAATGGTGGGGTGAAGGTTTCACCGAGTGGACCAACGTCAGGAAAACCAGGCCGCTGTTTCGTGGCCACCTGCAACCCAGGGTGCCTGCTGATCTCGGTTACTATGATCTGCGCAATGGCGAGACACGCAAGGCGCAGGCAGAGATGGCAAGGGCAGGGGGTATCTCCGGTTTCTGCTATTGGCATTATTGGTTTGGCGGGCAACGTCTATTAGAGCGTCCATTTAACGAGGTGCTGGAATCCGGTGAACCCGATTTTCCCTTTTGCCTCGGCTGGGCCAACGAAAGTTGGGCCGGTGTCTGGCATGGCAATCCCGACCAAATCCTCATGCAGCAGTCTTATCCCGGGCGTGAAGATGAGGAGAGACATTTTCGACTGGTGCAAAAAGCCTTTGAGGATCCACGGTATTTGACCATTGATGGCAAGCCGATCTTCTATGTCTACAAACCCGGGCAGATTCCCGAGTGTCAACGCTTTGTCGATCACTGGCAAAATCTGGCCGTCAAAGCCGGCTTAAAGGGTGTTTACTTTATCGGGGAGGATGTGTATATCGATGAGAAGCCATGGGATTACAAGGCCAGCGGTTTCGACGCCGTGGTCCCGAACAGTCCCGGTGTGGCGTTTTTGAGACTGGCGAGAAAGCGGTTCTTGCCCCGTTACCTGATTCCGAGAATGGTACACAAATTATTGAAGCATCCAGTGCTTCACAAATACGAAGATTTTGTCGAGCACAACCAGGTCAAACCGGACCATGAAGACTTCTATCCAAGTGTTGTTCCCAACTGGGACAACACACCCCGGGTGGGCAGAAATGGCGTTGTTCTGACCGACCCCACGCCTGAGCTATTCAAGAAACAGTTGCAGTGGGCCATACAACAGGTAGAAAAGCGCTCACCAGACAAGAGAATCGTATTTGTGAAATCCTGGAACGAATGGGCCGAGGGCAATTACCTGGAACCCGATAGTGAACTCGGCAAGGCATATCTGAATGTTTGCCGGGAATTGCTGATAAGCTGAGTCATGGATATTTACTGTTGAATTTTGTGACTTCGAAACCCCACGCTCAAAGTAAGGATTTCTCAATCACCCTGATTGTCTCGGCTTTTGTGCTGCAAATATTCTTCTTTGCTCCACTCCAGGTCCTGGCGCAGAATTTCGGTGAGTTCTCAGTCTTGTTTACAGATGTATTACTGGGTCTTCTCCTTATTTCAGTGATCCTGATTGTGTTTCTTGGTTTTATTTTGCGAAAGCTCAGGTTACCGATACTGCTATCCCTTCTGACGTTGTTTAGCGTCATTGGATTTATCGAATCCAGGTTTCTGCTCGCTTTTGCCCGCCATAACCCTTTCGACGGAAAGTTGATCGACTGGGGGGCGCTGGGTTGGTTGTCTTACCTGGAACTCGGTGTATTTGTAGCTCTTGGCGTTATGTTCATCATTATCCGTAAACGAACTGAACTACTTTCCGCGGTGTCGTTATTTATCCTGCTCTTTCTGACAGTAGGCCTCGTTCACGGGGTATATACCAATTATGGTTCGCTCAAACACGACCCGCAGAATGATACAAGGACTTCCCCGTACCTCGACCAGTTCTATAGACTTTCGACAAACCGCAATGTCATACACATCGTGCCGGACCAGGCACAGGGGGCATTGCTGCATGAAATTCTGACTTCGGATCTTGAACATTATTCTAGGATCTTTGACGGCTTTACATTCTTCACGCAGGC
>RCNC010001426.1_pt1 | contig 16033 bp, 17 predicted proteins | sample 2041301 | NCBI WGS metagenome assembly RCNC01 (sample SAMN09708231, study PRJNA481090) | Marine sediment metagenome, whole genome shotgun sequencing project. | biome: marine sediment; feature: ocean; material: sediment; isolation source: Sewage treatment plant 13A marine sediment (STP13A) ... | reverse complement strand
GTACTGATGAACACCGTATTCCGCATGTTCGGGGACTCCGCCGCGGCCAAGGGCGAGAAACAAACCGAGAAGGTAGAGGCCTCCAACGAGCAGGTGGCACTGGCCTCACTGATGAAGGGGGTGCACTTCTAGGCCTCCCGCAGAACCACCTGCGCATCCATTGCGAGGGCCCCGGATGCATCCAGGGCCCACAGGTGAACCACGGAACCATCGCAACGCCCCTGTACCTGGAAGGATTGCCCATCCAGCAGGGGCTTTACACCGCGAAAGCGAAACGTTTGCAATTGCGCAGCGGGTAGCTCCCGCTGCAGCAATTCCAGCAGTAGCGTTGCCGTCAGCGGCCCCTGCACTACCAGTCCCGCATAAGCCTCCTCTGCCATGGCGTAATCACGGTCATAATGAATACGATGGCTGTTGAAGGTAAGCGCTGAATAACGAAACAGCATCACCGCGTCCGGCCGCACTTCCATCGACCACTGCGCAGGAGCTGGTTTGGCAGCACCCTGAGACTGGCCTCCATCCGCACTGCGGTAGACCAGGTTCTGGCGCTCTTCGATGGCATGGATTTCACCGCGATAAATGTGATGCTCTACCGTGACAAATACCAGTTCCCCGCTGGCGCCCTGCTTGTGGTTTATGTCGACAACGGTCGATTCGCGACGCACTTCATCGCCAATATGCAAAGGGATATCAAAGCGGATTTCGCTACCCGCCCACATGCGCCGCGGCAATGGCACCGGGGGCAGGAATCCACCGCGCGCAGCATGGCCATCTGCATCGATATCTGAGGCAGCGGGAGCCTGTAGAAAATACAACCAGTGCCAGGCCGGAGGCAGGGGCTCGCCGGGGCCCGCCCGTGACGATGAATAATCCAGCGTCGCTGACAAGCCAGCCGCCGGGACTGGTGAAATAACGTCACTGCGGGTTTCAGTGCTGCCAATCCACTTTTGCAGGGCAGCGAGGTCAACGCTGCTCATGGCCGCACCAGATACCGTTCAAAAAGTAGCCGATCAGCCATCCTCGGCAAACTCACCACGCAGCGCATCACTGTGCTCGCCGATAGCGGGCACAGGCCGCAGCAGTGTTTCGCGACCAGCCACCAGTGCAGGAGGCGCGACCAGCGGCACGATACCGGATGGTGTCTCCACGTTAGCGCGTCGCAGCTGTGGATGATGTGACAAGTCGGCTACCGAGTTGACCGCACCAAAAGCCACCCTGGCCTGTTCCAGCTGCCGCACCAGTTCCTGCCGCTCTAGCTGTCCGAAAATCCGGTTGATCTCGCGGTCCAGCGCGGCACGGTTGGCGCAGCGCTGCACGTTGTCACAGTAATTGACTGCCTCGACGAAGTCCGGACGCTGCAGGATATGCTCGCAGAAATTTTTCCACTCGCGATTATTCTGTATCGATATCACTACCTGCTCCCCATCGCGACAGGTGTAGGCGCCATACGGGGCAATCGACGGGTGGTGCAAGCCGACGCGCGCAGGTGCCTGGCCCGTGTATTCCTGATGCAACAGGGGCACCGTCATCCACTCGGCCAGGGCATCAAACAGCGATACCGATAAACCCTTGCCGCTGCCTGTCTTCTCCCTGTCCAGCAGGGCCTCCAGCACGGCGGCATGGGCATACATACCACAGGCAATGTCACACACCGACACCCCCACCCTGCCCGGCTGTTCAGGCGCCCCGGTTATGGACGCCAGGCCAGTTTCACACTGCACCAGCAGGTCATAGGCCTTCATGTCACGGTAAGGTCCCTGCTCGCCATAACCCGTGATATCCACGGTAATCAGCCGCGGGTTGGCCTTACGCAGTTGCGCCGAATCAAAGCCCGAGCGCGCAGCGGCGCCCGGTGCCAGGTTCTGGATAAAGACATCTGCCTCAAGCAACATGCGCTGCAGCAAACGGGCATCTCGCGAATCCTTGATATTCAGGCAAATCGATTCCTTGCCACGGTTCAACCAGACGAAATAGGCGCTTTCTCCATCTGCCACATGGTCATAACTGCGCGCGAAGTCTCCTTCGGCCCGCTCAACCTTGATGACCCGCGCGCCCGCATCCGCCAGGCGGGAACTGCAGTACGGCGCCGCTACCGCCTGTTCCAGTGCGATGACCAGCAGGCCATCCAGCGCGCCTGTCATTAGAAAGACCTCGGCAGGTCGAGTTCAGTCGTTGCCACATGGGACAGGATCAGATTGGTGGAGATCGGCGCCACCTGGTAGAGCCGGGTTTCGCGGAACTTGCGCTCCACATCGTATTCCGTGGTGAAGCCATAGCCCCCGTGCGTCTGGATGCAGGTGTCCGCCGCTGCCCAGGAGGCCTCGGATGCCAGCAGTTTCGCCATATTGGCCTCAGCGCCTACCGACTGGCCCGCGTCATAGAGTTCGGCTGCTTCACGCACCATCAAGGCCGCCGCTGCAGTTTGTATATGCGCCCTGGCGATGGGAAATTGCACGCCCTGGTTCTCACCGATGGCCCTGTTGAAGACCACCCGCTCCCGCGCATAGCTGGCAGACTTTTGCGTAAACCAGCGAGCGTCGCCTATGCACTCTGCTGCGATCAATATACGCTCGGCATTCATACCATCGAGGATACACCTGAAGCCATTACCCTCTGCCCCAATCAGGTTTTCTGCCGGCACCCTGAGGTTATCGAAGAACAACTCGGTGGTGGCGTGATTCATCATGGTGCCCAGGGGCTTGATGGTCAGTCCGTTACCCACCGCCTCGCGCAAATCCACCAGCAGCACTGACATGCCATCGGTGTGCCTGGCACTTTCCTCCCGCGCGGCGGTCCTGACCAGCAGCACCATCAAATCGGAATGTTCAGTGCGGGAAATAAACACCTTCTGGCCATTGACCACATAGTCATCCCCATCGCGTACCGCCGTGGTGCGAATGCGCGACGTATCGGTACCGCTATCAGGCTCAGTCACGCCAAAGGCCTGCAGGCGCAGGCTGCCGTCAGCGATCGCGGGCAGGTAGCGTGCCTTCTGCTCGGTACTGCCATGGCGCAGCAGCGTACCCATGGTGTACATCTGGGCGTGACAGGCACCGCCATTGCCACCACTGCGATGTATCTCCTCCAGTACGGCACAGGCCGCGCCCAGGGGTAATCCACTGCCGCCAAACTCCTCGGGAATTAATACCGACAGGTATCCTGCCTCGGTAAGCGCCCGCACAAATTCCGAGGGATAGGCGCTGGCCTGATCCAGTTCGCGCCAGTACTCACCCGGGTATTGCGCGCAGAGCCTGGCGACAGCCTCGCGTATCTCCGGATAGTTTTGCTCAATTGTCACGCAGTGTTTCCTCGTTAAATAATTGGCTGATTGGTGCCAGGCGCAAGCCTATAGAAACCACGAGCCGCCATCCACCATATGCGTCTGGCCGGTGACAAAGGCGCTGCTGTCAGAAGCGAGGTAAATAATCGTGCCAGTCAGGTCTTGTGTTTCGAGATTGCGTTGTATCAATTGCCCTGCAGCGATGACCTGCCTGGCTTTATCCAGCTTCTCACCGAAAAACTCCTCAGTACCCTCAGTCATAACCGCCGAAGGCGCCACCGCATTAACCCGAATCCGGTCGCGGCCAAGTTCCCTGGCCATGCCCCGGGTCATACCGATCACCGCTGCCTTGGAGGCAACATAATCCAGGCCGTAAGGGAGGCCATAGACAGCAGCCAGGGATGAGATATTGATAATTGAGCCACCGCCTGCAGCACGCATGGGATCAACTACCGCCTTACAACACTGCCACAGGCCCTTGACGTTGATATTCATCACCGCATCCCACTGAGCTTCATCCAACTGCTCAAATCGCGCACCCTTGAGGCCCCCATACAGGGCCGCATTGTTGACCAGGATATCCACCCGACCAAAATCGCCAACGGCCCGCTCTGCCATGGCCACGCAACTGGCCATGTCTGCAATGTCAGTAATCACAGCTGTGGCCTGGCCACCGGCTGCGGTAATGGCTGCGACGGTTTCGTCGCAGGGATTGATATCGCAAGCCAGTATCGCCGCCCCCTCTGCAGCCATTGCCTCGGCATAGGCCCGCCCTAAACCACGAGCGGCCCCGGTGACAATAGCGACTTTATTTTCCAGTTGTGCCATAGGTTTCTCCACCCATTGATCAAGCCGTCAACAGTAACAAAATTCGCCCGTGTAGGAAGCTCCTACGGCTCGCTGCAGTCTACCTATCCATCAGGTGACACTAATTTTGTAACAACTTACTTGATTTTATCCAGATAACTCACTGATATGTTTGAATATTGAAAATTCGCGCCCTATACTTTTAATCTACTGAAATTAAAGGGAGCAACTATCCGGTGCAAGGCAATCATCACTTCTACGCCTTGCTCTCCAGCGCTGTACTACTCGCTGTAGCCCCTGCGTGCCTGGCCACCTCAATCGATTTTATCCTCAAGCCGGGGCAGGTCAGCCAGAACTCCGCCCACCTGAAAGACGATAAACTGCAATCCGGCTTGCAGCTGGCCATGCACAACGAACTGCTCAAGCTGGCTGTTGATTACAATGTCCAGGCGACTGTAGATGACCTCGGTGCCATCGATAACAACAGCGCCCAGCAACGCCTCGGTGCCACGGTTCGCAGCAAAAGGCTGGACCAGTTGCTCGGTGGGACTACCCAACTGCAAACGAAAAGCGTGGTTCGAACCGGTACGGATGGCTACAGCCACCAACTGAGCCCGGCCTTTTCCAGGTCCCTGCTCGATATCGCCACAGTGGACATCAAGTACGGGTATTTGCTCAGCAAGGCTTCCGCGCGCGCCGCAGAAAATGAGACCAAATCCTACTTTCTTGGCCTGCGCGGCTCATTACCCGGCGGCCAGGTGAACTGGAGCGGCGCGTATTCCACTGCAAGTACTATGCGGGATCACGCAGCCACTTCCCTGCGCGTGGAAAACTTCAGGTTCCAGTCAGAATACCGCGTCGCACCTACCATGAAGCTGCAGTTATTCAGCAACATCAAGCAACAGACAAAAGTGGCCGCGTCACGGGAAGTGAGCAGCGCAGAGAGCCGTTATGGCGCTGGCCTGACCTGGATACCCTCGGAGCGATATGCGCTGGACCTCAAAGTTGACCGGCGGGACCAGTCTCAATCCGGCGAGCAGGAGCTACTGCGCAGTGGCAGCGTATCTTGGTTCCCCTCTGCCAACATGGCACTCTCCCTCAATTATGGCGACCAGTTGGTGGAGGGCGAGCGCGGTATAGTGTTCAACACCCGGCTGGAATTTGATCGTTTCTAGGAGCCGCTTCCAGCGGCCTGCCCTACTGTGACGGCAGGCTCTTTTCCATATTGGCGGCAATCGATGTCGCCACCTGCTTGGCGCGTTGCGCGTGATCGCCGGCAAAATGTTCGTCTACTGTGATTTTAAAATACTGCAGCCAGCGCTTAAAATCCCCCGCCTCCAAAGGGCGCTTACCGTGGAGATGCCGGTGAATATTCATGGTATGACGCTGGTAGCCCTTCTCTCCCAATAGCAATTTACACCAGTAGTCCTTGATATGAGGCAGATGCACGCTGAGATCAATTTGCGCAGTATCGACAAAAATGGGGGCTAGTTGTTCATCCTTGAGCAGGCTATCGTAAAAATAGTCCACGAATAGCTCTATCCTTTCGCGGCTGTCCATATCAGGTTTATCACTTGAAGAAGTCAACGAGACTAACTCCCCGGTGTATGGAAGAACGTTACAATAGACCGCCTGTTCGCCGGAAGAGACAAAGAGGAAGCCAGCACCAACATCAAACTACTTCTTTTTCTTCTTATTTTTAGCTTTCTTCACATGCGTCATCAGGCGCCGTTTGCGTTGTATCTGGCGATCGGTCAGCTTATTGCGCTTTTCAGAATAAGGATTGTCGCTGGTACGAAACTCAATACGTATCGGCGTACCTGTGAGCTTCAGTTCCCGGCGGTAGACTTTTTCCAGATAGCGCTGGTAGCTATTGGGGACGTTACCGGTCTGGTTGCCGTGTATCACGATCAGCGGCGGATTTTTCCCTCCGGCATGGGCATAACGCATTTTGATACGACGCCCGTTAACCATCGGCGGCGCATGATCGTACACCGCCCCTTCCAGAATGCGTGTCAGAATGTTGGTATTCAACTTGCGAGTAGCGGACTCATAGGCAGCATTCACAGACTTGTAAAGGTGGCCAACGCCAGTGCCGTGCAGGGCCGAGATATAATGGGTATCGGCGTAGTCGGCAAAACGCAGGCGTCGATCCAGCTCTGACTTGATCCAGTCGCGCTGGTCCGAGTCAACACCATCCCATTTATTCACTGACAGGACCAGCCCCCGGCCCGCGTCTATACAATGCCCCAGTAGATGCATATCCTGGTCCACGATACCCTCATGGGCATCCATCACCAGTATCACTACGTGGGCGTCATCCACCGCTTTCAGCGTTTTGACGATGGAAAACTTTTCCACTGTCAATTTTATATTCTTACGCCGCCGCACTCCTGCTGTATCGATCAAAGTGTACTTCTGTTCATCCCGCTCATAGTCGATATAGATGCTGTCGCGAGTGGTTCCCGGTTCATCAAATACTACCACCCGATCTTCGCCCAGCAGGCGATTGACCAAGGTGGACTTGCCCACATTGGGGCGCCCTACGATAGCGACTCGAATACTGTCGGGGTAGCGCTCGCGCTCCGGGTCCTCTGTCTCCTCGGGAAAATCCTCGAGCACAGCATCGATCATACTGCGCACGCCGCGACCGTGGGAGGCGGCAATCGCGTGCATGGAATCTACACCCAGGGCATAGAAATCACCTAGCGCAATGTCTTCATTGAGACCGTCTATCTTGTTAACGACCAGGTGAAAGGCCTTGTTGCGCTGGCGCAAATGCCTGGCAATAGCCTGGTCTGTGGCGTTAAGGCCCTCCCGCGCATCCACCATGAAGAGCACCGCATCGGCTTCCTCGATAGCGGTAAGCGATTGTTCAGCCATGGAGGAATCGAGACCGTCTTCTTCACCGGTAATACCGCCGGTGTCTATCACGATAAAGGGGCGACTGCCTATTTTGGCTTCGCCGTATTTACGATCCCGGGTAAGACCGGGGAAATTGGCCACCAGCGCATCCCTGCTGCGAGTCAACTGGTTGAATAGCGTGGATTTACCGACATTGGGTCGCCCGACTACGGCGATCACGGGAATCATTATTCTTTCGCTGTTATCTCGTATGCAATCAACTTGCCACCGTTGCCAAAGACATACAGCACGTTGCCGTCACTTAACATATCGGCCCTGACGCCATTGCCATCCGCTTTGACCCGCCCGGCAAACTCACCGTCTACCTGCGAGATGATATGCACATAGCCTTCCAGGTCACCCACCGCCACGTAGCTGCTGACTGGCGTGGGGCGCGACAAACCCCGGTAGCCGAGGGCACCCTGGGTCCAGCGAATACCCTGTCCAGTGCGCAAATAGGCCGTGAGGGTGCCGTCTTCATCGGCCACGTAGACATTGCCAAATCCCTGGGATACACCTGAAAAGGAAGATACATCCTGCTGCCACATCTTGCGCCCGCTGGCCACATCAATGGCCACGATCCGGCCCTGGTAACTGGCCGCATACAGTTCCTTACCCACCAGTTCCATGGTGCCATCCACATCGACTATACGCTCTATTTCAGAGCGGCCCTGGGCAATCGCCACGCGAACCTCCCAGGCAATCGCACCGGTCTGCGCCTGCAATGCCAGCACCCTGCCGTTGGCAAAGCCCGCGTAAACCACGTCATTGCGCAGTATCGGCACGCTGGTACCACGCACCGTCAATACCGGCACGTTACTGTCATAGGTCCAGAGCAATTCACCGGTCTGGTAATCCAGACCCTGGAGTTTGCCATCGTAAGTCTGCGCAATGACTACATTGCCGTTACCCTGGGGTGGCGACAGCACTTCCCCACGAAGCTGGGTAGACCACTGCACTGCCCCTGAGCCAGCATCAAGTTTCATCACGAAACCCTCACTACTGCCTACAAAAAGGGCATCGCCATAGGTGCCTATGCCGCCGGACAATGACATCTCCAGGTCGGCTTTCCACCGTGTTTTCCCACCAGAGCGATCAAGCGACTTGATCTTGCCGTCTGAGGAAGCAGCAAAGATCGTATCGCCAGTCATCACCGGTTGTAACCTGTACAGGCCGTCTCCCTGGCCATTGCCCACGCCAACAGACCACAGCTTTTTGATTTTGACGGTTTGCTCTATTGACACCAATTCTACCGGCGCGGTCAGATCTTCGTCATCGGAACCAAACCAACCGGAAATCGTACTGCAGCCCGCCAGGCCAAGCGCCATGGCCAATGTGAGAAAGCGCTGGGAAATGTGCCGCATACTCCTAGCCCTCTCCGCTGTCGCCGTCATTGGCAGGCATTTCCGCCGAGTCGCCTGGCTCCTGCTCCGCCATCACCGCTGACTCCAGTTCGCGTCCGGGTACCGGTGTCAGGCTTTGCAGTTTCTGTTGCAAGGCGGGCAGGTTGATCCCCGCCCCACCGGCAGTAGCCAGCGCCAGCGCCAGATTGTAGTCTTCCCGCGCTTCATCATTGCGCCCGGCTGCCAGCAGAATATCGCCGCGAGCTGCAGCATAGGAGGCCTGGTAGGAGGAGCCGCCATCATCCTCAAGGATCGTCAACGCCTGGTCGATGTCACCAGCAGCGGCCAGCACCCTGGCCAAACGCATCTGCGCTATCTGTGCTGTATCGCTGCCAGCGCTAGCGTTGCCCAATACCCAACGCAATTGGGCCTCGGCTTCCTCCAGGTCACCCTCGGTTACCGCTATTGCAGCCATGTGCAAAGCGGCGAACTGGGCATAGGTAGTCCCTGCATAATCAGTTTTTAGCTGCTCAATCAGGGTGAGTCCCAACTGCCGCTGCTCGGGGTCTTCCACCGCGCCGACGGCTCTCAACAGTGCCTGGTAGATATTGGAGGCCTGCTCCTGTTGATTCTGCTGCTGGGACTTCCAGCCCTGCCAACCAAAGCCCACTCCCAATGCCACGATGATGGCCACGATGGTAGAGCGGCCATTTTCGTTCCACCAGCGACGCAGCGCCTCAACCTGTTCTTCTTCAGTACGATATTCTTCCACTTCTTTAATTCCTCTTACACAATCTCAAGATGCGAGCACTGCGGACAGTGTCGCTTCCAATTCACTCTCTGGCACCGTGCGCTGTTCCCCACGCTCGCCATCTTCCGAAATAGCGCGCAGGGGTTTCACCGTCACCGACTGTGCAGCCACTTCGTCTTCACCCCAGATCAGGGCTACCCGAGCACCGCTTTTATCAGCCTTTTTCATCTGGCTCTTAAAACTACCACCACCGGCATGCTGCACAATGCGCAACTGCGGCTGCTGCTGACGCAGACTTTCTGTTGCCACCAGAGCCGCCCTGTAGGACGCATCCCCAACGGCAACCACATAGACATCTGTGCGCGGTTCTGGCGAGGCCAGGCCCGCCTCCAACAGCAGTAGCACCAGCCGCTCCATGCCCATAGCGAAACCAACGGCGGGTGTCGGCTTACCGCCCAACTGCTCAACCAGGCCGTCATAACGCCCGCCGGCGCAGACAGTTCCCTGTGCTCCCAACTGGTTGGTAACCCATTCGAATACTGTTTTGTTGTAGTAATCCAGGCCGCGCACCAGGCGCCTGTTTACCACGTAGGAAACACCGGCCGCCTGCAACAGCTCACACAGGCGTGCGAAGTCACTATTGGACTCTTCGTCCATGTAGTCTTCCAGGCCAGGCGCACCGTCCAGTAATGCCTGGGTTTCAGCATTTTTACTGTCCAGGATGCGCAAGGGGTTACTGTGCAAACGACGCTGGCTATCTTCATCCAGCGCATCATGGTGCTGCTGTAAATAATCAACCAGGGCGCTGCGATACGCTTTTCTCGCCTCGGCGCTACCTATGCTATTGAGCTGCAATTCAACACTGTCATCCAGTCCCAGTTCGCGCCACAACCTGGCGGACATCAGGATCACTTCCGCATCCATATCCGGAGTAGAAATACCGAAGGACTCTATCCCGATCTGGTGGAACTGTCGCTGACGGCCCTTTTGCGGCCGCTCGTAACGAAACATCGGGCCGGCATACCACAGGCGCTGGGGAACATTCAAAATACCCTGTTGGATAGCCGCGCGTACACAACCGGCTGTTCCCTCCGGGCGCAGGGTCATGCTGTCACCATTGCGATCATCGAAGGTATACATTTCTTTCTCGACGATATCGGTGACTTCACCGATAGAGCGACTGAACAAGGCCGTTTTTTCAGCCACGGGCAAACGTATCTCACCATAGCCATAGCTGGCCAACACACGGGCCACCGTGCGTTCAAGAAACTGCCAGTAAGGCGTCTCCTGCGGCAGGATATCGTACATCCCCCGGATGGCTCTTAGTTCACTCACAAATTCTCCAATGCGTATCGATGCCAATCAGCTGGATGATTTGGCAATCAGTTTTTCTTCCGCTGCGGCCCGCTCTTTTTCCAGATCTGCGGCGCGTGCCCGGATAACCTCCTCCAGGTGATCGACGAAATCTTCATTGCTAACCTTGTGGTCAGGCTCCCCGGCAACATAAATCAGGTTACTGGGCGTGGCACCCGTGAGCCCCACATCAGCCTCGCGCGCTTCACCCGGGCCATTGACGATGCAGCCAATGACGGCGACATCCATCGGAGTACGGATATCCTCGAGTCTCTGTTCCAGGATATTCATGGTACCCACCACATCAAAATTCTGCCGCGAACAGCTGGGGCAGGCAATAAAATTGATGCCATTGGCGCGCAGCTTCAGGCTTTTGAGGATATCAAAGCCGACTTTCACTTCTTCCACCGGATCAGCCGCAAGCGACACCCGCAGGGTATCGCCAATACCATCCATCAACAACATTCCCAGGCCCACAGAAGACTTTACCGTGCCACCGCGCAAGCCACCTGCCTCGGTAATACCAAGATGCAAGGGCTGCTCAATCTGCCTGGCCAGCAAGCGATAAGCCTCCACCGCCATAAACACGCCGGAAGCCTTCACGCTGACTTTGAAATCCTGGTAGTCAAACTTGTCGAGAATATCCACGTGATGCAGGGCCGACTCGACCAGCGCCTCCGGCGTAGGTTCGCCGTATTTGCGCTGTAATTCCTTACCCAGTGAACCCGCATTTACACCTATACGAATCGGTATACCCTTGTCCCGGGCACTATCAACAACCTCGCGCACCTTGTCATCGCGGCCGATATTACCCGGGTTGATACGCAGGCAATCCACACCATATTCAGCAACCTTAAGCGCAATCTTATGGTCAAAATGAATATCGGCCACCAACGGCACCGTCACCTGCTGCCGAATTTTGCGAAAGGCTTCGGCGGCGTCCATGCTGGGAACAGAAACCCTGACAATATCGGCGCCGGCATCCTGAATTGCACGCACCTGTGCCACTGTGGCCGCCACATCGCAGGTATCGGTATTGGTCATGCTCTGCACACTGATCGGGGCATCACCACCAACGGGCACATCACCCACAAATATCTGCCGGGATACGCGGCGCTTGATAGGAGATTCAGCGTTCATTGGTCACCTCCCAAAGCTGTCGGCTGCTGTTCCTCAAACAGGGGCGCCTGCAGGGGCGCCTGCAGGGGCGCCTGCAGGGGCGCCTGGCTATAATCTGTCAAGGGATTGCGGCTACGGTCACCCTGCCACCACCAAAGTACAAAAACCAGCAACAGCAGCACACCCAAGCCAATAGCCACCCCGACACCGGTGTGTTGCAACTGTAAGGGCCTGGTCTCTATACGTTTCTTGCGACCCTGATCTGGTCGGCTCTCGCTTAACTGGTCAAACAGGGGCAGCAACTCCTCCTCTTGAATACCCAGCAGCCTGCCATAGGCTTTGACATAACCGCGCGCAAAGGGCGGACTGCGCAACGCCTGGTAATCATCCCGTTCCAGAATACTCACGTAGTCGGGCATCAGGTTGAGACGGTCGGCAGCCTCCCGCGCACTCATATCCTGCGCCTCCCTGGCGGCTCTTAGCATTGTGCCCGGCGTGGTAAAGGCATCAACCTGGCGCTGTGGCTCACTGATCACTTTGTTCTGTCCGTTTATAGGCCTGGTACTCGGCGGAATTCGGGAACCGACTGGTCAGGGCCAGGGCATAGCTCGCCTCGGCGTCACGGTCCCCCATGGCCTGCGCCAAACGGATTCCCAGCCACAAGCCACGGGCGGACTGCTGCTTGGCGACACGCTTGTACGTGTCGTAATACTGGATGGCTGTGCCATAATCTCCCGCATCGTAGCGAATGCTGGCGAGTTCCAGCAGCGAAATTTTATTGGTGCGGTCCATTGTCAGCGCTGTTCTAAAGGCCTCCTCAGCCCCGACCGGGTCGAATAATTGTTGTCGACATAATCCAAGAAAGACAAATGCCCTGGGTCTCGAAGGATAAAGTGTATCTTTAACCACATAGCCTAATTGCTTCTCTGCCTCGGCATAGCGCTCCTGCACAAACAAAAACGCCGCGTAGTTGTTACGACAGCGCGAGCACTTGCTATCCAACTTTATGGCTTTTTTAAAGTGCTCCTCAGCGAGCTGGTTCTCGCCCGATTGTTGATATAACAAGCCATATGCCTCATAGACAGAAGCACTATTGGGATCGATGTCCTTGGCAAGCTGCAGGTTTAATGTGGCTCTTTCCCAATTACCGTCTCTTATATATTGCCTCGCCAGTGTAACCCTTTGATCCAGGGCTTTTTCCGGCGAAGCTTCCTCGGTAAAACCACCTTCAGTGGTGGTAATACAAGCACTGAGAATTGTGCCTGCCAGCAGCAGGGCAAATAGCGTTAGAACTCTCTTCATCCTGGCTTCCATTTTATACAGCACCACTAACCCACCTCTATGACTTGAGTTTCACCCGCTGCCTTATATCGCTCACTGCGCCGAGTACGGTCAACCACCTGGCCCACCAGTTGCCCGCAGGCAGCATCGATATCATCTCCGCGCGTGGTGCGAACCGTCACAATATAGCCCGCATCCACCAGCACTTGCCAGAAACGCGACACCGCATTACCACTGGGCCTGCGATAATCCGATTGATCAAAGGTATTAAACGGAATCAGGTTGATCTTGCAAGGCACATCCCGCAGGAGAACGGCTAAATCCCGGGCCTGTTCCTGCTGGTCGTTGACGCCCTGGATCAGCGTGTATTCGATGGTCACTACACGGCTCTTGTCCTTTTGCGCCGCCATATAGTTACGACAGCTTTCCAGCAGAACTGCAATCGGGTATTTGCGATTGATGGGGACCAGTTGGTCACGCAGTTCATCATTGGGTGCGTGCAGGGACACGGCCAGGGATACCTCACTGACTTCAGCCAGCCGGTCCAGGGCCGGCACAACACCGGATGTGCTCAGGGTCACCCGGCGTTTGGACAGACCGTAAGCCAGGTCCTCCAACATCAGATCCATTGCCGCCACCACATTGTCGAAATTCAGCAGGGGTTCACCCATCCCCATCATTACGACATTAGTCACCACCCGCCCATTGCCTGACTGAAAAGCGTCATAGGATTTAATCGCCAACCACACCTGGCCGATTATTTCAGCCGCACTCAGGTCACGCTGGAAGCCCTGCTTTCCCGTGGAGCAAAAACTGCAATCCAGGCTGCAGCCAACCTGTGAGGACACACAAAGGGTCGCCCGCTTGCCCGCGGGGATGAGAACGGTTTCCACCAGGCCACCGCCCTCCACCCGAATCGCCCACTTGCGTGTGCCATCGCTGGAGTCCTGCTGACTGACAATTTCCGGCGGACGCACCTCTGCAATCTCCAGCAGCTTTTCGCGTAGCGCCTTGCCCAGATTGTTCATATCCTCAATCCGGGTAACACCCGCGTGGTGTATCCACTTCAGTACCTGTTGCGCGCGGAACTTCTTCTCACCAATATCGAGAAAATACTGTTCCATCTGCGCCCGGGACAAACCCATGAGGTTTACCCGTGGCGGCTGCTGACCTGGCGGCTGCGTGCTGGCAAGAGTAGTCATGATGAAAAACCGGGCATCCTATGCCTAGCGCTCGCAGAGCTCGCTGGCGGCGAAGAAATAGGCAATTTCGCGTGCGGCAGATTCTGCAGAGTCGGAGCCGTGTACGGCATTGGCATCAATGGAAGATGCAAAGTCAGCGCGGATTGTTCCCTCAGCGGCTTCCTGGGGATTGGTGGCCCCCATCAACTCGCGGTTCTTGGCGATAGCGCCCTCGCCTTCCAATACCTGGACCACCACCGGGCCAGAAGTCATAAACTCGATCAAGGCCGGAAAGAAGGGGCGCTCTTTGTGCTCAGCGTAGAAACCACCGGCAACCGCATCACTCAATTGCAACATTCTTGAGGCGACGATCTGCAGGTCATTGGTCTCAAATCGTGAATAAATCTTACCGATAATATTCTTGCCTACGGCATCGGGCTTGATGATGGACAGGGTACGTTCTACAGCCATGGGATATCTCCAGACAGGGTCAATATAAGAAGCGCGCAATTATACGGACTTTGGCCCTTCGTTTCATCCTGAAATGGAGCTCAGAGCCAGATTCTTTTTCTATTAAATCAGGAGCTTACAAAGGGGTGGGGCAAATGGGGAATATTTCAGGCTAATCCTGGATCAGCGCCAGACCTTATAGCGTCAAAGCGTGGCGAAATTACCGGTAGAGGCAGCTAAGCCGGCTCTTCAATCCTGCTCTTCAATCCAGGCCGCCTGTATCGCTTCAAGGATCTTCTCGCCGCAGTGATCGGGTTCGCCCGCAAAACCCGGCAGCGCCAGCACCCAGTTCCTCAAATCCACGAAATTGATGGCCAGCGGGTCCACATCCGGGTGGGCCTCGAGCAACTCGATCGCGATATCGGTAATATCTGTCCACTGCATGGTAGTGCTCCTGATCAGTGCTGTTCAGAGACCATATTGATGGTGTATCGGGGGATTTCCACGACCAGCTCTTCCTCGGCAACTATGGCCTGGCAACTGAGGCGGGAATCTGGCTCCAGGCCCCAGGCCATGTCCAGGTAATCGTCCTCGAGTTCATCCGGGTCTGCCAGGGAGTCGTAACCCTCGCGCACAATGATATGGCAAGTGGTGCAGGCACAGGACATTTCACAGGCGTGTTCGATTTCGATGTCATTGCGCAACAGGGCCCGACAAACACTCTCTCCTGGTGCAGCCTCTATAACTACGCCCTCCGGGCAGAGGTTTTCATTGGGCAGTACCACTATTCGTGTCATTCCATTACCTCATTATCGAGCGCATCCAGGGACTTGCCCGCCAACGCCTCTCGAATACTCTTGTCCATACGCCTGGCCGCAAACGTTTCACTCTGGCGGCCCAGCCGGTCCGTCAGGGTTTTGATTACGGCGATATCCTCGCCCTCGAGCGTGGCCTGTAATTCCGCCATTTGCCCGGCGAGAACCTCTCGTTCCTCGCTGTCCAGCAGCGCCGCTCCGTCAGCCTCTATTGCAGCGTTCAAGCCATCCAACAGCTGCCACGCAGAGAGGCGCTGTTCCGCAAGCTGGCGGGCCGCCTTATCCTCTGTGGCATGACTGAAAGAGGCCTGCAGCATGCCGGTAATCTCATCGTCACTCAAACCAAAGGAGGGTTTCACGGTGATACTGGCCTCGGAACCCGTGGTCTCTTCCTGTGCGCTTACATTCAGCAAGCCGTCCGCATCCACCTGGAATGTCACGGTGATCCGCGCCGCTCCCGCCACCATGGGCGGTATCCCGCGCAGTTCAAAACGCGCCAGGGAACGACTATCTGAAACCAGCTCGCGCTCGCCCTGTAAAATATGCAAGGCAAGAGCAGTTTGCCCATCCTTGTAGGTAGTGAATTCCTGGGCGCGACTCACCGGTATGGTGGTGTTGCGTGGCACGATTTTCTCTACCAGGCCACCCATGGTCTCGATCCCCAGGGAAAGGGGAATAACGTCGAGCAGCAACAGGTCCCCTTCCGGGCGGTTACCCGCGAGGATATCCGCCTGTATGGCCGCACCGAT
>RCNC010001424.1_pt1 | contig 16034 bp, 19 predicted proteins | sample 2041301 | NCBI WGS metagenome assembly RCNC01 (sample SAMN09708231, study PRJNA481090) | Marine sediment metagenome, whole genome shotgun sequencing project. | biome: marine sediment; feature: ocean; material: sediment; isolation source: Sewage treatment plant 13A marine sediment (STP13A) ... | reverse complement strand
AAGTGGCGGCTCGCGCCATCCATGAATCCGGATCCCGTCGCGATGGCCCCTTCATCCGGGTCAATTGCGCCGCCATTCCCGAGACTCTCCTGGAGGCCGAACTTTTCGGATACGAGCGCGGATCCTTCACCGGCGCGGTGGAATCCCGGCAGGGGAAATTCGAACTCGCCGACGGCGGGACGCTCCTTCTGGACGAGATCAGCGAGATTCCCTACGCCATGCAGGCCAAACTGCTGCGGGTCCTGCAGGAACGAGAATTCACCCGTCTGGGAGCTCGCTACGTCACCACGGCGGACGTCAGGATCCTGGCCACGACCAATAGCAACCTCAAGGAGCAAATCAAGGCCCGCAGGTTCCGGGAAGATCTCTTCTATCGATTGAATGTCATACCCCTTCACATCGTCCCGCTGAGAGCGCGCAAGGACGACATCCCGCTGCTGGCCCGCCACTTCTGCCAGAACTTCTGCGCGGAGAACGGGAAGCCGCTGCTGGAATTCACCGAACGTGCGATCCGCTGTCTCTTGGCCCTGGATTGGCCGGGGAATGTCCGCCAACTGCAGAACGTGATCGAACGGGCGGTCATTCTCTCGACCGACGGGGTTCTGGATGAAAACATCCTCGGCCTGGCCGACGAGCTGGACGCCACCGCGTCGGCCGGGGGCCTTTCCTCGGACCTGACCCTGAAGGACATGGAACGGGAATTGATACTCAGGAAACTGAACAACACCCGCGGCAACCGCACGCAGGCCGCCCAGGAGCTGGGCATCAGCGTGCGGACGCTGCGCAACAAATTGAATCTCTATGCCGGCCTGGGCATGGAGATTCCGGGTTGAGGCCATGATCAAAACCGGTCTATTCGACAAGGAGCATCTGGGCGTCCTGAAAAAGGCCGTGGATGTCTACGCCCGCCGCCACCAGGTGACGGCGCAGAACATCAGCAACGTGGAAACCCCCGGTTACCGGGCGCAGCGGGTGAAGTTCGAGGAAATGCTGTCCGGGGAGCAGATGAAGCTGCGCGGCTACCGGACCCATGCCAACCACATCCCGATCGGGGCCGCAGATCCGGGCTCCGCCCGGGACGAGATCGTGGACGCGGACGTCGACTTCGACAACGGCGTCAACAACGTGGATATCGACCAGCAAATGACAAACCTGGCCACCAACGACCTCAGCTACCGCATGGCCACCCGGCTGTTGAGCATGCGGTACAGCGTTCTGCGCGGGGCCATCAAAGGCCGGATCGGTTAGCAGAAAGGCCGCTCATGAGTGAAGGACTTTTCGGAGCCATCAGGATCAGTGCCTCAGGGCTGCGGGGCCAGCGCACCAAAATGGATGTGGTGGCCCGCAACCTGGCCAACGCGGAAACCACCCGCACCGCCGACGGAACTCCATACCGTCGACAGCGGGCGATTTTCGAGCAGGTCCTGGGCGACAAGCTGCAGCGCCATTCCCTGAACATGGGGTATGGGGTGGAGAACCGACTGGCGCGGACCCATCCCGCCCACCTGGGCGAATCCGGGAGCAGGGCGGTTCAGATCGGTGGGGGCCTGACCAGCGAAGTGGCCGTAGCCACCGACGCCTCGGAATTCCGGGTGGTCTACGACCCGGGTCATCCCGATGCCGACGAACAGGGCTACGTCCTGATGCCCAACGTGAATCCCATCACCGAAATGGTGGACATGATCACCGCCAGCCGAGCCTACGAGGCCAACGTGAGTGCCGTCCAGACGGCCAAGGACATGTTCAACGACGCCCTCAAGATCTGAGGGGTGTAGGGGGTTTCCCCCTGCAGGAAACAAGGAGACGACATGGCCATCGGCAGCATCAAATCCCTGGGATCGATCGATCCGCGAGCCGCCTACGGCGTCGGTGGGCCGACGGCCGCCGAAACCAAGGCGTCGTTCGCCGACCAGCTCAAGAACGCGGTGGCCGAAGTCAACGACCTCCAGACCCGGCGGACCGAGATGGTGGACCAGATGGTCACCGGCGGTACAGCCGAGGTCCACGACGTCATGATCGCAGCCAAGGAGTCGCAGCTGGCCTTCGAGTTGCTATTGGAGATAAGGAACAAATTGCTGGAGTCCTATCAGGAAATCATGCGTATGCAGGTTTAGATGCAGCTGGAACCCAGGATATGAGGTAACGCAGTGGACGGATTCAGGAACGCGACGGACGGCATCAGGGCCCGCTTCAGCGGACTTTCCTTCAACCAGAAAGTCCTGTTTGGCGCCGTGGCGACTGCCAGTTTGATCAGCATCGCGGTATTTTCCCTTTGGCTGCAAAAAGAGGAAACTGCCGTTTTGTTTACGAATTTGACACCTGAAGACGCTTCGGTGGCTTTGGAGGAATTGGCCCGGCTGGATGTGCCCAGCGAGCTGTCCAACGGGGGCACGACCATCCTGGTTCCCAAGAAGTCCGTCCACCGGATGCGTGTGGAACTGGCAGGCAAGGGTGTGCCGTCGAGCGGCACGGTGGGCTTCGAGATATTCGACGGCAAGCAGTACGGTCTCACCGAGTTCCTCCAGAACGTCAACTTCAAGCGCGCGCTCGAGGGCGAACTGACCAAATCCATTGAATCACTGCAAGGAATCCAGTCAGCCCGGGTCCATCTGGTTTTGCCCAAACCCTCTATTTTCAAGAAGCTGGATTCCCCCGCCACGGCCAGCGTGGTTCTGCAGATGGGCCGCGGAGCTCGCCTCGAGGAATCCCGGATCGACGGTATCCAGAGCCTGGTCGCCGGCAGCGTGGAGAACCTGGTGCCCGACCGGGTAACGATCATCGACCAGTACGGCAAAGTCCTGTCGGCCGAGCTCAAGGACGGAGAAACCGGACGGACGGAAAGCCAGCTGGCCCTGCGCAAGGAAGTGGAGGGCCATCTGGCCCAGAAGGCTTCCATGATGCTGGACCGGGTCCTGGGCCCGGGCCGGTCCGTTGTCCAGGTCGACGCCACCTTGAACTTTGAAAAGATCGATAAGGAGAGGGAACTCTACGACCCGCAGGGGACGGTGGTCCGCAGCGAAGTTCGGGGTGAGGTGACCGATCCAGCTACCGGCGGCTCGGACGAGAACAGCACCACCAACTACGAAATCAACCGGACCGTGGAGCACATCGTGGGCGAAACCGGCGGCGTCAAGCGTCTGTCGGTAGCTGTTTTCGTGGATGGGCACTACGAGGCTTCCGGGGAAGACGGGGCGCCCTTCTACCAGCCGTTGACCGACGACGAAGTGACCCAGCTTCGGCGCATCGTTCAGACCGCCGTGGGCCTGAACGCCGTGCGCGGCGATCAGATCGAGATCGTCAACATGCAGTTCACCCAGCCTGATGTCAGCGAACCCAGTCCCTTCGGACCCAACTACATGGAGATGGTCAACCAGTACGGGGGGAAGGCCTTCCTGTTCCTCATGTTCGGCATCCTCGTGCTGAGTCTCCGTCGGGGACTGGGCGGGTTGCTGTCCCGGGAAATGGCCCGGCCGAGGACACGGGTTTCGCCGACGGCGAGCCAAAGTGACGGGGAGCATTTCGAAGGAATTCCGGACATGGACGACCAGGTCATCAACGACATCCAGGACTACGCCTCCGACAATCCGGACCGGGTGGCGGACGTGGTCCAGTCCTGGATCCACGAGATGAACCTGGGCACCGGGTCCAAGGAGACGGTGGGGGATCCCAATGAACGATAGCGCGGTCCGCAAAGCAGCGGTCTTTCTGATGACCCTCGGTCCCGAGGCGGGGGGCAAGGTCCTGTCCCGCATGCCCGAATCGATGGTCGAGGCCCTGACCCATTCCATCGCCGGGATGGGGCCGGTGGGCTTCAACGAAAAAAAGAAGACACTCAACGATTTCATCGCCAGCAGTGGACAGATATCCGGCATCGCCACCGGCGGTGAAGAAATGGCCAAGCAGATCCTGGAAGCTGGGTTCGGAGCCCGGCGCGCCACCTCCATGCTCAGCCGCGTCACCAGCTACAGCGAGATCAAGAGCTTCGAGCACCTTCGGGAAGTGGACCCCGTGACCATCGCCAACTACCTGCGCAACGAACATCCGCAGACCGTGGCCGTGGTCCTGGCGCACATGGATCCCCGGGCGAGTGGGCCCATCCTGGCGTTGATGCCCGCGGAAATGCAGGGCGATGTCGCCCACCGCATGGCCATTCTCGAAGCGCCCAATCCGGAAACCCTTCGGGCTGTCGAAGAGGTCCTGGCCGGACAGCTCCAAGGGGAGCTTTCGGCCAAGGAATCCAAATACGGAGGGCGCAAACAGGTCGCCGACATTCTCAACGAAGTGGATCGGGACGTGTGGCAGGAGATCCTCGACGAGATGCGGGAGATCGACGACGAGGTCGCCAACGAGGTGAACAACCTCATGTTCGTCTTCGAGGATGTCGTGCTGCTGAACGACAGTCACATCCAGGAGATCCTCAAGGAAATTGACGGCCGTGAGCTGACCCTCGCCCTCAAGGGAGCGACCAACGAGATACGCGACAAGGTCTTCGGCAACATGTCCAAACGCGCGGCCCAGGGCATCATGGAAGACATGGACTACATGGGACCCATCCGCCTGGCCGAGGTGGAAGATGCGCAGAAGCGCATCGTGGAAGTGATTCGCAATCTGGAGGAGAACGGCACCATCACCATCGGGAAGGGAAGCAAGGATGCGGAAATGGTCACCTGATCCTTTCCCAAGCGAGGAAAATACCGCTCCGGAATCGGGCCTTCCCAGCCCCGAATTCGCCGCGCGCGAGTTCACTTCTCTGGCTCTCGAAGAGGTGCCATCCCCGGCTGGTTCAGGATTCGCCAAAGACCCTTCCCTGACCGGTGTCAACACCCACTGGGACCACATGCATCCCCTGGACAAGGACGACCTGCTGGAAAGGGCCCGAAAATCACTGGCTGCGGAATTCGAAGCCCGGGACAAGGAGAGGGAAGAGCGTTTCCGAGCCGACCTTGAAACCGTCCGTGGTGATTTTGTCGCCCGTTTCCACAACTGGACCGCCGAATTTTCGGATGCCCTCCGGCACGAAGAACGGACCCTCGCCAGCGATGCTGTCGGTCTGGCCCTGGCCTTGGCCAAAAAAATCATCCGGGACACCGTGGAAATTGACCGGGGGTTTGTGCTTCGCACCCTGGAAACGGCGCTTTTCAAGGTGGGTGATGCCCGTCCCCTATCAGTCAGCCTCCATCCCGACGATGTGGAACTCCTGGAAAACGATCCCGCCCTCAAATCGGGTCTCCACATCGAAAAGATCGTCGCCGACCGTCGCGTGGAACGTGGCGGCTGCCGCATCCGGGCCGGCCGGCGGGAATGGGACGCCACCCTGTCCGGTCAGCTGGACACCCTCTCCGCGGTGGTGGAAGAAGCCCTGGGCGCCTCCGATCAGCCCGACATCCAGCCCCTGGAAGTGCCCGATGAACCCGGTCTTGAATAGACTCGAAACGGCCGTCAGCCGGACCGACACCATCAGGGCGGTGGGCCGCGTGTCCAATCTGGTGGGCATGGTGATCGAGGTGGCGGGGCTGACCGCTCCGGTGGGGTCGGTATGCCGAATCGATGCTGGTCGAAACGAACGCGAGGTACTGGGCGAGGTCATCGGTTTTCGAGATGAGACCCTTCTGGTGATGCCCTACCAGCAAGCACGCGGCGTGGCGACCGACCGCCGCGTCCAGCTTGTCTCCCGCCGGATGCAGGTTCCCGTCGGACCGCAACTGCTGGGCCGAGTTATCGACGGTCTGGGCCGACCCCTCGACGGAGGACCTCCCTTGTCCGGCCTGCCGCACCGCTCCCTGGGGGCGCGCCCTCCTGCTCCGTTGAAACGACGCCGGTCGAAGGAAATCCTGGCCACGGGCATCCGCTCGATCGACAGCATGGTCACCGCCGCCCGCGGGCAACGCCTGGGCATCTTTTCCGGCAGCGGAGTGGGGAAATCCATGCTCCTGGGCATGCTGGCCCAAAACGCACGGAGCGAGGTCAATGTCCTGGCCCTGATCGGGGAACGGGGCCGCGAGGTGAAGGAATTTCTGGAACGGGACCTCGGCCCGGAAGGGCTGGCGAGAAGCGTGGTCGTGGTGGTCACTTCCGATGAGAGCGCTGTTCTGCGGGCCAAGGGCGCCGACACGGCCATGACCATCGCCGAATCCTATCGCGAAAACGACCAATCGGTCCTGTTCATGATGGATTCGGCCACCCGTTACGCCATGGCACTGAGGGAAATCGGGCTGGCCGCGGGAGAGCCGCCGACCACCAAGGGTTACCCGCCTTCGGTTTTCGCCGCTCTGCCCCGACTGTGCGAACGCGCGGGCTGGTCGGACGTCAACGCCATGACTGCCTTCTTTTCCGTGCTGATCGAAGGAGACGACATCCATGACCCCGTGGCCGATGCGATGCGATCCATCCTGGACGGGCACATCATGCTCAGCCGTGATCTGGCCCGTCGCCAGCACTACCCCGCCGTCGATGTCCTGGGCAGCGTCAGTCGACTTAGGAACGACATCCTGGGCGCCGAAGACCGCGACGCGGGTGCCACGCTGATGACCTGGCTCAAGGCTCTGGAAGACAACCGGGACCTCATCAACATCGGCGCCTACGTGGCGGGTTCGGATCCCGTGCTGGATCAAGCGCTGGCCAAAGAAGATGAGCTCATGGGATTCCTGGCCCAGAAGGCGGGAGACAGTCACGGGCTCGAGGCCACTCTTGCCGGGTTGCGCCGGCTGACGGAGGTCCCGTGATGGCCGTATTCCGCTTTGGCCTGGAGAATGTGTGGCGACATCGGCAGCGGTGCGTCGAGGTTCACTCCCAGGAGGTGGCACGGGCGGAACGCAAGGTCGCCTCGCTGGCCCGGGAACTGGCCCTTCTGGACGAGCAGATCAAACTCCAGGCCGATGCCCTGGCCAGGGACGGGGGCCAGGTCATCAAGGCCCGGGAATTGATAGCCGGCACCGCCTGGCTGGACCATTTGCGGCAGAGGCTGGAGGAGCTGGCTCAAGGAATGCAGACGGCGGTGACCGACCTGAGGGAAACCCGCGCTGGATTGACCGAAGCTTGGCAGGAACTGGAGGTCCTGTCACAGCTCCGGGAACGAAGAAAATCCGAATGGCGCCTGGAGCAATCAGCCCGGGAAAGACGAGACATGGATGAAATCGGACAGATCCGGGCCCACCGGCACCGGCGGGCCATGGTTTCCGGTCAGGGGGAAAATATTTCCCCCAACCTGCACAAGCCTTGAGGGGGAATGTTCGCGAAGATCTGCAATAGCCTGCAGAAAAAAGAGTTAATTAGGAAAAAGAAGAAGGGTCGCCACCCCTGTTGTTGGCATTTTCATTGCGATGATGCTCTTGGCACCAAAAATGAGGAGCCCCCGAGCTCCCGACAAAGGAACCTGAAATGAAAAGCGTCCTGATCATATCGGTAGTCACCTTTTTCCTCATCTTCGGCGGCCTGGCCATCCTGAGCAGCCAACTGGGTGGGAAATCCGCGGTGTACCAGACCGCGACCGACTCCCCGGACATAGAGGATGCCGACCTGATCATGAAGGGACTGGCCGCCGAGCGGGCCATGATCCGGCGTGAAAAAGAGGAATTGGTCACTCTCCGGCAGGCCGTGGCCGTGCAGGAACAGGTTCTGCAGGAGGGCCGTCGGGAACTGGCCGAGATCATCACGGAGATCGAAGCCCAGCAGCACGTCCTCGGGGCGGAGCGGGAGCGTTCGGCCTACCGCCTGGCCAAGATGTACGAGAACATGAAACCCGCCCAGGCCGCCCCCATCCTCGCCGCCCTGGAGATGGACGTCATCCTGGACATCATGAAACGAATGAAGGAACGCGAGGCGGCGCGCATCCTGGCCAACATGGCCGCCCCGTTGGCGGCGCAGATCAGCACCCAACTGAGCCTGGGAGGCACAGGTTGATGAGTCTTCTTTTGAACGGCGTGATCCCGAACGAATCGGCCGCCTCAAGCACTCCGGGGGAGCCTGGCAGTACAGAAGGCTCTGCCATGTTTGCCAATCTGCTGGCGCGGAAACTCGAAGTTCCGCTGGGCGACGCCTCCCAACGCTCTTCCGGTTCCGAGGGCAGAAAAGAGACCCGGAACATCGGGACCCAGGATGACCCGCAGGCCAGGACCATGAAGGAAACTACCCCACCCGGCCAAGGCGTTCCGGCGGAGAAACCTGGCACAGGCGAATCCTTATATGAGACCCTGCCCGAGTCAGGGCCGATCGGCCTGTCGGGAACCTGGACCGCGTGGGGCGTGGCCGCCACGTCCATGGATCTGGCGGGCCTGATCCCGAACTCAGTCCCGGACCAGACAGGGATGGAGGTCATACCAGTTGAGGTGCGGGCGCGACTGGCTTCAGACATCGCCGCCGGGTTTACCGAACGGGGCGGCGTCCAGACCTTGAGCCTGAAGCTGGAACCGGGCCACCTGGGCAAGGTCGAAGTCAGGCTCCAGGCAACCGGGGAACATCTATCGGTGAGGATCACGGCGGCCAGCAAGGAATCCGAAGCCGCCCTACGGGAAAACATCCGCGACCTGGGTGACGCGATCCAGGAAAAGACCGGCCGATTCCAGACCGTCGATGTTCGAGTGAACCTGAAGTCGGACGGTGATTCGGGGCGCCGGGACGCGGCCGATGAGACCAGCGGGCAGTCCGGGGAAAAGTCCTCGGGCGAAGATGCCGAACCAAATGGGCAGAACCAGGAAAACCGGGATCGGGAAGATGGACCCGGTTTCATGAAGGCTGAAACGGAGCCCGCCGGGCGGGCCCAGGAAGGATAAATCATGCCGGTCACGGGAATCACTGATGGGTACGGTCCCATCGTCGGGCAGCCGACCAATGACACGAGTTCCATCGACAAGATGGACTTCATGACGCTCCTGGTGGCGCAGATCAAGAACCAGGATCCCATGAGCCCCATGGACAACGCCGAGTTCACCTCGCAGATCACCCAGTTCACCATGCTGGATGAGATGAAAGGCATGAACGCCCGGCTGGAGGAGAATCTCCTGGTGGGTCAGTCGATCAACAACACGGCCATGTTGGGCCTCGTCGGTAAAAGCGTGACCGTGGAGGGCAACAAGGTGTGGCTGGAATCCGGAGAGGTCTCCGAGAGCACCATCGCGGCCAGCGGACCGGGTACGGTGAAGGTCGAAGTGATCGACGACACGGGTCACGTTGTGGCCACCTACAGCAAGTCCGTCGGCCAGGGCCTGAACGACGTTACCTGGGACGGCCTGCTGGAGGACGGCCAACAGGCCGCAGACGGAAACTATACCATCACGGTGACGCCCCAGGACGGCAGCGAAAGCCTGGCGTTCACCACGCTCATGACCGGTCCCGTGGAGGGGCTGCGGTACGAAAACAACATGGCGATAGTGATCATCGGCGGCGTGGAGTTCCACGTCGCGGACATCTACAAAGTCAGTTAAGCGGGAGGATCCCATGTTCAGGTCCCTGTATTCCGGCGTGTCGGGCATGTCGGCCCAGATCACGAACCTCGACGTCATCGGCAACAACATCGCCAACAGCAGCACCGTGGGCTTCAAGGCGGGCCGGGTGACTTTCACCGATATGCTGTCCCAGACCATCAAGGGCGCCACGCGTCCCGACAGCGGGGGGCTGGGGGGCACCAATCCTCAGCAGATCGGGCTCGGCACGAGGGTCGGCAGCATCGACACCCTTTTCACCCAGGGGAATTTCCAGACCACCGGGTTGACCACAGATCTTGCCATTCAGGGCAACGGATTCTTCATCCTCGACAACGGCAACGGCCACGTCTACAGCCGGGCCGGTGTGTTCGGGCTCGACAGTTCGAGCTACCTGGTCAATCCCAGCACGGGATGGCATGTGCAGGGCGTGATGGCCGACGCCGACGGCAACATCGGCACCGGCCCCCTGACGGACATCTTCATCGATCCTGGCCTGGTCATGCCCGCCGAGGCTTCGACCATGGTCCAACTCATGGGCAACCTCGACGCCGCCAGCGATTCCACCGGCACCCGAACCATGAGCGGTTCTTTTCTGGCTGCGGCCAACCGTAGCGATACGCTGGTGGACATGAGCGCCATGGGCAACGGATCCCTTGGCTTGTCCGCGGGCGATGTGGTCCAGCTCAACGGCACCGCGGGTGGCCTTCCCCTGGGAGTGAGCACCTTCACGGTAACCGACAGCTCGACCTTCCAGGACCTGACCGATTGGCTCAACCGATCCATGGCCACCGGGCAGCAGAATGTCTCTTTCGCCATCACCGGTGAGGGGGCCCTGCAGGTGACCAACAACTCGGGTCAGAGCCTGACGGGATTGTCCCTGTCCACGGGCAACCTGGGGGCCTTCAACGCGAATTTCTTGTTCGAACCCAACATCATGTCCGGAGAAACTTCGGCGGCCAATGAGCTGCGCAGCTTTGCCGTGGAGTCCGACCTGCTGTCCAACCTCTACGACGCTGCCGGACGTCCCCTGGACCTGGGTCTCCTCAGCGCCGGGTCCTCGCTCACCCTGGGCGGATCGGTCGGAGGCACGCCGGTCACGGAACACGCCATGTCCATCAATGGGGGTACCACCCTGGGCGACGTGATGCGGGAACTGCAGTACACCCTGGGCATCAATTCCCAGCCCGTGCAGCTCAACGAGTCCGGACAGATCCTGTTGACCGGAGAAACGGGAAGCGATTTTGCGATCAGCGGCATCAGCATCCGGGAAACCGGTGTCAGCAACCCGGTCCTGGAAGCCGCCTTCGGTTTCGCCCAGGTGCGGGCGGCGACCGACCCGCAGGAGTTTTCCCTGGCGACCACGGTCTACGACTCCCTCGGTGTGGCGCACAACGTCTCCTTCGCCTTTGAAAAAGTGCCCGGCATGAACGAGTGGACCTGGACCGCAAGCATGGAGGGGGCCGAGACCATTTTGTCCGGCGGATCTGGACGGGTGGCCTTTGGCGAAGACGGTTCCCTGAGCAGCTTCACCTACGATGACGGGAGCGGGGGGCTGTCCTTCGATCCGAACGCCCCAGGTCAACAGGGGGCGGCCCCGGTCGTCTTGCAGTTGGATTTCGGTGAAGTCGGAGGCCTGACCGGATTGACCCAGTTCGAAGGTACCGGTGGCATGCAGTCCCTGGCCGACGGGTACGGTTCCGGTAACCTCCTGGATTTCACCATCGGCCTGGACGGCGTGATTACGGGCATTTTCTCCAACGATACCACCCAGGATCTCGCCCGGGTCGGGATCGCCCAGTTCACCAACCCCAACGGCCTGTACCGGGTTGCCAACAACACCTATCGACTGAGCGGCAATTCGGGCGACGCTCAGGAAACTTTTGCCGCCAACGACAACGGGGTGGCCATCCTGTCGGGGACCCTGGAGAACAGCAACGTCGATCTGGCCAAGGAGTTCACCGACCTGATCGTGGCGCAGCGCGCCTTCCAGGCCAATAGCAGGGTCATCACCACGGCGGACCAGGTCCTGCAGGAGCTGGTCAACCTGGTGGGCTGAGCCCGTCCCGGCCGGCCAACCGGCGTTAGGAGCTAAAGTTCATGATCAAAGTCACGAAACTAAATGGGAACGAACTGGTGGTGAACGCTGATCTTATCGAGTTCATCGAAAGCACGCCGGACACGCTGATCAGCCTGACCACCGGACGCAAGATCATGGTCCTGGAAGACCTGGACGATGTGATCCGCCTGGCGGTCGGCTACCGGACCAAGGCGCGTATCCACCCCGTTCCCACCGGGGGAACCGGTTCGGTGTTCGAAGGATGAAGGGACGGTCCGCCGTCGGGCGGGCTACCCGACGAGGCAACCGGGGAGACAGCCAGTGGACATAGCAACCATCATCGGACTGGCCGCGGCCTTCGGGTTGGTGGGGTGGTCCATCCTGGCCGGGGGCAACCTGGCGGGCTTTATCAATCTTTCGGCTGCCGCCATCGTTCTCGGCGGCACCTTTGGTTCGCTGCTGGTCCACTTTCCCATCGCTCGCATCGTCGGGCTGTTCGGAATACTCCGCAAAACCCTCGTCTACGCCCACCCGGAACCCGACATCGTCATCAACAAGATGGTCAAGTACGCCGAGCGGGCCCGCCGGGAAGGGATGCTGGCCCTGGAAGACGATTCGGAAACCGAAACCGATGATTTCCTGCGCAAGGGACTTCGCCTGGCCGTGGACGGCACGGATCCCCAGCTTCTGGAAAAGATCATGCAGACGGATCTGCAGCAGATCGAGAACCGCCACCACGAAGGCGCCCGGATCCTCGCCGCCGGCGGGGCCTTCGCCCCGGCTTTCGGGATGATCGGAACGCTCATCGGGCTGGTCAGCATGTTGTCCACCCTGTCCGACCCTGCCCAGATCGGGTCCGGCATGGCCACTGCCCTGGTCACCACCTTCTACGGGGCACTTTTGGCCAATGCGCTTTTCCTACCCCTGGCCGGCAAACTCGAGACGCGCTCCCGCGAGGAGATCCTCAACAAGGAAATGGTCATCGACGGGATCATGGCTATCCAGAGCGGCGACTCGCCCCGCATCGTCGAGGAAAAACTCAAGTCGTTCCTTTCCCCCTCCCTGAGGCGCAAGTTGGATACGGCCAAAAAGAAGGCGGCCTGATGGACCGCTGCCGATAGGAGGCCGTCTTGGCCATGAGAACCAGGAGAAGGAAACTCACCATTCGCCGCAAGGTCGACGGCTGGGTCATGACCTACGCCGACATGATGAGTCTTCTGCTGACGTTTTTCATTTTGATCGTCTCGTTCTCCTCCCTTCAACAGTCCAAGTTCAAGCAGGCTGCACAATCTCTTCAAGAGGCCTTCGGCCTGCTGGACCATCCCGAATCGGTGATCGAATTCCAGAACCCCGTGTTCCCCGACCTGCCCGATGACCCCGCCGACGCCGAGGTCTACTACGAGATGCAGGAGCTGCAACATGTCATCCTGGAAAAGGGTTTGGACCAGGAAGTGGAAATCCAGTTGCAGGAAAACGGTGTCATGTTCCGCATCCAGGCGCCTTTCCTGTTCGCCTCCGGGCAAGCCGAACTGAGGGACGAACCCCGCCAGGTCCTGGAGGAGCTTTCCTCCCTGTTCCGGAAGTTCCCCTATCTGGTCCGGATCGAAGGTCACACCGACAGCGTGCCCATCAATTCCGAACGATATCCCTCGAACTGGGAGCTCTCGGCGGCCCGCGCGGTGACGGTGGCACGATACTTTCAAGGGTTGGGCCTGCCGCCTGAAAGAATCGCGGCCACCGGATACGGGCAATACCAGCCCATCGAGGGCAATGACACCGCCCAGGGGCGGGGAAAGAACAGACGCGTGGAAATTTTCCTGCAGATGGACAAAAGGGACCTGCCGCGGGCTAACGAGCTTCCCTTCGGGAATCCCCTTCTGCAGGGCGCGGAATCCTGACAGGGAAGCGTCAAAACGGATGAAATTGGGCCGGAGCGGTTGATTACCGACCTGCACCGGGCCCGGCGGCGGACCTGACGCCGAAGCTGCAACCGACAAGGAGCAAAGGCATGGCCGACAAAAGACCCACGGCTTCGGGCGATGGGGAACAGACGAGGAAAAAGGGCATTTTGGAGAACAAGGCCGTTCTTCTGGGGGCCATCGTCATAGTCCAGGCCCTGGTGGCCATCGGTTTGACCCAGTATGTCCTGGTCCCCAAGCTGGCGGTCCAACAGGCCGCCGCCGGAGGCGAATCCATCATGGAGGTGGTTTCAGACGTCCCCCACCGCGGCACCATGGTCGGCCTGGACGACATCATCGTCACCCTTGCCGGGGAATCCCGGCGGCCACGCTATCTCCGGATCAACATCACGCTCGAGGTGAAGGACAAAATCACGGCCGGATCCGTGAAGATTCGCCTGCCGCAGATGAGGGACGCCGTCATCATGACCCTTTCCGAGAAGACCGTGGAGGACCTCAGTCGTCCCGGCGGAAAGATGAATTTGCGGGCGGAGATTTTCAAGCGCCTGGACGATAGCATTTCCGGCGACAAGCTGATGAACGTGTATTTCTCGGACCTGGTCATCCAGTAGCCGGACCAAAGGGGAACCCGTGACTTCCGTCGACTACGAAAACACGAACGCCGCGCCCGGAATCCAGGAGGATTCGGACCTGGACGCCGCCCTCGATGCGGCCGAGGATCTTGCCGGGGCCGTGAATGACGGGATGGCCGTGGACCTGGAGGAGGTTCTCAATGCTTCCTCCTGTGACGAGGAGGTGGGAGACCATCCGGTCAAGTACGACTTCCATCGGCCCCACCATATCTCTCGGCCCTTTCAGCAGAATCTGCAGGCCGTAGCTGACTATTTCGCCAAGAACGGGACCATCGAGTTTACCAGCCGCCTCCGCATGGCCACGGATGTTACCTACACCGGCCTTCATCAATCGACCTACGCGGAATTCGTCGGCGAACTGCCGCGGCCGACCTGCGCGGCCATGGTGGACCTGGATCCCCTGAAGGGTCCGGCACTGATGCACATCGATCTGGGGCTGTGTTTCTCCTTCATGAAAAAACTCCTGGGCGGCCTGCCCACTGCGGAAATTACAGTGCGGGACTTCACGGAGATCGAGCGGGGGATCGTCACCGACCTGGTGGAGCGTTTTCTGGAGATGTTCCGCAAGTCCCTGTCCAAGATCGTCCCCGTGGAATCCCGGCTCAGTGCCCTGGAGAACAATCCGCACTACCTGAGCGGGATTTCCGAAGGATCCTCCCTGGTCATCCTCGGGTTCAAGATCAAACTGGATACCCTGGAGGGGCCCTTCCAAGTGGCCCTGCCGCTGTCGTCCTTCGGCCCGGTCAGGGAAATTTTCGATCCCAGTGACGTCAAGGAATCCCGCAACGGCGAAGAATTGAGGGATGACCGCCGCAAGATCCTGGACATGGTCCAGAGCAGCGGCAGTGAGCTGGTGGTCCAGCTGGGTCATTTTGAAACCAATCTCGAGACAATTCTGAACCTGTCGACCGGGGATGTCCTCGACCTGCCCCAGGCCGTGGACGCGCCGCTGGACATCCAGATTGCCGGCCGTGAAGCTTGGCAGGGTGAACCAGGGCGCGTGGGGAACAACCGGGCCGTGAAACTGATCCGGCAGCTGACCAAGGAGTAAGCCGAATGAACCACGACGACAACTATCAGGACCATCCTGAATACTCGGAAACCGGAGAGACCGGCGCCGCCGAATCCTCCACCGTGGGCACCGGCCTGCTCGAGGATGAATCCTCTTCGCTGATCCGTGATCTGGAAAGCGAGGTGACCGACACCTCAAACCTGGACCTGCTGCTCGACGTCAACCTGAAGGTTTCCGTGGAACTGGGCCGCGCCGCCCTGAAGTTCCGCGAAGTCCTGAACCTGGCGCCCGGCGCGGTGGTGGAACTGGACCGGCAGACCAGCGAACCGGTGGACATCCTGGTCAACGGTTCCCTGCTGGCGACGGGAGAAGTGGTGGTGGTGGACGACCATTTCGCCGTCCGTATCACCAAACTGCTCAACCGGGTCGAAAGGCTCAAGAAGGTCCTTTGATGGTTCTTCCCGGGGCATTCCAGCACTCCCTGGCCGCCGCCACGGTCGGCGGCGCCTTTGCCGCCGACACCGGGATTTCCTGGTGGCAGACCCTGGGCGGCCTGGTGGTGGTCTTCGGGCTGCTGCTGGTCAGCCTGAAGCTCCTGGGCAAGTGGAACCGTCGCAGCGGCGGTTCGGAGTCTTCGCTCCTGACGGTATGGAATCTGGGCCCCAAGCGGGAAATCCAGCTGCTCCGACTGGGCCAGGAGGTCCACTACATCTACCGCCACGACGGATCCATGGTCCTGCTGAAGAAAGAGGCCCTCGGCGAATACGAATCCAAGCGGGAAGCCGCGGCCGTCGCCTGATTCCTTCCTGGCCAGAATCTGGCCGCTTTTCTCCAAAAACACCTGTTTCGGGATCCATCAGGGATCAAGGCCAATCCCCGGCTTTGTTTCTGATTGTCTAAAGTGTATAAATACAACAACTTAACAGATCAGCGAGCCCATCCATCCAATCGATGAGGTGGCACGTCCATTGCCTTTCTTCCGACGGTACCAAAGGC
>RCNC010001423.1_pt1 | contig 16034 bp, 10 predicted proteins | sample 2041301 | NCBI WGS metagenome assembly RCNC01 (sample SAMN09708231, study PRJNA481090) | Marine sediment metagenome, whole genome shotgun sequencing project. | biome: marine sediment; feature: ocean; material: sediment; isolation source: Sewage treatment plant 13A marine sediment (STP13A) ... | reverse complement strand
AAAAAGGGGTCGAAGATCTGCCCCTTGATCCGTTCCGGAATTCCGGCGCCCGTGTCCTTGACCTGGACGAGAACCCTGGAACTCTCTGCCCATGCCTTCATGGTCAGGGTCCCCCCCTCCTCATCCATGGCGGCCACTGCGTTGTTGATGAGGTTGAACACAACCTGCTGGAATTCGCGGGCATCGCCGACCACCGGGGGAAGCTTTGCGTCGATGTCGGTCACGAACTCCACCTTCTTGGTCATCAGTGTGTTTTGAACAATGTTGTTCACCGTGGTCAGCGCCCGGTTGATGTCGACGTGATCCTCCAGGCCTTCGGTGACGCGGGCAAAGCCGAGCAGATTCTCGACGATCTTTTTCGCATGGTTGGCGTTGCTCTCGATCAGCTGCAGGTCTTCTCTCTCGGATGAGCCCTCTTCGAACTTTTCCTTCAAGAGGTCGGCAAACCCCAGGATGACGGCAAGGGGGTTGTTGATCTCGTGTGCCACCCCGGCGGCCAGGATCCCGATGGACGCGAGCTTCTCCGTGTTGTAGATGTGCTTGTCCATCTCCACCTTTTCGCTCACGTCCTTGATGATCGCCGTGCTGCCCAAGGGTTCCCCTTCCTTGTTGTGCAGCATCGTACGGGAGATGTTCACGGTGATGCGTTTGCCGGACTTGGTGATCCGTTGTACCTGATCGTTCCGCAGGAACCCCTTTTCGCGAACCTCTTTCTCGATGCGACCCAGTTCTTCCTCTGCGTCGATGTCCGGCGGAATCAGCCGTCGGAATCGGCTCCCCAGCATTTCATCCGCTGTGTAGCCGAAGATCATCTCCGCCCCCTTGTTCCACATCTTCACCTGGTTGTCGTTGTCGATGAAGATGATCGCGTCCACCGAGTTCTGCACGACCGAAGAGATGAACTCCTCCTGCACGCTCACCTGCCGCTTCAGGGAGCTGGCGCTCCGCCCCTGGTAGACCACGACCAGCAGGGCGAACCCGAACATCACGGCGATGATGGCGATCTCGGTCATCAGGTGCCGACTGCGCATCTTGTCCACGGTTGCGGCAACCTCGCTCGTGGGCGCGGAGACGGCCACGGACCAGAGTCGTCCCGACGGGAGGGTGGGGGTCCGCACCGGCGAATAGGCGATGAGCTTCGCCATCTCTCCCTCCACCCCTCGATGCCAACCGCTCACGTAGTTCCCCGACCCTTCTTCGCCCGTGAGCATTCGCTCCTTCATGATCCGGTTGATTTCGTTGAAGCTGATGTAGGGCTCCCGCTCGGCACGGGCCGTGAAGGCGTTCTTGCCGACGAAGTCGCGATCCGGGTGGTACAGAAAGCTGCCCTGTTCATCCAGCACCCAGGCATAGCCGGTCTTGCCGGAACGGATGCCTTCCGTGGCCGTGCGCAGCAGGTGCGTCACGTCCACCACGCCGTAGAGGGTCTGGCCCTCGAATCGTTTTCCCCGCATGGGCGAGCAGACGAGGCCGACGACGACTGTGTACCCTGATTTCTCGTTTCGCACGTGGAGCGGCCCGAGGACGATGGTCGCAGATTCATCCGCGAGACACCCCGCCAGAATCTTTGGGTGTTCCAGGAGCGGCAAGTCGGTGGTGCGGACCGATTCCAGGACCTCCCCTTTCGCCGAGATCCGTCCGATCTCCTTCAGGCCCTTGTCGTGGGTGTAGTCCAGGGTAGTTCGCATGTAGGTGTGAAGGGCCGTGGCCGTGGCCGCCTCTTCCAAAGCCTCGTTCAGCCGGTGCACCTCGGCGGAGATGTCTTTCAGCTCCTCGTCGATGCGAAGGGCGGCCTGCCGGGCCAGGATGAGCTGCTGCTGATTGAAATCCTCCCGGAGTTGCTCACGCATGTAGCCGCTTTCCTCGGATACGTTGTACAGGGCGGCGCCCAGGATCAGGATGAGGACGACGGCGGTAACCGGCAGGAGATAGTGAAAACTCAGGATCGAGTTGAAAAGGTCCTTCCCGTAGGAACCGAGCTTGCTCATGATGTCGCCTTTCGGGTGGAGAGAAATTCTCATCATATCTCACGAACCCCGAAATGCTCAAGCGCGCGGCAATCCCACGATTGCCGCAGCCTGCAAAGAACTGTCATTCCCGCGCAGGCAGGAATCCCCCGGCACAATAGCATTCCTTCTTCGCTGTCATTCCCGCGAAGGCGGGAATCCTGGGGCTTCAGGAGCTTAGGGATTCCCGCTTTCGCGGGAATGACGGCAAATTGGTGTTTTCCCCAGGCTCGACCCGGGCCACGCTTTGGATTATGCTAGAGGCTCTCTGTAGGAGATTGGGGACAGCCACTGAACTCGGGGAGATAAGTGGCTGTCCCCAATCTCGGAATTAGCCCTACAATTCAAGCGGTGTCGCAAGGAGGTTCCCCGGTGAATGCGCAAAAAGGTGTAGCTCAACTCCGTAGTGGTGCCTGGCTGTTCCGGTTTGCCCTGGTCCTCACAACGATGGCGATTGTCCTCGCCATGACAGGGTGCGGATCGGACACAGAGGAAACTTTACCACCCTCGGGCAACGAGCCGCTCTATGCACCGGACGCGGTGGGCCCCTTTTCCGTGGGCCGCAGCTCCTTCACGATCGTGGACCCGGATCGCGACGGCCGTGAACTGCCCGTGGACGTGTGGTACCCCGTGGATCCGGAGGATGCGACCGGCGAACTGAGCCTTTACCAGGTGACCTTCCAGATAACGATCATCCCGGACATATGGGTGATCCCACTCGTCTTTTCCGCGCCGTCCGAACGCGCCCTGCACGGGCCGTCGATCTCGCAGGCCGGGGAATTTCCCCTCATCGTCTTTTCCCACGGATCCGGGGGCCTTCGTTACCAGTCCTTCTTCCTGACCGAGGTGCTGGCCAGCCACGGGTTCGTCGTCGCGGCGGCCAGTCACGTGGGGAACACGCTCCTTGACGAGCTGGGAGGCACCTTCGCTCCGATGGAGGAGATGATGGTGGCCAGGCCCCTGGACGTCTCGTTCCTGATCACCCGCATGCTGGAGAGGAACGAAGATCCGGGCGATTTCTTCTACCAGAGCATCGATGGGGAGCGGATCGGCGTATGCGGCCACTCTTTTGGCGGGTTCACGAGCTTTGCCATGGCGGCGGGCTTCGGGGCCAACCCTCCGGACGAGGTGGCCTCCGAGCTGCCGGAGGACTTCGTGCCCGTGCCCCCGGACCCCCGGGTGGACGCGATTGCGCCCATTGCGCCCGCCGCCTCCTGGTTTGGCGACACTGAGCTAGAGGCGATCAGCGTGCCCACCATGATCATCGGGGGCACCCACGATACGACGACACAAATCGCAACGGAAAACGTGCGACCCTTCGAGCTCATCCCCGGCCAGGTCTTCAGGGCGGACCTCGACGGGGCGGTGCACTTCTCCTTCTCGAATTCCTGTGATCTCATTCAGGGGATGCGCAACCAGGGAATCAAGCAGTGGATGATCGATTTTCTCCTGGGCACCGAATTTACAGAACCGTGTGGCCCCCCCTCTATTGATATCGACGAGGCACAGCGCATCACAAACCTGTACACGGTCTCCCTGTTCAAGGCATTCGTGGCGGGCGACGAGCGGTACGAGCAATACCTGACCGAGTCGTACGCTCAGGCGAACGAGCCTGACGTCACTTACTACGCCAAGCCTTAGCGAGCGCGAAGTCCCATTGTGCTGGGGGGCTGCCACGCTTCGCTCGCAGCATCCACAATTGTTGGACATTGATAATTGGGGACAGCCACCATTTAAACACGTTAATTTCCCTCGGTTTTGATCCGCAATTCGGGGACAGCCACTGAATTCGGGTTAGTTCAGTGGCTGTCCCCGATTTACTCGGTCCCCTCACAGACATAACCCGTTCCATACTCGAGTGCGGAGTTGTAAAACATCTGCTGGTCGATCAGCAACCCGTCTTCATAGGCAGATACTTCCATCGTCGCGGAGAAGGACTCGACACCGGTTTCCGGCTCAAAACCATCTGGCGATGGAGTCGAGACGTCACCGAACGTGTCGGGGGGTGCCGATGTATCGAACGTTAACTTCTGATTCGCTCTCATGATTTCAAACAGAAAGGTACCCGCGCAGGCATCCCGTTCCGTGTAGAAGGTTGTTCCTGACATGGAATAATTGAAGTCCCAGGAGACAACCGGAGAACGGTAACCAGCAATCCATGCATCCAAGATAAAGAAATCGAAATCGACTTCCGCGGCACTCATGACGAACTGCGCATCATTGCCTGCGGAAATTCCCTGCGTCCAGACCCAGCCGATAGGGAATGCCGCCCCCCAGTTCTTCTCATGATGAGCATAGCCGACACCACTGGCCGTTTCCGGTCCGCCATCTCCATGAATCGTGTACTGGTATGCTGCGTCGGATCCAAGGCTGTGAATCCACCACCGGAGCGGCAAGGGAAGAAGGTCCAACGGCCCGTAAGGCCCGACATCCGGGGAGTCGATGCGATAGGGCAACCGGTTCTCTGTCTGAATGAGAACATCCAGAACACCGGGAATCGAGATGTCCACACGGTCCTGGGTGATGGTCCCAAAGCCTTCCGCGGTCCACTCGAAATTGGCGGGCGAAAGCGGAACAGGGTTCTGGGACACGGGTTCGCCGTCCACCCTGGATATCGTCTGTTCTGGATAGACGGTAAACGACAATGTGGGGGCCCCATCCCCCTCGCTGATCAGTACATTGATGTACCCGGGTAAATACTGTCCGGGAGTGAAATATTGATCTTGCGGTAAACCGGAAGCGCCGATGATAGCGATGGATCGGCTTCCGGCGACATCGCTCACCCGTGTATACCACCCTTCGAACCAGGGCCCGGGTCCCGGCGGAATATGTGGGTTGTTGGGGGAACTGGGTGCTACGTCGGAATCGGTATTGATATTCCACGCATACGTGTCGTTTCCGAGAGCGTTCAACAGTTTGACAACAAGGGTTTGATCGGTTGTTCCATCATCTTGCGCCGTAAAGGCAAATATACTTCCGCCTGACTGGACTTCCACGTCATCCAGATACCATACCAGATCATCAACGCTCGCAATTGTGATGGCTTTGAATATCTTTGTTCTTCCCGGATAGACGAAGACGGCATCCTCCGCAGGGTCACCTGAAATAATACACCCGCTTACGACAAGGGATAACCCAACTGCCAGTAGAATCGTAATGGATCTTTTCATTCCGAGTTGCTCCTTTATAAGGAGAGGGTAAATATCCAGATGGCCGTCTAGAAGTCCAGAGAACAGTCGCTTTTTCCAGCGAAAGGACAGAACAGCATGATTCTGTTCGTGTGGCCACAAAGATATTGAATTCTGATGTTTCTCAGAAATTCCGCCGGGTTCGGGGACAGCCACTTATCTTCCGGAGTTAAGTGGCTGTCCCCCCTTTAGATAGTATTTCATTGTAATTAGGTCATTGGTGTTGGATGCCGCTGATACCCGCTGAGGTTTCAACCGGGACCGCGTCGGAAAATCGGGGACAGCCACCGATTTAAGCTACTGATTTCATGAGATTCTTTGCTCGAAATCGGTGGCTGTCCCCGAATTGGGGTCAAAAACCGAGGGAAACCAGTGCGTTAATTCGGTGGCTGTCCCCAATTTAGCGCGGTGGCTGTGCCGGATCTGGGGTTGCGATGTCGTTGATTCTCGGATGAAAAAGCCATAGAGTCTCCGGATATTGGGAAGGAGCGTAGTTTGAATCTCTTCAAGATGGCATGGAGAAACATCTGGCGAAGCCGGCGGCGTACGGTGGTGACCGTGGCGGCCATGACGCTCGCGCTGTGGGTGATGATCCTCTACTCGGGCCTCCTGGAAGGCTACATGGTGGGCATGGAGCGCAACATCCTGAACCTGGAGTTGGGCGACGTGCAGGTCTTTGCTCTGGATTTCCGGGACAACCCGTCGCTGTACACCCGCATCGGGGAACCGGACTCCCTGCTCGCGCGGTTCGAGGAGCTGGGGTTCCGCGCCTGCGCCCGTCTGCTGGGGGGAGGGCTGGCCGCGGCGGGCGAATCCTCGGCCGGCGTGTCGTTCCGAGGGGTGAGCACGAAGCAGGACGCCAAGGTGAGCGACATCCACAAGCATGTCGCCCTGGGCGAGTGGTTGGAGGAGGCGCGCCCGAAAGAGGTCGTGATCGGGCGACGCCTGGCGCAGACCCTCGGGGTCAAGCCGGGCGATGAACTGGTGGCCCTAAGCCAGGCCACGGACGGCAGTATCGCCAACGACCTGTATAGAGTGCGGGGCGTTCTCAAGGGCGTGAGCGATATGACGGACCGCACCGGCGTCTTCATGACCGTGGAGGCCTTCCGGGATTTCTTTGCCATGCAGGAGGGGGCCCACCAGATCATCATCCGACGGCCGGAAGGAGTCGAGATCGAAGAGGCCGCAGAGGCGATTCGGGCCATCGCAGCCGGGCTCGACGTGCAGACCTGGCGGGAGCTGATGCCCACGATCGCCTCCATGCTCGACTCGGCGCGCGGCCTGATGATCGTCGTCTTCTTCATCATCTACATCGCCATCGGCATCCTGATCCTGAATGCGATGCTGATGACCGTTTTCGAGCGCATCCGCGAGATCGGCGTGCTCAAGGCCCTGGGCTTCAGCCCGGCATGGGTGCTCGGGATGATCGTCTTGGAGAGCAGTTTCCAGACCGGGCTCGCCGTCCTCCTTGGATTGGCGCTCAGCATCCCGGGCCTCTGGTTCCTGGTCAAGGTCGGCATCAACATGGGAACCCTTGGCGGCGTGTCCGTGATGGGCCTGGCCATGGATCCGGTGTGGCGTGCCGTGGTCACGAGCAACACGTTCAAGATGCCGGTTCTGATCCTCGTCGTGATCGTGACGCTCGCCGTGATCTACCCGGCCCTGAAGGCGGCGTGGATCCGGCCGGTCGAGGCGATGCGACACCAGTAGCAGGAGAGCAAAAAAGTGGCAGGAGACCCGCAATGAGAGGTCCACGCTTGGGCGTGATGGCCTGGCGCAACCTGTGGCGCCGTCGCCGCCGCACCCTGATCACGATTTCATCGATCGCCTTCGGCACATTCTTGGCCGTAATCTTCACCGCCTTGCAGGACAGGAACTTTGCCGACATGATCGACCTGGCCGCCCGCATGATCGGCGGCCACGTCACCCTGCAGCACCCCGAGTACCAGGACAAGCCCACCCTGAGCCGAACGGTCCGGGACACGGACCGGCTCGCCTCCCTGGCGATGGAGGACGAGGAGGCCATAAGGGTGGTGACGAGGATCATGGGCTTCGCCATGCTCTCCACGGCCAGCGCAAACTATGGGGGGGGCTTCATCGCCTTTGACCCGGAGGCAGAGGACAAGGACACGCTGTCGATCATGGAGGGCCTGGAAGAGGGCGCGATCTTTGCGACGAGCCGGGACCGGGGCATCATCCTCGGCAAGCGCCTTGCGAAGAACCTGGGGACCGAGATGGGCAAGAAGGTGGTCTACACCCTGACGGACAGGAACGGCGAGATCGTGAGCGGGCTGGCCCGCGTTTCCGGGATCGTCCGTACGGGCGCGCCCAGTCTGGATGCAGGCCTTTGCCTGCTTCCGATCGACTCGCTCCGGGAGGTTCTGGGTTACGAGCCGGACGAGGCCCTGCAGGTGGCCGTGTTCATCGACGACCAGCGCAAGAGCGGAGAGGTCGCCCGACGCCTGCAGGATCGCGTCGGCCCGGACGTCGCGGCCCTGACCTGGGACCAGGTCCAGCCCGATCTCGCAGGGTTCATCGCCATGAAGGTCGGCGGCGCGATCTTCATGGAGGTGCTGATCGCGATCATCGTGGCGGCAGGGATCTTCAACACCCTGTTCGTAAGCGTGATGGAGCGGCTGCGGGAGTTCGGGATCATGATGGCGATCGGGTTCAGCCCGGGCAGCCTGTTTCGGCTCGTGATGCTGGAAAGCCTGTGGCTGGGCCTGGTCGGCCTGGCCGCCGGCGCGGCCCTGACCGTTGGCCCGTACCTCTACCTGGCTGCAACGGGCATCGACTTGACTGCCATGATCGGAGGAGAAGGCGCCGAGGTGGCGGGCGTGGCGGTCTCACCCATCCTGCGGGTGGGCATCTTTCCCGAGCATGCGGTATTGATTGCGGTTGCCGTGTTCACTGCCACCATGCTCTCCGGCCTGTACCCGGCGTGGCGTGCGGGTCGTGTCGTGCCCGTAGAGACGATCAAGATTGTGTGAGGTTCGAGACATGACGGATTCCGGAAATGAGGCGGTCGTAGAAATCAGAGACGTGACCAAGACGTACCAGCAGGGCACGGTCGACGTCCATGCCCTGCGCGGGCTCACGATGGAGATCCGGAAGGGCGAGTTCACCGCGATCTGCGGCCCTTCGGGGTCGGGCAAGACGACGACGCTGAACGTGATCGGCGCCCTGGATGCGCCGACTTCGGGCACGGTTTCGGTGGAGGGGCACGACCTGGGCACGCTCAGCCGCAAGGCCCTGAGCCACCTCAGGCGGGATCGCATCGGCTTCGTGTTTCAGGCCTACAACCTGATCCCGGTGCTCACCGCGTACGAGAACGCGGAGATCGTGATGTCCCTCCAGGGAAAGAGCGAGCCGGAACGTCGCGACCGTGTCATGGCGTTGCTCGCCGAGGTGGGCCTCGAGGGCATGGAACACCGCCGACCCTACGAACTGTCCGGCGGCCAGCAGCAGCGCGTTGCCATCGCGCGGGCCATAGCCGCCAGCCCGGCGGTCGTGCTCGCCGACGAACCCACGGCCAACGTGGACTCGGAGACGGCCGACAAGCTGCTCGCTATCATGGAGGGATTGAACCAAACCCGGGACGTGACCTTCGTGTTCTCCACCCACGACCCCCGGGTGATGGAGCGGGCCAGGCGGCTCCTCCGCATGGTGGACGGCAAGATCGAAAGCGACGAGAAGAAGTAGGGATCAGCCCGTCATTCCTGCCCCTGCCTACTGCCTGCAGGGGCAGGCTCCAGCAGGAATGCCTGAGCTCAGTAGCGTTCCTTCTCCCCCATTGGGGGAGAAGGTCAGGATGAGGGGGAGCTTCTGTGCCACCCTCACCCTATCCCTCTCCCTCGAGGGAGAGGGAATGCCAGGATGCTGGGAGGTTCCTTCGCTTTGCTCGGAATCTTCGACTTCGCTTCGCTCGCAATTTCCACAATTGAAGGAGGTGTCACATGGCCAAATACAAGATTCATCCCCTCGAAGTGGCCCGGCTCGGAGCACCGTTAGGCGTCCTGAGCATGGGCGGCGACATGCAGACCTTCATCGTGGCCCCGGTCCTCATCTTCTATATAGAAGGAGGAGGCAAGAAGATCGTGATGGATGCCGGCATCGAGGCGCCCGGCGAGCAGGGCGTGGTGCATGGCTTTCCCGTTGTAGGCGGTGGAGGGGAGGAAGGGGTCCGCGCCGCACTGAAATCCGTGGGCACAACCCCGGAGGAAATCGACTACCTCGTGCTGAGCCACCTTCACTTCGATCACTGTGCCGAGGCCCCCCTGTTCAAGAACGCGAGGGTCATCGTTCAGAAGAAGGAGTGGGAGACCGCTTTCCATCCCGTGCCCACGGCTCGCCAGTTCTACGAGTCATCCCTTTTCCGAAATCTGGAGGCGATGGATCTGGTGCTCGTGGAAGGAGAGTATGAGGTCACACAGGGCGTGAGCACCCTCTTCCTGCCCGGCCACTCGCAGGGGCTCCAGGGGCTGGCCGTGGACACGACCGCCGGCACAGCCGTGCTCACAGGGGATCTGTGCTACTCCTACTACAACCTGGACCCGACCCGCACAGAACTGACCGACCTCGCCGGCACCACGGTCGCCGTCGTCCCGCGCCCGGACCTGCCCTTCCTGCCGCCGGCGATCTTCGTGAACCTCGTTGACTGGTACGACAGCATGTGGAAGGTAGTGGCCAGGGCCTCGAGCCGCGACCTCATCATCCCGGGCCACGACCCGTCCATCGTGGGCAAGGTCTTCGGGTAGCCCCGCACTTGCGCACGAATTCGGGGACAGGCACCGATCTCGGGTGAGTTCGGTGCCTGTCCCCGAACTGTGTCAAAAGGCCGTCATTCCTGCGCAGGCAGGAATCCCTTGGCTTCAGGTGCTGAGGGATCCCCCCGATCTTCGACTTGACTTGTCTGTACATTCGTGCATACAATGCCGGGATGAAGAAGGAATACGATTTCAGCAAAGGCAAAAGGGGGGCTGTGATCAAAACCCCTGCCGGGAAGACCCGGATAACGATTCGCATCGATGACGATATTCTCGACTGGTTCCGCGGGCAGGTTCACAACGCCGGTGGCGGCAACTATCAAACACTCATGAACAAAGCTCTCCGCGAATATATGACCTACAAACAGGAACCCCTTGAAGACACCCTCCGGCGTGTCATCCGGGAAGAGTTGCCCACCTACGGGAAGAAACCTCCACGCAAATAGCCTAACGGCAGATCGGGGACAGCCACCGATCTTCAGGCAACACTCTCTCGGATGACAAAGTCCTCGTCGGGACAAACCGCCTGCAAGAGCTCGTAGAGTTTCCGAACGGAGGGATCCGAGCGCCCCTGTTCATAGCGAGCATAGGCATTACGAGATGATGCGCCAAGACGTTCTGCGGCCTGCGACAACGAAAGGCCGCTAAGCTCGCGCTTGCGCCTCAGAAGAAGACTGATCAAAGGCCTCGGATCCGATGAGCCCACCTCGAATTGGCCGCCAGAACCCAAATGAACCTCGACTCGAAACCCTTCTTCATTCGCCATCGTTTCCACCAAGTCTGCGACCATCTCAAGGGCTTCCTTGCGGGTATGTCCTTGCGTCATGGCATCGAGGATCGGGATTTCAGCCAGCCAGAACTTGCCGTCCTTATAGATTCTCCCTGAAAACCTCATTGCTTCTTCCCTTTTCTGGTCTTATGGAGGATCGAGCTCGCCAGCTTCTCATTGATTTCAGTATGTCTTGGAATGGGCTCCTGCCGATCGCCATCCGTCCACACATCATGCCTTCCGCCATGACGAAGAAACCACCAGCCCATTTCCTTCAGGGCTCTCTCCAAGTCTCTTCGTTTCATGAGCCTACTGTACACATATCAGTGTACGACGTCAAGAGAAACATTAAGCTCGAGAGATCGGGGACAGCCACTTAATTCGACGAGGGGGCCTTCTGTGCCACCCTCACCCTATCCCTCTCCCTCAAGAGGGTGTCGATTAATGGAGAATCTCTACTGCGCTGTCATTCCTGCGCAGGCAGGAATCCCTTGGCTTCAGGTGCTGTGGGATCCCCGCTTTCGCGGGGATGACGGCTTTCGCGGGGATGACGGCTTTCGTGGGGATGACGGCTTCGCGGGGATGACGGCCCACTGGATTTCGGGGGCAGTCGCCGATCTCGCCCTTGGCGGACATTGCGAGGGCGCGCGAACGCCCGCGGCAATCCCCCAGCATCTTGGCCGCCCGACAAAAAGGTGTCAGGAACCTTTTTCAGGATGGCGGGATCTTGAGTTCCTGGCCTGGTTGGAGGTACTCGCCGGGTTTGAGGTTGTTCAGCCTCCGCACCGCTTCTATGGGTACACCGTACTCTTTGCCGATTTCGTAAAGAGTATCCCCTTTTTGAACCGTGTGGGTTCGGGTCGCACCCTCTTCACGTTTCGCCTCTACGGGGCGAAACCGGATCGTTACCTGCACCTGGCGCCTCTCCAGTTCCGGCAGCTCGATCGAAGGGGTGTCGATCTTCAGCGGAACGTCCTGGCTCGCCTGTCCGTCCCGCACGCGCAGACTCTGTAGATCGATCGTTCGGGTCTGCATGACGGTAACGTCCTCGAGGATCGTCGCGGGCCCTCGAATCCTCACGTAGTCGGGTTTCAGACCCACCGCGTCCACCTCGAAGCCATCCGGCGGGGGACCCTTCAGATCCGCCTTGACCCGTACGTTCTTGTCGAGAATTCGCTCCATCTCGACCGTGATCGCTGAGGGCGTGATGCGCTCCACCTCCAATCCCGGCGCGAGGAGGATGTTCTCTGACTTGAGCACCAACTCGTGTTCTCCCGCACCGACTTGGCCCAGGCTGAGGAAGGCCCTCACCTGCTGCGGATCGAGCGAGCTGACCAGGCCGCGCCTGCCGCTCACCTGAACTTCCACCTCCTCGGCGGAGGTCTGCTTCATTTGCAGGCCCGCCGGTATATCCCGGTAGTAGACAGGGGCTCTCACCGATATCAAGGAGAACTCCCGGCCCGCGTACAGGCCCCAGAAGGCCGAAACGAGGACAAACATCAGCAACAGGCCGCCTGCGTGGGTCATCCAGGCACGGCCGGCCTTGTGCAAATTTCCTTCAAGGGCTTCCCTTTGGGTGAGCAAGAAATCCAGTCGCTGTTCCATTTGATCCGGATTGTGGATGCGCTCGACGTTCCGCCGATGAACCAGAGAGACATCCCCTCGCTCCTCCGAAACCACCAGGATCACCGCATCACAGACCTCACTCAAACCTATGGCCGCCCGATGCCTCGTTCCGAAGTGCTGCGGGAGTGTCTCTTCCTGGCTCAGGGGCAGGAAGGTCCCGGCCTGATCGATTCGATTCCCCCGGATGATGACGGCGCCGTCGTGTACCGGACTTTCCTTGGAAAAGATGCTCTCCAACAGCTCGGGCAGAAGATTCGCGTCGAACGGAAGACCGCCCCGAACATCGCCCCGCAGATCGTCCTCGTTCTGAATCACGATCAGGGCGCCGATCCGGCGATTGCCCAGCCGGAAGGCGGCTTGGGCAAGGAGATGGTAACCCACCTCACGCGTCTGGCGGGTCCGTCCCAGAAGGAACCGGATCGGGTTCGTGTGAACCAGGATCTCCCGGAGTTCGTTCCGGAAGACCACGACGATCACCAGAACGGCGACCGCTCCGATCCCCCTGAAGAACCAGCTCGTCAGCACCAGGCCTGCAGCGTTCGCCACCTCCTGAAAGAGCCAGAGGACAACCAGCCCGATCGATACCTGGAAGGCGACGGTGCCGCGCATGAGGAGGAAGAGCCGATGCAGTATGAAACTGATGACGAAGATATCTAAGAAATTCTTCCATTCCAGGAAGATCGGAACGTTCATTCGCGTGGGGGTCCTTTGACCTTTCCTGAGGGCGAAGCAGTGCTCGGACACCTTATGGTAAAGACCCGGCAGGCTCTTGTCGAGGATCGTCCCCTTTTTTTTCGGTCTTCTTTGAGCCGGTTCTTCGTATGTTAGGAAATCGGGGCCTCTTTTGAAATCGGGGACAGCCACTAATTTAACCCCTTAGTTTGCAGCGGCTTATCACTCGAAATCGGGGACAGCCACCGAATTCGGGGGAGATCGGTGGCTGTCCCCGATTTCTCGGCTACTTTGTCCCGGTTCTTCGTATGCGTTATATTGATTGCCTTCTTCTCCCAAACGAATCTCGAGGAAGGGCACATGACAGAATCCGGCTCAGGCAATCAGAAGGCGATCGTCTTCAACGTCCAGCGCTTCTCGACCGAGGATGGTCCCGGGATCCGGACCACGGTCTTCCTCAAGGGCTGCCCCCTGACATGCCTGTGGTGCCACAACCCGGAGGGCATCTCGCCGCGGCCCCAACTGCTCTGGTTCGAGACCCGCTGTATCGGGGCGCGGGACTGCCTGAAGGCGTGCCCGGAAGAGGCCCTCGAACTCACCCCGCAGGGGCTCAAGATCGACCGGGACCGCTGCACGGTCTGTGGGTTGTGCGAGGAGGCGTGTCCTGCGGCCGCCCTGGAGGTGGTCGGCAAGGAGTGGTGCCAGGAAGAACTCCTGGTGGAGGTGAAGAAGGATGAATCTTTTTACCGCACGAGCGGAGGAGGAATCACCCTGGGTGGCGGAGAGCCGATGTCCCAGGCCGGGTTCGTGGCCCCCTTCCTCGCGCGCTGCAAGGCAGAGGACCTGCACACCGCCCTGGACACGAGCGGCATCGCCGCCTGGAGCCTGTACGAGAAGGTGCTTCCCTACGTCGATCTGCTCCTGCTCGACTTGAAGCAGATGGACCCGGAGGCCCACGAGAAGATGGCAGGGGTGAAGCTCGAACCCATACTGGAGAACGCCCGCAAGCTGGGCAAATCAGGACGGCCGGTCTGGGTGCGCACCCCGATCATTCCCGGGTACACGGACACGATCGAGAATGTCCGGGCCGTGGCCCGGTTCGTGGCGCAGGAGATGCCCGGCGCGGAACGGTACGACCTGCTGGCCTTCAACAACTTGTGCTCGGCCCAGTACGAGCGGCTGGGTATGGAATTTCCGCTCAAGGAGGCGGAACTCGTGCGCAAGGAGGAGATGGAGGCGTTCAAGGAGGCGGCCGTTGAGGAAGGGGCGCCGAACGTGCATTGGTCTGGGGCAACCCGGCTGGAGGAGAAGTGAAGAGAGGAATGTGGCATACAAAGCATTTCCTTCTCCCCTCTGGGGAGAGGGAATCCCTGCGAAAAAGGTTCCTGACACCTTTTTCGCGGCCCACCTCGGCGTCATTCCCGCGCAGGCGGGAATCCATGAGCACATTGCGCCACCGGATCCCTGCCTACGGGCGGAGAAAAAGGTTCCTGACACCTTTTCCCCGGCTTGATGGCGGTGCTTGGAGATTGCCGCGTCGCTTGCGCTCCTCGCAATATCCGATCTCATGCCCAGTGATTCTTCTCGCGCTCGTCTTGCTGCTTTCCCCAAACTACGCGGAAGGGCAAATGAATATGAATGATAATACGAATGACACACTCGAAGGGCTGGAGCCGGGACCCCTCTGGGAACATTTTCTTGCGATAAGCCGGATCCCGCGCTGCTCCCGCAACGAAGAAGAGGTGAGAGACTACGTACTCGAGGTGGCTGCCCGCAGTGGGTGCACCCACGAGACGGACCCGACCGGAAACACGGTGGTCCGGAAGAAGGCCGCGCCCGGGATGGAGTCCAGGCCCGTGGTCGTCCTGCAATCGCACCTGGACATCGTCTGTGAGAAGAACAAGGACACGGTGCACGATTTCGCGAAGGACCCGATCCGGTGGAAGCGGGACGGAGATTGGATCGGGGCGGAAGGCACGACCCTCGGAGCGGACAACGGGATCGGGGTCGCCGCGCAACTGGCATTGATCGAGGCAAAGGACGTCGCACACGGCCCGCTCGAGTTTCTGTTCACCGTGGACGAGGAAACGGGCCTGACCGGCGCGACCGGTCTGGCCGCAGGCATGCTTGAGGGACGGACCCTCATCAACCTGGACTCTGAGGACGAGCATACGATCTACATCGGATGCGCAGGGGGCCAGGACACGGTGCTCGCCCTGCCCCTCGACACGGAGGCAGTCCCGGCGGCCCTCAAGGCCGCATCCATCCGGGTGGGCGGCCTGCAAGGCGGGCACTCGGGCCTGGAGATCGACCGGGGCAGGGGGAACGCGATCAAGCTCCTCGCCCGCTTTCTTGCCAAGAAGGCCTCCCTCCTGCAGGTACGTGTCGCCCATATCGACGGCGGGAGCAAGCGGAACGCGATTCCGCGGGAGTGTGATGCAGTCGTGTGTTTGCCCCAGGCCAACCTGGAGGCCTTGAAGAAGGCGGCCCGGGAGTTCGAGGGGGTCTGCAAAGAGGAATACGGCATTCAGGATCCGGGGGTCTCCGTGCGGGTCGCGGAAGAGGGCTTCGAGGCGCCCGACGGCCTGCTCCGCCCGGAGCTGCAGGACCGCCTCCTCGACCTCCTCGTCTGCCTGCCACACGGCGTGATCACGATGAGCCCCCACATCCCCGGCCTAGTCCAGACGTCGACCAACCTGGCCGTGATCACCTCGGACGAGGGAGCGATCGTGATATCCACGAGCCAGCGCAGTTCTGTGGCCACGGAACTCGTCACGGCTTCGGACACGGTCGCTGCAGCAGGAAGGCTGGCCGGCGCCCACATTCATCACGGGGAAGGGTACCCGGGGTGGAAGCCCAACCCCGATTCTCCGGTCCTCGGGAAGGCGAAGGCGGTCTACCCGTCCCTGTTCGGCAAGGAGCCGAACGTGACGGCAATCCACGCCGGGCTGGAGTGCGGAATCATCGGGGACCGGTTCCCCGGGATGGACATGATCTCCTTCGGGCC
>RCNC010001422.1_pt1 | contig 16054 bp, 13 predicted proteins | sample 2041301 | NCBI WGS metagenome assembly RCNC01 (sample SAMN09708231, study PRJNA481090) | Marine sediment metagenome, whole genome shotgun sequencing project. | biome: marine sediment; feature: ocean; material: sediment; isolation source: Sewage treatment plant 13A marine sediment (STP13A) ... | reverse complement strand
GTGTTCTAGATCTGTTGATCGTAACCGTCATATTGCCCTCCATCTCTCACTTCTGCAGCTGTTTGCATCGTGAGATGACCGATTTGACTGTTACCAGCGACGAATTTCACATCAAGCACCGAGTCCTCTTTCGAGCGAAGGTCGCGTATATTGACCGGGACTACTATGCGGGTTTCTTCGGCGATAACCTCATCTACTATCGGAATATTCTGAAGGAACGTCTTAACATCCTGGCTTTGCAACAGGACTCCAAGCTGCCTGTCGAGTTGTAACGAGATGTCTTCACCGAGGGCATCCGCATCCTGGAACTCAATAATTGAACCCAAAGCGTAGACAGTCTCATTGTCCTCTGTTTGTGCGAATGAAAATGCTTTGTCAGCCAGCTTACCGGAGTGCTCCAGTGTCACGATGTAGCCCGTAGAAATACCTCCTCCATCCAAGGTCACATCCCTGGTATGGAGCTTGAGAGTAATCTTCCACTCAAATGCGTCGGTTGATATAGGCGGGTCGGGTGACCAGTCGATAAACCCCCATTGCCTTTCCGCCGCCGCGCTGAATTTTTTTGCCACCTCATTTTTGATTAGGACACGTCCTGAATCTGGCAACTTACTGAATTTCTCACCTTCAATACTGAAATGAACGTTGATCTTCTGCCGTTCAACCGCAGCCAGGTCGGGCGAGACAAATTGGGTGACCACGAACAAGCACGTGGCGATGAATGTTCCACTTGTTATTCGTAATGCCGGATTAATTTTCATGGTTGATTTACCTCAAGGCAACTGGTATTTACCGCCTCAGTCAGGAGTGAAGTGGCTGAAATGGTCATCTTCGAAATCACCTTGGAAGAAGTTTGATCAATAACCTCGATTGTCACTTCGTCGCTGGATTTAATAATCTCTGTAGCAAGAATTTCCTGATTCGATTGCCACACAGCCATAATCTGATTTTCCGGGGCCCCTTCGAAGAGGCACTTGCGCAGGGATGCCTCCCGATTGGCAGGCTCTTCTTCTGCGATGATGGTCTCAAGCAGTTCACCGGGACCACCAATCCATACCACGCCACGGCGGAAATCGTCGTGTGTGGAGTCCTGGTCACCAATGGTCACACGCAATTGATAAATTGCACCCGGGTTTGGATTTGAAGTTTTGGGAAGCAGTGAAATGAGCGAACTGTAAGGTGCCAGACGCAGTACCCGCAGTTCCTGCTTTTCAAAATCACGCGCTACGTGCAAATCCAACCTTTTCCATGGCCGTGGTCGCACTTTGGAATTCGCGGTCAGGCTCCAGCCAGCCGGTTGCGTGATCTTCAGGATCAGTTCACGCGGTGGTGGAAACATGAACAACGGACCTCCTGCAAGCACTTTCCCTTCGGCAGGTGACGTAACAAGTTCAGGAAACTGATGCCCGTCGGGTGTTTTAACTGACAAATTAATGTTGCTACGTGATTCACCATCGTGGGTCAGGTAAAGAGAACTGGTGGTTGCAAACAGGGCTACAGCCCCGGCAAGTGAGCTTGTAAGCACGCCCTTTGCCCATCGATGACGAAACAGGCGTTCCAGCAAGCTGCTCTGCTCACGTCCAATTGCCTTGTCCCAAAGTGGTTTGATCGCTTTGTATAAAACCATAACAGCAGCAAAGACACCGGTGCCAAGACCAGCTTGTGCGGCCAACCTCGTGCTGCCATCCATGAACATCGGAAAAATGTGCAAATAGAACCAGGCGGAAAGCAATGCCATGGTGGTCATTGCCAGGAAGAGGTTGCGGCGCAGCGGGGCGATGGGTGGTGGAAACAGGACACTAGCTTCGGCCCGCATGTAAAGTACCGGTACGCCCCAGTCCCGTTCTTCTCCACCGCCGCGGCGGAGTATACCGAGGCGACCTTCCGTCACCGCGCTGTCAATAGATGCGCCTGCGGCAAGCTTACTGTAGAAGCGGCGGCTAAATGTGAGTGCGCTGCTGTCATGGACCGTGTACTGCATACCCACCACCGCAGGGATACCCTGGTGGACAAGCGCCGATGCAATACCACTCCAGGGTGTTTCCGGGTCCCGTCTGGCGGCCTCGCAAGCCCCCAGGACTGCAAGCCTGATTCCCTTGCTGCGTAGCAGCAGGGCCAGTGTACTGACATCGATGGGCTCTGCTTGCTGGCTATCGCTGGCGAAAATGAGCTGACCTTCACCTTCGATCGTGCCGGGTTCATCACCCATCTGGCGCTCCATCTTTCCGTGTCCGGAGAAATGGAAAATCTGGGCGTCTTCAGTCAGGGCCTCGTCGAGCTGGTCACCCGTTCCCGGGCGCAGGAAGCGGGTATTGATTCCTGCGATTCCTTCCAGTGCCTGCCGCATATTAAGCTCTTCGCGGTCAAGGTCCAGCTTCGCATAGGCGGGATTATCTACATCGGCAAGAACTGCGATCGCGCGAATATCGTGCCTTTCTAACGGCTTAATAACGGCCGGCGCTTGACCTAAAACTTCGTAACGGACCAGGGAAAGCTGTGCATCAAGCGCAAGAAATCCTTCTTCGCCCTTACGTCCCGGAGGTATGTCCACACGACCGGCGTAAACGTATTCCCACGGTAGCTCGGCCAGCGCAAAGTCGTGAGCCCGGATACGTATCCGCAGACCTTCATCGTTCCCCAGTTTGTCACGGCTTCGTTTGAGAATTTTACGTACCGACATGGGGAGCAGTAAGGAAGCGAGCTCTTCGCCTAACGCAATCAGTTCTTCAAACGATAATTCCCGGTGCTCAAGCTTGCGGATACGATCGCGCAGACCACTGGGGAATGTCACCCGTGATGCTTCGGTATCGCGTTGCTCACCGACCGGCGAGGCGCTGACCCGGGCTCGAAGTGACTCTTCGCCACCGTCTTTTTGGTAGTCCAGTAACTCGATGTCAAGATTCAGATACCGGTTCATAAATTTATTTCAACTGTGATTTGTCCGTATTCAAACACGATGGTATGACTCTAGCATGCCTCTCCAGCTGTGGAACCTGGCGAAGTCCAGCTCATTGTAGTACCTGGAAATATTGGTGATCGGCGGCACCAGGTAAATGCTGACTCCACGGCAATGCTGTACTTTGTTACCCCGGTGTGACTCAGCAAGCACCAGGTTACCGGCTCCGGGTTCAAGAGCCGTCCACACGGCATGTGCAGCTTTGCCAACATCGGTTTCCGGGCTGCATTGCTCCAGCACCTGGCAGAAATGGCCCAAATCCCAAAGCGTGTTCTGCGAGAATCGTGCCGACCCCCGTTGAGCTTTCCACACCTTGGGAAACATCGTCGGCATGGAAGCGGTCAGCAGCTCGGCGAAATTATCCAGCGGTTCGGTAAGGGTTGAGATTTTGTCAAGATCAAGTGCAGTTTGAGTAATATTTCCGGAGTGACCACGTTCCAGGTATGAGCTGACGTAGTCAGTGACAATGTGCTGTGCAATCTCCTCGGCTGGCATTTCGGGATTGACAATCAGGCGCCCGAGTATGGATTCATAGGGCCAGCCATCACCTGGCTCGGTTTCTTCTGATGCAACTACGTAACGTACATGGTTTCGAACCTGGTAAGCGACCTCCAGGTTGCTCATCAGGCAGGCATCCATACCCAGCAGATCAAAAGCCTGGCCGATGGTTTCAGCACCCCGGGCGATCACCTGTCCCAACTCGATGGTGTCAAGCGAGTGTCCGGAACCGTCGTCAGAACATATCGCCCGCTCGCTTGCACCCGCAAGGCCGAATACCTGCTCAAGTGATGACCTGAAGAACACCCGGCCAAGGGAGCTGGAAGAGCGCTCGGTAATTTCACGCTCGTTATACCCGGGCGAAGCCACGGAGCGGGCGATCCGGTCTACTTCCGTGGGTGCCCAGCCGCCGCCATGATTCCACAAAATCAGGGCGTAGCGGTCTGCCGGATAGTTTTCAGCCGCCCATGTGATAAAGCTGGAAAGGACCGCCGGGCTGCCTGAATCGGTTTCGCCCAGTGATTCGACGGTCTCGCTGACGCCGTCCCTGCCTATATGAATTCGACGGGTGCCAGCATCACCGGCGTTGTCAAACTCGACCAGCACATTCACAAGTTCGCTGGAACCGACCCGCCTCATCTCTTCGAGATCAGACTCGCCAGCTGTTGACAGGTTGTTATCGCCGGCCATGAACACCAAAATCGTCCACGCTGCCTTTTGCGCCATAGCCCATCTCCGGAAAATTTAATCGTCCGCCATGTGTCCTGTTTGACACACGAAAGCTGTGTATATCAATTCTGACGACATGTCCTCGACATAAAACACGATTTCATCGTTTCATTATAGTCAGTATTCCGAGAACGCCAATCTCAGAGCAGTTCAGGTGCATACGTCTTTATGCGATGTGCCAGCAATGCACCTGCATGCCTGGTTAATACATCGATTTCCGCATCTTTGAGTTTTTTCAAATTGGTTTTGATTGCGGATGCGAATACCGCGTCACCGCTTTGTATTTCGCCTTCATGGCTATCAATAGAAAACCATAATGGTTTGGGACCCTTTTTTGCGAGATGGCTCAACTCCAGCTTTTTGAACTGCAGTCCGCGCACCTGTTCCATCAAGATTCCGATCGACGCAGTAAGTACGATGGTGCCTTTTTCAGTGGGATGAACATCAAGGTCAAAAGGTTTTCCTGCGTCGCTCACAATGACGTAGTCCAGATTATTACGCTTTCTAAGCGAGGGATTAACACCAAGATTGTCGTATACACCACCATCGGTCAGGGTTACATACTCAACTTCGTCCGAAGCATATTCATCTTGATCTACACGTAGTGGCGGAAATACTGGGGGAAATGCTGATGAAGCAGCGACTGCTTTGCTGATTAACAGGTTTTCGGCAGATTCTTGACCTAATTCCCATTCCCCCAACTCTGTTTTTTCGTTACCACCAGCAACAAAGAAAAACATATTGCCGGTTGAGAGATTGGTGGAGTTGAAGTAAATTCGCGGCCCATTTCTCAAGGTTTCCAATTTTGCATTGTTGAACAGGTGCTTGTCATAACTCTTTGCCAGCTTGTCTAATCGGCTATCAAATGGGTCGAACGCGCCGCCCAACACGGATGACACCGCAATCGACTTGGTATTCAAATAGTGTCTTAGCTCATCCAGGACGCCAGCCTGACCCCATTTTGAAGCGAGAAATCCTCCTGCAATACTTCCTCCGCTTACGCATGTGAGTAAGTCAATTTTTGATAGTAAACCCAGGCTCTCAAGCTTTCTGAAAACACCTAAATGAAAAGCAGCCGCCCTAAACCCGCCGCCCGACAGTGCCAACCCAATTCTTTTTTGTGTCCCATTGATCTCTATTGACATGGTTTGCTCCCAAACTAGTTACGATATCCTGGATTAATTACCGCTCAGGCTCCTGGTCTATATGGCGATAGTCCAGCCTGCCACGCGCACAATACCGGACTCCAAGTCTGTACCTGATGCGTTCAGGTTGAGACTCATATGGCCACTGACACGAATTGATTTGTTCATCCTGAACACCCTCCCAGTTTCCCTTAGTATAGTTCAAAGTTGGAGAAGAACAGGGGGGGTGCAATTGAGCGGGTCGTTTATTGCAGATGCGATCAACCAGGTCTTGACTGATCAGCACCTGATGCCATTTTCAGTTCCCCTGTCACGTTTCACTTTCCAGGTAAAACCATTGTCCTTCCTCGAGAACAAACCGACTGTTCTCACAAAGCTTGAATGCTTTGCCATTCAAGCGAAAGGTAGTGACAAATTCCACATGGTTTTTACTGGTATCAGTATCAATGATCTTCAGTCTAATCCACTGCACCGATGGATCGGCATCGATATGATCCGGCCTGGTCGATTCATGCCAGCTATCAAGCTAGCCCGGGTACAGTTTTGGCTTGTCGCCTATTTCAGAAACTTTCTGTCGACCCGCCTGGTTTTGCCATTTTTTGAAAGCGGTCGACAAGTTCGAACCCTTCCAGGCACCGGCACTGTCGTTCGCAAACCCATAGGCATCAAGTTCGGCAATCGCCATCTGCAAAGAGGCCTCACCACAAGCCGAGCCGAAATCCCGCATATTTCCACGCAGATTTCCTGGTGCATAGGTCCTGATCCAATGCGACAGGTTTTTCCGTGCGAGAGACACTTCACCCTTTTGGCAAGCTTGCTGAAATTGCTTCAACAGTTCATTTTCATCCAGCGTGACCAATCCATTACCGGCCAACGCCGGTGTGCTCTCCTTACCACGCCGGAAATAGAAAAACAGCGTCAGCAACCACAACAGGGCGAACGCCCCGGTTGTTGCTTTCCAGACGACTGCATTCTCATTAGCCGTTGTGTTGCCGCCCGGTACACCCTGGGACATGCCTGGTATGACATTCGTGGGTGGTGGAGGCGCAGTGACTGAAGGACTCAATTCGGACGGCAAAACTGTGACCCGGTGCTCCGGTAAAACAGCCGTACGTTGCTGGTTGGTGATGGTGTCCCACCAGTCCAGGCGAATTTCCGGCAATACCAACTCGCCGGCTTCTTCCGGCACGACCGCATAGCGGAACTCCTTATGGCCCAAAACCCATTCACCATCATCACGGCTGATACCCTGAGGCTGATCGGGGTAAATGCGGGTTCCCGGTACTTCCGGCCAGGCGGGCTCTTCGAGCATGTTTTCTTCCAGTCCCATGGCGTCGAGAATGACGGTGCGTGTTACCGGTTCACCCACATGCAGTTTTTCTATATCTGAAATCTGCTGTGACAAGGTGATACGCCGGGCAGGTAACCAGAAATCACCACGGTAATTGGCTGGCCGCGGACTGATCTCCAGTGTCAGGGGTTCGCTTTCAACCCGGACCCGGCGGCCACGTACTGTCGGCTGCCATAAACGGTCTGATGGCCGTTCTATCAGACGGCCGCTCAACTGCATTGCCGGAATGGTCAATGTGCCGGAGCGCTCCGGAAATATGGCATATCGCCGTTCCAGTACCCGGTAGCGTTCACCGTTGCGGTCAGACTGGTATGGCACCTCATCCAGCAAGCGTACCGAGGCCTGTTCGGGCGTCGGTGGATTGATCGCAGCCTCTGTCAGGTTAGCCTGGTAGAAAATCCTGACCATCAGGCTGACCTGTGAAAGCACATAATAGGGACCGCTGTCCGGTTGGACCGTCACTTCAATAAACACCGGCTCAGCATCACCCGGTGCCAGTGCAGGGGCTGCCACCACCTTCAAAACAAGCGGGGACGAACTGGCACCCGGAAACTTCAGCGCAGGAATCGTCAGATTACCTTCCTTTTTTGGCTCAAGTGTTATTACCAACCGAACACTTGCCGTTTGACGGCCATTTACAAAAGACATCTGGGTTTCAGAGCGCTGATTCAGCACATCAAAATCCGTCTGCAAAACCGTAAGATCGGTATCCATGCTCTGGTTCGTATCGGTGGTCTGGAGAATCAGCGTAACTGTCTCACCCACAACCGCACTACTGCGATCCAGCTTGGCTGTGACCGGTGCGGCCTGTGCCACGGAAAAAGCCATTAACAGGCTCACCGCCAGAAAAAACCTGCCCAACGGCCTGCTTGCTTGTTTAAAAACCATCTTTCCCATTCCCGATTACCACGTCTCAGATTCATCAGCAGGCGCACCACGGCGCTGGTGCTGGTTGCGGAATTTACGTCTCAACAGGCCACCCGGATCATCCGGAATACGCCGCAACCACTGTTCCATTGCCTGCGCATCTTCCTCTGACCAGTTCTGTTCCATTTCAGATTTCGAAGGCTCACCTTCTTGCTCACTTTCCTGTTGCTCTTCGGACTCTTCATCACCCTGTTCACCCTCCTGATCCTCAGAGGATTGCTCTTCGCCCTGCTCACTTTCTTCCGACTCTTCACCTGATTGGTCTTCTGAAGACTCGCCTTCTGAATCCTCCTGTTCCTGCTGTTGTTGTTCCTGTTCCTGCTTCATCTGTTCAACGAGGTTCTTATTGAAGATGGCATCTTCCATCACCGGATCCTCAGCAAGTGCTGCATCATAGGCGGCAATGGCTGCTTCAAAATCCCCTGCCTGGGCCAGTGAGTTGCCCCGGTTGTAATGGCTGTCGGCCTGATCCAGCTGCGACCAGGACTGGGCTGCTCCGGGAAAATCACCGCTTCGGTAAAAAGCCTCGCCGGAGATGGCCGGGTCCTGTGCGAGCAATGCAGCCTCAGCGGCCTGATCCTGCGCAAGCGCGATCTGGGCCTGTTGATCCTTGCTGGCCCAAAGGTCATCCCACAAACCCGCTTTTGCATCGGTGCTAACTAACAAACCTGGCAACACCAACAGAGGCATGACGAATAACAAGCCACGGCGAAAACTGAATGCCACAAATGGCAGTAGCAGTAACACCATCCATGGCCCGGTGTCCTTCCAGCGCTCGCCCAGGGCATCATCTTTACGGGCAAACTCACCACCATCAACCGCTGCCCACGGTGAAGTTGTCGTACTGCCTGCAGTTAATTCAGAATATCGCCCGCCACCGGCATTGGCAATAGACTGCAAGGCATCACGTTCCAGGCGGGCTACAACGATATTGCCTTTGCTGTCACTGACAAAACCATCACCACTGGGAATCGGTGCACCCTGTACTGTGCCAACCGCGAGCACAGAGGTATAAATACCCTGCTTCGCCAATCTCCCTGCAACATTGGCCGCCGCTTTGCTACCGCTATCGGCAATCAGCAATATTTCACCGCGTGGCATACCGGAACGTTTTAATAATTCAGCCGCGAGCTCCAAAGCCCGGTCCGGACGGCTACCAGAGACCGGAATCACATCCGGACGCAGCGCCGGCAACATGTTCCCGATGGTATTTGTATCGCTGGTCAGCGGCGAGACGACAAAAGCATCCCCGGCATAGGACACGAGACCGGTCTGGCCTTCCAGCGTATCGTCTTCGAGCATATCTGAAAGTCTGAAGTGAGCCTGCGTCAAACGGTTGGGTTTCAGATCTTCGGCCAGCATGGAAAGAGATAAATCCAGCACCAACACCCGCGCATCCCGCGAGGTAAACGAGCTGTCCGGTAGTTTTTGCCAACTTGGTCCCGCCAGTGCGACAGCAGCAATAAACCACACCAGCCCTGCCAGCCATGGTCCAAAACGGGATGGCTTCGCAGCGGCGTCCCCGACACTCAACCAGCGTAACAGGTGGGCATCACAAATCTTGCTCCAGTCACCGGATGGGCGACGCAGATGACGCCATAACAAAGGCAAAATGACCGCCAGCGGTATCAATGCCAGCCACAGTGGACGTATGAAATGTAAAGGCAGCAATTCCATCATGATGCGACCGCCCGGAAGCTGAACGGACGGATCGAAACCAGCGCCGCCAGCAGAGCAAGCACATAAGCGAGTCCCATCGGCCAGTAGAACAACTCATCCACGGGGCGAATGATTTCGACATCACTCTCAACCGGCTCCAACTCATCCAGAATTTCGTATATTTTTTCCAGGCCCTTGGCATCACGTGCCCTGAAGTATCGTCCCCCGGTTCGTTCAGCAATGGTCCGAAGCGTGTCTTCGTCAAGATCGGCCGACGGATTGACCACCCGGCTGCCAAAGAAATCCTGCACCATCATTTCGTCTGCACCAACACCCACGGTATAGACCGTCAGGCCATCGCGGGCAGCGAACTCAGCCGCCTGCAAGGGCTGCACTTCACCGGAGGTATTGGCGCCATCGGTAAGCAACACCAGTACCCGGTCGGATGCCGCATCATCCCGCAACCGCTTGACCGCCAGGCCAATGGCATCACCAATGGCGGTTTCCCGCCCGGCGAGACCAATCTCCGATTCATCCAGCAACGTTGCCGTCGTCTCGGTATCAAAGGTCAGCGGTGTCTGCAGGTAAGCCCGGCTGCCAAAAAGGATCAGCCCTACCCGGTCACCATGCCGGCGCTGTATAAACTCACCGGCCACTTTTTTCACGACCTTCAGACGATTCACCGCGGTCTTGTTCAGAACCATGTCCTGTGTATCCATACTGCCGGATATATCTACCGCCAATAATAAATCCCTGCCGGTCACCGGCAGACTCTCGATCTCACCTATCCATTGTGGCCGGGATGCCGCAAGTACCAGTAGCAACCAGACCAGGGCAGCCACCCACGCCAGCCATGGACGCCGCATCCAGCCCCCCTTACCTCCGGCTACCGACGAGAACCAGGGAACCCGCAGGGCTTGCACATCACTTGAACGTGAAACCGGCATCAATAAACGCAATAACCAGGGCACAGGCAGCAACACTAGCAACCAGGGCAAGGCCAGGGTCAAACCGGTAGTGAGCACTTCTTCAGCCATGCTGTTTGATCCAGACACGGGTTAGTTCACTGATCACAGAAGGGTCAAACTGTGGTGCAGGGTCATAGGGGCCGGAGGCCAGCACATCGAGTGACTCCACTGATGAGGCACCTTTCATTTCACCGCTCAGAAAACCCACCCACTCATTACCTGCCATAACGGCACATTGTTGATCCGGGAAAGCCCTTAGCGCCACCAGCTTGAATATACGGTTGAGCGTGGACAGATAGGCCTGGGGATCACGTTGAGGATCGATGCTTGCATTCAGGTGGTCAATCCAGCCCAGCATTTGTTTGTGTCGCTGATGAGCCCTGTAACGCGCAAGTAAACGACTCCCCAACCAGATCAGCAGTATCAGCATCAGCAGCGCAAGCACCCACCAGCCCGGCGCCGGCGGCCACCACGGTACCTCCGGGGCGGCGTGAATATCGCGTAACTGTGACAAAAGATCCGGGTTCATGCACCCCGCCCTACCAAAATGCGTAACTCACGACCCAGCACATCCACCGGATCATCGGTCGTTTTTAACACCATCCAGCCACATTTATGCCGGCGGAACATGCGTCGGGGTAATTCACCATGTTCGCTGCTCATCAGGTCAAACTGTTGACGGGATTTCTGCTGGTGAGTATCCAGCATGGCGCTGTTTTCACCATCGGATATCGGAAACCTGCCAGCGGGAAGAAACTCCTCAGCAGGATCCATCACCTGGCAACCGATGACATCATTGTGTTGCCGCAAGCGCGACAGGTGGCGATGGCATTGTTCGTCCAGGTTAAAAAAGTCGCTGATGATCAGGACCAGGCTGCCGGGACGTACTGCGTGACGCACTCGTTCCAGCGAAGTCGAAAGCGGTTCATAACCCTGATGTGCGTCTTCAGGGTTTAACCAGTCCACCAGGCCCTGGATGACTCGCATGGCACCCCTGCGGCCACCGGTGGGACGTAATTCACGATGGGCGTTTGGTGAGAAAAGGAAAGCACCTATCCGGTCACCCCGGCGCACCGAGGCCCAGGCGACGGCAGCCGCCAGTTGTCCTGCAGCCACCGACTTCAACTTTGAACGGGTACCAAAATACAGGCTGGGGTTGGCATCAACCACGACCAGGACCGGCCGCTCCCTTTCTTCCTGAAAAATCTTGGTATGGGGTTTGCCGGTACGTGCAGTGACGCGCCAGTCCATATTACGGATGTCGTCACCGGGCAAATAGTTGCGGGACTCTACAAAATCCACACCCCGGCCACGGAAACGGGAGCGATAGGCACCCGCCAGCGAAGAAGCTGCCGGCCGATGCATGGGCAAACTCAGCGCATTACAGCGGGGTTTCAAGGCAATCAACTCGGGGGCGCTTAAATGAATGCCGTCCCCTGCCGGGGTATTGGTCATGGAACGGGAACCAGGTCCAGTAAACGGTCAACCAGTTCATCCACCGTCACACCATCGGCTTCGGCTTCATACGACAGCAATACACGATGACGCATAACCTCGTGAATAACCGCGTGAATATCGTCAGGTGAGACAAAATCACGGTCATCAAGCCAGGCTCTCGCCCTGGCACAGCGATCCAGACCAATGGTGGCTCGCGGACTTGCACCGTAACTGACCAGGTGGCCCAAATCTTCGTCCCACTTACCCGGATCCCGGGTTGCCAGTACCAGTTGAACAATGTACTCCTGCAAAGCCGGTGCCATGTGCAAATCCAGCACCTGTCTTTGTGCGGTAAATACCTGCTCCTGGGTCACCAGCATGGTGGGTTCGCTTTTTGTTCCCAACTCATCGCGCGCCTGGTTGCGGGCCAGCTCAAGTATGTCCTGTTCCGCCTTCGCATCCGGGTAGCCAATGGAGATATGCATCAGGAACCGATCCAGTTGAGCCTCGGGCAGCGGATAAGTGCCTTCCTGTTCAATCGGGTTTTGCGTGGCCATGACGAGGAATAATGGCGGCATTTTATAAGTCGTCCGGCCCACGGTCACCTGGTGCTCACCCATGGCCTCTAGCATGGCTGACTGCACTTTTGCCGGGGCGCGGTTTACTTCATCGGCGAGAATCATGTTGTGAAAAATCGGCCCTTGCTGGAATTCAAATGTACCTTCCTGCTGCCGGTATATTTCCGTGCCTGTCAAATCAGCCGGTAACAGATCAGGGGTAAACTGAATTCGATGGAAGTCGCCCTCAATACGCTCAGCCAGCACTTTAATAGCCGTTGTCTTGGCAAGACCGGGTGCACCCTCGACCAGCAAGTGGCCGTTGCAAAGCAGGGCCATAACAAGACGCTCCATCAGCCGCTCCTGACCGATGATAAGTTCGTTGGCAACTTTGCTCAGCTTTTTGAACGCAGCGCGCTCCGGATGCTGTTGCGTTTCTGTTTGTGGGTTTTCTTCGGTAGATTCCATTTGCTAAACCTGTTTTGGATACGAATTTCGGAACTGTTTGATGTATAGGTACGATGGGATGATTTTTCAACCGCTTATCGTCGCTTAAATACCTGTGCCTGCATCAGTGTCATTGGTCATGAATAAGGAAAAGCCAGAACACCATTCACATTTATGCTGTCCCCCGGGTTGCCTCCAAAGCCGGACAACCATGCCAATCAATTCTGATCTGGCTCAATAATCCTGCGGATCCACATCCAAAGACCAGCGCACTTTGCGCGCAGACGGGAGTTTTGGTAACCGCGATACCCATTCATCCAGCTGCCGGTGAAGTGTTGACCGCTGTGCTGCCTGCACCAGCAAGTACCACCTCGTGCGACCGCTCCTGCGCTCCATCATGGCGGGGAAAGGCCCATAGACAATAGCCTCTCCAGCCGGAAAACACTGTTTTGCCTGGTTCAGGAAAGCCCTGACATCTTCTTTTTGATGGGTATCCGCGCGTAACAGCGACTGGTAACTGAATGGCGGCAAACAAGCCACCTGCCTGTCCGAGCAAATTTCATCGGCGAAGGCTTCATAACCTGATGCCAGCAAGGTCGTCAAAGACTCATGTTGTGGATAATGTGTTTGCAGGATAACCTGCCCGGGCAGTTGGTCGCGGCCAGCACGACCGGCCACCTGCACCATCAATTGACCCATACGCTCCAAGGCACGGAAATCCGCGCTGTACAGCGCCTGGTCGAGGTTTACGATAACGACCAGCGTAACATTCGGAAAATGGTGCCCTTTGGCCAGCATCTGGGTGCCAACCAGTAAGCATGACCCACCGGCTTTGACCTGCTTTGAAAGACGATCGAATTCACCCTTTTTGCGCACGGTATCACGATCAAAGCGCAGCAATGGCGTTTCCGGGAAGGCCTCGGCCAAGATCTGCTCAAGTTGCTCGGTACCCTCACCGGCCCCCTGTAATGCATCGGCACCGCATTCCGGGCACATCACCGGTACACGCATACCGCTGTCGCAGTGATGACACAGCAACCTGCCAGTAGCCTTGTGCCAGGTCAAGTTAGCGTCACAGCGCTGACAGGCACCGTGCCAGCCACACTCATGACAGAGAATAACCGGCGCATAACCCCGCCGGTTGAGAAAAACCAGGGCCTGCTCACCCTTTTCCAGGGTTTCAGCAATGGCATTCATGGCAGTGGATGACATACCACCCTTCATGGTCTGTTGAATCAGATCAAGGACACGCCAGCGTGGTTCAGTTGCCCCGGTTGCACGTTGCCTGAGTCGGTGCCAGCTATAACGTTTCCTTGCAGCGTTACTGAATGTTTCAAGTGATGGCGTTGCCGTTCCCAGCACCACCGGTATCTTCAGCCCGGAGGCGCGTTTGACCGCCACATCACGGGTTGAGTAACGGAATCCATCCTGCTGTTTGAACGAAGCATCATGTTCCTCATCCAGAATAATCATTTGTAGCTCGGACATGGGAAGAAACAGCGCTGAACGGGTACCGATCACCAACCGCGCCAGGCCGCTCCTGGCCATTGCCCAGGCCTGCACACGCTGCCCTTCACTGAGACCGGAATGTGTCACTACCGGCTCAAAACCCAATCGTTTGCGGAAGCGACTGACCAACTGGGGCGTCAGCCCAATTTCCGGCACCAGTAACAGGGCCTGCCCGCCCTGACCCAGGACCTGCTCCAAAACCTGCAAATAGACCTCGGTTTTGCCGCTACCGGTGATGCCATCCAATAAATGGCAGTGAAAGCCCCCAAGCGTGTTGCAAACAGCTTCCACCGCGAGCTTTTGTTCATCCATCAGCGGTGGGCCTGGTACCGGGTCCAGTACCGCAGGTTTCTGAACTTCAGAACATACCCATTGCTGCTCAATTAACCGGGCCAGTGTCTTGCGCCACGATGGAGATACAGCACGCAGCCCGGATTCTGTGACCGGACCTGCATTCATTTGCTCCAACAGGCGAAACTGGGCTTTGAAACGACCTGCCGGTTCCAGTAGTCGCTCTTTTCCCGAAGACGTCAGGCTGTATTGCACCGGCGGTGGAGGAATCGTACCGTTGGATTTCCTGAGTAGTGGCGGCAAGGCATTAAAAACCACTTCGCCGGGCGCATGCTTATAATACCGCCAGCACCACTTGAGCAGATCCAGGGTCTCGTCGGTCAGAACCGTTTGTTCGCCGTCAGGAAATGCGGTCACGGTGGCAAGTTTTTCGAATGGCAATTCGCTTTGCCTGGAAATTTCGACAATAACGCCAACCATTTTCCGGTGACCGAAAGGCACCACGACCCGCTGACCGGTTTGCACGGCAACATCCTGCTCACCGGGCAGGTAGTCAAAAAGCTGTCTGAGTGGTACCGGCAGGGCGACCTTGATGACAGACTCTGGTGGGGAGGAGTGCATAGCCATGAATTCTACCGGAATAAATTCATTGATCATGACAAAACATATTATTATCTGTACATGCGCGCTCAAAAATGACCCGTCCCAAACTTTTTATTTCCAGCAAGGAGACTTTAATGAAACACAGAAAATGGTCCTGTCTACGCTGTTCCGGCAGTGAGTACGAGGTTGGTGAGATACGCGTTGCCGGTGGCGCATGGTCCCGTATGTCGAAGGTGGCGCATCACGGCCCAGTGTCGGCTTGCTTGAGGATATTCAATTCTCAGGTGACCTGAATGGTGATGAACAAGACGAAACCGTCGCCATTTTGTGGCAAAACGCCGGCGGCACGGGCAGTAACATTTATCTCGCCGTGATGAGCAATAGAGATGGAAGCCTTGGCAATATCGCTACAGCATTGATCGGCGATCGCGTCAAACTTCGCGCTGGAACGATCGTCTCTGGAGAAGTTATTCTTGATGTTCTGCAGGCCGGAGACAACGATGCCATGTGCTGTCCAACTCAGCTGGCAACGCGGACCTGGTCATTGCAAGAAAACCAGCTGAAAGAGAGTGATATCAAGATGACAGGAACACTTTCCCTGGCCGTGCTTAATGGAACAGATTGGGTATTAACCCATACTGATCGAGAGACCCCGGTCGCTGAAGGCATTGAAGTAACGCTGTCTTTTAGTGATGCAGGAGTATCAGGCAAGAGTGCGTGTAACCGTTACTCAGCCGGTATAGAAGAAGGCAAAAATGCGGGCGATATACACATTGGCCAATCGATGGGTACCATGATGGCCTGCCCGGAAGAATTGATGAAAGCTGAGCGCGAATACCTTGAACATTTGTCACAGGTCAATAGTTTCAGCTTTTTCTCAGGCAACCTGGCGCTTAATGGGAAAACCAAGGAAGGTAGCTTCTACACCATGTTGTTTAAACCTGCAGTAGCCAATAGTCCATAAAGAACTATCAGCGCCG